>Ga0160495_100022_pt1 | contig 345213 bp, 280 predicted proteins | sample DID4MG_4_FD_108251 | JGI IMG/M metagenome (GOLD analysis project Ga0160495, IMG submission 108251) | Enriched soil microbial communities from UW Madison campus, WI, USA - DID2933_E24_FP4 MG | ecosystem: Environmental > Terrestrial > Soil > Unclassified | place: USA: Madison, Wisconsin...
CCATCGAGATCGGCTCCTTGGCGATCTTCATCACCTTGCGGATCTTGTCTTCCGGCATGTCCATTTCCTTGGCCAGCTCCTCCGGCGTGGCCTCGCGGCCGTACTGCTGGAGCATCTGGCGGGAAATGCGGTTCAACTTGTTGATCGTTTCGATCATGTGCACCGGGATACGGATGGTGCGCGCCTGGTCGGCGATCGAACGGGTGATGGCCTGGCGGATCCACCAGGTCGCATACGTGGAGAACTTGTAGCCGCGGCGGTACTCGAACTTGTCCACGGCCTTCATCAGGCCGATGTTGCCTTCCTGGATGAGGTCGAGGAACTGCAGGCCGCGGTTGGTGTACTTCTTGGCGATGGAGATGACCAGGCGCAGGTTGGCCTCGACCATTTCCTTCTTGGCCTTGCGCGCCTTGGCTTCGCCGTAGGCCATCTGCCGGCCGATCTCGCGGATGTCGCTCAGGTCCAGGAACATGGCCTGCTCGATGGCGATGGTGGCCTGCTGCTCGGACACGATCTGGTCCTTGACGTCACGCAGCGCCGACGACCACTTCTGCTTGCGCTTCAGCGCCTCGTCCACCCACTCCAGATTGGTCTGGTTGCCTTCCCACGAGCGGATGAAGTCCTTGCGCGGCATGCGGGCCACGTTGGTGGACAGGTGCAGCACGCGACGCTCACGGTCCTTGATCTCGCCCAGCACCTCGCGCAGCTTGCGGACCAGGGTATCGGTCAGCGGCAGCGGCAGCTTGAAGGTGACGAAGCGCTCGGCCATGTCGGCGCGCATCTTGATGACGTTCTTGGCCTGGGCGCCGGCCTTGGCGTGCGCCTTCTTGAACTTGACGTACTCGGCGGCCAGCTCGTCCATGCGGCGCGCGACCTCGGCCGGGTCCGGACCGGTCGGGCCGGTCTCGGTCTCGCTGTCGTCGTCGCTGACGTCGGCCTCGTCCTCGTCGCCCTCGGAATCGGAGTCGGACTGGTCGTCATCCGAAGCCGCCGCCACGGGCGCGGGCTCCTCTTCGACCAGATCGTTGAAGCCGACCACCACTTCGGCCAGGCGCTTCTTGCCTGCCTTGTGGAGTTCGAACTCCTCGAGCAGCAGCTCGATCGACCACGGGAAGCTGCCGAGGGCGGCCTGGACCTGGCCCAGGCCTTCCTCGATGCGCTTGGCGATGGCGATCTCGCCTTCGCGGGTCAGCAGCTCGACCGTGCCCATCTCGCGCATGTACATGCGCACCGGGTCGGTCGTACGGCCACCTTCGGAATCGAGCGCGGTCAGTGCCGCGGCGGCTTCTTCGGCGGCGGTATCGTCGATCTCGCGATTGCCGGTGTTGCCGTCGTTGAGCAACAGGGTCTCGGCGTCGGGCGCGACCTCATGGACATCAATGCCCATGCCGTTGATCATGCCGATGATGTCTTCGATCTGCTCCGGATCGACAAGATCGTCGGGCAGATGGTCATTGACCTCGGCATAGGTCAGATAGCCCTGCTCAAGGCCCTTGCTGATGAGCTGCTTGATTTCGGACTGCTGGGCTGGGCGTTCGTTTGCCATGCGGGCTGCCACCGGCGTAGAGGTTGGTGAAGAGAACCTAGCATTATAACAGGAGCGCCCGGCAACAGCGGGGGATCCCTTTCGCGACAAGCACTTGGCGCACTTCCGGCCGGCCCGGATTCAGGCCTGGAGCAGGAAAGTCACCGGTCCGTCGTTGACCAGGCTGACAACCATATGGGCGCCGAAGCGCCCGGTTTCCAGTCCCCCGGCGTGCCGGGAGCGGCAGCGCTCGACCAGCCGGTTGAATACGCGTTCAGCCTCCTCCGGCGCGGCCGCGCTGCTGAAGCCCGGGCGCATGCCCGACCCGGTGTCGGCGGCCAGGGTGAACTGGCTGACCAGCAGCAGCCCGCCGCCGGTATCGGCCAGGGACAGGTTCATCCGGCCACTGCCATCGGCGAACACCCGGTAGCCGAGCAGGCGCTGGGTCATGCGCTCGATGCGGGCCTCGTCGTCCCCGGGCTGCACGCCGACCAGGGCCAGCAGCCCCGGGCCGATGCGGCCGACCGTCTCGCCCTCCACATCGACCGAGGCCTGTGCGACGCGCTGGATGAGGGCAAGCATGGGCGGTTCCGGTGGTGGATCGGCGGCACAGCATCGCCGCAGCCGCTGCGGCTGTCACCCGGCTGGATCCGCATCGCACATGGCGTCGATGCAGGGGAACGCCCGCGCCGCACCGGGCACCGGTCTCGGCAACGCCACGCCGCACCCTCTAGACTTGGGGCATGTCCTCGCAGCACATCGCCCGCATCCTGCTTGCCTTGGCGCGCGCCCTGGGCCGTCTTCCGTGGTCGTGGCTGAACCGGCTGGGCGACGGCGTGGCCGCGCTGTGGCTGCGCATCGACGCCCGCGAGAGCCGGGTGACGCATCGCAACCTGGAACTGGCGTTTCCGCACATGGAAGCGTCCGCCAGGCAGGCGCTGCAGCGCGCGGTCCTGCGCACGACGGCGCGCCAGGCGCTGGAAACCATGAAGCTGTGGAGCCGGTCGCCGGCGCAGAACCTGGACGAACTGCTGCTTGAGCGGCACGGCGAGGCGCTGTACGACGCGGCGCTGGCCTCGGGCCGCGGCGTCATCGTCGCCGCGCCGCACTTCGGCAACTGGGAACTGCTGAACCAGTGGCTGGCCTCGCGCGGGCAGATCGCGATCGTCTACCGGCCGCCGGAGTCGGAGGTCGGCGATGCCTTCCTGCAGCAGGTGCGCGGCGTCGACAACGTGCGCCAGGTCCGGGCAGAAGGGCCGGCGGTGCGGCAGCTGTGGAAAGTGCTCAAGGATGGCGGCGCGGTCGGCATCCTGCCCGACCAGCAGCCCAAGGCCGGCGACGGCGAATTCGCGCCGTTCTTCGGCGTGCCCGCACTGACCATGACCCTGCTGTCGCGGCTGGCGGAACGGACCGGCGCCACCGTGCTGGTGGCCTGGTGCGAGCGCATCGACGGCGGCCCGAGGTTCGCCCTGCACGTGGAGCCGGCGCCCGCCGCGATCGCCGCGGCCGATCCGCTCGAGGCGGTCGCCGCGCTGAACATCGCGGTGGAAGCGGTCGCCCGCCGCGACCCGGCGCAGTACCAGTGGACGTACAAGCGCTACACCCTGCGCCCGGACAGGCACGCGCCGAATCCCTACGAGCGCCGCTGATCCAGTCCAGGGCGACGGACACATGGCGCCGGACATCTCCCGGGCGGCACGGCATCCGGCTACGATCGCGATTCCCTTCGACGGGTCTGCGCCGTGACCGATGCTCCGCCTCCCCTTCCTGCCCTGCCCGCCGCGGTCGACCGCGACCGCTGGCAACCGCTGCCGCGCCGGGGCGCCCTGCCCTACGCGCTGGGTGCGGTCGCCGGCCTGGTGCCGGTCGTCGCGGCGGTAGCGTTCGTTGCGGCCTCGGCGCTCGACGCGGATCCGGCCTGGTCGTATGCGGTGGGCGGCGCGCTGCTTGGCGTGATCCTCGGCATCTGGGTCGGCCTGCGGCGACATGCGCGGCTGGGCTGGAAGCTGGACGAGGACGGCTTCGCCACACGCCGCGGCAACCTGTGGCGCAGCGAAACCCTCGTGCCGGTCTCGCGCGTCCAGCATCTGGATCTGGAACGCGGCCCCCTGGAGCGCTATCTCGGCCTTGCCACGCTGGTGGTGCACACGGCCGGCACGCGCATGGCGGCGGTGAAGATGCCGCTGCTGGAACTGGAGGACGCCGAAGCGCTGCGCGCGCACCTGGCGCACCAGGTCGAGACGGACGACGCCCTGTGAGCCAGCCGGAACCGACGATCGCGGCGTCGGCCGGGCCGCCCGACAGGCGCCTGCATCCGTGGTCGTGGCTGTTCGTGCTGCTCCAGCAGCTCAGGCAGTTCGTGCTGCCGCTGGTGGCGCTGGTGTTCTTCGGCAGCCGGCGCAGCGACAACGGCCTGGCCGACCTGTGGCCGTTGATCGGCGTGGTCGTGCTGGTCGTGATCTCGGTGCTGCAGTACTTCACTTACCGGTACCGGGTCGGCGGCGACAGCATCAGCATCCGCAGCGGACTGCTGCAGCGGAACGTGCGCGAGATCCCGTTCGCCCGGATCCACAATGTGGTGCTGCACCAGTCGCTGCTGCATCGCATGTTCGACGTGGCCGAAGTGCGGCTGGAGGCGGCCGGCGGGCAGAAGCCCGAGGCGCAGATGCGCGTGCTGGGCCTGGACGAGGCGATGGCGCTGGAGCGCGATGTGCGCAACCGCGGGCAGGCGCCGGACGCGCCCGCGGCCACGACGGGCGCGACGACGGCGTCGGTCGCCGGCGACACGCTGCTGGCCCTGCCGACCCGCGAAGTCGTCCGCCTGGGGCTGATCTCGAACCGGGGCATGATCGTCTTCGCCGCCGCGTTCGGCCTGATGTGGCAGGTGTTCCCGGAGCGGCTGGTCGCCGACTGGCTGCAGGCCAGTTTCCGCAGCGCGGCCGGCTATGCCGGCCAGATGCACCTGGGCTGGATCGGCGTGAGCCTGGCCGGACTGGCCCTGGCGTCGGTGTTCGTCGCCCTGCTGCGGCTGTTGTCGGTGGCGCTGGCGCTCACCCAGTACCACGGCTTCCGGCTGAGCGAGGACCGGCGTCGGCTGACCGTCGAACGCGGCCTGTTCGCGCGTCTGCGCACCAGCGTGGCGCCGCGCCGGATCCAGGCCTGGACGCTGCTGGAGGGCGTGCTACACCGCTGGCTGCGCCGGCGCACGCTGCGGATCGACACCGCGGCCGGCGGGCCGGAGAACGATCCGCGCAGCCTGCGCGAGCTGGCGCCGATCGCCACCCCGGACGCCTGCGATGCGCTGATCACCCATCTGCTGCCCGCGGCCGCCTGGCCGCCCCGCTGGCAGGCGCTGCCGGCCCGCAGCTGGTGGCGGCTGTTCATGGGCAGCGCCACGTTCAACCTGGTGCTGGCCACGCTGCTGTCCTGGCGCTTCGGTGGCTGGGGCGCGCTGGTCCTGCTGTGGCTGCCCTGTTCGGCCTGGCTGGCGCACCAGCATGCGCGGCGCATGGCCTATGCGATCGACGAACGGCTGGTGGCCGTGCGCGGCGGCTGGTGGTCGCGCTGGTGGCGCTTCGCCGAGATCGACAAGCTGCAGGCCCTGCGCCTGCAGCGCTCGCCACTGGACCGGCGCCTGGGCACCGCAAGCCTGTGGCTGGATACGGCAGGCGCCAGCAGCCTCGCGCCGCCCCTGCGGATCCGCTTCCTGCCGCTGGCCGAGGCCGAGGCCCTCTACCGGCAGTTGAGCCGGACCCTGGCCGGACGACGCCTGCGCTGGTGAGCGGAGGCGTGGCAGCGCGCGGGCGGCGGACCCGGGCGGACCCACCGTGCACCAGACACGCGCGGCCGGACGCGCCGGTTCACCAGCCGGCCGGGCCCCAGTAGCCGATCCGCTTGCGCAGCTTGAGCTTGCGCCACAGGTTCAGCGGCTTGCTGCGACGGTTGCGGCCACCGGCCGCGATGAAGGCGTCGATCGCCTCGAGCACGCGCTCGCTGGATCGACCATCGCGATAGGGATGCAGCTGGTCGGCGAAGGCCTTCACCGCCGCCATCAGCTCCGGCGGCCGCGACAGCGCGCGACGGATCGCCGGCTCGAACTGGGCGGGATCGTCGATGTCGATCAGCTGCGGCCCGGGCCGGCGGTTCTTGAAGGTCACCACCGGCTTGTAGGTCAGCAGGAACTCGTTGAGCGCCGACGAGGTGTCCGAGCACATCATGTCCACCTGCGGGAACAGGTCGAGGATGTTGTCGTTCTCGGCGAAGGTCAGGTGCTCGTTCTGCAGCGCCTTGTACCTGGCCACCAGTTCCGGATCCATCTTCGGATGGAAGGTGACGATCCAGCGGAATTCGCCGGTCCGCGACAGGCGCGCGACCTCGTCGTACAGGATCGGCGCGGCGCTCCAGGACGGCGAGAAGGTCGAGTGGTACAGGATCACCGGCGGCTGCCGCACCGGCTCGGGCGCGTCGCCGAGCTGGCTCATGAACGGGTCGATCTTGGGAAAGCCGGTTTCGGTGACCGCGAAATGGCCGAGCGACGACGCCAGCGCGCCGAAGGCGGCGGTGTCGCGCGGGCCGGTCGTGCAGTACAGGTCGAAGAAACCGCGGATGTAGATATGCCGCGGCTTGCCGGCGTCGAAGCCATGGAAGGTCTCGACCTTCACGCCGGGGAAGAAATGCGGCACCGCATTGCTGGAGGTGATCACCGCCTCCGGCTTCCAGGCACGTACCTGTTCGACCGTCAGCAGGGTCTCGTCGGCCGCCAGGTCCTCGGCACCGGGGCCGTCGAAGAACCAGGCCGCCTCGTCGCCGCGGGCGCGGATCGCCGCCTGGATCGGGCGCAGGATGGCCAGCGCGTAGCGTTCGGAGCCGTAGAGCAGGTAATGGCGTGGCACTCGGCGCTCCTGTTGCGCGCGGTCGATGGCGGAATTATCGCACCAGCGACGGCGGCGCCCCAGTGCGGGCGTTCCTGCGTGCCTGGCGGTGGCGCTTCGCTTGCGGACCGGGCATCACCGGGAGGGGTCGCAGGTCCGCATGAGGTGCATGCGCTCGCTGGTCGGCCGTGGGCGCGGCCTGCGCATGGCGTGGCTTCCCAGACGGACACGACCACGCCACGCCGCGCAGCCGCACTGCTAGGCTGTGCCGTCCCACGCACCGCCCACCCTGCATGACCGACGCCATTGCCTCCAGTACCGCTGTCGCCGGCGCCACGCTGCCGCCGCTGTCGGCCTGCATCATCGCCTTCAACGAGGCGGACCGCATCGGCGACTGCCTGGCCTCGCTGGCGTTTTGCGACGAGATCGTCGTGGTCGATTCGGGCTCCACCGACGGCACGCGCGCGCTGGCCGAACGCCTGGGCGCCCGGGTGCTGGTGCGGCCGTTCGACGGTTTCCGCAGCCAGAAGCAGTTCGCGGTCGAACAGGCCACGCACGACTGGGTGCTGTGCCTGGATGCGGACGAGCGGGTCGATCCACGCCTGCGCGAGGCGATCCAGGCAGAACGGAGTGCCGGCCTGGCCCGTGCGCCGGGTTACCGGTTCGCACGATTGTCCGAATACTACGGCCGCTTCCTGCGCCACGGCACCGCCTATCCCGATCGCGTGCTGCGCCTGTTCGACCGGCGTCGCGGCGGCTGGCGCGGCGAGCGCGAGATCCACGAGGCGGTGTCGGTCGACGGCGCGGTGGCCACGCTGGACGGCGATCTGCTGCACCATCCGTACCGCTCCTTCATGCAGCTGCTGGACAAGAAGCAGCGCTACGCGCGGATGATGGCCGAGCACGAGTTCGCCAAGGGCAAGCGTGCCAGCCTGACCAAGCTGGTCGTGTCGCCGGCCTGGCGCTTCATCCGTGGCTACGTGCTGCGCGGCGGCTTCCTCGATGGCTGGCCGGGGCTGATCGAGTCCTTCGTCAGCGCCAACTACGTGCGGCAGAAGACCATCATGCTGTGGCTGCTGCAGCAGGGGCAGCCGCTGGTGGATCCGCCGCGCGGGTACCTGCCGTAGGGGCACGCTGTACGGGAGCGCGCCGCGCCTGCATCCGCTGGCGGAAGCAGAGGAAGGCGATGCCCGGGCACGCGTGCGCTGGCAGGGCGGTGGCCCCGGCGCGGGCTCCTACAGGGGCGGGGCAGCCAGTTCGCGTGCGTCGAGATGGCCGTCGCGATTCGCATCCTGCCGATGGAAGCGCTCGACCAGGCGCTGGCGGTGCGCCTCGCGGGTGAGCGGCGCGCCCTTCCCGCCCGGCTGCTCGTCGGCCGACAGGACGCCGTCGCCGTTGCGGTCCATCCGGTCGAAGGCATAGCCCATCCAGGCCAGGTATTCGTCCAGCGACACGCGGCCGTCGCCGTCGGCATCCATCCGCGCCAGATAGTCGGCCGTGCCCTGCACCTGCGCCGACACCGGCACACCAGCCGCCAGCCAGAGGCCGCACAGCACAAGGCCCGACCATCGCAGACCAGGCACCATGGCGGCGCGGACGCTGCGCGCCGTCATCCGTGCGCCAGCGCGTAGCCCTTCAGCCGCGCCGAGTAGTCCTGCAACGCGCGGATGCCGCTGGCCTCGGCCTCGTGGCACCAGGCCTGCAGGTGGCGCAGGCGCTCGGCCGCATCGTGGCTGCGCGCCTCGAGCAGGGCCGACAGGCGCGCACGGTACTCGACCAGGGTGCGGATCCGCGGGCGCTGTTCGACCCAGGTGCGCAGCTGTTCGCGCGCATCGGGCTTGAGCCAGCGGCCATCATCGACCAGCCCGCGGCGCATCCGCCGCGGCAGCAGCTGGCGCAGCTTGGCGCCGGCGGCGGCCGCCTCCTCGCGCAGGGCCGGCTTGAGCACGTTGCGCTGGTAGTCGGTCATGGCCTGGAAGCGGTGCGACAGCAGCGCGCGCAGGGTCTCGGTGTCCGGCACACTGATGTTGGGGCGGATGTCCAGGCTCGGCGCCACGCGCAGCACCTTGGCCAGCCCGACCTTCTCCAGGCCCTTGATCGCCATCCAGCCGATGTCGAACTCCCAGCGCCGCATCGAGAAGCGCGCCGAGCTCGGGAAGGCGTGGTGGTTGTTGTGCAGTTCCTCACCGCCGATCCAGAACGCCCACGGGGTCAGGTTGGTCGAGGTGTCGGCCGATTCGAAGTTGCGGTAGCCCCACCAGTGGCCCAGGCCGTTGACCACGCCGGCCGCCCAGAACGGAATCCACGCCATCTGGATGGCCCACAGGGCGACGCCGGGCAGGCCGAACAGCGCCAGGTTCAGCACCAGCAGCGCCACCGGGCCGAGATCGGCGTGCGGGGTGTACAGGTGGCGCTCGATCCAGTCCTCGGGCGCGCCCTTGCCGTACTGGGCGATCGCCGGACGGTCGGCGCGGGCTTCGCGGTAGAGCTCGACGCCGCGCCAGAACACGGTGCCGATGCCCTTGAACTGCGGGCTGTGCGGATCGTCCTCGGTCTCGACCCTGGCGTGGTGCTTGCGGTGGATGGCGACCCACTCGCGGGTGATCATCGACGTGGTCAGCCAGGTCCAGAAGCGGAAGACGTGCGCGACCAGCGGGTGGAAGTCCACCCCGCGATGCGCCTGGCTGCGGTGCAGGTAAAGCGTGACCGCGAAGATGGTCAGCTGGGTGAAGACCAGCAGCACCAGCAGCATGCCCCACCACCCCAGGCCGAGCAGGCCTCCGGTCAGGAAGTCGATCAGGACATCTGGCATGGCGTGGCTCCGGAACGGGCGGCTGGCAGGTGCGGAACCGATCGCTCCGCGCTGCGGACATGATGGGGGCATCTGCGGCAAACTTCACCCGTCGGCCGCGCATGTCGTTCATGCGCTGGCTCCACCCCCCATTCATCCGCGCACTCCATGCCCTTCGCCGCTGCACCGGCCGCCGTCGGACCCCATCGCCCGCCCCTGATCGAGCTCGACCGCGCCAGCGTGATCCGCGGCCAGGTCCGCGTCCTGCACGAACTGACGCTGCGCATCGACCAGGGCGAACACACCGCCATCCTCGGCCCCAACGGCTGCGGCAAGTCGACCCTGATCAAGCTGATCACGCGCGAGCTGTATCCGCTTGCGCGCGCCGGCGATGCACCGCCGGTACAGGTGATGGGCCAGGTGCGCTGGCAGGTCGACAGGCTGCGTTCGCAGCTGGGCATCGTCACCAGCGATTTCAGCGCCAACCTGGCCGACATGCCGGACCTGACCGCCGAAGACGCGGTGCTGAGCGGCTTCTTCGCCAGCTTCGTCATCCCGCCGCACCGCGAGGTGACCGACGACATGCGCATGCGCGCGGCCGAGGCCCTGGCGCTGACCGGCGCGCTGCCGCTGCTGCGCCGGCGCTACGCCGAACTGTCGCTGGGCGAGACCCGGCGGGTGCTGATCGCGCGCGCCCTGGTCAACCAGCCGCAGGCGCTGCTGCTGGACGAACCCAGCACCGGCCTGGACCTGGTCGCCCGCGGCCAGCTGCTCGCGATGCTGCGCGACCTGGCCGGGCGCGGCATCACCCTGGTGCTGGTCACCCACCATGTCGAGGAGATCGTGCCGGAGATCGGGCGCGTGGTCCTGCTGCGCGGCGGGCGCGTGGTCGCCGATGGGGCGCGCGAGCAGGTGCTGGCGGCCGACCCGCTGTCCGAGGCCTTCGGCGGCCCGGTGCGGGTCTGGCGCGAAGACGGGCAGTACCTCGCCGCCGCGGCGACCTGACCATGCCCGAACTGCCCGAGGTCGAAACCACCCGGCGCGGCCTGGCGCCCCACGTCGAAGGCCGCGTGGTCGAGGCCGTGGTCCAGCGCCGCGACGACCTGCGCTGGCCGATTCCCGACGCGATCGGCGCCGAACTGCCGGGGCAGCGGATCGCCGCGGTGCGGCGCCGTGCCAAGTACCTGCTGCTGGATACCGAAGCCGGCGACAGCGCGCTGCTGCACCTGGGCATGTCCGGCAGCCTGCGCGTGCTGCCGTCAGACACGCCGGTGCGCGCCCACGACCATGTCGATCTGGTGCTGGATTCGGACCGGGTACTGCGCTTCAACGACCCGCGCCGCTTCGGCTGCCTGCTCTGGCAGCCGGCCGGCACCCTGCACCCGCTGCTGGCGGACCTCGGCCCGGAGCCGCTGTCGGACGTGTTCGATGGCGAGTACCTGTTCGCCCGCAGCCGCGGCCGCAGCGCGGCGGTGAAGACCTTCCTCATGGACCAGCGCATCGTGGTCGGGGTCGGCAACATCTACGCGGCCGAAAGCCTGTTCAAGGCGGGGATCTCGCCCAACCGCGCCGCCGGCAAGGTCTCGCGCGAGCGCTACCTGGCCCTGGCCGCCGCGGTGCGCGGGATCCTGCAGTACGCGATCGCGCGCGGCGGCACCACGCTGCGCGACTTCATCAGCCCGGACGGTGCGCCCGGCTACTTCGAACAGGAACTGTCGGTGTACGGCCGCGGCGGCCTGCCCTGTCCACGCTGCGGCGGCGTCCTGCGCGAAGCCAGCATCGGCCAGCGCGCCAGCGTCTGGTGCCCGCGCTGCCAGCGCTGAGCGGCCCCGGTCCGGCGGCGGCGGACGCCTGACCCCGAGCCCGCCCATGGTGGGCCCGCACAACGGAAAAAGCGCGGAAAAGCGGCCATCGTCCACCTTCGCGCCAGACCTTTGACGACCGGCTATAGTCCGCGCATTGCCGGTCGCGGAGACGACGATGGCTGACGGACCCGACATCACCGCGTGGCTGGATGCCGCGCGTGAGGGCGACCGTGCCGCGCTCGATCGCGTGCTCGGCACCCTGTACCAGGAGCTGCACACGCTGGCGCGCCGACAACTGTCCGGCCAGCAGAGCAATACGCTGGACGCGACCTCGCTGGTCCACGAGTCGTACCTGAAACTGGTCGGCAGCGGCGCCGGCGCGCGCTTCCAGGACCGCGCCCACTTCTTCGCCTACGCCGCCTCGGCCATGCGCAGCGTGGTGGTCGACCACGTGCGCAACCAGATGGCCCGCAAGCGCGGCGGCGACCTGCGGCGCGTGACCGAGATTCCCGACGAGGCCGAAAGCAGCCTGCGCCTGGATGAGAACCTGCTGGCGCTGGATGCGGCGCTCGAACGCCTGACGGCGGTCGACGAACGCCTGGCCCAGGTGGTCAAGCTGCGCTACTTCGCCGGGCTGTCCGAGCAGGAGATCGCCGACCTGTTGCAGCGCTCGGAACGCAGCGTGCGACGCGACTGGCAGAAGGCGCGCCTGTTCCTGCTCGCCGCGATGCGCGAGGACTGAGCCGGCTCGCCGGCCACGCGATGGACGCGCTCCGCTGGCAACGCCTCTCCCCGCTGCTCGACGGCGTACTCGACCTGCCGGAGGCCGCGCGCCAGGCTTACCTGCGCAAGCTCCAGTCCAGCGATCCGGCACTGGCCGCGCAGTTGTGCGCGCTGCTGGCGCTGGAGCGCACCTGCACCGACTTCCTCCGCGACCCGCCTGCAGGCGTCCGCACCGAAGCCTGCGCCGGCAGCCTGATCGGCCCGTATCGGCTGGAGCGGCTGATCGGCATGGGCGGCATGGGACAGGTCTGGCTGGCCGTGCCCATCGATGGCAGGCACCCGCAGCCCGTCGCCCTGAAGCTGCTGCGGCCCGGACCCGCGCGGCGGCAGCTGCGGGACCAGCTGCTGCGCGAGCGCGAGATCCTCTCGCGGTTGCGGCACCCGAACATCGCCGCCCTGGTCGATGCCGGGTTCAGCGAGGACGATCACCCCTGGCTGGCCCTGGAACATGTCGACGGCATCCCCCTGAACGACTATTGCGCGCACCATGCCCTGCCGGTGGACGCGCGGCTGCGGCTGTTCCTGCAGGTCTGCGCGGCGGTCAGCCACGCGCACGCCAACCGGGTGGTGCACCGCGACCTGAAGCCATCGAACATGCTGGTCGCCGCCGATGGCCAGGTGCGGCTGCTCGACTTCGGCATCGCCGCCACGGTCGACACCATCGCCCGGGGCGCAGGGACGCGCGACAAGGTCCGCGCCTTCACCCTGCGCTATGCCGCACCCGAACAGCTCCGCGGCGAGCCGCCCGCCTTCCTGACCGATGTCTATGCACTCGGCGTTGTCCTGTACGAACTGCTGACCACCTGCAGGCCCTACCGCCTGCGCCGCCGCCAGGACGGTGCTGCCGCGTGGGAGAACGCGATCCTCAACGAGGCGCCGGTACCGCCCTCGCACACCGTGCAGGGCGTCGACCATCTGCAGCCACTCGAACCCCAGCTGCGCGGCGACCTGGATGCGATCCTGCTGATGGCGATGCGCAAGACGGCCACGCACCGGTATGGCTCGGTCGATGCCCTGGCGCTGGATCTGCAGCGTCATCTGGACGGCCAGCCGGTGCAGGCGATGACGCCGCCTTGCGGTCGGCCGCTGCGCCCCCCCGAGCGCCATCGATGGACCGAGGCCACCCTGGCCAGCACCCTGCTGCTGGCCAGCTTCGTCACGACGCTGTGGCACGCGCAGGGCCCGGCACGCGAGGCGGCAGCGGCGCAGCGCATCACGCTGGCAGGGGCGGGTGCGATGCCCGGCCGTACCAGCGCGTTGCTGCCCACGCACGTCATGGCCCGCAAGGCTGAACGCGTGCCGACGAACGTGAACGCGACACGGTCCCGCGTCACGCCAACCTCGTCTGAATGCTTAAGATGACGCCGCCTCCTTTCTAGACCGCGCCATGCAACGACGCCAGTTCCTGACCCGCGCCGCAGGCGCCTTCGCCGCACTCGGCCTGCCGCTTCCGCTGCTGGAAGCGATCGCCAGCCCCAAACCGCTCGGACGACGCCAGGCCTTCGACTACGCCTGGCTCAAGGGCCAGGCGCGCCACCTCGGCGGCCAGGCCTACCAGGCCCGCAGCGAAACCCTGCCGGCCGCGGTGACCGCGCTGGACTGGGACCAGTACCAGTCGATCGGGTTCCGCCAGGACCATGCGCTGTGGGCCGACCAGGCCGGCGCGCGCATGCAGGCCAAGTTCTTCCACCTCGGCCTGTACTTCAAGAAGCCGGTGCACATGTACGAGGTCGCCGACGGCCAGGCGCAGGAATTGGCCTACGACCCGGCGATGTTCGACTACGGCCGCAGCGGCCTGAGCGGCAAGCGCCTGCCCGCGGACCTGGGCTTCGCCGGATTCCGCCTCAACGGCGCCGACGACACCCAGCGCGACTTCGCCGCCTTCCTCGGCGCCAGCTATTTCCGCGCGGTCGGCGAGACCATGCAGTACGGCCTGTCCGCGCGCGGCCTGGCGATCGACACCGGCATGCCGCGCCCCGAGGAATTCCCGGACTTCACCGCGTTCTACCTGGAACGGCCGGCGCCGGGCTCGAACACGCTGGTGGTGTATGCCCTGCTCGATTCGCCCAGCGTCGCCGGCGCGTACCGCTTCGCGATCACCCGCGGCGAACCGCTGCTGATGGACATCGACGCGGCGCTGTACCCGCGCCGCGAGATCGAGCGCCTGGGCATCGCCCCGTGCACCAGCATGTACCAGGTCGGCGAGAACGACCGCCGCATGGACTGGGACTGGCGCCCGGAGATCCACGACAGCGACGGCCTGGCGATGTGGACCGGCAGCGGCGAATGGATCTGGCGCCCGCTCGGCAATCCCGAGCACCTGCGCTTCAACGCCTTCGCCGACGAAAATCCGCGTGGCTTCGGCCTGCTGCAGCGCGACCGCGACTTCAACCATTACCAGGACGATGGCGTCTTCTACGAGAAGCGCCCGAGCCTGTGGGTGGAGCCCAAGCACGGCTGGGGCAAGGGCAGCGTGCAGCTGGTCGAGATCCCGACCGTGGACGAGACCTTCGACAACATCGTCGCGTTCTGGAACCCGGAGAAGAAACCGCAGCCGGGCGAGGAGCACCTGATCGGCTACCGCCTGTACTGGGGCGACGACGCCCCGGCACGCCCACAGCTGGCGCACTGCGTGGCCTCGCGCACCGGCCTGGGCGGCGTGATCGGCAAGAAGCGCGATTACTTCTCGTGGCGCTTCGCGGTGGACTTCGCAGGCGGCGAACTGGCGGCGCTGCTCAAGGCCGGCGCAACCGTCGAAGCGGTGGTCGAATCCAGCCGCGGCAGGCTCGAGACCATCTCGGCGCGTCCGCTGCATGCGATCGATGGCTACCGCGCGATGTTCGACGTGGTCCCGCCGGACGATTCCACCAGCCAGATCGACCTGCGTCTGTACCTGCGCCACGAGGGCCGGGCGCTGACCGAGACCTGGCTGTACCAGTGGAATCCGCCGCCGCCGGACAAGCGGACGCTGTACTGAGCGATGCCCGCCGGCGACCTTCGTGGTCGCCGGTGCCGGTGAAAGGCGTGGGGTTCGGACAGCGGCGGAGCGAAGCGGACTTTGCGAGGGCCCTGGGTGTCCCCGCGTCACGCGATGACCTCGGCCCGCAGGAGCGGCCGCAGCGGCGAGCGCGATGGCATCCGTGCGGTACACCCCATGATGGCGGTCGCGACTGCGGCCGCTCCTACGCGGCCCTTGCGGATCTCCCGCGCCTGCAGAGGGAGTGCGGCTGCAGGCGGCAACGCTCGGCTCCTGCATTGCAGGTGGACCGGATCGCAGGATCCAGCACGCGGGTCGCAGGCGACGCCCGCCGTTACAGCAGCGGCACCTGCATCGGCGCGATGGTGCCTTCGCCGCGCATCACTTTCTTGAACTCCGGGCGGCTCACCGAGATGTAGCGCTCGTTGCCGCCGATCTCGACCTGCGGCCCGTCCTGCACGGCATGCCCCTGCGCATCGACGCGCACGTTCATCGTCGCCTTCTTGCCGCTGTGGCAGATTGTCTTGATTTCCTGCAGCTCGTCGGCCCAGGCCAGCAGGTACTGGCTGCCCTCGAACAGTTCGCCGCGGAAATCCGTGCGCAGCCCGTAGCACAGCACCGGAATGCGCAGCCGGTCGACCACCTCGCTCAGCTGCCAGACCTGGCTGCGGCTCAGGAACTGCGCCTCGTCGACCAGGACGCAGCCGAGCGGTCCCTGGTCGCGCAGGTCGCGCTCGACCAGCCGCTCCAGGTCGGTATCGCGCTCGAAGGCGGTGCCCTCGGCACGCAGGCCGATGCGCGAGGCGATCACGCCCTGCCCGGCGCGGTCGTCCAGGCGCGGGGTCAGGATCAGCGTGCGCATGCCGCGCTCGCGGTAGTTGTGCGCCGACTGCAGCAGGGTCGTGGTCTTCCCCGCGTTCATCGCCGAATAGTAGAAATAGAGCTTGGCCATCGGCGGATTCTACCTGCCGTCAGTCCCGGTCCGGTGCACCGACCTGCTCCACGTCGCCCACCTCCACCTTCTCGCGCAGCGGGGCTTTCCAGGTCCGGTCCTGGAGCCGCCAGTACGCCTGCGGCTCCCAGTACTCTTTGGCGTAATAGCGGTGGCCGGGGATTCTCAGCCCCGTGCCGGCGAACGGGCCGGACATCGGGATGATCTCGAGCGCGCCGGTGAAGCCGACCCGGCTCCCGGTCATTCGACGCCGCTCCCGCCGGAGGACGGTCTCAAGCCGGGGCTTGGCAGCATCGTCGCCATACTCGACGAACACCGCCTGCCCGCGCGCCATCACCTGCGCCTGCTCTGCAGCCACCTCGAAGCATGTGCCGTCAATGAAGACCGGCAGGGTCGTCTGCTGGCGGTAAAATGCCGCACCGCCCCTCGCCGTTCCCCCGACCTTGCTCAATCCCCCACAACAAGCCGCCGTGCTGCACGCCGAAGGCCCGCTGCTGGTGCTGGCCGGCGCCGGCAGCGGCAAGACGCGCGTGATCGTCGAGAAGATCGCCCACCTGATCGGCAGTGGCCGCTACCCGGCCAAGCGGATCGCGGCGATCACCTTCACCAACAAGTCCGCCAAGGAAATGCGCGAGCGTGTGGCCAAGCGGATCCGTGGCGATGCGGCCGACGGGCTGACCATCAGCACCTTCCACTCGCTGGGGCTGAAGTTCCTGCAGATCGAACATGCCGCGGCCGGGCTCAAGCGCGGCTTCTCGATCTTCGATTCGGACGACGCGGGCGCGCAGATCAAGGACCTGATGTCCGGGGCAAAGCCCGACGCGATCGAGGACATGAAGAACCTGGTCTCGCGGGCGAAGAACGCCGGGCTGTCGCCGGACCAGGCGCTGGCGCTGGCGCGCTCGCACCGCGAACTGGAGGCCGCCTCGGTCTACGAGCAGTACCAGGCGCGGCTGGCCAGCTTCAACGCGGTCGACTTCGACGACCTGATCCGGCTGCCGGTGCAGATCCTCGAGGAGAATCCGGAAATCACCCAGGCCTGGCGCGAACGCATCGGCTACCTGCTGGTCGACGAGTGCCAGGACACCAACGACTGCCAGTACCGGCTGCTGAAGGCCATCGCCGGGCCGCGCGGCAATTTCACCTGCGTGGGCGACGACGACCAGTCGATCTACGCCTGGCGCGGCGCCAATCCGGAGAACCTGCTGCAGCTGGGCCAGGACTATCCGGCCCTGCAGATCATCAAGCTGGAGCAGAACTACCGCTGCTCCAACCGGGTCCTGCGCGCGGCCAATGCGCTGATCGCGCACAACCCGCACGAGCACCTGAAGACGCTGTGGAGCGACCAGGCCGACGGCGAGCGCATCCGCGTCTGGGAATGCCGCGACAGCGAGCACGAAGCCGAGAAGGTGGCCGCCGAGATCAGCTTCATCGCCACCGCCCGGCAGGCGGCGTGGAGCGATTTCTGCGTGCTGTTCCGCGGCAACTTCCAGTCGCGCCCGCTGGAAAAGGCGATGCAGCTGATGCGGGTGCCCTACTACCTGACCGGCGGCACCGCCTTCCTCGACCGCCAGGAAGTGAAGGACGTGCTGTCCTGGCTGCGCGTGGTCGCCAACCCGGACGACGACGCGGCGTTCCTGCGTGCCGTGCAGACGCCCAAGCGCGAGGTCGGCGCGGCCTCGCTGGCACGGCTGGCCGAACTGGCCTCGGCCAAGCAGCTGCCGATGTCGCGCGCGGCCGAATCGATGGGCGCGCTGCAGCAGTTGCCGCCGCGTGCCGCCAATGGCCTGAGCGCCTTCAACGACGTGCTGCGCGACCTGCGCGAACACGCCAGCCAGCTGACCGCGGCCGATCTGGTCCGGCGCCTGGCCGAACGCTCCGGCCTGCTCGCCGAGCTGCGCACCCAGAGCAAGGACGAGGCCGGCTTCCAGCGGCGCAAGGGCAACCTGGAGGAACTGGCCAGCTGGTTCGAGGGCGGGCCGCGCGGCGCCAGCGCCGGCGACCTGGCCGCGCAGCTGGCGCTGCTGTCGCGCAACGACAAGGACGACGGCGGCAACCAGGTGCGGATGATGACGATGCACGCGTCCAAGGGCCTGGAATTCCGCTACGTGTTCATCGTCGGCTGCGAGGATGGCGTGCTGCCGCACGAAGTCAGCCTGGACGAAGGCAACCTGCAGGAAGAGCGGCGCCTGCTGTACGTCGGCATCACCCGGGCCAAGGAGCGTCTGTGGATGAGCTACAGCAAGCTGACCCGCCGCTTCGGCGAGGCGATCCGGCTCAAGCCCAGCCGTTTCTTCGACGAGCTGCCGCCCTCGGAACTGCAGCGCGACGGCGCCGATCCGGTGGCCGACGCCGAGTACAAGCAGGAACGCGCCAAGGCCGGCCTGGCCGCGATCCAGTCGTTGTTCGATTGACCGCACGCTCCGCCGGCGGCGACGCGGCGGGGCCATCCACCGGAACCCGCCCCATGGCCGATGCGCCGATCGTGACCGCCCGCCTGCGCCTGCGCCCGCTGCATCCGCTGCACGACGCGGCGGCGATGCTGGCCCTGCTCAACGACCCCGGTTTCCTGTCCGGGATCGGCGACCGCGGCGTGCGCACCGAGGCGCAGGCGCGCGACTACCTGCACGACTGGGCCGCCGAACACCGCGCCCGGCACGGCTTCGCGCACTGGGCGGTGGAAACGCATGCCGGCGAGTTCATCGGCAGCGCCGGCCTGCTGTGCAAGGAAGGGCTGCCGCTGCCGCATGTCGGCTATGCGTTGCTGTCCGGCCAGCACGGCCGCGGCTACGCCGAGGAGGCGACCCGCGCGGTCCTGCGGCATGCGCGCGAGGTGCTCGGCCTGCGGCACCTCTGCGCGATCGTCGACCCGGGCAACACTGCCTCGATCCGGCTGCTGGAAAAACTCGGCCTGCAGCGCGAGGGCGCGCGCGTGCTGTCGCCCGGCACGCCGGCACTGCTCTACTACACGCTGGATCTGCACGCGCCGCGCGACTGACCTCATTCGCGTGGTGGACGGCCGCCGGATGCGCCATGCGCCGGCTTCGCCGCCGCCTGGCGTGGTCCGCATCGCGATCGGGGGTTAGCGCAGGGCAAGGCCGGAGCGCCGCACATCGTGTGTTCCGGCAACGACAGAGCACGGGACACGTGGGCCCGGATCCACCCGCCGCCCGCTTCCAGAACATCCACCCGCCCGGAACGAGCGTGCCGACGCGAGCGCATCCCATGGTGCGATCCGCAGGCGCGGGCCATCGGCACAGGGGATGCCATGTCCTGTCGCGTCGGCGGCCATGTCCGGAAACCTGCTTCCAGCGCGTGCTGTGACAGGCGTCGCGTCATCGGCCCGTGGCCACCGTGTCACGCCAGCGGTCTGGTCCGCGCAGCAGGCAGACGCGAAACCACCTTCCGATAAACGCCGGCCGGCATGCGCCGGTGCACCAGGGCGCGCGCTCCGGCGACAGGGTCGCATCAGGGCAGCGCCCCGCCCGCCCCTCGACCCGATCCGCGCGTCACGACCCTCTCCCGTCCCGCGGCGACGCGCGGATCGAAGGCTGCCTTGCCGTCAGGACCCCTGTGCGTCCTGCAGGGCCGCCAGTTGCGCCTGCAGCTCGGCGACCGCGGCTTCCAGCTGTTCCACGCGCTCGGCCAGGCCGGCACCGGCACCGGCGGCACCTGCCGTTGCGGCATAGCGCTCGGACAGCGCCGCGCCATCGACCTCGCCGCACAGCAGGTGCACGTAGCGGTCCTCGCGCTGCCCGGCGCCACGCGGCAGCACCAGCACCAGCGCGCGCTGCTGCAGGCGTTCCAGGCCATGGCGTACCTCGTCCATGTCGGCGAAGCGGTGCAGGCGCTCACTGCGCGCCAGCAGCTCGCCGCCGGTCTGCGGGCCGCGCAGCAGCAGCAGGGCCAGCAGCACGGTCTGCTGCCGGGTCAGGTCCAGCTTCGCCTGCAGCCGGTGCTCGTAGCGCTCGGCGCGCGAGGAATAGTGCTGCCTGGTCAGGCCCAGGGTCTCCAGCTGGCGCAGCGCGTGCTGCACGCTGCCCGGGTCGACATTCATCACCGGGTCGCGCGCGGTCTTCTGGTTGGCGGCGGACTGGGCCGCGTTGACGGTCAGCGGATAGACGTCCGGGGTGGTCGCTTCCTTCTCGATCAGGCACCCCAGTACGCGGGCCTGGACGGCATCGAGGACGGGGCGCTCGGCGGTGGTGGACATGGCATTCCCAGATGTCGGACGGGGGCGCGCAGCATACCGGCAGCGTCGGCGGTGTGTGCGGCGGAAGACCCCGGTCCCGCGCAGCCGCTACACTTTCCACCTCTTTCGCCTTTCCGGAATGCCGTGTCCGTCCTCCGACCGCTCCTGCTCGGCGCCTGCGTGGCGCTCACCCTGTCCGCCTGCAAGCAGACGTCCGCCCCGACCGACGCCACCGCTGCCGGCACCGCCGCTCCGGCCCCGTCGGCCGCCGCCTCCAAGGCCGACGACAACCTCAACGCCGTGCTCTGGGTGCAGCGCTCGACCGAATACCAGGCCGCCGCGATCCAGACCTACCGCACCGCCGCCGACCGCCTCGACCAGGCGCTGGCCGAGCCCAACTGGGACGCGCTGGTCCCGGGCGAACGCGATGCCGAGCACACCGGCCTGAAGCCGGCGGTGATCCTGGACATCGACGAGACCGTGCTCGACAACTCGCCCTACCAGGCGCGCCTGGTCCGCGATGGACTGGAATACGACGAAGTCACCTGGGACCAGTGGGTCGCCGAGAAGAAGGCCAGGCCGGTGCCGGGCGTGCTCGACTTCGCCCGCGCCGCCACCGCCAAGGGCGTGACCCTGCTGTACATCTCCAACCGCGCCGTGCACCTGAAGGACGCCACCCTGGCCAACCTGCGCGAGGCCGGCCTGCCGGTCGCCGACGACAGCGTGTTCCTGGGCCTGGGCACCGTGGTCCCGGGCTGCGAGCAGCACGGCAGCGAGAAGGACTGCCGGCGCAAGCTGGCCGGCCAGCAGTACCGCGTGCTGATGCAGTTCGGCGACCAGCTCGGCGACTTCGTCCAGGTCACGGTCAACACCCAGGACGGCCGCGCCCAGCTGATGGACGAGTACGGCGACTGGTTCGGCGAGCGCTGGTGGATGCTGCCCAACCCGACCTACGGCTCCTGGGAACCGGCCGCGTTCAACAACGACTGGTCGCAGCCGCGCGAGGCACGCCGGCAGGCCAAGCGCGACGCGCTGGACGTCGCCCCGTGAGCCGCGCGCCGCTCGCGCTGACGCCGGAGGAACGGCTGATCTTCGCCCTGGACGTGCCCGGCCAGGCGCAGGCGCTGGAGTGGATCGACCGGCTCGGCGACAGCGTGCGCTTCTACAAGATCGGCATGGAGCTGCTGGCCTCCGGCGAGTACTTCCAGGTGCTGGACGCGCTGGCGCAGCGCGACAAGCGGGTCTTCGTCGACCTGAAGTTCTTCGACATCCCGGCCACCGTGGCCGGGGTGATCCGCGGCCTCGGCCGCTGGCCGGTCAGCTACTGCACGATCCACGGCTGGCACCCGGCGATGATGCAGGCCGCGGCCGACGCCAATGCCGGCGACATGCGCCTGCTGGCGGTCACCGTGCTGACCTCGATGGACGGCAACGACCTGAAAACCATGGGCATCGATGGCGAACCGGAGACGATCGTGGTCGAACGCGCCAGGGCCGCACAGGCCGCGGGCATCGATGGCGTGATCTGCTCCGGGCTGGAAGCGGCGCCGATCCGGCGTGCCACCGGCAGCGGCTTCTCGATCGTCTGCCCGGGCATCCGCCCTGGCGGCCCGGTCGGCGACGACCAGAAGCGCAGCGTCGGCGTGGCCCAGGCCTTCGCCGATGGCGCCGATGCGATCGTGGTCGGCCGCCCGATCCGCCAGGCCGCCGATCCACGGGCCGCCGCGCTGGCGATCCAGGATGAGATCCGCAAATCACTCTTTTGAAATCAATTACTTGAAGAAGTTTTCTTAAAGCATTGCATCAAGTGTTGTCGGGGCGTTAGGATGCCGCCGTCCGATCCATGGTCGGCACCGTGCCACAGCACGTCTGTCCTCCGGCTCCGGCCGGATTCGAGGAGGCCACCGGCCTCCTTTTTTTATGGCCGCGCGGCGAAGGCGGGGCCGCGGATGGCACCCGACGGGATCCGCCGCACGCCGCTGGCACCGCAGCGCGGTCGCGGCCCACCGCACGCATCGGCGGCGGTTCCGTCGGCCCGCTTGCGCGGCCTGGCGGCGCAAGCGCCCGAATCCCCCGCCCGAGCCGCCGATGCACCGGCCCCCGGCCACGCGTCGCGACCACCGTCCGGTTCCGCAGTGCCGGCAGTTGCCGTGGCGCCCCGCCTGCGGCGACACTCCGGCGGGGGAGACCAACCCGGACGCCTGAATCCATGCACCGAATCCGCTTCGGACACCGGGCGGCGGGCCACAGGGCGCTGCCCTGGCGGTCGCTGCTGCTCACCACCACCCTGCTGCTGTCGGCCTGCGGCCGCGGCGACACGCCACGGGAGCTGCCGGGCGCATCAAGCGAACCGGCCGGCGCCGTGCGCCAGCTGGCCGATCACCTGCAGCGCGACGACCTGGTCGGCTTCGCCCGGGCCGCGCTGCCGCCGGCGGACTACGCACGCCTGGCCGATGCCTGGCACCAGGATCGCAGCCGCTGGCCGTTGACCGAACTGCCGCTCGAGGACCGCATCGCGCCGTTGCTGGGCACGCTGGCCGCCGACGGCTCGGAACAGGCCCTGCAACGCGAGTTCGAACGCCAGTTCGCCGGCCAGGACACCGCCCTGCGCGACGCGGCCCGCTCGCTCGGCCTGTTCGGCACCCAGTACCTGCGCCACCAGGGCGACTACAGCGACGAGGAACGCACCCACTACACCCAGATCGTCACCGCCCTGAGCGGCTGGGCCGCGCAGGCGCCGCTGGGCAACCGCCAGCTGGCACGGGATGCGATCGGGCGGCTGGCGGCCGCGGCCCGCACCGCCGGGCTGGCCAGCGAGGACGACCTGCGCGGTGCCGGCATGGAGGAGACGCTGCGCAGGCTCGGTCCGTTCCTGGCCGAGGCCAAGCAGGTGCTGGCCGCGTACGGCCTGGACCCGGACCGCAGCCTGACCCAGCTGCGCACCGGCCTGGTCGAGGAGAACGGCGACCGCGCCACCGTCCGCGTCCACTATCCGCTCGGCGACGACGAGATCGACACCGTCGTCAGCCTGACCCGCCGTGACGGACACTGGTATCTGACCGACTATCTCAACCATGCCGCCGACCTGCTGGCCGAGCCCGTGCCGGCCGTTCCCGCCGACGTGCTCGACAGCCTGCCGGCCCCGCCCGCGGCGGAGCTGCCCGCCCCGCCGCCCGCCGATCAGGCGCCGGAACCGGCCGCTGGGCGATAATCCCGCCCATGTCTGAACAGAACTCCCTGCCGTTCCCCGACGGCCAGCCTTCCGGCGCCTCCGCGCCGCCGTCCCCGGCCACTCCGCCGCCCGGCCCCGCGCCGCGCGCCGTCGCCAAACGCCCGCTCTGGGCCCGCCTGCTCGGCCGCCTGGCCGACCCCTGGCTGGACCTGAAGCTCGAGCCGGTCGACCTGACCGAGCGGACCACCGTCGGCGACACCCGTCCGGTCTGCTATGTGCTCGAGGATTACGGCCTGTCCAACGCCCTGATCCTGGACAAGGCCTGCCGCCAGGCCGGGCTGCCCTCGCCGCTGCTGCCGTTGCCGGGCGACCTGCTGGGGCGCAAGCGCGCCTACGTGGCGCTGTCGCGGCGCAACGCCAGTCCGCTGATCCCGGACCAGCGGCCGATGGCCCGCACCCACTCCGATTCGCTGGCGCGCCTGCTGCAGGCGCACCGCGCGCAGCCGGAGCTGGACGTGCAGCTGGTGCCGGTCTCGATCTTCGTCGGCCGCGCCCCTGAACGGCAGAGCGGCTGGTTCTCGGTGCTGTTCTCCGAGAACTGGGCGCTGGTCGGCCGCTTCCGCCGGCTGCTGGCGATCCTGCTCAACGGCCGCGACACCCTGGTGCGCTTCGCCGAGCCGATCTCGCTGCGCGAGAACGTGGACGAGGGCCTGCCGCCCGAACGCACCGTGCGCAAGATCTCGCGCGTGCTGCGCGCGCACTTCCGGCGGATCCGCGCGGCGATCATCGGCCCCGACCTGTCCACCCGGCGCCTGCTGGTGGACAAGGTGCTGGCCGCCGACACCGTGCGCGACGCGATCTCCGACCAGGCCCGGCGCGACCAGAGCAAGCCGGCCGATGCCTGGAAGAAGGCGCATGCCTATGCCTGGGAGATCGCGGCCGACTATTCGCACCCGGTGGTGCGCTCGGCCAGCTTCCTGCTCACCGCGATCTGGAACCGGATCTACCGCGGCGTGCTGGTCCACCACCTGGACAAGCTGAAGGACGCCGCGCCCGGCCACGAAGTGGTCTATGTGCCCAGCCACCGCAGCCACATGGACTACCTGCTGCTGTCGTACCTGTTGTACGACCGCGGCATCGTGCCCCCGCATATCGCCGCCGGCATCAACCTCAACCTGCCGGTGGTCGGCACCATCCTGCGCAAGGGCGGCGCCTTCTTCATGCGCCGCAGCTTCCGCGGCAACCCGCTGTACTCGGCGGTGTTCACCGAATACGTCGCCCAGCTGGTGTCCGGCGGCTATTCGCTGGAGTACTTCATCGAGGGCGGGCGCTCGCGGACCGGCCGCCTGCTGCAGCCCAAGGGCGGCATGATCGCGATGACCGTGCGCGCCTTCCTGCGCCAGCCGACCCGCCCGGTGCTGTTCCAGCCGGTCTACATCGGCTACGAGAAGCTGATGGAGGGCAACAGCTATCTCGACGAGCTGTCGGGCAAGGTCAAGACCAAGGAATCGATCTGGTCGCTGCTGTGGGGCATCCCCAAGGTGCTGCGCAGCAACTACGGCCAGGTGGTGGTGAACTTCGGCGAGCCGATCCACCTGAGCGCGCTGCTGGGCGAGCACGCGCCGTCCTGGGACGGCCGGCCGCTGCCAGAGGAACAGAAGCCGTCGTGGCTGGCCGATACGGTCGACACGCTGGCGCAGCGCATCCAGGTGCGGATCAACGCCGCCGCCGACGTCAACCCGATCAACCTGCTGGCCCTGGCCCTGCTGTCCACGCCCAAGCACGCGATGGGCGAAGGCGACCTGCTGGCGCAGATCGCGCTGTCGAAGAAGCTGCTGGCGGAAATGCCCTATTCCGAGCGGGTCACGATGACCCCGCACAGCCCCGAGGAAATCATCGCCCATGGCGAGGAGATCGGCGTGCTGCGCCGTACCCCGCATCCGCTCGGCGACGTGCTCAGCGTCGACGGCGACACCGCGGTGCTGCTGTCCTACTTCCGCAACAACGTCGTGCACCTGTTCACCGCGTCGTCGTGGATCGCCTGCTGCTTCCAGCACAACCGGCGCATGAGCCGACGCACCCTGGTGCGACTGGGACGCTCGGTGTACCCGTTCCTGCAGGCCGAGCTGTTCCTGCCCTGGACCGAGGACGAGTTCGCCCAGCGCATCGAACGCTTCGCCGACGCGTTCGTGCAGGAAGGCCTGCTGCAGCAGGTCAACGACGACGAGGACGGCTACCTGCAGCGCAACCAGGGCCAGAGCGACGAGGTGTTCCGCCTGCGCGCCATCGGCCACACCCTGCAGCAGGCGTTCGAGCGCTATTACATCGCCATTTCGGTGCTGGTGAAGAACGGCCCGGGCACGCTCGGCGCGGCCGAACTGGAAAGCCTGTGCCAGCTGGCCGCGCAGCGACTGAGCCTGCTCTACGCACCGGCGGCGCCGGAGTTCTTCGACAAGAGCCTGTTCCGCAGCTTCATCCACAAGATGCGCGAACTGCGCCTGGTGTGGCCGGACCAGAACAGCAAGCTGCTGTTCGACGAGCGCCTGGATGCCTGGGCCAAGGACGCCAAGGTGATCCTTGGCCGCGAACTGCGGCACACGATCGAGCGGGTCAGCCCGGAGGCGGCGCGGCCGCAGCCTGCACCGGAGGAATGAGCACGGACGGCGTCCGCGCCGCCCGCCCGGGAGCCGGGTCACGATCCGACGCAGCGCCGCGGCCACCATCGCGGCGTTGTCGTTTTCGGACCGTGCGATGGGTGCGGTCGCCGCACCTGGCCGGTAGCACCGCCTGCGATGCACCGGCGCTGGAAGGCATCGCGTGCCGATGGGTAGGTGGCGCACGGCTTCTGCGCGGAAACAATTCCAGGGCCGTGGCGGTGTCGTGGGCCCGACCCTCGACACCAGGCCGGTCACGCACGGCCACCCGATCCCAGCGTGCGGCGGCCGTCGGAGACACGCTGCCCGCGCGCCTTGCCGGTGCGGGAATCGAGGGTGCGCGGCGTCCGGGCGAGCGGGGGGAGCCGACCAGTCCCACGCGCCACCATGGTCGGACCCGACCGCCGCTTAAGCCGGCTCGTCGGGAATCAGCTGCGACTGCAGGCGGGTGATGCAGTCCTTGAGCCACAGCTTGCGGCGTTTCATGCGCTTGATGACCAGTTCGTCCTCGGCGTTGGCCGCGCAGCGCGCGATCTCGGTGTCGAGTTCGCGGTGCTCGTGGACCAGGTCGGTCAGCTGGCTGGCGATGTCGGTCTGGAGTTCCACGTTCCGAGAATACTCCAGCGCCGGCGGCCATGGCAGGCGGGCCGCCGGCACGACACCCGCCCGGACCGGCGTCGGTACAATGTCGGCATGTCAGCCGTCCTGCCCCTGCCCGAACCCGTCTCCCGCCGCCAGGATCCGCGCGCGGCCCAGCACGAACAGATCAAGCTGGCCAAGCGCCTGCGCCGTCAGGTCGGCCAGGCGATCGCCGACTTCGGCATGATCGAGGCCGGCGACCGGGTCATGGTCTGCCTGTCCGGCGGCAAGGACAGCTACACGCTGCTGGACGTGCTGCTGCAGCTGCAGAAGAAGGCGCCGGTGCCGTTCGAGCTGGTCGCGGTGAACCTGGACCAGAAGCAGCCCGGCTTCCCCGAACACGTGCTGCCGGAGTACCTGCGCTCGCTCGGCGTGGCGTACCACATCATCGAGCAGGACACCTATTCGGTGGTCAGCCGGGTCATCCCGGAAGGCAAGACGATGTGCTCGCTGTGCTCGCGGCTGCGCCGCGGCGCGCTGTACAACTACGCCGAGGAACACGGCTTCACCAGGATCGCGCTGGGCCACCACCGCGACGACATGGTCGCCACGTTCTTCATGAACCTGTTCCACCACGCCAAGCTGTCGGGCATGCCGCCGAAGCTGCGCAGCGACGACGGCAAACATGTGGTGATCCGCCCGCTGGCCTATGTACGCGAAGCGGACATCGTCGAGTACGCGGCCGCCAGGCAGTTCCCGATCATCCCGTGCAACCTGTGCGGCAGCCAGGAGAACCTGCAGCGCAAGCAGGTCGGCCTGATGCTGCAGCAGTGGGAGCGCGACAGCCCCGGCCGCGTCGAGCAGATCGCGCGCGCGATGGGCAGCATCCGGCCCTCGCAGCTGGCCGACCGCAGCCTGTTCGACTTCATGTCGCTGGGCCAGCGCGGCGATGCGCCGCCGCCCGATGCGCATGCCTGGCTCGCCGGGCAGCCGGCCGGCGCCGACCCCGCCGCATGATCCCGCGTGCCTGCGGGCACGCCGGGCCTTCCTTTCCTCTCGGCACGGCGTTCCGGCGTGCCCCAAAGATGGCGACCGCATGTTCTTCCGCAACCTGACCCTGTTCCGCTTCCCCACCGCCCACGATTTCAACGAACTCGACGACCGCCTGGCCGAAACCAGGCTGCGCAGCGTCGGCCCGCTGGAGATGTCCACGCGCGGCTTCATCTCCCCGTTCGGCCGTGGCGCCGACATCATGTCGCACCGCATCGACGATGCGATCTGGCTGACCGTCGGCGGCGAGGACAAGATCCTGCCCGGTTCGGTGATCAACGACCTGCTCGGGCAGAAGATCGCCGAGATGGAAGAAAAGGAAGGCCGCCGGATCGGCGGCAAGGCGCGCAAGCAGCTCAAGGACGACCTGATCCACGAGCTGCTGCCGCGGGCCTTCGTCAAGAGCTCGCGCACCGACGCGATGCTCGACCTCAAGCACGGTTTCCTCGCGGTGGACACGTCCTCGCGCAAGAGCGGCGAGAACGTCGCCTCGGAGATCCGCCGCGCGATGGGCACGTTCCCGGCGATCCCGCTGAACGCGGAAATCGCGCCGCGCAGCGTGCTGACCGGCTGGATCTCCGGCGAGCCGCTGCCGGAAGGCCTGAGCCTGGGCGAAGAGTGCGAGATGAAGGATCCGGTCGACGGCGGTGCCGTGGTCAAGTGCCAGCACCAGGAACTGCGCTGCGAAGAGATCGACAAGCACCTGGAAGCGGGCAAGCAGGTGTCCAAGCTGGCGCTGGTGCTGGACGACCACGTCTCCTTCGTGCTCGGCGACGACCTGATCATCCGCAAGCTGAAGTTCCTGGAGAACGCGGTCGAGCAGCTGGAAGCCACCGACCACGACGACATGCAGGCCGAACTGGACGCGCGCTTCGTGCTGCTGTCGGCCGAAGTCCGTCGCCTGTTCCTGGTGCTGGAGCCTGCACTGAAGCTGAGCAAGGCCGACGCCTGAGCCGGCCGCCAGCCGCGCGGTGGCGTCGGGACGTTATGCTTTGAGCATGCTCCCCCGCCGCCTGCTCGCTCCGCGCACGCTGCAGCGCGATACGGTCCTGCTGCCACTCGATGACGGCCGCACGCTGGAAGTGGCGCGCGTCCGGGATCCACGCGCGCGCCGCCTCAAGCTCAGCGTCGACGAACGCGGCGCACGCCTGACCCTGCCGCTGCGCGCCAGCCTCGTCGCCGGCGAGCGCTTCCTGCACGAACACCGCGACTGGCTGACCCGGCAGCTGCTGCAGATCGAGACCGCCGGGACGACGGTGGCGCTGCAGCGCGGCCAGTCCACCCACCTGCCGCTGCGTGGCGAGCAGGTGCCGCTGCGCTGGAGCGAGGGACGCTACGCCAGCATCGCCCTCGACGACGACGGCGTGCACGCGCAGCTGCCCGCACGCGTGGGCGACATGGCGATGCGCCGCACGCTGCGCGCGTTCTACGAGGCGCAGGCCCGCGCCGACATCGGCCGCTGGCTGCCGGGCTATCTGGCCGGCCTGCCGCGCGCACCGCGTCAGGTCAGACTGAAGATCATGTCCTCGCAATGGGGGTCCCTGGCGCCGGACGGCAGCATGGCGCTGGACCTGGCGCTGGTGCTGGCACGCCCCTCGGCCTTCGAGTACGTGCTGGTGCACGAGCTCTGCCACCTGCTGCAGGCCAACCACTCGCCGGCGTTCTGGCACGAGGTCGAGCAGCGCTTCCCGGACTGGCAGGACGAACGCGCGTACTTCCACCAGGAAGGCCGGCGCCTGAAGGCCACGCTGCGCGCAGTGCTCTCCGACTGAGTCCCCCATGCGCGCCGGATCGGGATCTTCACGCCGCATGCGGGTAGGATCGGCGGGCCATCCAGACACGAGCCACCCGATGCCCCGTTCCCGCCGCCTGCTTCCGATCGCGATCGCCACCTGCCTGCTCGCCGCCTGCGGTCGTGACCCGGCGCCGGCCGCCGACCACACCGACGCGACGCCGCCGGCGCAGCCGACGACCGCAGCGGTGGACGCCGCGGGCCATTGCCCCGCCGGCGCGGCCAGCGCACCGAGCGGCGAACTGACCGCACGACGCATCGTTGCCGCCAACGCGCCGGCGGGCGCTCCGCGCCTGTACGAAGGGCCGGTCTGGACCGACGGCGTGCTGTACTTCTCCGACTTCGCCCTGAGCGAGGGCTTCCCCTCGCGGATCCAGCGCCTGGGTGCGGACGGACGCCTGCAGACGCTGATCGAGCCCAGCGGCAGCAATGGCCTGGCGCTGGCCGCCGACGGATCGCTGGTGGCCGCCACGCACGACTTCAAGGAACTGGCCCGCTACGACCTGGTCGACGGTTCGCGCATGCGCATCGTCGGCGAGTACCGCGGCAAGCCGTTCAACTCGCCCAATGACATGGCGATCGGCGCGGACGGCACGATCTGGTTCACCGATCCGGATTTCCAGCGCAGCGCCGCACCCGGCGGACAGGACCGCACCCGCGTCTACCGCGTGGGCACCGACGGCGACGTCAGCGTGGTCGACGAGACCATCGCCAACCCCAACGGCATCGCGCTGTCGCCGAGCGGCGACACGCTGTACGTGGCCGGCGGCGGCGAGGAAGGCGTGCTGCGCGCCTATCCGATCGTCGACGGCCAGGCCGGCCCGGGCCGCGACCTGGCACAGGTGCAGGTGCCCGACGGCATGGCGATCGACTGCCTGGGCAACATCTACGCGACCGAGCATTCCAGGCAGCGGCTGCGCGTGTTCGATCCGCAGGGCACGCAGCTGGCCACGATCGCGGTGGATGCCAACATCACCAACGCGACCTTCGGCGGGGCGGACAACCGCACCCTGTTCCTGACCGGCGCGGGCGCGGTGTGGTCGATCGAACTCGGGGTCGCGGGCGCCAGACGCTGACCCGCGGCGCGCATCGCAGCGCGTGGCGGTTTCCGGATGCCCGCTCGCCATGCGCTGACCACGATGGACGCGGCGCCCTGCTCCGCCGCGCGAAGGGTGCGCCGCGCGTGCCCTGCCTCTCCGCTCCGGGGGCGGCCTCCGCCAGCCCGCAGACACTGCGGGCCGTTCCGGCGACGTCGGGAATCCAAAAGGTTCTTCTTCTCTCCGAGAGGAGAAGAACCCCAAAAAAAAGCCCCGCCGAAGCGGGGCTCTTCACATCCGGGACGACGCGATCAGAACTTGTAGTTGATCGAGGCGGCCAGCACGTCGCCGACCACATCGTACTTGCCGCTCACGACGTTGCCGGTTTCCGAGGCGGCACGCACCGACGGATCGCTGGTGAAGATGTGCAGGTAACCGAAGTTGAACTCGGTCTTCTCCGAGGCGGCGTAGCCCAGGCCCAGGGTGACCCACTTGCGGTTGGTGTCCGGCACGCGGACATCGCGGTGCGCGCTGCTGGTCGGGGTCTGGTCGTAGGCCAGGCCGCCACGCAGGGTCAGGCGGTCGTTGAGCTTGTAGTCGGCACCGACCGACGCGAACGTGGTGTCGCGGTAGTCGAAGTTCAGTACCGAATCGGCCTGGTTGGAGGCGTAGTCGATGGTCACCGAGTCGAACGCGGTCGACCACGCGGTGCGGGTGACGTCCGCGGCGATGGTCAGGCGGTCGTTGACGTTGTGGGTGACGCTCAGCGTGGCCGAGGCCGGCAGGGTCACGGTGGCGCGGCCCTTGGTGTCGACGAACCAGCCCGGACGCGCCTGGCCGAGCACGCCGGCAACCGGGCCGGGCACCACGAAGGTGGCATCGCCGCCGGTGATCTTGTGCTCGACCTTGGAGCGGTAGCTGATGCCGATGTGGGTGTTCTCGTCCGGGCTGAACAGACCGCCGATGGTCCAGCCGAACGTGTTGTTGTCGCCCTTCACCTTCAGGCTGCCGTCGGCGCTGCCCGGCGCATAGCCCGGCACGCGCGACTGGGCCATGATCGCGCCGAAGTCGATCGCGTTGCCCAGCTCGATGGTCATGTGCTCGGCGAACACGCTGGCGCCGAACGACACGTACGGATTGACGTCGTACGAGAACGAGACGCCGAGGTCGACGACCTCCATCTCGGTCTTGGTGCCGCTGTAACGGCCCACCCAGTCGGAGTCGTACTTGGTGGCGAAGCCGTACGGCACGCTCAGCGACACGCCCAGGTGGGTCTGATCGCCGATCGGGGTGTAGAAGTAGGCCGCCGGAATGGCCGCGATCTTGCCGGCATCGCCGCCGTCGCCGCCGCTGATCGGGGTGCCGGTGCCCGGACCGGTCGGGCCGGCGTTGCGGCCGGCGCCGGTGAACTCGGCCGAGAAGCTCACCGCGCTCAGGTCGGCCTGGAACTGGCGACCATCGAGCTGGCGCATGCCGGCCGGGTTGTTGACGATGATGGACGCATCACCGGCACCACTGGCGGAACCGGCGAACGCGCGGCCCAGGCCCTTGGCGCTGTTTTCCTTGAGCTGGAAGGCGGCGGCGTGCACATTGCCGGCGGCCAGAGCGCCGGCGATGCCGACGGCGAGCAGGGTGAAGCGGGTCAAGCCATGAATCGAATGCATCGTCTAACTCCGTTGACATGAGGGGTACAGGTCAAGCGTCAGCGGAGCGTCCCCCCCGGGACCACACCACGTCGGAGTCCCCTCCCGACATACGACGCCGTATTGCAGTATAGCCTGCGATTTAACCCTTCTGTAACTCCATCGCACGGGAGCCGGGACAGGGGCAGACGCAGGCAACACGCTGGTTCATAGTGTGCCGATGTTCGTGTCACTGCCATCTCGACAGCGTCCTGCGGTGCGCTGGGCGACGCCGCTGCTGTTCGCGGCCCTGTGGCTGGCCTTCCTCTGGGCCCTCGGACGCCCCGACGACGCCCGCCGCGCCCTGTGGCTGGCCTGGGGCGCGCTCGGGCGCGGCCTGACCGGCGGCGAGGCCTGGCTCGCCGCGTTCCGCGACGGCAGCGTGCTGCGCCTGTTCACCGCGCTGTTCCTGCATGCCGACTGGGCCCACCTGCTGGGCAACCTGGCGTTCCTGCTGATCTTCGGTCTGCCTGCCGAACGGGCGATGGGCCCGTGGCGCTTCCTGCTGCTGTTCCTGGGCGGCGGCGCCATGGCCAATCTCGCCGCGGTCTTCGCGATCGGCAATCCGGACCGGGTCGTGATCGGCGCCAGCGGCGCGGTGTCGGCGGTGATCGGCGCCTACCTGGCCCTGTTCCCGGGCGCACGCCTGGGCGTGGTGCTGCCGCTGGGGCTGTTCCTGGAGTTCGTGCGCGCGCCGGCATTCCTGCTGATCGGCATCTGGGCCGCGCTGCAGGTGGTCTTCATGTACATCGGCCCGGCCTTCGGTGCGGTGGCCTGGGCCGCGCATGTGGCCGGCTTCCTGTTCGGGATCCTGTTCGCCCTGGTCGTGCGCGCCGGCATCGCGCGCCGGCTGCGACGCCAGAAAGGCTTCTGACCACGCGCGGCGATCTTGCATGCGCCGGCGCGCAGCCCCATCTTCGGGGATCCCGCCCCCTGCGAACCGTCATGGCCAAGCCGCTCTACAAGATCACCTTCCTCAACCACGGGAAGGTCTACGAGTTGTACGCGCGGCACGTCGGCGGCAGTACGCTGTGGGGGTTCACCGAGGTCGGCGAGCTGGTGTTCGATGTGCACGACGGCCTGGTCGTGGATCCGACCGAAGAGCGGCTGCGCGACGAATTCGGCGGCACCAGGGTGCTGCATCTGCCGATGCAGAGCATCATCCGGGTCGAGGAGGTCGAGAAGAAGGGCCAGTCCGCGATCCGCGATGCGGCCACCGGCGAGAAGGTCGTCACACCGTTCCCGCTGCCGGCCAAGCCGCGCTGACCCCGCGCGGGCGCGCCGGACGCGCTCGCGACCCGCTGCAGGACAGCGCCCGATCCGGGCGCCTGCTCAGTGCGCCTTCGGCGCCGCCGCCGACGGGCCGGCCGACACCAGCCGCTTGAGCTCGACCAGCGCCGAAGCGATCGGCTTGTCGCCCGGCAGCGGCGAGCCGGCGCGGTAGCCTTCCTGCCCTTCCTCGTCGCCGACCAGATGGCCCGGCAGGGTCGCTTCGCTCAGGCTCGCGATCGTCGCCGGTGCCTGGTCGCCGCCGAACAGGGCCGGATCCGGGGTCAGTTCGACATCGGGCACGATGCCACTGGCCTGGATCGAGCGGCCGCTCGGGGTGTAGTAGCGCGCGGTGGTCAGCTTGACCGAATCGCCGTTGTCCAGCGGCAGCACGGTCTGCACCGAGCCCTTGCCGAAGGTGCGGCTGCCGACGACGCGCGCGCGTTCGTTGTCGCGCAGCGCACCGGCCAGGACCTCGGCCGCGCTGGCCGAACCGGCATCCACCAGCACCACGATCGGCGCACCGTGCAGGCGGTCGCCCGCGGTCGCGTCGAAACGGCTGTCGCTGATCGAGATGCGGCCGCGGGTGGAGACGATGCCGCCGCCGTCGAGGAGGTCGTCGGCGACCTGGACCGCCGCGGTCAGCAGGCCGCCGGGATTGCTGCGCAGATCCAGCACCAGGCCGCGCAGCCGGCCACCGGCCTGGGCCTGCAGGCGATCGAGGTGCTGCTGGAAATCGGCGCCGGTGTCGGCCTGGAAGGTGCTCAGGCGCACGTAGGCATAGCCGGGCTCGAGCATGCGGCTGCGCACGCTGGTGGTCTTGATCGTCTCGCGCGCCATGCTCAGGTCGAACGGCTTGGCGCGGCCTTCGCGCACCAGGGTGATCGTCACCTGGCTGCCGGACACGCCGCGCAGCGGCTCCATGCCCTCGATCTGGGCGATCGGCTTGCCGTCGATGGCCACGATCAGGTCGCCGGCAAGCACGCCGGCCCTGGCTGCAGGCGTGCCGTCGATCGGCGCGATCACCTTCAGGGTGCCGTCCTGCTGCTGTTCCAGTTCGACGCCGATGCCGTCGTAGGCGCCGCTCGCCTGCTCGTCGAACGATTCGCTGGCGGCCTTGTCCAGATAGGCGCTGTGCGGATCCAGATCGAGCAGCAGGCCGGCGATGGCCGACTGCATCAGCTTGCGGTCGTCGACAGGATCGACATAGGCGTCCTTGACCGCGTTGTAGACCGCCACGTATCGGCGGATCTCGGCCAGCGGCACCTTGGAGGCGGACGCGGCAGCGGCATCGGGGTCGTCGTTGGCCGACACCGGCTCATCGGCGGCGGGCGCCTCCGCGGCCGGGGCTGGCGCCTGGGCATAGGCCTGCAGGGCGAACAGCAGCATTCCCAGCGGCAGCAGACGGGGCACGCGACGCATGGACGACTCCGGAACGCACGCACAGCGCGTGCCTGACGATTATGCGCGAAGCAGGTGTAAACACCGATTGAACCGTTCCAGGCGCGACCGGGAACCCGCGCGGTCCATCGCGGTCGGCGCGGATGCCGGCGCAGCGCCAGCCCGGCCCGTAGGAGCGGCGCCAGCCGCGACCGCCATCCACCAGGGCGAACACATCGGGCATGGCGGTCGGCCTCGAGCGGCCTCCTACGGGCGAACGAAGACCGTCCTCAGTCCATTGCGAACGGCTTCGCACACCAGGGCATCCGGGAACAGGGCCTGCCCGTCCCGTAGGAGCGGCCCCAGCCGCGACCGCCATCCTCCACGGCAAACACACCAGGCATGGCGGTCGGCCTCGAGCGGCCTCCTACGGGCGGACGAAGACCGCCCTCAGTCCATTGCGAACGGCTTCGCACACCAGGACATCAGGGGAAACAGGGCCTGCCCACCTCGTAGGAGCGGCCCCAGCCGCGACCGCCATCGACCACGGCAAACACACCAGGCATGGCGGTCGGCCTCGAGCGGCCTCCTACGGGCGAACGAAGACCGTCCTCAGTCCATTGCGAACGGCTTCGCACACCAGGCATCAGGGGAAACAGGGCCTGCCCACCTCGTAGGAGCGGCCCCAGCCGCGACCGCCATCCACCAGGGCAAACACACCAGGCATGGCGGTCGGCCTCGAGCGGCCTCCTACGGGCAAACGAAGACCGTCCTCGGTCCGCCACGAACGGCATCGCATGCCGGCGCCGGGGACAGACCCCGCACACGCCGGGGACAGACCCCGCACAGCCTTCAGCGGCGCTGCAGCCAGGTTCCCGGATCGACCGGCTGCCCGTTGCGACGCAGCTCGAAATACAGCGCCGGGCGGCCGTGACCACCCGAGCTGCCGACCTTGGCCACCGCGTCGCCGCGCTTGACCCGGTCGCCGGCGTCGCGCAACAGGCTCTCGTTGTGCGCGTACAGGCTCATGTAGCCGTTGCCGTGGTCGACGATCAGGATCAGGCCGTAGCCGGTCATCCATTCGGAGAACACGACGGTGCCGTCGGCCACGGCGGTGACCGGGCTGCCCGCGGCCGCCCCGATCAGCACCCCGGTGCTGCTGCGTCCGTCCGGCAGCTTGCCGCCGTAGCGCGCGAGCAGGTCGCCGCTGGCCGGCCAGCCCAGGCCGCCGACCCGCGGCGCCGGCGCGCTGGCGGCCACCCGCGGCGGCGTCTTGGTCCCGCCGCGCTGCGCGGGCGCGGTGGCCTGCTGCGCGGCGCGGCGTTCGGCCGCCTTGCGTTCGGCCTCGGCGCGGGCCGCCGCCGCGCGCAGGTTGGCCAGCAGCCGCTCCAGCGAACGCGCGTCCTGGCCCAGCGCCTTCTCGCGCTCCTGCCGGTCGGCGTAGCGCTTCTCCAGGTCCTGCACGGTGCTGGCGCGTTCGCGCCGGTCGCGCTGCAGGGTGGTGGTGCGCTGCTTCTGTTCGTCCTGCAGGGCCTGCAGGGTCGCGGTGCGTTCGCCGATCTCGGCCTCGGTCGCTTCCAGCGCCTGCAGGCCCTGGCTGACCTCGGCGATCTGCCGCGCATGGTCGCGCTGCGCATAGCGGTAATAGGCCAGCGCGCGCTGCGCATCGCCGACCCGGTCCTGCGCCAGCAGCAGCTTCAGCGGTGCGTGGTTGCCCAGCGCGTAGGAGCCGCGCAGCAGGGCCCCCAGCCGATGCCGGCGCGTCTCGAGATCGCGCTGCAGGGTGGCGCGCTGTTCGCGCAGGTCGGCCAGTGCCTGGCGTTCGCGCTGCAGGGCCGCTTCGGTTTCGGCCAGTTCGCGGCTGGAACGGCCGAGGCGCTCGTCGACCCGGCGCAGTCCGACCGCCGCCTCGCCACGCTGTCCCTCGATCCTGCGCCGCTCCTGGCCGATCTCGCGCAGCTCGGCCCTGACCTTGCGCAGCTGGCGTTCGGTGCTGGACGCATCCTGCGCGGCGAGCGGGGTCGCGGTGGCCAGGGCGAGCACGGCAAGGACCAGCGCGGCGAAGCGCCTGCCCCGCGGGGCCTGCGTCCTGACTTGCCATGCCTGCGAACGATGATCGACCACGCCAGGAGATCCAGTGACTTCAGACAGGTGCGGATTGTAGTCAAGCATGCTGTGATGGCTCCCACACCGCAATGCAGCAGGAGCCCCCATGGCCAGCACCCTTCACCGTCTCACCCTGGCACTCGCCCTCGCCCTGCCATGCGCGCCGCTGCTTGCGGCCGACAACGTGAGCAAGGTCAACGGCAGCATCGAGGCCAGCGCCGGCCAGGAATACGGCGACCTGGACACCGTCAACGGCAGCATCCGCATCGGCGACGGCGCCCAGGTGCAGGATGCGAGCACGGTCAACGGCAGCATCACGGTCGGGGCCAATGCCCAGGTCGGCAGCCTGGAAACGGTCAACGGCGCGATCCGGACCGGGCGCGGGATCCGCGCCTCCGGCGGCCTGGAAACGGTCAACGGCAGCATCTTCGTCGACCACGGCAGCGTCATCCAGGGCGGCGTCGAAACCGTCAACGGCGCGATCGGACTGGTCGGCACCCAGGTGGACGGCAACATCGACACGGTCAACGGCGACGTCACCGTCGGGGTCGGCTCGCACGTCAAGGGCGGGCTCACCGTGCAGCGCAGCCGGGGCTTGTTCAACACCGGCAGCAAGCGCAAGCCGCGGATCGTGATCGGCCCGAACGCCGTGGTGGAAGGGCCGCTGGAGTTCCAGCGCGAAGTCCGCCTCTACGTGCATGCCAGCGCACGCACCGGCAAGATCACCGGCGCCGAAGCGGTCCGCTTCGACTCCGATACCGCACCGCAGGACTGACAGCGCGCGGGCTTCTTATAGAATCGGGACTCCGTCGACCTACCGGAGTTCCGATGTACCGCAAATCCCTGCTTGGCGTCGCCGCCGGCACGCTGTTGCTGGCCGCCTGCGCCAGGAACGAGGAGGCCGCGTCGACCGACGTCGCCACCAATCCCCCCGCCGCGTCGAGCCATGCGTTCCAGCCGGCGATCCACGCGGACGACTTCGCCGAACTGGTCGGCACGCTGGCCTCGGACGCGTTCGAGGGCCGCGCCCCGGGTTCGGTCGGCGAAGAACGCACGATCGAGTACATCCGCGCGCAGATGCAGCGCATCGGCCTGCAGCCCGGCAACGGCGACAGCTACTTCCAGAACGTGCCGATGGTGGAGACCACGGCCGATCCGTCCAGCCGGCTGAGCCTGACCCTGGACGGCAAGCCGGTCGAACTGGGCTTCGGCACCGACATGGTGGTCGGCACCCGCAGCGGCCAGACCAGCGTCAAGCTGGAAAACAGCGAGGTGGTGTTCGTCGGCTACGGCGTCGATGCGCCCGAGCGCGACTGGAACGACTACGCCGGCCAGGACTGGACCGGCAAGACCGTGGTGATGTTCGTCAACGATCCGGGCTTCCACGTCGATGACGAGGCCCTGTTCGACGGCAAGAAGATGACCTACTACGGCCGCTGGACCTACAAGTTCGAGGAAGCCGCCCGCAAGGGCGCCGCCGCCGCGCTGATCGTCCACGACACCGCCGGTGCCAGCTACGGCTGGGACGTGGTCAAGAACTCGTGGTCGGGCGCGCAGTACGACCTGCCGGCCAGCGACGATCCGGAACCGCGCCTGCCGGTGCAGGGCTGGCTGACCGCCGAGACCGCACGCAAGCTGTTCGCCAACGCCGGGCTGGACCTGGACGAGGCCTACAAGGCGGCCAACAAGCCCGGCTTCAAGCCGGTGCCGCTGAAGTCGCAGCTGTCGGTGGATCTGGTCAGCACGGTCACCAGCAAGGAATCGCGCAACGTGATCGGCGTGCTGCCGGGCGCCAGCCGCGCCGACGAAGCGGTGCTGTACATGGCGCACTGGGACCACCTGGGCAAGCACGAGGGCGAGAACGGCGGCGCACCGGTGATCTACAACGGCGCGGTCGACAACGCCACCGGCGTGGCCGGCATCCTCGAGATCGCCGAAGCCTTCGCCAGCCAGGAGCAGCGTCCCGAGCGTTCGGTCGTGTTCGTCGCGGTGACCCTGGAGGAATCGGGCCTGCTCGGCTCCAAGTACTACGTCGCGCATCCGACCTTCCCGCTGGACAAGATCGCCGGCGTGATCAACCTGGACGCGATGTCGGTCGCCGGCCGTTCGCACAACATGGTGGTCACCGGCTTCGGCAATTCGGAACTGGAGGACATCCTCAAGCCGATCGCGCAGGCGCAGGGCCGCACGCTGGAAGGCGAAGCCTCGGTGCAGAGCGGCTTCTACTTCCGCTCCGACCACTTCAACTTCGCCAAGGCCGGCGTGCCGGCGCTGTACGCCAAGGGCGGCGGCAACCTGATCGAGGGCGGCGTCGACGCCGGCCGCAAGGTGGCCGAGGATTACGGGACGCACCGCTACCACCAGCCGGGCGACGTCTACGAGCCGGCCAGCTGGAAGCTCGACGGCGTGGTCGAGGATCTGGACGCGCTGTACGGCGTCGGCCGCGAACTGGCCGCCGGCGATCGCTGGCCGAACTGGTACGAAGGCAACCCGTTCAAGGCCGCGCGCGACCGCATGATGGGCGAGAAGGCCGCCTCCAGCGCCAACTGAGGCCGGGACGGACCGCTGCACACCACGGGGCCGCCATGTGCGGCCCCGTTCTTTCTGCGGATGCCCGCATGGCGGGTCGCGAAGCCACGCATGGTGGCGCTGCCGCATGCACGCGCGGCATGCGCTGCCGGTCGCGTGCCCTGTCACGGGGCGAAAAGGAAACGGGCGCCTGCCGGCGCCCGTTCCGTTGCATGCCGATGGCAGGCGACCGGCGATCAGAACGCGTATTCGGCCGTCAGGCCGACCAGCGCGGTCGAGCGCTTGGGCCCGCTGACCTCGGCACCGGTGTCCACGTCGCGCACCGTGCCGGCCTTGGCGCGGTAATAGTCGTAATGCACGCCGACGCTGAAGTTGTCGGTCGCGTTCCAGCCGGTGCCCAGGCCGGCGTACCAGCTGTTGCGTCCGCTGCGGCGGCCGCTCTCCACGCCCAGCTGCTGGCCGACGCTGTTGTAGTAGTTGCTGTTGTTGTCCGATGCGCGGAAGAAGCCACCCCGCGCACCCAGGTACCACTCCGGCGTCAGGTTGACGCGTGCGTTCGCACCAGCGACCCAGCCACGCAGCGCATCGGTGCCTTCGCGCTGGCTGACCGCGTCGTCGTTGAACACATTGCGCAGCTTGTAGTTGCCCAGGTCGGTATAACCGAGCTCGGCACCCACGCCCCAGCGCTCGCCGACCTTCCAGCGGTAACCCGTGGTCAGGCCATAACCGGTGCGGCGCCCGTCGCTGCTCTCGAGGAAATTGAAGTTGCCGGTGCCGAAGCGCCCGGCCGTGCCGCCATCGGTCCGGCCGATGTTGCCGTTGACGAACCAGTTGCCCTCGCCGATCTGCTGGCCGGGGCGGTAGGTATCGCCGCTCACGCTCTGGGCGAAGGCGGACGGGGCAGCGAGGATGGCCGCAATGGCGGCGGGAATGAACAGCTTTTTCATCGGGGGAAACTCCTTTCGTCTTGGGCATGTCCGGAACGGAATGGACATGCGTGTGGCGGTGATCGTTGCCGGGACGGCCGATCGCGCCGGGGCCAAGTAAAGGCAGCCGAGACTGAAGTGGAACCAAACCCTCACGCCATGGCGACACGACGTTAACGCGCTGGTTCAAGCGGGGTTTATGCCGATGAGGAACCCGTGTCCGCATCGCGCCGCGCATCGGTCGTCACGACGTGACGGGCGCGCCGCAAGCCGTTGAGCGACAAGGATCGCCATGATGCAAGTGCGCGCACGGCATCGCCCGGCACCCGCGATGCGACGACAGGCGACGAACACGCGTATCGCACGCGATCGGCGCCTGCTGCGCAGCGACCCGCACGCATGCGTGCACGCGGCTATTCGGACGCGACGCCGGCCAACCCCAGCACCCACTGAGGGACCAGCGGTTCGCCGGCGTAGAAGGTCCGGGGCTTCTTTTCCGCCATCGCCCAGCGGTGCAGCCAGCCGGGACCGAAACGGCCGTCGTATCCGTCTTCGCCGCGCGCGTACGCCGGATCGCGCATCGCTTCGTCGAGCGTCACCACGCGATACCCGCGACGCTGCACGCCGGCGACCAGTTCGGCATAGGCGACGGCGTTGAGCTCGTTCGCGTGCAGCAGCCACACCTGCGGCAGCGCATAGCCGAGCAGCGCCTGCGACTGGCGCTCGTAGTAGTCGACCTTGTTGAGCATGTAGGGGATGTAGCCGCGACGCAGCCGCTGCAGCGTCTCCTCGCGCTCCGGCGTATCGGGCCGGCCATCCAGGACGTTGGCGTACGCGGCGGCCCAGATCCACTCGCTGTTGTCCACCGTCACCGGTGCGATGCGGTAACCGTGCCCGTGCAGGAATGCCGCCAGCACGGCGCGATCTTCCGCGGTGCGGCCGACGCGCAGGTAGGGATGGCGGAACCAGCGTGGCGCCTGGCCACGCTCGGCCAGCAGCGGACGCAGGATCCGCTCCCCGTCGAGGATGTCCTGCCGGTAGGCGTCCAGCCCGACCGCGTGCAGGTCCAGATGGCCGCGGGTGTGGTTGCCCAGCTCGAAGCCGGCGTCGCGCCAGTCGCGCAGCATCGCCACGCGCTCGGGCCTGATCGCGCCGCCATGTTCCAGCTTGCCCTCGTTGACGAAGCCCACGACCGGAACAGCGGCCAGGGCCAGCTGCGCCATCAGCTGCGCATGCCGCGCCGCCAGTTGCTCCGGCGGCAGCGCGTCCACCCGCTGCCAGGGCAGATCGTCGATGGTGATGGCGATGCGCCGGTCGACCTCCTGCGCCAGGGCCAGGGTGGCCAGCAGGCACAGCGCGGCCCCCGTCAGCGCCGCGAGGACCCGCGATCGCGGCCCACCCCTACCGGCGTGGCTGCCCGATCCCGACAATGCATCGCTCCCGCGTGGACCCATCACCCTGCCGCCCTGCACCTCGCCCGTGGAGACGCGATGGTAGCCGCCAAGGACGGGCAACGCGGCTCGGCGGACGGGCGTGCGACGGCGCCTAGGCGTCCTCGATGCCCAGCGCGTCCAGGCCGGCACCGCGGCGTACGCGCCGGAGCAGGGCGCGGCTGTGCCTGTCCAGTCCGTGCACGCGCACCCTGATGCCGTGATGGCGGAAACGGCCGATCACCTTGTCGAGCGCGGCCACCGCGGTGATGTCCCACAGGCGTGCGTCCTCCAGTGCGATCTCCACCTGCGTGCCGCGCAGGTCGCGCGGGTCGAAGGCATCGATGAAGGCATCGGCCGAAGCGAAGAACACCTGGCCGCTGACCCGGTAACGGCGGATGCCATCGGCCGCATCGTCGTGTGCGATCTGCAGCAGGCGCGCGACCTTCAGGGTGAAGAACACGCCGCTGAGCAGCACGCCGACACCCACGCCCGCGGCCAGGTTGTGGCTGAGCAGCGTCACCGCCACCGTCGCCAGCATCACCGCACCGGACAGGCGCGGATGCCGGGCCAGCGCCGAGAGGCTGCGCCAGTCGAAGGTCTCGACGCTGACCATCACCATGATCGCCACCAGCGCGACCACCGGCACCTGCCCGACCCAGGGCTTGAGCAGCACCATCAGCACCAGCAGGAACACGCCGGCGAACAGGGTCGACAAGCGCCCGCGACCGCCGTACTTCACGTTGCTCACCGTCTGCCCGATCATGCCGCAGCCGGCGATGCCGCCGAACAGGCTGGTCGCGACGTTCGCCACGCCCAGGCCCGCGGCCTCGCGGTTCTTCGGGCTCGGCGTGTCGGTGAGTTCGTCGACCACGCGCGCGGTCATCAGCGACTCCAGCAGGCCGACCATCGCGATCGCCAGCGCCGGCAGCGCGACGATGCGCAGCGTCTCGACGTCCCACGGCACCTGCGGCAGCCCCATCCACTGCGGCAGCGACCCGGGCAGCTGGCCGAGGTCGGCCACCGTCTTCAACGGCAGGTCGAGCGCGACGGCCAGCACGCTGAGCACCGCGATGCAGATCAGCGGCGACGGGACCGCGCGCACGCCGGGCAACGGCAGGCGCGGCAGACCGTAGATGATCGCCAGGCCCAGGCCGAGCATCGCCCACGCGGCGGCATCGGCATCGTCCAGGTGCGGCAGCTGCGCGGCGAAGATCAGGATCGCCAGCGCGTTGACGAAGCCGGTGCGCACCGAGCTGCTGACGAACCGCATCAGCACGCCCAGGCGCAGCACGCCGAACACCAGCTGCATCAGGCCGGCCAGCAGGCCGGCGGCGAACAGGTAGGGCAGCCCGTGGTTGGCCACCAGCGGCGCGGCCACCAGCGCCACCGAGCCGGCGGCCGCGGTGATCATCGCCGGGCGCCCGCCGAACACGGCGATCACGATGCTCAGCACGAACGAGGCGAACAGCCCGACCTGCGGATCGACGCCGGCGGTGAACGAGAACGCGATGACCTCGGGAATCAACGCGAAGGTGGCCACCGCGCCAGCCAGCAGTTCGCGCAGCGGGTTGGCGCGCCACTGCGCCAGTTCGGTTCGAAGCAGGGACATGGGGCGGTCCGGGGAATGGCCGGGCACTGGGTGCGCCGGCCATGGACAAGGGGCGCGCATTATCGCCGCAGGCCGGGCCACTGCGGTGGCCAGCGCACCACGCGGCTGAACGAGGGTCGCCAGCGCCACGTCCGCCGCCCTTCCCCGGCCGGATCAGTTGCCGGGCAGGCGCTCCGGCGCCGGCCGCAGCGGCACCCGGATCACGCTGTCGCCGCGCAACTCCAGCCGCAGCGGCGCGCCGGCATCGGCCACCGACTCGTCGCTGACATCGCCGCCGGTGCCGTGGTTGACCTGGTGCATGGCGTCCTGCAGCACGTCGACCACCACGACCAGGCGGCTGCCCGGCGCCAGCAGGCGCCCGGTCATGCGCGCGCGTTCGATCGGCAGCGTGGTCCATTCGCCGGGCACCAGCAGCCGCCGCGTGGTCATGTCCGCCGCATGGCTGGCGCGGCCGACGTGATACGCCAGCTGCATCGCGCGGCCATCGGCCATCAGTTCGTACAGGACCATGCTCAGGTCGACATCGCGCTTGTTGATCCGCACCTGCAACGCGCCGGAGAACTGGCCGATCACCGCCATCGGCTCGGTGAAGGGCTCGCTGGTGAAGACCAGGCCGCTGTCGATCTCCAGCGACGCATGCACGATGGGCGACGGGTAGTAGCCGTTGCGGACGACCGCACGGTCGGCGAGGTCGGCCACCAGCTCCAGCTGGCCCTTGCCGGGATGCGCCGCAAGCACGTGGCTGTCGCTGCCGCCGGCACCGCCGGTCAGGTACAGCGGCACGCGGCCGCCGCCTGCTTCGTCCAGCGTATCGGCGTGCACCCAGGTGTCGGCGCCCATCAGCTGGGCGTTGACCCGGCCCTGCAGCAGGGCCGGCCTGGGCGCGCCGCGCAGTACGTGGTCGAGCCAGGCGAAGGTCAGCGCCTCGGTATCGAACTGCGCCGTCGGATCGATCGTGTAACCACGCAGCTGCGTGCTCTTGGACGCCGACTGCGCGCCGAAATGGTCGTAGGGGCCGATCACCAGGGTGTGCCCGGCCTGTGGCAGGTGCCGCAGATGCTCGTTGAAGTACTGCAGCGCCGAGACCTGGCCATCGTCGTAGTAGCCGGTGATCGACAACACCGGGATGGTGATCCCGGCGAACTGTCCGGCGTACGGCACCATCGCCTGCCAGTACGCGTCGTAGGCCGGATGCGCCAGCCAGCGCTGCAGCCACGGGTTCGGCGTGCCGTCGACCTGGTCGATCTCCCGGTACGGGCGCCCCGACCGGTACCAGGTCCCGGCCATCGCGTTCCAGCGCGCGTGGTCGTTGTTGGCCTCGTGATCGAGCAGGCGGTTGCTGGCGACGTAGAACGGCCACGCGTAGTTCGCGGTCAGGAAGACGTTGTTCTCCATCGGCAGGCCCAGGCCCGGCATCGCGGCCACATAGGGCACGATGGTCTTCAGGGCCGGATGCCGGTACGCCGCGGCGGCCCAGGCGGCGAAGCCCAGGTAGCTGCCGCCGTACATCGCCACGCGGCCGTCGTTCCAGGGCTGGCGGCTGATCCAGTCGATCGCGGCGTGCGCGTCGCGGCCTTCGGTTTCGTAAGGGGCCGGTGCGCCCTCGCCGAGCCGCTTGCCGCGCGCATCGACCACGATCCCGGCGTAGCCGTGCGCGGCGGCCATCATCGCGGTGGCGCGGTTCTGCTGCGGATCGGTGTAGATGGTGAAGACCATCGCGGCCGGCAGCGGCCCGCTCGCCGTCCTGCCGCGCGCCAGGTGCGCGGACAGGCGGATGCCGTCGCCGACATCGATCATCACCGAATCGTCGACCAGGAAACGACGCCCGGCATCGGCCTCGATCAATCCGGCCGCGCGCGCCTGGGCCATGCCATAGGTCTGCACGAAGGCCTGCAGCCGTGCCAGTTCGAGCGCGACCGCCAATGGCACGCGCTCCGCATCGGCATGCGCCTGCAGCAGCTGCTCCAGCTGGGCCTGCGCGCGACCCGCGTTGCCGACGAACCAGTACTGGGTCTGCAGCGCGGCCACGTCGTCCAGGTCCATGAAGTGCTGCGCGAACACCCTGGCATAGGCCTGCGCGACGTCGCCGGCGACCGCATGCGCCCGCGCATGCAGCAGATACGGCACCAGACGCTGCGCGCGGCTGCGCTCGCCGCCGGCCTCCAGCGAGGCGACCAGGCCGCCCAGCGTCGTGGCTGCCTCCTGGTAGCGAGCGGCCACGAGCTGCAGCTGGCCCCGCTGCAGATCGGTCAATGGCTGCGTCCCGGTGCCGGCCCCCTCCAGTACCTCTGCCGACATCTCCGCAAGCGCCGTGGACACGCGCTCCGGCGTGGCCGCATCGAGCGCAGGCAGGCGGACACCGTCCGCAGCGGACGCCCACCCGGCGAGCGACAGCATCAGCAGCATCAACACCAGCAGACCGTGCTGCCGCACCGGCACCACGCGCGCTATCCGCTCCATGCATCGGCCCCCAAAGAAATGATCGCCCGAGCATAGCCCGGCGGGCCGGCAGGTGGATCGCGCTCATCCCGCCATCGACCACCGTTGGTGCAGCAGGTTCGACGCATCGCGTCGGTCCGCACCACGGGAGCGCAGCGGACCGAAACCGCATCGGGTCGCCATCACGGCCGCCATCGCCAGGCCGGCCGGGAACGCGACGTGCATCCCGCCCGCATGCATCTGCCCCTGCACCTGAGGTCGCGATGTCCGTCGCCGGCCGCGCTACTTCGCCGTTGCGCCACCCAGATGCGTGGACAGGAAGGCCAGCAGCCGCGTGTAGTACGCGCGCCGATGCTCTTCGGTGTAGAAACCATGCCCTTCGTTGGGGAAATACAGGGTTTCCACCGGCACGCCGGACGCCTTGAGCGCCCTCTCCATGCGCTCGCTGTGCGCGATCGGCGCACGCTCGTCCTTGCCGCCGGCCGCCAGGAACACCGGCACCTTGATCCGGCTCGCCAGCTGGCTGGGGGAACGCGCGGCCAGCGTCTCGCGCGTGCCCATCCAGTCGCCGGCCCAGGTCCGGCCGGACCGGCTGCGGTCGGACTGGGCACGGTGCATCAGGCCCAGGTCGTAGACACCGACGTAGCCCGCCGCGCAGCGATACAGATCGGGTTCGCGGGCCACGCCCATGAGTGCGGCATAGCCTCCGTAGCTGGCGCCATGGATGCAGATCCGCTGCGGATCGGCGATGCCCTGGGCGATCGCCCAGCGGGTGGCGTCGGTCAGGTCGTCCTGCATCGTGCCGCCCCACTCGCGGGCGCCCAGCTGCAGATGCGCCGCACCGTAGTTGCCGGACCCGCGGTAGTTGACCCGCAGCACCGCGTAGCCGGCGGCCGCGAGGATCTGCGCGTCGTCGTCGAATCCCCACTCGTCGAAGATGCCGAACGGGCCGCCGTGCGGCAGCACCACCAGCGGCAGCGGCCCCTCGGCGGCCTCCAGCGGCCGGGTCAGGTAGCCATCGATCGGCAGGCCGTCGCGCGCCTGCAGGCGTACGGCGGTGCTGGGCGGCACCAGATGAGGCGGCAGCCACTCGCGCCTGGCGAAGATGCGGTCGGCGCTCTTGTTCACCGTGTCGAACAGGAAGTAATCGCCGCTGTTGCGGTCGCTCCAGGAATAGATCACCGCCAGCCGGCCGTCGGCACTGGCCGAGGTGATGTGGATCGCATCGCCGCCGAAGGCCTTCTCCAGGCTGCGATACAGGCGCGATGTCGGCGCGGCATCGTCGAAGAAGCGGTTACGGACCCGGTCGGTCATGAAGGACGCACCGATCGGGGTACGCCCATCCAGATCGTAGAGGATCTGGTACGGGTCCACGCGCGCGTCGCGCAGCAGTTCGGTCGCGGTGGAGGTCGCCGGATCCCAGGCCACGATGGAATCCGGTCCCTGCGGATGTTCCACCTGCAGGTAGGCGACCCGGCCGTCGGCCGAGAATCCCCTCGGAATCCAGCTCCGTGCGCTGTCGCCGGAATCGTGGATCAGGCGCCACGATGCGGCGTTGTCGTCGCGGTAGTACAGCTTGCGCACGTTGTCGGTGTCGGCGCCATGGGCGAAGCGGATGTTGCCCTCGGCGTCGGCCGTGAAGTCGGCGCGCTTGATCGGCGGCACCGCGATCACGCTGCGCTGGCGGGTGTAGATGTCCAGCCGCTCGACGCGCACGGTCGGGTCGCGCGTCAACGGCACGGACGACACCAGCACGTTGCGCCGGTCCTGCGGCAGCGTATCGAACAGGAACACCGCCTGCTGCAGCATCAGCTGCACGGTGTTGTCCATCGGCCCGCCGGCGCCCAGGGGGCTCGCGAGCAACTGGGCATTGCGACCGGTGACATCGACGGCGTGCAGCTCGCCGATCGACACCGGCTCATCGCGCGAGCCCTGCTTGCGGGCGATCGACACGACGACGCGTTCGTCGTTGCCCCACCAGAAATCCTCGATCACCGAATCCTTGCGGCCGGTGATCTTGGCGGTCGGCACGTTGTCGGCACGGCGCACGATCGCCAGGACGGTCCGGTCCTCCAGCGGCGTGATCACCGCGTAGTAATCCCCGTTCGGCGAGATCTTGACCCGCTGGTACTGCGCCTGGCGCAGATACGGCGCCAGATCCACCTGCTGCGCCTGCGCGGCGATCGACCACACACACGCCAGCAGCATGCCGGCGCGCATCATCCAATGACGCATCACGTCCCCCGATCCACTCCATGTCCCCGCGCCGATCTTGGCAAGGAGCCCGCGCGAAGTCCATGCAGGCATGCGCGGACCCGATCGGGCGTGGGTCTTCCGGCTCCTCCCCAAGCGCGCTCGGGCGCGGCGATCAATGCCGCTGCAGCTGCAGTACGTACTGCAGCGGCCGGCCCTGTTCGTCGGGGAACCGCTGGATCACGTCGACCCGCCCGTCGGCAATCCGCTTCCAGCAGAACGCGATCTGGCCATCGACGGGTTCGAAGCAGGCCTGTCCCTCGTCCAGGGCGCTGGCACGCCAGCGGTATTCCTTCCAGGTGGAGGTCACCGTCCCGCCCTCGAGCGCCATGATGCTGCTGTCCTCGACCTGCGCGTAGCGCTGGTCGGTGTAGCGCGTGGCGCGCATGCGGGTCGGGCTCTCGAACCGGAATTCCTCGTAGAACGCCTCCCCGTCCGGCGCCTTGCCCTGCCAGCGTCCTTCGAGGAACTTCAGCTGTTCGAAGTCCCGTTGCGAGAACGTCCTGGGCTGCGCGACGGCGGTCGCGGACATCACCAGTCCCAGGACGAGGGCGAGCAGAACGCGCGTGTGCATGATGGAATCCATGGCAGCCAGGTTTGCTGCGGGCGATCGTGGCATGCGCCTGCATGGTCCATGTGAAGGGCTGCGACACTGGACCCCGGCATGCAGCGGACGCGCCGCCCATGCGGTGCCGACGCGCATCGGAAGGCCGCGCGGCACGCGCGCGACACGTAGCGTCGGCTGCGTCAACGCAGACGACTGCAGCGGACCTGCGGCCGCGAAGCGACCGGATCGAATCGCCAGTGCCACGTCCACACGGCACTGCGCCGCCTCACGCCCGTGCGCGGAATGACCAGACGTGGCCGGGCCCTTCGCAGGCGCTGCGACACCTGCGGCGCGACACCCACCCTGCATCCGCGGCACCCGGCCCCGGAGACAGGCAGGCCGCTCAGCGATGCGACTGCGCGCGCGGCTCGTCGATCGACGTCGCCCGGAACAGCGGCACCAGCTGCCACAGCGCGGAGAGACCGACCAGGATATAGACGACCCGTGCCAGGCTGGCGTCCTGGCCGCCGAACAATGCAGCCACCAGGTCGAACCGGGCCAGGCCGACCAGTCCCCAGTTGATCCCGCCGACGATGATCAGGATCAGGGTGATGATGTTGACGGCTTTCATGGGTGACTCCGGAAGACCACGGTGGTGTGGCGGCCGGACGGTCACACGCCCCTGGTGAATCCATGGCGACGGATGAGTGATGGCGTTGCGCCGCGTGCGGGATGGTCCACCATTCCGGTGCATGCACGGGACACGCGGTCAGGCCTGCGGCTCGCCCAGCAGGCCACGACGGCGGAACCACATCTCCACGGGCACCGTCACCAGCGGCGGCAGTGCTGCCAGCAGCGCCACCAGCACCGCCCACAGGGGCCAGCGCAGGCGAAGCCACGCGAACAGGCTGACCGCTACATAGACCACGAACGCCAGGCCGTGCAGCCGGCCGAACAGCCACACGCCCAGTTCGGTGGTCTGGGTGCCGTACTTCAGCAGCATGCCGACCAGCAGGCCGGCCCAGGTCAGGGCCTCGAAGAACGCAGCGGCGGCGAACAGCTTGCCGGTGAAGGACAGGGGGCGGGCAGCGGGCATCGACCGGGTTCCAGCGGCAAAGCGCGCGAGTGTAGCAATGCGTGCCGGATCGATCGTGGCAACAGGGCGTCCCCACCCCGGGTCAGGCCAGGCAGCGTCTGGAGCCGTCCCGCACAGGGCCGCCGGGCGGCACACGCCCGCGCCCCGTGTTCACTTCATCCTCCCCCGGCCGCTATACCGTTGGATGCGGTTGCCGGACGCGCCGTGCAGGACCGGTCCTCGCAGGAACCGGGGAGGAGTGAAAATGCCATCGGTCCGCCCGTGGATCGCGCTGCGTACGTACATGTCGGTGGACACCGGCAACCCGGCGCTGCTCAAGGCGCAGTACCGGGCATTCGCGCGGCAGATCCCGCTGATGTACGTCATGCTGATGATCAATGCATGGCTGCTGGCCAGCACCCATCTGCATCTGGCGCCGCGCTGGCTGACGCTCTATCTGCCTGCGGCGATGAGCCTGGTCTGCCTCAGCCGCTGCATCACCTGGTGGCGCAGCGACCCGGACCGCGCCAACGTGGAAACCGCGCGGAATGCGCTGCGGCGCACCAACATCCTGGCCTGGCCGATCACCGGCGTGTTCATCTGCTGGTCGCTGCTGCTGTTCCCGTACGGCGACAGCCATACCCAGTCGCACGTGGCCTTCTTCATGGCCGTGACCGTGATCGGCGTGCTGCTGTGCCTGATGCACGTGCGCCCGGCCATGCTGGTGACCGCGGCCAGCGTCAACGGCATCTTCGTGGTGTTCTTCATCGCCAGCGGCGTACCCACCTTCACCGCGATGGCGATCAACGTGGCGCTGGTCACCACCACCCTGGTCATCATGCTGCTGCGGCAGTACGACGACTTCGTCCTGCTGGTGCGCTCGCGCGAGCAGGCCGAGGTCCTCGGCGCGGAGAACCTGCGCCTGGCCAACCTCGACAGCCTCACCGGCCTGCCCAACCGCCGCTGGTTCTTCGCCACGCTCGACGCCGAGTGCGCCGACGCCGAGGCCGAAGGTGCGCGCTTCGCGGTGGGCATCCTGGACCTGGACGGATTCAAGCCGGTCAACGACCTGTACGGCCATGCGGTCGGCGACCGGCTGCTCGCGCAGGTCGGCGAGCGCCTTGCCGCGCTGCGCAGCGCGCACGTCCACTTCGCGCGCCTGGGGGGCGACGAATTCGCACTGATCATCCGCGACATGGCAGGCGACGAGGACTCCATCGCCTTTGGCCGCCAGGTCTGCGAGGAACTGCGCAGACCCTTCGTCCTGCACGACACCACGCTGCAGATCGCCGCGTCGATGGGCATGGTGATCTATCCGGATCTGGCCGCCGATGCCGTCGACCTGTACGAACGGGCCGACTACGCGCTCTATCACGGCAAACGCAATCACCCCGGATCGGTGAGCCTGTTCTCCACCCGGCTGCGCGACCAGATCCAGCGCGACGCGCTGATCGAACAGGCCCTGCGCAAGGCCGAACTCGACCAGGAACTGTCGGTCCATTTCCAGCCGATCGTCGATGCGCCACGACACCGCACGCTGGCGTTCGAGGCGCTGGCGCGCTGGACCCATCCGGCGCTCGGCGATGTCCCGCCCAGCCGCTTCATTCCGATCGCCGAGCGCGCCGGGCTGATCAGCCACCTGACCCGCAGTGTGCTGCGCAAGGCGCTGGCCGCGGCGAAGGCGTGGCCGGACGGCATCGGACTGTCGCTCAACCTGTCCGCGCACGACCTGGGCTCGAACGAGGAAGTGCTGCGGCTGGTGGCGCTGATCGGCGCCAGTGGCGTGGCCGCGCACCGGATCGACCTGGAAATCACCGAGACCGCGGTGATGCACGACATGGAACAGGTGCAGTGGGCGGTGCGGCAGCTGCGCGACCTCGGCTGCGGGGTGACCCTGGACGACTTCGGCACCGGCTTCTCCAGCCTCAGCCAGCTGCATGCGCTGCCGCTGACCCGGATCAAGATCGACCAGCGCTTCGTCAGCGGCATCCACCACAACCCGACCAGCCTGAAGATCGTCAAGTCGCTGCTGGCGCTGAGCCGCGACATGGGGCTGGCCTGCGTGATCGAAGGCGTGGAGACGCAGGAGGAACTGGCCGTGCTCACGGACCTGGGCGGCAACACGATGCAGGGCTATCTGTTCTCTCCGCCGCTGCCGGCCGAAGCCATCCCGGCCTGGCTGGCGAGCGCGCCCGGAGACCGGGACGGCACGCCCGCCTGCACGCTCTGGTGATGCCCGGCGAAGGAGACGGTGCGCAGTCGGTTGCAGCGGGCGATGCGCGCTGCGGCGCTGGCCGGCGCATCGCGTGGTCCGTGCCGGAACGCGGCGTTCAAGGCCATGCGAGCAAGGCTCTCCGCGCCGGCTGTACCGCTGCGGCGCGACCGGCCTCGATCAGCCGCCAATCGCCCGGTTACGCCCTTCGCGCTTGGCCTGGTAGAGATGGGCGTCGGCGCGCTCCAGTTCCGCCTGCAGGTCGCTGTCCGGCCCGATCCGCAGTTCCGCGTAGCCGATGGACACGGTGACCGGCAGCGTCTTGCCGTCCACTTCGATCGCCGAGCGCGCCAGGGCCATGCGCAGGCGTTCGGCGATGTCGGCCGCCCCGTCGCCCTCGTCCAGCGCATCGGCGAACACCAGGAATTCCTCGCCTCCCCAGCGCGCGACCAGATCCGTGCCACGCAGCGCGGAAGCGAACCGGGCCGCGGCCTCCCGCAGGACCACGTCGCCGGCGGCATGGCCGTGGCCATCGTTGATCTGCTTGAAATGGTCGATGTCGAGCAGGGCCAGCATGGCGCGGCCCGGCCCCTTCCGGGTGCGCTCGTCGAACCAGCGGATGAAGTAGGCCCGGTTGTGGATGCGGGTCAGGGTGTCGTGCGCGTTCTCGTAATCCAGCTGCGCGTTGGCCTGGGCCAGCCTGCGGCTGGAGCGGCGCAGGCGCAGGAAGGACAGCAGCAGCACCAGCGCGACGATGGTCACGGCGCCCAGGCCGACGCCCCAGGCGGCGGTGCCGAGGCGGCGCTTCTCGATCTGCAGCTGCGCCACCTCGTTCTGGCGGCGCAGGCGCTCGATCGCCACGTCCTTCTGCGCCGCCTCGAATGCGGCGCTCAGGTACTGCGCATTGCGCTGGCGCTCGGCGCTGCGCGCTTCCGTGTCCATCGCGATGCTCTGCGCAAGCGCGGCATAGGCCTCGCGATCGCGGCCCTGCGCCGCCAGCAGATGCGCCCAGGCCACCAGGCCCTTGGCGACGTGCGTGTGCTCGCCTGCGCGCTCCATCAATGCGCGTCCGCGCGCATGCAGGTCGATGGCGTCACGGACCTGGCCATCTTCCAGCAGCGCATGCGCGCGCGCGATCGAGGCGTAGCCGATGTAATAGTCGCGTCCCACGTCCTGCGCCAGCTGCAGCGCATCGACGGTCAGCGCCAGCGCCTCGCGCCTGCGGTCCACGCGCGTCAGTGCGTCGACCATGTTCAGCAGCGCGGCCAGCTCCGATTCCGGCTCTCCGCGCTCGCTGGCCATCGCACGCACCCGCGAATAGACCGGCAGCGCTTCGGCCGGCGCATCGGCACGCAGCAGGATGTAGCCCCGGTTGAGCAGCATGTCCAGGCGGTCGTCGCCACCGGCCAGCGCCAACGCGGCCAGGCTGTTGCGGCGCGCGTCCTCGTGCTGGCCCATGTCGGCCTGGATCAGGGCCAGATCCATCAGGCTGTCGCGATGGTAGGGGCCATCCTCGTTGGCCTGGGCGATGCGCAGCGCCACCTGCACCGCCTGCAGGGCCTCGTCGACGAAGCCCAGCGCGAGCGCATCGCGCGCATAGTCGGTCGCCAGCCGGTAGCGCAGCAGCGGCATGCCCAGCGCCGCGGAATCCAGATAGCTGCGGCGGCGGATCTCGAACGTGCCCTCCTGGGACCCGCTCTCGCGACGACGGATCAGCTCGCAGCCCTGGCGTGCGATCGCCACCGCCGCATCCGCACTCCCGGCCTCGTCCTCCAGCTGTACCAGGGCGGCGGCAACGGACGCCGATTCAGGATCCTCCGCCCCGACCATGCCGCATTGCTCCAGCAACACCAGCGCACGATGCCGCGGCCGGGCGAAGGCGGGCTGCTGCGCGAGCGAGGACAGCGCGGCCAGACGTTCCTGCAGCGGCCGCGAGCCGGTCGCGTCCAGCACCTGCAGGAGGGCGGCTTCGTGCACCGTATAGCGCTCGTCCGCCGCCTGCGCGGCATCCGCGAAGAGCAGACCCGCGCCCTGGGCAGCGACGAGCAGAAGAGCCAGCATCCGTAATGGCTTCATGGCCCGATCATGCCATGGCTGCGATACCGGAACGCAGCTCACCGCCCGCACGACCGCGCGGAAGCCGCGACGAGGACGGACATGCGCAGCGACGGATGCGGCGGAATTGCTTCCGGTGCACGATGCGCGGATCGCCCGCTGTCCATCACCGCAGCGCCGGCAGGACGCCTCCGCCACGGCAGGATCGTGAACTCACGAGAGCGCCAGCTGGTGCCGCAGTCCGGCGACGTGGGCGCGTCCCACGGGCAGTTCGCTGCCATCGGCCAGGGTCAGCCAGTAGCGCGTGCCCGAGGCGGCATGCAGGCCACGGACATGGCGCAGGTTGACCAGGTAGGAGCGGTGGCAGCGGACGAAATCGGGCGGCAGCACCGCCGCCAGGCCGGCCAGCGGCTTGTCGTGCAGTTCGCTGCGGCCATCGCGCAGGCGCAGCTGGCTGTAGTCGCCGTCGGCACGGATCCACAGCACGTCCTCCAGCGCGACCAGGGCCGTCCCCTGCGCGCGCCAGATGCCCAGATAGCGGGCCTGGCCGGCGCGGTAGCGCCCCACGTCGAGCAGGCGTTCGAGCGCCTGCCCGAGCCGCTCGCGCGAGAATGGCTTCGGCACGAAATCCAGCACGCCATGCTCGAACGCCTGCAGCGCGCGATCCCGGTGGGCCGACACCACCACGCAGTGGTAACGCCCGGCGACCGCGCGCCGCAGCACCTCGAAGCCATCCTCGCCGCCGAGGTTCAGGTCCAGCAGCAGGCCGTCGTAGACACTGCGCTGCAGCCTGTCGCCCGCCGACTCCAGGTCGGCGACGGCATCGAACCGCGCGCGCGGTCCCGCCAGCTCGGCGCACAGGCGCAGCAGGCGCTGCCGCACCAGCGGTTCGTCCTCGACGATCAGGATGCGCATGCCAGCTCGATCCGGCCGCACCAGTCGGCGCCATCGGCCTGCTGGGTGAACCGCCATCCGCCGGGGCTGGCCGCGGCCAGGCTGGCCTCGATGTAGCGCGTGCCGGTGCCCTGCCCGCGGTGCGCCGTGGCGCCGCGCGCGCTGCGCAGTTCCAGCGACCAGTGCACGCCCTCGCGACGCACGCGCAGGCGGAACGGATGCTGCGCGCAGGCCGCGGCGCCAGCATGGGTCAGTGCGTTCTCGACCTGGGCATGCAGCACGCCGGGCGGCAGCGACAGCCCGAGGTCATCGGCGTCCACCTCGAACGCGATCGGGCAGTCCAGGGCCAGGCCGACGATGTCCAGATGGCTGCGGCACAGCGCCAGCTCGTCCTCGAGCGGCACGCTCGGGCGGGCACTGCTGTCGCGCAGGCGGTCGAACTGGTCGGCCAGCGATTCGACCAGGCGGCTGGCCCGCGACGGCGCCTGTTCGATCAGTTCCTGCAGGCAGGTCAGGGTGTTCATCAGCCAGTGCGGCTGGATGCCACGCTGCAGCAGCTGCAGCGACAGCCGGGCGCGCTCTTCGCGAAGCCGGGCGTTGTGCTGGTCCATCGCCCGCAGCTGTTCCGCATGGCGCACCAGCAGGAAGCCCATCAGGACCGCCAGCAGCAGGAAGTACGGGCCATCGAGGAACGCGCCGCCGATCACCGGCATCATCGACGCGCCGGCAAGCAGCAAGGCCAGGATCGGGCCGCGTTCCTCGCGCTCGCCATCGACGCGCAGCAGCAGCCAGGCGGAAGCCAGCAGGCTCAGCAGCAGCACCGCCAGCGAGCTGGCATCGAAACTCGGCAGCAGCACCGCCGCCGCCGCAAGGGCCAGCAGGTAGATCCCGCGCAGCGCGAGCGGCAGCGCCACACCGAAGCGGCGGGAAAGATAGGCCGGCAGCAGCGCCGCCGCCGCCACATGCAGGGCCAGCAGTGCGAACAGGCGCGGGGCGTGCCACGGATAGGCATAGCCCAGCAGCGGTCGCCAGGCTTCGACCACCGGCAGGGCCAGTCCGACCGCTCCGAGTGCGAGCAGCAGGCGCGCGCCGGGCATGCGCTGGCGCCCGCGCTGCACGGCGAGAAAGTAGAAGCAGGCCGCCGCGAGTCCACCGCTGGCGAACGCCGCGATCAGCCACGGCAGCGCGCCGCGGCCGTAAATCTCTGCGGCCGGCCCGACCTCGACGAAGGCATCCGCGCTGTACAGCCGGAAGCGCTGGTGGTGGCTGGAGGCGAGGACGGTCAGCGTATCGCTGCCGGCAGCGGTGGACGACGGCAGCACGTAGAGGCGGTCGATGCGGCCGGGCCGCTCCTCCTCGCGGCTGCGGCCGACCACGCCGTTGGGGGGCAGCGCCTGGCCGTTCCAGTAAGGCTGGCTGGCCGCGCGCACCGAAAGACGCAGCGCGCGCGGCGTGCCGTCGTCGGCGCCTGCCGGCAGGCGCCAGCGCAGCCAGTACGGTCCCTGCCACTCCGCCAGGGCGTGCAGGTCGAGCGGCCGCCAGTCCAGATGGTCCGGCGGCCGTGCCGGCAACGGTCCTTCGGCGATCGCACCGGCTTGCGCCATCTCCGCGGCCAGCACGCGGGTCATCGCCGGATCGCGCGCCATCGCCATCCACCAGGTGGCCACGGCGACGAACAACACGGCGAGGACGGCAACGGCGCGTGGAATCTGCATGCCGCCATCGTATCGGCTGGGTGGAGACACTGGACCACCGGCTGGAGCCGTTCGGCGGACCAGCGCCGCCGCCGCCGCGCAGACGGGCGGATGCTCCGCTCGCGCAGGCCGTTGCGTCCCCTTCCGGGCCGCCAGCCTTCGCTCTCGTCCCAGTCGGAGCCGACCATGTCCTGCCTGTTACGTCTTGTTCCGCACGCGCGCCGTTCCACCATGCACATGCCTGCGGCGCACGGCGTCCTGCTGCGGGCCGGCCGGATCCAGCCAGTACTGGCCATGCTGTGCCTGGCGCTCGGCTGTGCATCGCCGGCGCTGGCCGGCGCAGCGGAGCAGCCGCTGGCGTTCTCGCCGCATGCGTTCGAGACGCGTGCGCACGGGACCATCGCGGCCGAAGCCGCGTTCCTCGAGGTGCCGCGTCGGCACGCCGAGCCGGACGGGCCGCGCATCCGCCTGCGCGTGGTGCGCCTGCCGGCGACCGGTGGCGACGGCCGCGCCGCACCGGTGGTCTACCTGGCAGGCGGCCCCGGTGGATCGGGCACCGGCACCGCACGGGGGCCGCGCTGGCCCGTCTTCGACCAGGTCCGCCGCCAGGCCGACGTACTGCTGCTGGACCAGCGCGGGACCGAGCTGTCCGAACCGCCGCCGCCCTGCCCGCACACGACGCGCTTCGACGATACCCGGCCGCTGCAGCGCGACACCGCGCTGGCCGCACTGCAGGCCAACGCCCGGCGCTGCGTCGCGTACTGGCGACAGGCGGGCGTCGACCTGGCCGCCTACACCACGGCCGAGAGCGCCGACGACATCGAGGCCCTGCGGCGCGCACTGGGCCGGCCGCGGGTCAGCCTGTGGGGCATGAGCTATGGCACGCACCTGGCGCTGGCGGCCGTGCGTCGACATGGTCCGGGCATCGAGCGCGTGGTGCTGATGGGCGCCGAAGGCCCGGACGACACGCTGAAGGCGCCGCTGTCCGCGGACACGCTGCTCGACGAGCTGGGCACCGTCGCACGGCAGCAGGGATTCGACGACCTGGGCGGATCGGCCCGGCGCGTGCTGCGCACACTGCGCGACCGTCCAGGCCAGGGCCGCAGCCTGATGCATCGCGGCCGGCAGGTGACGATCGGCGAGTTCGATGCGCAGCTGGCCATCGCCGCAGCGCTCGGCCGCCGCTCCACCCAGCAGCTGCTGCCGCTGGCGCTGCGCGAGGCCGAGCGTGGCGACTACGACCTGCTGGCGGCGATCGTGCTGATGCTGCGCGAGGAACTCGGCAGCGTCCAGGCGATGCCGCTGGCGATGGACGTGGCGTCGGCGCAGAGCCCGCAGCGGCGTGCCCTGGTCGAAACGCAGGCGCGCGCGAGCCTGTTCGACGATGCCTTGAATTTCCCGTTTCCGATGCTGGCCGACGGGCTGGGGCTGGTCGACCTCGGCGCGGCGTTCCGCGCGCCGCTGCACAGCGACGTGCCGGTGCTGATGGTCGGCGGCACGCTGGATGGACGCACGCCGCCGGACAACGCCCGCACCCTGCTGCCCGGCTTCAGCCGTGGACAGCTGCTGCTGGTCCACGGCGCCAGCCATGACAACGAGCTGTGGCTCGGTCATCCGCAGATCGCAGCGCGCGTGGCCGGCTTCCTCGGCGGCCACGCGGTGGACGATGCCGCGCTGGAGGTGCCGCCGCCGGCGTTCGCGACCGGCAAGCTGCAGCTGCTGCTGTCGATGCTGGGCATCGGCACTGGCGGCGCGCTGGCGGCAGCGGCGGTGCTGGTCCTGCTGCTCGCGGCACTGTGGTGGGGATGGCGACGCCGGCCGTGGCGCCGACGCCGCGGCCACGTCGATCCCGTGGCGTGAACGCGGTCCGATGCCAGAGGTGCAGGGTCGAGACCGGCGGTCATGGCGCCAGCCTCTGCACGACGCTGAACACGCCTGACTTCGGTCCCGGTTTCCGCATCCCGCTTCGTCGATCCGCATCACCGCACTGCCGTTGGCGGCGCTCTTTCACATGTCCGTCATTCACCGATTGTTTACAACCGCAGGGCCGCGCGATGCAGGGGGAGCCGGCGTTCATTCCTTCAGGAGAGAAAGCGAATGCGCACCACACACCTGCACTACCGGCCACTGGCCATTGCCGTCCTGATCGCGCTGCCGATGCTGGCCACCGCCCAGGAAAGCGCCACCACCGACCTCGACCGCGTCCAGGTCACCGGGACCCGCATCAAGCGGGCGGAGATCGAGGGCCAGGTGCCGATCCAGACCCTGAGCCGCGAGGACATCGAACGCACCGGCCTGGGTTCGATCGGCGAGGTGCTGCAGCAGCTCACCGGCTCGGGTTCGGCGCTCAACGCGAAGTTCAATTCCTCGGGCAACTTCGGCTTTCCGCCTGACGGCAGCGGCGTCGGTGCCGGCTCGGCGCAGGTCGACCTGCGCCACCTCGGCTCGCGCCGCGTGCTGGTGCTGGTCGACGGCATCCGCTGGGTCAACGAGTCCTCGGCCTCGGGCGTGGGTTCGTCGACCGATCTGAACACGATCCCGCTGGCCATCGTCGAGCGCATCGAGGTGCTGGAGGACGGCGCGTCCTCGCTGTATGGCTCGGACGCGATTTCCGGCGTGGTCAACATCATCACCCGCAGCGATTTCGAGGGCGGCCAGGTGACGATGAACTACGGCCAGTACGGCGAGGGCGACGGCGAGCAGCGCGGCATCGACCTGGCCTTCGGCACCCGGGGCGAGCGCTTCAGCGCCTTCGTCGGCGCCAGCTACACCAGGCAGGACCCGGTCTTCGCGCGCGACCGCGAACAGGCGCGTTTCCCGGTGCCCGGCACCGGCGTGGCGCTGGGCAGTTCGGCCACGCCGCAGGGGCGTTTCATCTTCACCGACCCCAACACCGGCGAGACGCTGGACCTGGTGCCCAACACCGGCGCGTCCTCGCCGGTCTACGACGCCGGCACCAGCTGCACCCGCAGCGACGACTACCACTGCTTCACCAGTGCCGACCGCTTCAACTTCGCCGAATACAACATGGTGCTGACCCCGTCCGAGCGCAAAGGCGTGTTCGGCCAGTTCCGCTTCGACATCAGCGACAGCGTGCAGCTGTACGTCAAGGCGCTGGCCAACCGGCGCGAGTCCACCAACCAGGCCGCGCCGGAACCGATCTTCCTGGGCCCCGAGGGCGGCACCGGCAATCCGCTGGCCGACGCCATCTTCATTTCCGCCGCCAACCCGTACAACCCGTTCGGCTTCGACCTGGATTCGGCCGACAACCTGATCATGGTCGGGCGCCGGCCGGTCGAAGGCGGGCCGCGCGTGTTCGACCAGAAGGTCGATACCAGGTACGTCGGCGCCGGCCTGGTCGGTTCGTTCCAGGCGGCCGGCCGCGGCTGGTACTGGGACGTCAACGCGATGTACAGCAAGAACGAGGCCGAGCAGACCAACCGCGGAAGCTACAACATCTACAACATCAACCTGGCGCTGGGCGATCCCGCGGCCTGCGCGGCCACGCCGGGCTGCGTGCCGCTGGACATCTTCGGCGGTGCCGGTTCGATCACGCCGGACATGCTGCGCTGGATCCAGCCGGTCGTGCGCGACCGCTCGCAGAACACGCTCAAGCTGGCCACCGCCAACCTCAGCAGCGATCTGTTCGAACTGCCCGCGGGTGCGGTGGCATTCGCCACCGGCGTGGAGTACCGCGAATACGCAGGCGCCTACCAGCCCGATCCGCTGACCGTGATCGGTCACTACAACGGCGTTCCGTCGCTGCCGACCTCCGGCTCGTACGACGTCACCGAGGCCTACCTGGAGCTCAACGTGCCGCTGCTGGCGCAGTCGGCCTTCGGCGAGAAGCTGGACCTGAGCCTGGCCGGCCGCTATTCGGACTACTCGACCTTCGGCGGCGAGTTCACCCCCAAGTACGGGCTGCGCTGGCAGGTCACCAACGATCTGGTGCTGCGCACCAGCTATGCCGAAGGCTTCCGCGCGCCGACCATCGGCGAACTGTACGGCTCGGCCGCGCGCGCCGACCTGCAGATCTTCGACCCGTGTTCGGTCGGCCTGGGCGGCACCCCGCCGCGCGGCAGCGCCGCCAACTGCGCATCGCTGGGCGTGCCCGGCGGCTTCCAGCAGGCCAATTCGCAGATCTCGGTGACCACCGGCGGCAACACCGCGCTGGACCCGGAACGTTCGCGCAGCTTCAGCGCCGGCTTCGTCTACAGCCCGTGGTTCGCCAACAACGTGGACTGGGCCGACCGCTTCGACATCGAGGTCACCTTCTACCGCCACCACATCGACGGGGCGATCCAGGCCATCGATGCCCAGACCCAGCTCGACCTGTGCGTGGCCACGCTGGATCCGCAGTACTGCGACGGCATCACCCGTGCGGCCACCGGCGGCATCAACAGCTTCAACAACCGGCTGACCAACCTGGGCTCGATCAAGACCGACGGCTGGGACGTGGACCTGTTCTGGAGTTCGCCGCAGACCGCCGGCGGCCGCTTCAGCCTGGCGTGGAAGAACACCTTCGTCGGCCGCTACGAGGCGCGCGGTGCGAACGGCCAGCTGCAGCCGCAGTCGCCGGGCATCGAGGTGGTCAACAGCGCGATCCCCGAATGGACCAGCAACCTCGCGCTCGGCTGGCGGCTGGGCGCCTGGGACGCCTCGTGGACCATCAGGCACATCGCCGAACTGACCGAGGACTGCGGCGACGCGGTGGCCTTCCCGGTCTGCGGCAACCAGGCCGACGGCACCAACACGCTGGAGGCCATCACCTACCACGATGCGCAGCTCGGCTACCGCGTCGACTGGCTGAAGGGCCTGCAGCTCAGCGCCGGCGTCAACAACCTGCTCAACGAGGATCCGCCGATCTGCCTGTCGTGTTCGTTGAACGGCTACGACGCCTCGACCTACGACATCCCGCGTGGCCGCTACTGGTACCTGCGCGCGGACCTGCGCTTCTGACGAAAGGGGCCCGCTCCCCGCGCCGATGGCGGCCGGGGAGCGGGCATCGGAATGGCGCCGGGATCACGCCCGGGCACGCCAGCGCGGCCACCGCGTGGCCGTTGGGGACGGCCGGCGCGAACGCCATCGCGACGCCCCGACCAGCGCCGGCGTCATGCAGGGCGCAGCGGCAAGCGAGCCTCGGAGCGCGTGCGGGCTACCCCTTCTTCGGTGAGACCCACATCGAGATCACGGCCTTGAAGACGGCCTCTCCGGCGGCGTCCCGGATCACGACATCGACCTTGAAGTCCCCTGCCCCGTTGAAGTCGGCCTCGCCTGCCGGCTCCGCCACGGCCACGACCGAGGTTTCGGCCTTGCGCAGGTACTCGACCTGCATGCCGCGCGGAATCCACCGATGGGTGGAAGGCACGGTCACCTCGGTCATCGTCCCGGCGGCGAGTTCGGCCATGTTGCACATGGCGATCGCGTGGATGGTGCCGATGTGGTTCAACACGCCGCGCCGCTTGCGCACGGCGACTTCGCAGTAAGCCGGCCTGAGCGCCACGAAGCGCGGCGAGATCGACCCGAAGTAGGGAGCCTTCAGGCAGAGCAGCCGCGCGAAGAGCCATCTGCCGCCAGGCAGGCCGCTGAGCCGGTTCCACAGATCGATGGTGCGCTGCCGGTTCGCCATTCACTGCACTCGCGTTGGACCCATGCCTCGAACCATACCATCAGGTATGGATCGTCGTCCGCCGATGGCGCAGGTGACGAACGCGCCGCACCCTGTTAACTTCCCGCACCTAAGTAAAGTTGACAGGTATCCGGCCCGCCAGCGCAGGCCCGGATCTTCCTTCCCCACCCGCTCGCCCGTGGCGCGGCCGGCCGTCTCCGCCCTGTCGCCTTCGCCGGCGACCGTGGGCGCGATGGCCGTCCACGCGATCGCGGACGACGCCCCACGCCGGATCAGATCGCGTCCCATGATGGTTTTCCAGCAGCACCCCAGCGCTTCCTCGCCCGTTCCCGCCCTGTCCCTGCTGAGCCTGGCCGTGCTGGGCTGTCTTGCGTGCACGCAGGCACGCGCCGACCCGGGGCAGGCGGTGACCCTGGACGCGGTCCATGTCACCGCGACCTCCGCGGAGAACCTCGAGGCCGCGCGCCGGGCGCTGGCGCAGGTGCCCGGGGCCGGCAACGTGGTCGACATGGAGCAGGTGCGGCGCGGCCGTACCGCCGGCACCGCCGATGTGCTGGCGTACCAGCCCGGCGTGCATGCGCAGTCGCCCGGCAACGAAGGCGCGAAGGTGTCGATCCGCGGCTCGGGCATCAACCGTGCGCCGGGCGCGCACGCCACCGGCGTGTCGGTCACCCTGGACGGCCTGCCGCTGACCTTCTCCGGCGGCACGCCGTACGAACTGCTGGAGCCGCTGTGGCTGGGCCGGGTCGAGGTGCTGCGCGGCGCGAACGGGTTCGAACGCGGCGCGCTCGCGCTGGGCGGGGCGATCGACTACGTCAGCCGCGGCGGGCGCGACGCCCCCGGGCTGGAACTGCGCTACGAAGCCGGCAGCTTCGGCTACCGCAAGCGCAGCGTCGCCCAGGGTGGCGTGCAGGGAGACGTCGATTACTACCTGGCCTATACCGACGTGGACTACGACGGCTACCAGCGCCACGCGGCCGGCAGCGGCAAGGGCGCGATGGCCAACGTGGGCTGGCAGGTCACGCCGGACCTGGAAACCCGCTTCTTCCTGCGCTACCGCGAGACCGCGCACCAGACGCCCGGCCGCCTGACCCGTGCGCAGATCCGCAACAGCCCGCGCGATGCGAACCCGGCCAATCCGCCGATCGATGCGCACCGCCCGCAGCCGGGCAGCAGCTGGATCGGCAACCGCACCACGCTGCGGCTGGACGAGGACACCACGCTGCAGGCCGGGCTGGCCTATCACCGCTTCCCGATGGATTTGAACGAAAGCCTGTACCGGCAGCAGCTGGACTACGCCACCCTCAACGGCACGCTCGACTACGAACGCCGGCACCTGCTCTTCGGCCGCGACAGCGTGACCCGCGCGGGCCTGCGCATCGCGCACGACCTGGACGCCGACGTGCGCGAGACGCTGCGCTTTGCCGGCAACGGCTACCCGGCCGGCACCCACACCCGCGATTTCATGCACCACGGCACCGACAGCACCCTGCACCTGGCCAACGACCTGGCCCTGACCCCCGCGCTGCGCCTGCAGACCGGGCTGGCCGTGATCCAGACCCGCCGCGACGTGCGCGTGACCTGGCCCGCCAACGACGACCGCCTCGCGGACACCGACTGGGACTACGCGCCACGCCTGGGTGCCACCTGGCAGGCCACGCCCGGCACGCAGCTGTTCGGCAACCTCAGCCGCTCGGTGGAGACGCCGCACCCGTGGTCGATGATCTGGGGATCGGACAAGTATTTCCCGGCCGGCAACGGCGCTTCGAGCGGGCGCCAGCGCGCGGCCGTGCCGCTGGCCAACCAGACCGCGGCGACGCTGGAACTGGGTGCGCGCGGCGACGCCCTGGTCGGCCGGTGGGAACTGGCGGCCTACCAGGCCAACGTCCGCCACGCGCTGCTGAGCGTCGAGATCCAGCCGGCACCCAACCTGGTCGTGGCCGAATCGAATGCCAGCCCGACCCGGCACCGCGGCATCGAAGCCGGCCTGGACAGCACGCTGTGGCAGCGCGACGGCGAAGGCCTGTCCCTGCGCCAGGCCTACACCTTCAGCGACTTCCGCTACCGCAACGACGCACGCTTCGGCGACAACCGCATGCCCGGGCTGCCGCGCCACTACTACCAGGCCGAGCTGCGCTACACGCATCCGTCCGGCCTCCATGCCGCGCTCAACACCGAATACGCCTCGGAGATGGCGGTCGACTACGCCAACAGCGCCTGGGCCGACAGCCACGTGATCTTCGGCGCACGCGCCGGCTACGACGCGCCCAGCGGGCGCTGGCAGACCTGGCTGGACCTGCGCAACCTCGGCGACCGGCGCTACGCGGCCACGGTTTCGCCGGGCTATGCCGACGGCGGACGCGACCTCGCCCGTTCCACGCCCGGCGAAGGCTTCGGGATCCATGCCGGGGTGAGCTGGCGGTTCGAGTGATGCGGGCCACGCCGCAGCCGCGGGCCGGCCGGCGTCGACGCCGGCGCTCAGTCGACCGGCACCGCGAGTTCGCTGGTCTGGCCGCACTGCGGGCAGGTCATCTGGAAGGTCCGGTACGTGGTCCGGGGCGCGCGCTTGCCGGTCACGGCATCGAGGCACTCCTGGTAGAGGGCGAACAGCTCATCGCGGCTGCGCGCGCCGGCATCGCGCGGCTGCATGGCCGAGAACAACGCTGTGGCGGCCGTGTACTGGGCTTCGCTGATCATCGATCGTGCTCCGGTTGGCCGGGCCAGCATACGGCCGATCCCGGTGCGCATCCGGTGCCGGGCAGCGCGCCACGGGGCGATGCCCGGGCCGATCTCGACCCCGCCCGTCCGCCTCCCGGAGGCGGCCTGCCGCCCCTTCCGCGCGACGCCCTTCCGGTGCGTGCCGGGGCCGGCAGCCATGACGTCTCCATCGCCCGCCGACCGTGTACGCTCGCCGCGTCTCCCACCCTGACCACCATCCCCATGGCCTCCAGCCTGCTCGCCCTGCTCGACGACATCGCCACCGTTCTGGACGACGTTTCGGTGATGACCAAGGTCGCCGCCAAGAAGACCGCCGGCGTGCTCGGCGACGACCTGGCGCTGAACGCGCAGCAGGTGACCGGGGTGAAGGCCGACCGCGAGCTGCCGGTGGTCTGGGCGGTAGCCAAGGGCTCGTTCCGCAACAAGGTGATCCTGGTGCCGCTGGCGCTGGCGATCAGTGCCTGGATCCCGTGGGCGGTGACGCCGCTGCTGATGATCGGCGGCCTGTTCCTCTGCTACGAAGGCGCCGAGAAGCTGCTGCACCGCTTCCTGCACCGGGACGAGGACAAGGCCGCCCAGCACGCGCGCCGGGTCGAGGCGCTGGCCGACCCGTCGGTCGATCTTGTCGCCATGGAACGCGACAAGATCAAGGGCGCGGTGCGTACCGACCTGATCCTGTCGGCGGAGATCATCGCCATCACCCTGGGCACCGTCGCCGATGCCGAGCCGACCACCCGGGCGCTGGTCCTGAGCGTGGTGGCGATCGCGATGACGGTCGGCGTGTACGGCCTGGTCGCCGGCATCGTCAAGCTCGACGACGCCGGCCTGCACCTGACCGAGCGCAACGGCGACAGTGCCGGCGCGCGCGCCGCACGCGCGTTCGGGCGCGGCATCCTCGCATTCGCCCCGTGGCTGATGAAGTTCCTGTCGGTGGCCGGCACGGCGGCGATGTTCCTGGTCGGCGGCGGCATCCTGACCCACGGCGTGCATGCGGTGCACGAATGGATCAACGAAACCGCCATCGATGCGGCCGCGCTGCCGACGGTCGGCAGCGTCCTCGGCGCTCTGCTGCCGACACTGATCAACGCAGGCGTCGGCGTGCTGGCCGGCGCGGTCGTGGTCGCGGCGGTGATGGCGTTCAAGAAGCTGCGTGGCGGCGGGCACTGAACCGCGGACCCTGGCCGTCGCGGCCCGGCGCGCTGCCATCCGGGTGCTGACGCGTGGGACAGCGCCGCATGCCGACGAGCGGCGACGCGCAGCCGGGCTGCGTCGATCCAGCCGGCATCGCGCACCACCCGGCCACACCAGCGCCGGCCTGCCTCCTCCATCCCCAGCCACGTACGACCCCACGATGCGCACCTTCCACATGCGACCGCTGCTGCTTGTCTTCCTGCTGTTGGTCACGGCACTTCCCGGCGCGGCCCGGGCGCTGCGCGTGCAGGACGGCGATCTGCTGTTCGTCACCGCCACCACCACCGGCCTGAGCGGCGCCATCGACGATGCGACGGCCAGGGAAGGCGCTCCCAGCTTCGATCATGTCGCCCTGGTCGCCTCCGACGGCGAGGACCGCGTGGTCCTGCATGCGGACGCGAAAGGCTCGCGCCAGCAGCCATTGAGCGAGTTCCTGGCCGAAGCGGAGGCCCGGCAGCGGCAGGTGGTCGTGTACCGGCTGGAGCACCCGGAGGAAGGCGTCGTTCCCGATGCCATCGCCCAGGCGCGCCGGATGCTCGGCAAGCCCTACAACCTCACCTACGTGCAGGACGAGGACAGCTACTACTGTTCGGACTTCATCGAGCGCGCCTTCCGTGCGCACCAGGTCTTCGCCCTGCAGCCGATGAACTTCCGCAATCCGCAGACCGGACAGTTCGCCGCGTACTGGATCGATTTCTACCGCGGCCGCGGCATGGAGGTGCCGCAGGACGCGCCGGGCACCAATCCCAACGACATGGCCCGCACCCCCGGCCTGCGCCTGGTCGGCACGCTGGACTGAGCGGCCGCCCACGCGGCGGGTGGCTGCCGGCGCGTGCGCGCCGCGGCCGACATCAGCCGAAGACGCCGCGCAGCGAGACGACCACGAAGATCGTCGAGCCCAGCAGGGACACGATCACCGCGATGCCGGCCACGGCGATGATCAGTTTCTGCCACCACGGGCGGACGTATCCCGCCTCCTGCCCCGGCGTCGCCGTGCCATGGGAGACCCGCTCCGGCGACGGAGCGGCGGTGCGGGTGGAACCGGGCGGCGTGCTGTCGTCGTTCATGCGGCAAGCGTAGCAGCTGGTCCGCGCAGGCACCGCGCCGGAACGCCTGGAAGACCGCGACGCTCCGCCGCTGCGACGCCGTGCGGTGGCCATCGATGAACGGAACGCACGCCGCTCCACCAGGCATTGACCGACGGGTCACGTGCGGATCACCCCGCCCGGCCCACTCTCGTCTCCCGCGTTCAAACACACAGGAGATCGGCAATGGGCATGTTGAGAATGGTGGCGGTCGGCGTGATCGGCGTGGTGGCCTACAAGGCATGGCAGCGCCGCAAGGCAGGCACGCCTTCGGACGCGCCGCAGGACGATGGCGAGACGGTGTCGGCGCACGACGATGCGCTGCTGGCAGGCGCCGCGGACATCGGACCGGTCCGTGCACCGGCGCAGTCGAGTCCCGGTTTCGGCGTGCCGTAACGGGTCGCTGCCGCATCCGTGCCGCGTCGGTTGGCAACGCCCACGTTGTCGCCACGCGGCGGTGTCGTGTCATGGGTGGCTGGCGTGTTTCCGGTCCAGCCACCGTCGCGCAGTCCGGTCGCGCGGCATCCGCGTTCGACCACATCGGCTGGGCGCTGCGTCCATCGAAGGGAACCGGGCGGCGCGCCCGGCTCGGCAGGCGCGACGGATCTGCGCTCCGCCGGAACGAGGCCGCGTCCTCCGCCCAGGCGCCCAGTGCGCCGGGACGCGAAGGCGCACGCGGTCCGCGCCGTGGATCGCTGCACTGCGGCATGGGTCGCCACACCCGACCCCGTGCTGTCTGGCACGTGTCAGCGCCCTGGACGACCGCGCAGGGCCCGACCTGCCCATTCACCCCGGCCGGCCTCGGTCCTCCGCTAGACTTCGCGCCTGCCTCGAAGGTCGCCCCCACGATGTCCCCGCCCGCGTCCCGTGAGCGCTTCATCCACCGCGCGAGCATGATCACGCTGGCGCTGACCGTGCTGGCCGCCGCCGCGGCCACGGTCATTCCCTGGCTCGGGCCGGTGCGGCAGCCGATGGACCTGGTCGTCCCGCCGTTCGCGTGCCTGGTGTTCCTCGGCCTGCTGGTCACCCTGGTCCGGCGCCCGGACTGGGTGCTGGACATCATGCGCATCGCGCTGCTGACCGGCCTGCTGGCACTGGCCGCGCCGGCCTGGTTCTACACCTGGAAGGCGGCGGCGACGCCGGGCGTGCAGCTGGTGGCGATCTATCCGCCGGTCGCGCCGCTGCTGCTGGCGCTCATGGTGATGGTGATGATCTACCTGCCGGCCCGGCAGGCGATGACCGTGGTCGTGCTGTGCTGGCTGCTGGTGGCCCTGCCGGTGCTGGTCTACCTGCTGCTGCATCCGCAGGAACTCCGCACGCCGCGCGGTGCCGACCTGCTGATGGCCTACGGCCCGGTGTTCGTCCTGGTCGTCGTGCTGTTGCCGGTGCAGCGTGGATTGACCGGCAGGATCCAGCACCTGGTCTCGGAACAGGCGCGCATCGAGGCCATGGCCAACCACGACCCGCTGACCCGGCTGCACAACCGGCGCTTCGGCGAACAGGTGCTGCAGGACATGCTGACCCGGCACGTGGCCGCGGGCGTGGTCATGTTCGACCTGGACCGGTTCAAGGCGATCAACGACACCCACGGCCATCCGGTCGGCGACCTGGTGCTGGAGCAGGTGGCGCAGCGCTGTCAGGATCTGGTCCGCAAGGACGCCTGCCTGGCGCGCTGGGGCGGCGAGGAATTCCTGGTCGCCGTCTGGGATGTCGATGCCGAGGGCCTGCAGCGCCTGGCCGAACGCCTGCGCGCAGCCATCGCCGAACTGTCGATCGGCCCGGTGCCGGAGGTCAACGCCTCCTTCGGCATCGCCGTCATCCAGCCCGACGACTCCCTGCGCGGCCTGCTGCAACGCGTCGACCAGGCGCTGTACCGGGCCAAGCAGCAGGGCGGCAACGTCGTGGCGTGGTAGGCCCCCGGCAGGACGCGGCCTATGGCGCGCCGCGGTATCGGATGCGTCGCGCCGCAGGAGGCCACCTGCACAGCCGACGAGCAGCCGCGCCGGGTCAGCCGCCCGGGCGCCGCCTGTTCTCCACGCTGTCTTCCGGATCGAGGGTTCTGGCGACCGCACGCGCAGCTTCGATCGCAGCGAACAGGGCGACCTCACGCGTTTCGTAGGTGGAGCCGGCCTGCACGCACTCCAGGTACGAGCCCTCGTCGCGCGCATGCACGAAGCCGATCGACTCCCATTGCCGCGGGTTGGCCGAGGCCAGGCCGACCACGGCGTGCAGGGTGAACGTGCCTTCGGTGTCCATGACGGGTCCAGTTGCTGGCGTTGTGCCTGGCTGCAGCATGGCCGCCTGTCGCGCAATGCGGCGTCAAGACACGGCGTCGCCCGATGCGCCGATGCCCCGCAACGGGAACACCGGATTCCCGCGTGCAGCGGGCGGGGTGGCTGGACGGTTCGATGATGGCCTCGTTTCCATCACCTCACCTGGGGCCAGCCACCACCTCACCCGACACCGCGCACTCCATCAACGCCGCACACGCTCGCAACGGGTCTCGACCACGCGATCGCCGCGGGCTTCCTGACGTTCGCCCTGCACATGGCGGCCGATGGCGCCACCGGCGATGGCACCACCGACGGTCGCCAGATCGCGGCCACGCCCGCCACCCACCTGGTTGCCGACCACGCCGCCGATGACCGCGCCCGCGGCGGTGCCGCCGATGCGGTTCGGATCGCGCCCCGACCGGTTCACCTCGACCTCTTCGCAGACCACGCGGCTGCCGTCGTCGAACCGCCGGCCCTCGTCTTCGGGCCCGTACTGCCTGTTGTTCTGGGCATGCGCGAACGCCATGCCCAGGGCCAGTGGCGCAAGCACGATGGCCGCGACTTTGCTCGACGTCTTCATGGGGTGTCTCCATCCGCTCCGGGTTCTGCGGACGGTGATCCATGCGGACGCATGCCGAGGTGAAAAACCAGCGGCCGATGGGTGAAGGCCACGGCGCGGTTCACGTTGTTGCGCATGCAGTCAACGCGGTGTCTCTGGCGCGTTCACAAGCAGAACATCGCGACATCCAAGCCGCAGAACGCCCGCTGCGCTGCCGATCACGGCGATCACGGCGATCACGCATGTTCGGCTGGAGACGGGCGTCTGCAGCACAGCATGGTTCGAACCATGCGCGCCGCGCAGCGCGCGCAGCAGCGGGTCTCCATGCGGAAACCCGGATCGGAGGAGACGCGAGGCAGGCACCGCCCGACCACCGCCTTGCCCGGGGAACGACGAACGCCGCGGATGCGGACGCGGCGCCTGCCTCATCCGCCCCTGTTCAGGCCTGCGTCGTCTCGGCCTGGGTGATGGTGTCGCGCTTGGCCCAGCTGTCGTCGGACGACAACCCCATCGCAATGTGCCTGGCAGCGGAAATCGCCGCCTCCACCGCTTCCTTGTGGGTTTCGAATTCATCGCCTGCCGCGACTGTTTCCAGCGCCTTGAGCTCGTCGCCGGCGTGAACGGAACCCGCGGACTGCCACCGGTTCGGCTTGCCGGCCGACCTGCCCACGACGCTGACCAATCTGAAGCTGCCTTCGGTTTCCAAAGCCCATCTCCTGGATGCGTGCACCACCTGCAGAGTACGCCCATGCCGCACCGAAGCGGCCCTGGACGAACCCACTGTACGGAATCGGCTTCCACGCGGCGCGCGGCGGGCGCCCAGGCGCCCGATCCCGCGGCGCGCTAGTCCAGGTCCACCTTCGCGACCTTGTCGCGATAGTCCTTCTTGGGATCGATGCCCATCAGCATCTTCACGCCAGCCAGCAGGTTGTTCTCGTTCAACCAGACTTCGCCCTGGTCGGGATCCAGCCGCAGCAGCGCCAGCTTCGGATCGTCCTTGCCCTCGTACCAGGCCGCGACGAAGGGATTCCACAGGCGTTCCACCACGGCCCGGTCGGTGTCGGCCTGCAACAGGCCGCCGATGCTCGCGAACAGTGCGTGCCCCTTCGCGGCGAACGCCGCGGTGGCGCGCTGCGGCGTGGCGACGCGCTGCAGCAGCGCGTTGTCGGTCGAGGTGAAGAACCAGATGGGGCCGCGTTCATCGTGTTCGAGCTGCGCCGTCATCGGCCGGGTGTGGCCGTCTTCGAGCCCGTCCACGCCCAGCATCACCGTCATGTCGGACTTGAGCGCCTTCCAGAACTTCTTTTCCAGTGCGTCGGGGGTGGCCATCGGGGTGCTCCATCGGTCGGGGACCCAAGCTAGCGCGCTGCCCGGTTGCGTCGTCGTGAACGGTGCGCGCCGGCACGCGCCGCATGCGATGGCTGCATGGACGCGCAATTCGTGGGCTTCGTTCGACGCAGCACGGCGGCGTACCGGCGGCCCGGATCCTTCCCGGGGCCGCCGGCGACGCGTCTCATGCCAGATGCGCCGCAAAGCCCGTCGCGTGGGGAGCGATCTCCGGGTTCAGGGTCAACGCGGGAATCGCGTAGTCGCCACCGTTCTGCCGGCGGAACGGGAGAGGCGCGGTGGAATGCAGCGTATCCAGGCGCGCGGCAAGCATGGCGCAGGTCGCCTCGAAGCGGATGGCATCCATGCGACCGGTGCGGTACGTGACGAAGGGCGGCAGCACCTCGAAGCCGGGGTAATGCAGGATGCCGTGATGGATCGGGAACAGCAGGTCGTCGATCGGGCCGTTGATGCCGCGCGCGGCGTAATGCGACTCCCAGCCGCCGGCCGTCACCAGCAGCATGGCGCGCTTTCCCGCCATGCTGCCCTCGCCGTACCGGTCGCCCCAGTGCGTGTCCGAATGCTCGCCCACGCCGTAGGCGAATCCACAGGCATACACCCGCTCCACCCAGCCCTTGAGGATGGCCGGCATGGAGAACCACCACAGCGGGAACTGCAGCAAGACCACGTCGGCCCAGCGCAGCCTGTCCTGCTCGGCGGCGATGTCCGGGCTTTGCCTGCCGTGTTCGAACGCATGCCTGGAATCCAGCGACGGATCGAAGCGTGACCCCGTCGCGCCCTCCAGGCTGTCGCCTGCATCGAGCTGCGGCTTCCATCGCATGGCGTACAGATCCGACACCTGCACGGCATGTCCGTGGGACTGGAGATGGCGGACTGCGAAGTCCTTCAATGCGCCGTTGAGCGAGTGCGGTTCGGGGTGGGCGTAGACGATCAGGATGTTCATCGCATGGGGCGTTCCGGACGAGGCGATCACCGTAGGCCGCACGCCGCCATGGTAGAAATGAATTCTCTCGATGCCTGGTATAGCCGTGCACGATCTCAGGCGCCTGGACCTCAACCTGCTGGTCACCCTGGACGCACTGCTGGCCGAGCAGAACGTCACCCGCGCCGCGCTGCGGTTGCATCTGTCGCAACCTTCGGTCAGTGCGCAGCTGGCGCGGCTGCGCGACATGCTGGGCGATCCGCTGCTGCTGCCTGGCCCGCGCGGGATGCGGCCCACCGCGCGCGCCGATGCGCTGCGCGCGCCACTGCGCGCCGCGCTCGACTCGCTCATGCAGGCGGTCGCGCCGCAGGCGCCGTTCGACCCGGCCACGGCCACGCAGACATGGCATGTGGCGGCCAGCGACTACGGTGCCTCGACGATCGTGCTGCCGGCGCTGCAGGGCCTGCGCGCTGCCGCGCCGGGGACACGGCTGGCGATCCGCGAACTGGTGCCGCAGCAGATCGCACGCCAGGCCGAGCAGGGTCACATCGACCTCGCCTTCCACACCGTCGACGGCGCACCCGAGGGGCTGCACCAGCGGGTGCTGTTCGACGAACGCTACGTCCTGGTCGGCCGCGCCGATCATCCGGGACTGAAGCGGCGTCCGACCCTGGCCCGCTTCTGCCGGCTGGACCAGGTGGTCGTCTCGCCCGACGGAGGTGGCTTCCACGGCCCCACGGACGCGGCACTGGCGACGTTGGGAATGGCCCGCCGCGTGGCGCTGTCCGTGCCGCACTTCCTGTTCGTGCTCTCCGCACTCGAACGGACCGACCTGGTCGCCATGCTCCCCGAGCGGCTGGCCGGTGCGCACCCTGCCCTGCGGGTTGTGCCTGCACCGGTCGAGGTGCCGGGTTACCGGATGGCCATGCTGTGGCATGCGCGCGTGCATCGCGACCCGGCGCACCAGTGGCTGCGCGAGCACATCGCAAGCCGATGCCAGGGGCACGCCGGCCTGCGCGCGCCACGACCGGCCGCTCCGGCGGATGGACGCGGAACGCACCCCTGACGCAGGAGTGCGAGGCACGCATCGCACACTCCCCGGCGTGGATCGCGCCAGCCTCATCCCTGCATCGCAGAGCCATCGCCACGGATGCAGACGCGCCATCCGGCCTGCAGGGTCCGTCCGATGCCGGCGCGTGACCGGAACGACCACGTGCACGCCGGGTCGGGCGACGCGCCCAGACGACATCCACGCGCGCGGGCTGGACCTGGTTTCTTGGGGGAACCAACCGGCCGGGTTCGATCCCGCCGTGGCGCCGGGTCCGCCGAGTGCGATGCAGACCCCGCGCGCCGGCGTCGCCCAACGGCCTTCGGGTGCCATCCCGCAGCAGGGCACCGGGAACCGGCCGCCCACCGGCAGCCACGTCGGTAACCGCCGCCGTGAACCTTTTGGCTCATCCTCCGACTACAGGTGCGGTGATCGAGAAAGGGGCGCGACTTGCACGACCATGTCCACAGGCCTGATCCGGCCGACACGCTGCTGGTGGTGCGCTGCCAGCTGGGCGAACGGGAGGCGTTCGACGCGCTGGTGCGGCGCTGGTCCACGCCGCTGCACCGCTATGCGATGCAGCTGGCCCAGGACTCCGAACTGGCCCGGGACCTGGTGCAGGACGTGTGGCTGCGGGTGCTGCGCGGCATCGGCGGCCTGCGTGAACCCACGCACGTCCGCGCCTGGATGTTCGGCATCGCCCATCGCACCTTCGCCGACCGCCTGCGTGCCCGCTACGCGATGCCGATCGATCACGCGGTGCAGCCCGAGACGCTGGTCGCCGACGACGGCGATGTCGAGGACCAGGCGCTCATGCGGATGCTGGCGGACGGCGTGGATGCGCTGCCGCTGATCGAACGCGAGGTGGTGGTGCTGTTCCACTTCGAGGAACTGTCGCTGTCCGACATCGCCGGCGTGCTCGCCATTCCGGTCGGGACGGTGAAATCCCGCCTGTTCAGGGCCAGGGCCCTGCTTCGCCAACGCCTGACCAGAGGAGACTGCGCATGAACCCTGCATCCACATCGGCGACGCTCGAAGCGCAGCTGCTGCACCTGAACTCGCGGACGCTCTCGACGAGGGCGCGGTACGGCCACGTGGCGCTGTTGCTGGCGGCCTCGGCGATGGGCGTGCTGCTGGCCGCCCTGCTCGCCACCGAGCCGGCCATGCCCGGCCGCACCCGCGCGGCCATGGCGGTCATGCTCGCGGTCGCGGCCTGCTGGTGCGGCTACGCCTGCTGGGTGCTCGCGGCGCGCAGGCCGCTGCTGGCGCGGCACCGCGTGGTGGCCGGCGGCATGGCCGTCGCCTTCACCGGGCTGTTCGTGCTGGCGACCTCCGCGCTGGCGTGGACCACGCGGCTGCCCGGCTTCCTGCTCGCCGCAGGCCTCGGCGTCGCCATGTTGGCGGTGGCGATCGGCCTGCTGGTGCGGGCACGCCACCACAGGGATCGGCTGCGTACGCTGCAGCGCGACCTGGAACGCCAGCTGGAGGCGGCCCGATGAAACGCGGCCTGCCCGGCATCGCCTTCCTGCTGTGCCTGCTGCCGTGCCTGGCCTCGGCCACCGATGCCGCACCTGCCGCCGGCCGTGGGTTCACCATCACGCACGGCGTGCTGCAGGTGCCTGAGAACCGGACGCGCGGCAGCGGCGTCGTCCAGCTGGCCTATGTCCGGGCCCAGCGCGGGGCCACGCCCAGCCGCTCCGCGCATGTGCTGCTGGCCGGCGGCCCGGGGGACTCGGGCGTGGAGCAGGTGGTGCAGCTGATCCAGCGCGGCGGCCCCCAGGTGCTGGGCCTGTTCGATGGCGACATCATCGGCATCGACCAGCGCGGCAGCGGCCGTTCGCTGCCGCAGCTGGGCAGCACCGCGCGCTATGCCCTGCCGCTGGACCAGCCCGCGTCGATCGAAGGATGGCTGCCGCGCATGCGCGAAGTCGCGCGCACCGTGGCCACGGACCTGCGCCGCCAGGGCATCGACCTGTCCGCCTACAGCACCGGGGAAAGTGCCGACGACGTGGACGCGGTCCGCGCCGCGCTGGGCTACGACACCCTCACCCTCTGGGGGCGCAGCTACGGCAGCCACCTGGCGCTGGCCACGCTGCGCCGCCATCCCGCGCGGGTGGCGCGGATGGTCCTGATCGGACCGGAAGGCCCCGACGACACCTGGAAGCTGCCGGCGCAGGCGGACGAGATCCTGCAACGCCTCGGCCAGCGCGCCGGCCAGCCGGACCTGCCCGATCGCATGCGCGCGGTCATCGCCGCGCTCGAGGCCAGGCCGGTGGTGGTCGACCTCACCGATCCGGCCACGGGCGCGCCGGTCAGCATCACGCTGGGCGCGCTGGACCTCCAGTGGGCGACCGCCCAGGCGCTGGGCGACCCGCGCACGCTGGCCACGCTGCCGGCGGCCTACCAGCGCATGGCCGAGGGCGACTTCACCGCGTTCGCTCCGATCGCGCTGGCCTTGCGCAGCCGCGCAGGCGTGGGCTCGGCGATGAAGCACGTGATGGATCTGGGCTCGGGCGCATCGCCCGCGCGGCGCCGGCGCATCGCCGAGCAGGCGCGCACCGCGGTACTGGGCAACAGCCTCAACTTTCCCGGCATGTACCTGGACGAGGCATGGGGATCCCCCGATCCGGGAGCGGACTTCCGCCTCCCAGTGAGCAGCAGCGCGCCGGTGTTGATCCTGGTCGGCGACCTGGACGCGCGCACGCCGGTCGCCAATGGCGAGCGCATCGCCGCGCACATGCCGAACGCCCGGCTCGTGGTGCTGGAAAACGCCGCGCACCAGTTCAACGTGTTCGGCGAACCGCGTGTGCTGCAGGTGCTCGGCGAATTCCTGCGGGAGGGACGGACCGGGAGGCAGCGCGTGGTGCTGCCGTCCCTGCGCTTTGCTGCTGCAGGGCAACCTGGAACGCCGTAGCCATCCCTCGCGCCCGCGGACATCGCCGCAGCCGATGGAGCAGGCACGTCACCTGCACCGCGCGTCACCCGGGGCCTGCACGCACCGGATCAGACCTGCATCAGACGCTCGAGGCCACCGGCGCCAGGATGGCCAGCCCCGCGCCCAGCACCAGGGCGACCGCACCGATCATCAGTCGCCCCCAGCCGGAGGGTCCGCCGCGCTCCCAGTGCGGCGCCCTTCTGGAGGCCAGGCCGGGATCGGAGCGGGTTGGCGCAAGCGCACGCGGCAGCGTGATCCGCCGCCGCCGACGCATGCGCGACTGGCCGATCAGCAACGTCCCGCGTCGATGTCCATGGCCTCTGTGCATGGGGGCATGGTGGCGGCTCCCGCGTCACAGCGGCGTGCATCATCGACGAAGCGAGCAGGCGTACCGCCACGGCCGGAATCCGATGACGGCATGGCCGCACCAAACTGGTCGGCCGCGATCCGTTCCGCGGCAGCCCACGCCCGCGTGCTGCCGACCGTCCCCCAGCACCGATCATGGCGTGGGGTTGCCCGCGAACGCCGTCCAGCGCGCACGGCGGCACGGCGAAGAACCAGGCCGGACGATGATCCGGCGCGAAGCGCCGGGACGCCCGCAGGCAAGGCGAGCCGCACCTGTTCGCCGCGTCCCTTCCACCTGCCCGGCGCCCTGCCCCGCGCGATGGCTCATGGCGCGCGCAGGGCATCGTCCAGGGCACGGAGCCTGGCCAGCTGCTGCCGGTGACCGCGCCCCTTCCACGTACCGAGGCCGGCCGAGATCAACACCACCAGCGCATTGAGGCCGATGCTCAGACCCCACGCCTGGGGCGGCAGCGCGGGCGCCGCAGCCTGCCCCGCATTCATCGCCGCGAGTGCCAGCAGGACCAGTCCGATCCACAGCGCCAGGGCCAGCCACACCGACACCCGCCAGATCCGCAACGAGGCGCGCGCACGCCAGGTTTCAAACGCCACGAGTGCCGCCGGCGCCAGGCCCCGGCTGCGCCACTGCCGGCGCCGCTGCCGGAACAGCCACGCGCCGATCGCCGCCACGAACGCGATCAGGCCCCACAGCACGCCGTGCGGAATCAGGTCACGCGGATCGAGCATGGCGCGCACGCAGTTGCCGATGGCCAGCGCGGCGACAAGCAGTTCGGCGACCGCGACCGTACGGACCCGGCGGCTGCGGCGATCGGCCTCGCGCTGCAGGCTGTCGAAGTCGAAGGCGGGAGCAGGAAGCTGCTGCCAGTCGGTGCTGAGCTGCTGCCAGTCGTCGCCGATGTGATCATGCGGGTTCATCGCGGGTCTCCCATCAGCGCGCGCAGTTGCCGGCGCGCACGGCTCAAGCGTTGCGCCACGGTGTTTTCCTCCAGGCCCAGAGCGTCGCCGATCTCGCGCTGCGAGAATCCTTCCAGCGCCAGCGACACCACCTGCCGATGTCCCAGCGGCAGCTGCCGCACCGCCTCCAGCAGGTCGCGGTACCGCTGTGCCCGCGCCGCCTGCCGGACCGGATCGGCCTGCGGGTCGGGCACCTCTTCGTCCAGTGGCGCCGCCTGCTGCCGGCGCTCGGCGGCCAGCAGATCGATGGCGCGGTTGTGCGCCACGCGTGCGATGAAGGCGCGCAGCGACCCGTCGCCACGCCAGCGCGGCAACGCCTGCCACAGCGCGATGCTGATTTCCTGCAGCAGGTCGTCGCGGCGCGTCGCTTCGGGTACATAGCTGGACGCCAGGCGCGCCAGCATCGGCCAGTGCGCCTGCAGCACCTGCCGGAGATCGGTGGTGTCGATGTCGTGCAAGGCCGCTCCTCAGCCTGCATCCGCAGCGAAGGCATCGCGGTAGGCCCAGTAGGATACGTAACCCAGCAGCAGCGCTGGCAGCAGCAGCCATGGCTGGAAGACCAGCCCGCCCACCAGCGCGACCGACAGCAGCAGGTAGACCAGCACCGGCCGCCAGCCGATCGCCACCAGCCTCAGGTTCTCCACCAGCGACGCAGCAAGCGGACGTCGCTCCAGCAGCACACGCGGCACGGTGAACAGCAACAGCAGCGCCATCGGCAAGCCGCTGGCCAGGACAAGCGACACCTGCGCCCGACTCACGCCATCCAGGCCCGAGGCATCGCCGGTGGCGATCGCCAGCGCCGGCTGCGGGCCCACGATCAACACCGCCAGCGCCATCTGCACGGCGAACACGGCCGTCGCCAGCAGCGCCAGGGCCAGGGCCGCGCCAGGACGGGCGGCGAGCCGCCGCAGGGCCGCCGCCGGTGCAAAGACGCCGGTCCGGCAGCGCTGGTCCACCATCAGCAGGGCCCACATCGACGCCAGCGGCACCACCAGCTTGGACAGCACCACGCCCAGCACCGGAACACCGGCCTGCAGGATGGCCTCGACCAGCATCGGCAGCACGGCCAGGCCCAGCAGCCGAAACGGATTGCGCATGAACATGGTCCAGGCCATCCGGCACCAGGCCAGAAAGCGGCGGGCTGGCCAGGGATGGGAGGCGGGCGCTGCGGTCATGGCGATGTCGGTGGGCATGCGGGGTCTCCGTGCGGTGGGCGTGTCATGTTCAAGACCGGCGATGCGGGGAAAACCTGACAGACCATCGGTGCCATTGCCGCATGGAGGCGGCGGCAACCGGCCGCCAGCAACGCCCCGAGATCGTCACATCCGGCGGCAGACGGGCCCCGACGATGTCCGTCGCCGATGCCCGTGGATGCAGGACAACGAAGGCCGTGCGTGCTCAGGCCTCAGCGTCGATCCGGATCGCTTCACGTCATCCGGCTCGGCCAGGCACGCCGCACCGGGGCATCCCGCTGCCGCGTTTCCTGTCATCCGTCCCTGCGCGTGGCGCGACGTCCGCTGCAGGCGATGGATGGCACGTCATGGACACGCGACGCCTCGCGGATCGACGCCGCCCGCGAGCCGCGACAGCGGATGACCGACGCTGCATGGAAGGGCGTGCGACCAGCGGCGCGTTCCGCGAGGCGACATCGCGCCGTCCGCGCCGCCGCTCGCCCATCCGGCAGCGTCCCTGACTGCTTCAGACAGGCCGCGGCGACACCAGGCCGGACCGGCCTCGTCGCGTGGCCGATGATCTGGCAGGCTGTGCGGCAGTCCCGCACCTGATCCGGCTTCGACCGCGAACACGCCTTGACCCCCACGCCTCCACCAGATGCCCGCGGCTCGCGCGACACCGAACGCGTCAAGATGGCCCTTGCCGCCGGGGCGATCATCGGCACCTGGTTCTGGGATGTCGCGCACGACCGGGTGACGGTGGATGACGCACTGGCACGCGCGTTCGGCATGGACCCGAGCCTGGTCCGCAGCGAGCTGCGGCTGGAGCAGCTGGTGGCCTCGGTCCATCCGGACGACCAGCCCGGCCTCACCGCCGCGATCGCCGAAGCGCTGCGTCGCGGTGGGCGTTACGCGCACCAGTACCGGGCGCGCGGCACGGATGGCCAGTACCGCTGGATCGAGGCGATCGGCCGGGTCGACCTGGGTGCGGACGGGCAGGCGACCGGATTCCCCGGCGTGCTGATCGACATCGACGAGCGCAGGCGGATCGAAGCCGAACGCGACCAGGCGCAGACGCTGCTGCGCTCCTTCGTCGAAGCCGCGCCGGGCGTGGTGTACGCCAAGGACCGCCAGGGGCGCATCCTGATCGGCAACCACGGCGCCACCGAACTGATCGGGGTGCCGCCCGAAGACTATGTGGGCCGCACCGACGCCCAACTGCTCGGCGACCCGGTGCAGGCCGCGGCGGTGATGGCCACCGACGAACGCATCATGGCCTCCGGACGGACCGAGCAGCTCGAGGAAGAGGTCAGCTTCCCCGACGGACGGCGCGCCTGGTGGCTTTCCACCAAGGCCCCGCTCCGCGATGCCGACGGCACCGTCGTCGGCCTGGTCGGCACCTCGCTCGACATCACCGAACGCAAGGCCGCCGAGGCGCGCCACCTGGAAATCGAGGAACGCTACCGGCTGGCCGCGCACGCCACCAACGATGCGATCTGGGACTGGCGCATGGCCGATGGCCACGTCATCTGGAACGAAGCGCTGGCCACCCTGTTCGGCCACGCGCTGACCGAGACCGACGCGCAGTGGTGGCTGGACCACATCCACCCCGACGACCGCCCGCGCATCGAAGCGGACATCCACGCGGTGATCGACGGCGACGGCACCGCGTGGTCCGGCGAGTACCGGTTCCAGCGCGCCGATGGCAGCTTCGCGTCGGTGCTCGACCGCGGCGCGGTGCTGCGTGGAGCCACCGGCGAACCGGTGCGCATGATCGGCGCGATGCTGGACCTGTCCGGGCGCAAGGCGGCCGAGGCGGCGCTGGCGGAAAGCGAGGAACGCCTGCGCCTGGCCACCGAAGCCGGCGACATGGGGTTCTGGGATGTGGACCTGGTCCAGGGCGTCCTGATCTGGCCGCGACGGACCAAGGCGATGTTCGGCATCTCGCCGGAATCCAAGGTCTGCATGCACGACTTCTACGCCGGCCTGCACCCCGACGACCGCGATGCCACCAGCGCCGCGTTCGCCGCGGCCGCCGATCCCGCCCAGCGCGCGCTCTACGACGTGGAGTACCGCACGGTCGGCAAGGAGGATGGCGTGGTGCGCTGGGTGGCCGCGAAGGGCCGGGGCGTGTTCGAGGGCGAGCGCTGCATGCGCGTGGTGGGCGTGGCGATCGACATCACCGCACGCAAGGCCGCCGACGCACGCCTGCAGGAACTGAACGAGCGGCTGGAGTGCCGCGTGCTCGAGGAGGTCGCCGAGCGCACGCGCGTGGAGGATGCGCTGCGGCAGAGCCAGAAGATGGAAGCGGTGGGCCAGCTGACCGGCGGCATCGCGCACGACTTCAACAACATGCTGGCGACCGTGATCGGCCCGCTGGACCTGCTGGCCGCGCGCCTGGACGACAGCGACCCACGCACGAAGCGCTACATCGACATGGCCATCGACGGTGCGCGCCGCGCCGCGCAGCTCACCCAGCGGCTGCTGGCCTTTTCCCGCCAGCAGCCGCTGCAGCCGGTGCCGGTGGACGCGAACAGGCTGGTGGCCGGCATGTCGGACCTGCTCGCCCACTCGCTGGGCGGCAACGTCCGCCTGGACACCGTGCTGGCACCGGGCCTGTGGTGGACCTACGCCGACGCCAACCAGCTCGAGAACGTGATCCTCAACCTGGCGGTCAACGCGCGCGACGCCATGCCCGGCGGCGGCCGGCTGCGCGTGGACACCGGCAACTGCGACCTGACCAGCGCCGACGCCACCGCGCACCCGGGCGTACCGGCCGGCCAGTACATCCTGATCACCGTGTCCGATACCGGCAGCGGCATGGCGCCGGACGTGATCGCCAAGGCGTTCGACCCGTTCTTCACCACCAAGCAGGTCGGACAGGGCACGGGGCTCGGGCTGTCGCAGGTCTATGGCTTCGTGAAGCAGTCCGCCGGCCACGTCAGGATCGGGTCGGAAGTCGGACGGGGCACGACCGTGAAGGTCTATCTGCCGCGACTGGCGGTGGGCGCCGGGCACGTCGAGCCGCAGCGCCCCGCAGCCGCCCGCCCGCTGCCCGGACAGCAGCAGCTGGTCCTGGTCGTGGACGACGAACCGGGGGTGCGGCAGTTCTCCACCGATGCGCTGGGCGAACTGGGATACCGGGTACTGGCCGCCGATGGCGCGGCCAGCGCGCTCGGACTGCTCGACGCGCATCCCGACATCGCCCTGCTGTTCACCGATGTCGTGATGCCCGGGGTCAACGGGCGCGAGCTGGCCGACCAGGCCCGCCAGCGGCACCCGGGCCTGAAGGTGCTGTTCACCACCGGCAACAGCCGCAACACCCTGGTCCAGGACGGTGTGCTCGATCCTGGCGTCCAGCTGATCGGCAAGCCCTTCACCGTGGTAGAGCTGGCGACGCGGGTGCGTGCCGCGCTAGGCGATGGCCAGCCGCCGGAAGCAGCCAACGCACCGTCCCCCGGCGCCGGATAACGCCGCCGCATGCTCGATAGCGCCGGGCGACGTCCAGCGCCGACGGCCGGACGCACCACGCCCCGGATCCCCTTTGCCGCCCGGATCGGCGATCATGGCCGCCGGCCGGAGGGCACCCACCCGCCAGGCATGATCCTGCGCCGCCGCGGTCATCGCCCCGCCATCCATCGTTTTCCTTCCATCGCCTGCCAGCCGCGCCCGCCCCGGCTGGCCGTCGCTCACCACGGATCCATCTTGAACGCCACTGCCCCGCCCCCCGCCGCCGACGACCTTCCCCTGACCGAGCGCCTGCGCGAGGCGCTGGACCTGCTGGAGATGATCGAAGCCGACCGCAGCGTGCTGGACACGCTGCCCGACGCAGACCGCGCCCGCCTGCACCAGGTGGTGGCGAAGGTCTACCACCCCGAGCCCAAGGCGCGGCGTGCGCTGCTCAAGCAGCAGGCCAAGCAGCGCCACCAGGAAAAGGTGCGCAAGGCCGAAGCGCTGCTCGAACAGACCGGCATCCGCGCATTGCGGCGCAAGCCGGTGTTCAGCACCCCGAACTACTTCCCGCCGCATGCCGCCGGCCTGCACGACGCGCGCAACGGCGAAGGCGCGGCAGCGGATCCGGAGCCGCTGCATTCGCCCGAGCTGCGCCATTGCTACGTGTGCAAGCAGAAATTCACCCAGCTGCACCACTTCTACGACCAGATGTGCCCGACCTGCGCCGAGCTGAACTTCTTCAAGCGCACCGAGACCGCCGACCTGCGCGGCCGCGTCGCGCTGCTGACCGGCGGCCGGGTCAAGATCGGCTACCAGGCCGGGCTGAAGCTGCTGCGCGCCGGCGCCGAGCTGATCGTGACCACGCGTTTCCCGCGCGATTCCGCCGCGCGCTACGCCGAAGAGCCGGACTTCGCCGAATGGGGCCACCGCCTGGAAGTCTTCGGCCTGGACCTGCGCCACACGCCCAGCGTCGAAGCGTTCTGCAGCCAGCTGCTGGCCACGCGTCCGCGCCTGGACTTCATCATCAACAACGCCTGCCAGACCGTGCGGCGCCCGCCGCAGTTCTACGCGCACATGATGGCCGGCGAGACCGCCGCGCTGCATGAGCTGCCCGAAACCGTGCGCAGGCTGATCGGCAACTACGAAGGCCTGCGCAGCGCCGAACTGCTCACCGGCGCATCGACGACGACACTGCCGGCCACGCAGGGCCAGCGCGTCATCGGTGCCGATGGCCTGACCCGCGCGGCCGAGCTGTCGCAGGTGCCGCTGCTGGCCGACGAACTGCTGGGCCAGCAGCACCTGTTCCCCGAAGGCCGGCTGGACCAGGACCTGCAGCAGGTGGACCTGCGCGGGCGCAATTCCTGGCGCCTGCTGATGGACGAAGTACCGTCGGTCGAGCTGCTGGAAACCCAGCTGGTCAACGCCATCGCACCGTTCATCATCAACGCGCGGCTCAAGCCGCTGATGCTGCGCACGCCGGCCGGTACCGAGCACAGCCGCGACAAGCACATCGTCAACGTGTCGGCGATGGAAGGGCAGTTCTACCGCAACTTCAAGACCACCCGGCACCCGCATACCAACATGGCCAAGGCCGCACTGAACATGATGACGCGTACCTCGGCGGCCGATTACCAGAACAGCGGCATCCACATGAACAGCGTCGACACCGGCTGGGTGACCGACGAGGATCCGGCCGACATCGCCGCCCGCAAGGTCCAGGAAGAACGCTTCCACCCGCCGCTGGACATCGTCGACGGCGCCGCGCGTATCGTCGACCCGATCATCCACGGCTTCAACACCGGCGAGCACGTCTGGGGCCAGTTCCTCAAGGACTACGCGCCAACGGACTGGTGAGAGTGCGCGGGGACGGGCGTGCGGCGCGGCGCATCGCCGTGTCGCAGGCCTTGCGCCACTGGGCAAGTCGCAAGCTCAGGTGCTGAGGGACCACCACGTCCATCTGCTTGCGACACCTACCGAAGCCGGCGCCGTGGGGCGCATGATGCAGCGGCTAGGTCGCGGCTAAATCGGGCTGTTCAACGGTCGCCATGGACGCACCGGCACCCTGTAGGAGGGGCGGTACACAGCCTGTCTGGTCGACAGCGAAAACCATGTGCTGCGCTCATCGACCTCACTCCGGTGCGCCCCCGCATCACCGACGACCAGCCACCTGCCGATGGTCGAGCTACGTGGCAAACCTGGGCCAACGGCTGCATTCAGGGACTCACTCCGCATCCGGTGTGGCAGTCACTTGGCTGCTCACCCCAAGAGCGCGGCTCCGCCGATCGCGCCCTGCTGGATGAGGTGCTGGACGGCGATGCGCTCGCCCGGATCCGTATCTACCTGCAGCAACAGTGCGCACTGGGCCACGACGCCTTCCGCGCCATGGTCGAAGCCAGGACCCGACGCTTCGCCAGTCTCCGGCCTGCACATCGGCCGCAGAGCATCACACCATCAATGAAGAAGTGAACCCGACCCCGTTCCTTGAAACGAATCCACTCAGGAGTCACCTAAGTTTCTAATTATCGAAAAGCACCTATCAAGAATGACGCCCGAGACAATCAAGGAGCACACACCGAGCGTCATTAACTCATTAATGACGAAAACTTGTTCTCCGGAAAAATAAACAGTTACCCCATGGGCATCATAGGGATATATATTGCCGGCAGCCGCATCCATATATTGCGGACCCGCAAGATACAAATTGATAAAGCAAGTCCTGACGCCAAATATAATAAACACCCCTAAAGCAGCGAGAATAATTGAAAACACTAAAAGAATATTTTTTTTCATGGTCATCCATAATATATATTTCTATTTTCGTATCGTCGGCCGAACCATCAAGACCGGCCCCCAATCCCAGTCCAAATCCACCGGGTTTGTACAGAGGCTACTGGCGCCGGATTGGTTAAATATTCTCGTTGCGATGCAGCGGCGGATTGAGGTCCACCTAGGGAGCTTGATCCACCGGCGCTGGCAGTATTGAAGAGACGCAGATTGACCCGGGCCACTGACTAAGCCTGCGGCAAAAGCGCGCACTGGGCCACAACGCCTTCCGCGCCACGATCGAAGCCAAGACCCGACGCTTCGCCAGTCTCCGACCTGCGCATCGGCCGCAGAGCATCACACCATCGCTGAAGAAGCGAACCTGACCCCGTTACTTGCTAAATTGCATAACACCATCACCGACGGCGCCAACCAATTAACCCAATCGATCAAACGTTACATAAAACCACGATCAAAACCCAACAAGCCGATCCATTCACCAAACTTGATCTCTAAACGGCCGGGACTCAATTCCAATGTATTTCCCCATAAGCTGTCTCAAGATGTAAATAAAAGCCAGCACCGCACCAATAACCCAAAGCACAGTAATAAAAATCAAAGAAAACCGATGAATAGCCCCACTGTGAGTCACCATAACCATAAGAAGAGCTATTAATGCAAAAGCCAATAAAATAGCCACCACTAGCAGCAGCAAAAAAAGAGTTTTTGGCAGTCGCGTAACAATTTTCATTGTATCTCCAGTGAGATGATTATTTTTCCTTCTGCGGGCCTGCGGCAGTGTGGTCGGTGATCGAACCCACGTTGCCATTGGCATCGTAACCGTAGCTTTGATCCAGCACGCCACCGCTGTCGGTGATCCGCGAGGTCAACTGACGGGCGTTCTGGGCCACGGTGCGCACCAGCCCGTTGCCGTAGGTGAACTGCTTCATCGCCCCGTTGGGGTGGTACTGCACGTTGCTGGCGTAGATGCCGGCCTGGGTCGGCTGACCCAGCGCGTTGGGCGCATAGTTCACCGTCAGCGTGCTGGGGTGGACCAGGCTGGTCAGGTGGCCATTGGCGTTGTAGCCATACCCGATCGACCAGGTGAAGCCACCGGTCTGGGCCTGCCCCTCGCCGGTCAGCAGGCGCCGGCGGTTGTACGTGTAGCTGTTGGTCACCGTGCTGCTGCCCGCATTGTTGGACGTGGTGACGTTGAAGGGCAGGCCGTCGGGCGTGTAGTTCCAGGTCTGGTTGCCGTTGCCGTCCGGGAAGGCCAGGGTGGCCAGCCGGTTGCGCGCATCGTAACTGCGGCTGATCTTCTGGCTGCCACCCACGCTGGCCGTATCGCAGCTGCCGGCCGACGGCAGCGCCAGGCCACTGGCCGACCAGGTCAGGTTGCCGACATTGTCATAGGCCATCACCGTCGAGCCGGTCTCCGGCTCGATCGTCTTGCACAGCTGCTGATAGGCGTCGTAGACGTAGCGGCGCGTGACCGACTGGGTACTGGCCGCGTTGCGCTGGGTAATGGCCGTGGGCTTGCCGAACACGTCACGGGCGATGTCGGTGTTTACGCCGCCGCGCTGGGTGAACCGATGTGCACTCTGGCACCCGTTGTCATTACCATCGCCGCTCACTTCTGGAGTCGATGCATGGCGAAGCGTCTGGTTGTTGGATCCCTCATCTGCGCCGCGGTTGGCGCCAATGTTGGAATCCTGCTGAGCGCGCTCGGGGTCGAGTCGCCATGGGTGCTCGGCGGCGTTGGGGGTTGTACCGCCGTGATCGCGCTCATCTTCCTCAGTTGGCCACGGTCCGGCTGAGGAGCTAGGCGCCGGAGCGCTCGCGTGCTCCTTCGATGGCGTGACCTTGATGATCGGTCGCAACCCCGCCTGAGGCAGCGCAAGAGGATGGCCGCGCAGACACATAGTGGGAATGCACTCCCACATCGGTCAGCTTTTCCTGCACGGACACACCGGATGTCGCCTACTGATCGCCTGCGACATCATCGCGGTCCAGCGCGGACGCAGGAACGGCGTCATCGCACTGATCTCGCCCGACGATGACGTGGCAAAGCTGACCGGGCCACGGGGCCGGCCAGCGGTTGCTGCATCACGCCATCACTCCATCAGGCAGACCAACGGTCGCCTGACACCGATCCGGTGGACCAAGCGCGCCCTGTTCGACGATACGTTCGACGAACTGTGCGCATTGAACCGGCTCTGGCAGGCCCGCAACATCCCGGCGCGCAAGCCGCCGCTGCAGGGCGTCACCATCGCCACAGGCAAATGTGTGCCGCACATCGTCGCCACGCCGAACGGCATCAGGGTCGAGCCGCCTTTGCGGGAGCTAGAGAAACGGCCAGCACGTTCAGTCCCCACGCTCGCAGACCGCCAGCAGTGCCGCATGCTGTCGACCTGCGAGCTGACCGATCTGATACAGGCTGTCGCGTGCCTCCCAGAGCAGCCACAGCGAGGCCATGACCAGAATGAGCGTTGTAGGGAAAGGCTTCCTGCCTGTCATATGTCGACTCCTGATAGAAGTGGTGGGGATGACGCTCAGCCGCCCGTGACGCCGGTGTCGGCAGGCGCCTGCCGGGTGATGCCACGCAGCGAGTACAGCGGTTCCAGCAGCCACTCGTAGAGCCTGCGGCTCTCGCCCAGGATGTCGGCCTCCAGCAGCATGCCCGGCCGCAGGGCCTCGGGCTGGCCGTAGGCCACCACGTGCTGGCGGTCCAGTTCGACCAGCACCCGGTAGTACGGCTCGCTGCCGTCGCTGGCGGTGGCCGGCATGGCGCTGCGCGACACGCGCAGCACGCGTCCGCCCTGGTGACCGAACTTCTGGTACGGATAGGCCTGGTAGCGCAGCTGCACACGGTCCCCGGGCTGGATGAAGCCGACCGCGCTGCTCGGCACCTGCAGTTGCGCCTGCAGCCGCGCGCCTTCCGGCAGCAGGCTCAGCAATGGCTGGCCGGGCTGGACGGCCTGGCCGGGCTCGACAAGCCGGTTGGCGACCATGCCGGCCACCGGTGCGACGACCAGCAGTTCGCCATCGGTCGCCTGCTGCACGCGCTCCTGCGCCAGCACGGCCTGGTCGCGCCGCGCGGAGGCCAAGGCGGCCTCGCGCTGTGCGGGCAGTTCGGCCAGCGACTGCTCCAGCCGGGCGATCTCACGCCGCACCGCCGTGACCTGACGCTCCAGCGCCTGCTGTGCGTTCACCATCTCCAGCACCGACTGTTCCTGCTGGCGCAGCTGGACCAGGCTGACATAACCGACGTCCGCCACATCGCGATAGCGCGCTTCGGTTTCACGGCCCAGCCGGACCTGCTCGCGGCGGGTGGAAATTGCCTGCTGCAGCTGCGCCAGTTCGGCGTGCAGGCCATGCAGCTGCCGCCGCTGGCCCTGTTCCTGCGCCATCAGTTGCCGGTCCTGTGCGGACGCCAGCTGGCCGGCGCTGGCCAGGCGCGCATCGAGCTGGATGGCCAGCACCGCACGCACATCGTCGCCGCTGGCCGCGATGCGAGGCACATCGACCTGCACCAGACGTTCGCCGCGCGCGACGCTGGCACCTTCCTCCGGCAACAGGCGCGCCACGACACCCGACACCGGGGCGACCACCGTGGACAGGCCCAGGTCCGGAACCAGTTGCCCGATGACCTTCGAGCGCCGCGTGTAGTCGCCCAGCACCAGCAGCGCGAGTACCGCCGAAGCTGCCAGCACCGCACACACGGCCGCAATCCACAACGGCAGCGGCTGGACCAGCGAGATACCGCCCATCCAGGCGTCGCGTCGCGCTTCGATCACTTCGCGCCGGAACAGCTCGCCGCTCATGCGGTGAACTCCAGCGATGGCGCAGACACCGATAGCTCCCGATCCGATTGCTGCAACGCCTCGGCATCGGCCACCGCCGGCGCGGGACGCATGAGTTCGTGGATGCGCCCGCCATCCATCAGCAGGACGCGAGCGGCGCTGGCGATCGTCTCGGGACGATGCGCGATGATGATGCGGGTGATCCGCAGGTCGCGTATTGCCGCGTTGACCTGCTGTTCGCGGGCCACGTCCAGGTGGCTGGTGGCCTCGTCCAGCACCAGCAGCCGTGGTTGCCGGTAGAGCGCGCGCGCCAGGATCACCCGTTGTTTCTGCCCACCCGACAAGGTGGTGCCCATGTCGCCGATCAGGCTCAGGTAGCCCATCGGCATGCACGCGATCTCGTCGTGGATGGCCGCCTGCCGCGCCGCCTGCTCCACCCGCTCCTGGTCTGGCGACTCGTCGCCGAAGGCAATGTTGTCGGCGATGCTGCCGGCAAAGAGATGATCGTCCTGCATGACCGCGGCGACATGCCGCCGGTAGGCACCCGCACCGATCCTGCGAAGTTCCTGCCCGCCGAACCGGATGCCGCCCGCACTTGGCTGCAGCAGTCCCAGCAGCAGCTTGGCCAGCGTGGTCTTGCCGCAGCCCGACGCGCCGATGATCGCCACCGATTCGCCGGCGGCGATGCGGAAGCTGCAGTCCTCGACGACCATCGGCTCGCCGTCGGCATAGCGGAAACCCAACGCCTGCACCTCGAGCCCCGCGTCGTCGGGCAACGGCGACAGTCCGGTGTCTTCCATTGCAGGTTCCGGGGTTGCCAGCACGATGTCGGCGAGGCGCTCGCCATGCAGTCGCAGCATGCGGAACTCGACGCAGCGGTCGATCAGCGTCGCGACGCGCTGCGCGAACTGGTCCTTGTAGGCCAGGTAGGCGATCAGCATGCCGACCGAGAACACGTTCTGCAGCGCCAGCAGCGCGCCGATCCAGATCACGGCCACGCGCTCGACGCCGAACACCAGCTGGCTGGCCGCACTGAAGCCGATGCCCATGCGCGACAGATGCACGTCGCGATTGACGGTATCGCCCATCAGGTTGAAGTAGGCCGACTGCCGGAATGCCTCGCTGCGCGCGACCTTGACCGACTGCATGCCGCGGATCGATTCGAACAGATGGCTCTGCTGCCGCGCCGAGGCGACGATCTGCTGTTCGGTCCCCTCGCGCAGCGGCCGGTAGGCCACGGCACGGATACCGAGATACAGCACCACCGCCGCCAGCGTCACCAGGGCGAGCTTCCAGCTGTAGAGCAGCATCATGGCGAGCGTGGCCAGCGCCAGCAGACCGTCGACCACGGCCTCGACGAAGCCGGTGGTGATGGTGCGCTGGATGGTCTGCACGCTGCCGAAGCGCGAGACCACGTCACCGAGGTGACGCTTGCCGAAGTAATCCATCGGCAGACGCAGCAGGTGGCCGAACACGCCGGACATCCACTGCAGGCCCATCTCCGCCGAAATGCGCACCACGGCCCAGCCACGGACGATGCCGATGCCCACCTGCAGCAACGTCGACAGCAGGAACGCCAGGCCGAGCACGACCATCAGGTCGCGATCGGCGGAGACGAGCACCTGATCCACCACCCACTGCATGAAGAACGGCGCCAGCAGGACGAAGACCTGCAGCGCCAACGAGAACAGCAGCACCAGGCCCAGCGCGCGCCACAGGCCACTGATGCGGCCGGTCAGTTGCCGGAGGGGGACCGTGGTGGGCTGCTTCTCCGGCTTGAAATCCGAGGTCGGTGACAGTTCAAGCGCCACACCGGTGAAGTGGCGGGAGGCTTCATTGAAAGAAAGCGTTCGCCGGCCGGTCGCCGGATCGATAACGACTATATTCTTCTTGTGGACTCTTTCGAGAACAACAAAATGATCCAGATTCCAATGAAGGACACAGGGAAGCCTGAGGTGACGAAGATCATCGATATCGAGCCTTAGTGCACGGGAAGAGAGTCCCAGCTTGGCAGCCACGTTGATCATTCGAGGGAGACTCATCCCCTTCATGGATGTCGGAAATCTCGATCTGAGATCTCTCATTGACCATGCAGACCCATGGGATGAAGAAACCATGGCAATACATGCAATTCCACATTCCGCGACTTCTGAGCTAAGGATTACCTTGATCATGCCGCCCCCTCGAAAAACTAAGAAGCACCAACCCAAAATCGATCCTTCAACACAAAATAAGCAGAAACGAGGAGGAGCATGTACACCAGTGGGCAGGATACCCAGAGTACGACGTCGGCCGCATTGAGAACCCGGGCCCTGCCCGATGCAATGTTTATTAATCCAAAATAATCAGTAACTCCGCTCCAGATTACGGACTCAGCCAAATTAATCAGCACGATGGAGACGATAAAACATGAGATAAACAGACCCGCACCTCCAAGCGATGACTTCCATCCACCTGGAAGCATTCGCAGAGAGAGGTAGAACCAACAAGCAATGACTGAAATAATCAGCAGGGCAATCAACATCCATGCCACGGACGACCACCCGAGCGCAATACTCCTCGACGGATTTACAGCATTAACGAAATACAGAGGCCCAATCAAATTAATCGTCCCACCAACCTCCATTAAATTTCTCGCGGCCACCCTGGCAGCAATCTCAAATACTACAAATCCAGCTATCAGCAGGTACAGATATCGAGATCCAAACATGATTGATCACCCAAGTAAGCCAGCATGGCGGCATGCACCGCCATGCTGGCGGACTAATCACTCCTTCTTGCAGTCGACCTCGACCTTCACGCCATCCTTGCCGACTTCGGCACTTGCGGTGCAGTTGTTCACTGCTGCGTAAGCGACGATCCCCAGAGCACCGAGCCCCAGGACGCCGACTACAACGAGACCCACGACGAGTGGTGCGACTCCTCCGTCAACCAGTGCGAGCTCATGGATTTCAAGTTCACGCATAACGAACTCCTTTTCATCAATGGACGCAATCCCTGCGTCATGGAGCCAGGACTCCCCCTAGCGACTTCCCGCGTACACATTCGCGCCACCCCATGTATCGATCCAGAGGAATTACGCGTCCATTGATGTAGGAAAACCCCGCCCGCCGATGAGTATTCGCAATCCGCAACATCCATCTAGATGGGTGTAAAAAACCTGAGCGGCGCTGCCCGGCTGACACCCACAAAGCCTTCGACCTAACTTCAACTTCTCGTCGAGTCTCTCCTGCGGCTCGCAGATGCCATGGCAGCCCAAGACATCAGGTGGCGTTTCCCCGCCAAGACGACATCTGCAGCGGTGCTGAACGCTGCATGCCATCCTGAAGTATCGAAGAAAATACGGTAATTTCACGATGCCTGCCTTCGTACTGGATTTACTCATCCATCTCCTGCAAAGGTCCACTTTTGGACCAGCCGAGGAGCAGGGCGTCACTAGAATCCCTAACTGCAGCCAAGAAAGAGCTCACCTTAATCGCGGGCGAGTAGGGTCAATACGCTATTGGGCGCACGCATAGCCGAGCCTTCATTCAGGCAACTAAGGCGTGAGAAACATGACCAACTACGCGGGGGTCGTCCGTACTGCCGATGACGAATACATTCTTCGGAGGTCGGATGAATGCGAACTTGGCAAGACGACGTCTTGCAGCAGGCTGCATCGAAGCCTACCCAACAAAAAGCGGGATGCCACCTCGCGGTCGCATCCCGTCTTTATCTGGATTAGGAGAAGATCCGTATCGCGCACATGCAGCTGACCCTCACCCCTTCCGCCCCTCCTCCATCTGCTGGCGGATCTGCGCGTCGACCGCGGCGATGGCGGTCATGTTGAGGATGCGGCGCGGGGTGGCGCTGGTGGTGAGGATGTGGACCGGCTTGCTGATGCCCATCAGGATCGGGCCGATGGCGACGCCGTCGGTGAACACGCGCACCAGGTTGTAGGCGATGTTGGCCGCTTCCAGGTTCGGCATCACGAACAGGTTGGCGCGGCCCTTCAGCGTGCTGTTGGGCATGATCTTGGTGCGCAGGATCTCGTCCCACGCGGTGTCGCCCTGCATCTCGCCGTCCACGTTCAGGCGCGGGTTGCGCTTGAGCAGCAGCTCGCGCACCTGGCGCATCTTCACCGCGTCCCTGGAGTCGTGGCTGCCGAAGTTGGAGTGCGACAGCAGCGCGATGTTCGGTTCGATGCCGAACAGCTTCATGCGGAACGCGGCCTGCAGGGTGGCTTCGACGATCTGCTCGGCGCTCGGGTCGTCCTGGACGTGGGTGTCGAGGAAGAAGAACACGCCCTGGGTGTTGATCACGCCGGTCATGGCCGAGGTGGACTGCACGCGCGGCTCCAGCGGCAGCACGCTGCGCACGTAGCCGAGCTTCTTGTGGAAGCGGCCGACCACGCCGGTCAGCAGCGCGTCGGCCTCGCCACGGGCCACCATCACCGCGCCGATCAGGGTCGGGCGCGAGCGCATCAGGTTCTTGGCCGCGGTCACGGTCACGCCGCGGCGCTCGGTCAGCGCGTGGTAGTGCTGCCAGTAGTCGTTGAAGCGCGGGTCGTCGTCCTGGTTGGTGATCTCGAAATCGACGCCGGCCTTCATCCGCAGGCCCAGGCGCTGGATGCGGGTCTCGATCACGTCCGGGCGGCCGATCAGGATCGGGAAGGCCAGGCCTTCGTCGACCACGGTCTGCACCGCGCGCAGCACCACTTCCTCTTCGCCCTCGGCATACGCCACCCGCTTGCGGTCGCCGCGCGCGCGGTCGTAGACCGGCTTCATCAGCAGGCTGCTGCGGTAGACGAACTGGCCCAGCTTCTCGCGGTAGGCGCCCATGTCCTCGATCGGCCGGGTGGCCACGCCCGAATCCATCGCCGCCTGCGCGATCGCGGCGGACAGCTCGACCAGCAGGCGCGGGTCGAACGGGCGCGGGATCAGGTATTCGGGGCCGAAGCACGGGATCTCGTCGCCGTAGGCGGTGCCCAGGTCGGAGGCTTCGCGGCGGGCCAGCGCGGCGATCGCCTTGACGCAGGCGATCTTCATTTCCTCGTTGATGCCGGTGGCGCCGACATCGAGCGCGCCGCGGAACAGGTACGGGAAGCACAGCGCGTTGTTGACCTGGTTCGGATAGTCCGAGCGGCCAGTGGCGATGATCGCGTCGGCGCGCGCCTTGCGCGCATCTTCCGGCAGGATTTCCGGGTACGGGTTGGCCAGGGCGAAGATGATCGGCTGGTCGGCCATCGTGGCGACCATTTCCGGCTTGAGGATGCCGCCGGCCGACAGGCCCAGGAAGATGTCGGCGCCCTCGACGATCTCGGCCAGGGTGCGCTTGTCGGTCCTGGCCGCGTAGCGGGCCTTCTCCGGGTCCAGGTCGGCGCGGCCGTCGTGGATCACGCCATCGCGGTCGAAGGCCAGGATGTTCTCGGGCTTCAGGCCCAGCGAGACCAGCATGTTGACGCAGGAGATGCCGGCCGCGCCCATGCCGGTGGTGGCCAGGCGCACGTGCTCGATCTTCTTGCCGGTGATCTCCAGCGCGTTGAGCACGGCGGCGCCGACGATGATCGCGGTGCCGTGCTGGTCGTCGTGGAACACCGGGATGTTCATGCGCTCGCGCAGCTTGCGCTCGACCACGAAGCACTCGGGGGCCTTGATGTCCTCGAGGTTGATGCCGCCGAAGGTCGGCTCGAGGCTGGCGATGATCTCGACCAGCTTGTCCGGGTCGTCCTCGGCGACTTCGATGTCGAACACGTCGATGCCGGCGAACTTCTTGAACAGCACGCCCTTGCCTTCCATCACCGGCTTGGACGCCAGCGGGCCGATGTTGCCCAGGCCCAGCACCGCGGTGCCGTTGGTGATCACCGCCACCAGGTTGCCGCGCGCGGTCAGCTCGCTGACCTGCCTGGGGTCATCGACGATCGCTTCGCAGGCATAGGCCACGCCCGGGGAATAGGCCAGCGCCAGGTCGCGCTGGGTCAGCATCGCCTTGGTCGGCGACACCTTGATCTTGCCGGGGCGCGGGGAGCGGTGATAGTCGAGGGCGGCCTGCTTGAAATCTTCGGTGGACATGGAATCTCGGCGGGGTGGCGGACGCGAGTGGAGGAACGATTCTACTCTCGTGCGGCTTTACCGACCCGGATCGAAACGGGCGAAAAGCGCGCACGGATGCCTGAAAACGGCGGCGGGCCGGCACGAATCACGCGTTCCGGCCCGCTGACGTCGGCGCTGGTGGGGATCAGTCGGCCTTGGCGACCACCGGTGTCAGCAGCAGCGCTTCCTCTTCGTGCACTGCAGCAACCGGTGCCTGCGCGCCGTTGAGCGCGCGGTCGAGCTGCTCATGGTCCAGCGCGTTCTCCCAGCGCGAGACCACCACCGTGGCCACCGCATTGCCGATGAAGTTGGTCAGCGAGCGGCACTCGCTCATGAAGCGGTCGATGCCCAGGATCAGGGCCATGCCGGCCACCGGCACGGTCGGCACCACCGACAGGGTCGCGGCCAGGGTGATGAAGCCGGCACCGGTGACGCCGGCGGCGCCCTTGGAGCTGAGCATGGCGACCAGCAGCAGGGTGATCTGCTGCCACAGGGTCAGTTCGGTATTGGTGGCCTGGGCGATGAACAGCGCGGCCAGGGTCATGTAGATGTTGGTGCCGTCCAGGTTGAACGAATAGCCGGTGGGCACGACCAGGCCGACCACCGACTTCCTGCAGCCGGCCTTCTCCATCTTCTCCATCAGCGAGGGCAGCGCCGATTCGGACGAGGACGTGCCCAGCACCAGCAGCAGCTCGGCCTTGAGGTAGCGGCACAGCTTGATCACCGAGAAGCCGCACATCCGCGCCACGAAGCCCAGGATCACCAGCACGAACAGCAGCGAGCTGATGTAGAACGTGCCGACCAGCCAGGCCAGGTTGACCAGCGAACCCACGCCGTACTTGCCGATGGTGAAGGCGATCGCGCCGAAGGCGCCGATCGGGGCGGCCTTCATCAGGATGTGGACCAGCTTGAACACCGGCGCGGTCAGCGCCTCCAGGAACGACAGCACCGGCTGGCCGCGCTCGCCGACCATCGCCAGGGCGATGCCGAACAGCACCGCCACGAACAGCACCTGCAGGATGTTGCCGTCGACGAAGGCGCTGATCATCGTGCCGGGGATGATGTCCATCGCGAAGCCGACCAGGGTCAGGTCGTGCGATTTATCGACGAAGCTCTGCACCGCAGTCTGGTCCAGGTCGGCCGGGTTGATGTTCATGCCCGCGCCGGGCTGCACCACGTGCGCCACCACCATGCCGACCACCAGGGCCAGGGTGGAGAAGAACAGGAAATAGGCCATCGCCTTGCCGAACACGCGCCCGACCGTGCTCAGGTGGGTCATGCCGGCCACGCCGGTGACGATGGTCAGGAAGATGACCGGGGCGATGATCATCTTCACCAGCTTGATGAAAGCGTCGCCCAGCGGCTTGAGCGATTCGGCGAAGGCCGGCTCGAAGTGGCCCAGCATGGCGCCGAGCACGATGGCCACCAGCACCTGCACGTACAGCTGGCGGTAGAACGGCAGTTTCGCCGGGGGCGTGGCGGGAAGCGTGATCGGCTGCATGGCGGCGGCTCGGCTGGGGTCCAGGCTGGCTGTTGTACGCGCGCCCCCGGCACCTGCCGATAACCTATTGGGACTAATAATCCTTATGGATTAGGGCCTTCGGGGCGCCCGCGCGGCCGCCCCGGTAATCCTTTGGGACTAAAGCTGTGGTCTTCGCGGCCGATGTGCGTAGACTTCCGCGCCGGCCCTCCCGGCGTGCCGTCCTTTCTGCAGGAATTCCCATGCGCTTCGCTTCTGGCTGCCTCATCCTCTGCGCGTTCACCGCGCCCGCATTCGGCGCCGACTTCGACAACTGGCCGACCAAGCTCACCTTCGGCGACGGCACCGAGCTGGCCGCGACCGGCAACATCGCCTACGACTACAACGATTTCGCCGGCGATGCGCGCCTGGAAGACGACGATGCCGTCCGTCGCCGCGAATTCGGCGCGACCCTGAAGAAGAAGGGCGTGTACGACGCGATGGTCTATTACGACTTCGCCAGCGAGACCTGGCTGGACGTGTTCGCCCGCGTGGAGACCAAGGCCCTGTTCGGCACCGACGTGGGCCGCATCCGCGTCGGCTACATGAAGACCCCGGTCGGCCTGGACGCGGTGACCAGCTCGCGCGCCGGCAGCTTCCTGGAGACCGCCCTGCCCGTGCAGGCCTTCTACGAAGGCCGCCGCACCGGCGTGGAATGGACCATCGAGCGCCCGCAGTACTTCCTGCAGGCCGGCGCCTACGGCGGCAAGGACCTGCACGGCGACAACCCCGGCACCACCCAGGCCGTGCGCGGCGTGTGGACCCCGGTCAAGGCCGCCGGCGACGTGCTGCACCTGGGTCTGGCGCTGTCGGTGGAGAATCCGCGCGGCTGGAGCGACGGTCGCGGCACCCACTTCGACCAGCGCGCCCGCCTGCGCGCCCGCCCGGAAGCCGGCCTGACCGACATCCGGTTCGTCGATTCGGGCACCCTGCTGCAGGCCGACCAGATCCGCCGTGCCGGCCTGGAAGGCATCTGGATCAAGGGCCCGTTCTCGGTCCAGGCCGAGGCGCTGCATGCCACGGTCACCCGCAACGACGGCCTGGCCGACTACAGCGGCAACGGCCAGTACATCTACGGCAGCTGGGTCGTGACCGGCGAATCGCGCCCGTATTCCAACGCCGGCGTGGCCAACATCAAGCCGGCCAATGCCTGGGGCGCGGTCGAGGTCCTGGCCCGTTACAGCCGCCTGGACCTGGACGACGGCGCCATCGCCGGCGGCCGCCAGCACGACTGGACCTTCGGCGCCAACTGGTACCTGACCAGCCACTTCAAGTTCCAGGCCAACTACGTGAAGGTCGACGCGACCCGCAACGGCGTGCGCACCCAGCCGGACATCGTCGAACTGCGCGCCCAGGTCCACTTCTGAGGACCGCGGTGGCCGTGCACCCGCGCGGCCGCCGTCCAGGCCCGGCAGATCCTGGGCCTGGCGCTGCATGCGGCGGCCCCGGAGACGATCCGGGGCCGCCGTGACGCGTGAACGCCCGTCATCGCCCCAGGCACGCCCCTGGCCGATGAACAGGCGCGGGTGTGCGGGACGCCGCTGCCGCATCCCGCGTGCCCGATACAGCCTGCCGCCGCCTGCGGCGCTCGCTGCGGACCAGTGGCCGCTCCACCATCCTGTCGCGCTGCGGCCGTCCCGGCCGCGCACCTGGCGACCTCCTGTCCCGCCGACGTCGCCAGCCTCTAGACTCGCCCCATGTATGCCTCGCCGCGCCGCCGCCTGCTGCTGACCGTGCTGGTCCTGGTCGGCGGCATGCTGCTGGCGATGGTGGCCGCCTGGCGGCTGGGCAGCGACCGCGCACTGGACGCCGAAAGCGCCGCCCTGCAGCGCCAGCTCGGCCTGCAGGCCCTGGCGCTGGAACAGCGCATCGACCGCTACCGCACCCTGCCCGAAGTGCTGGCGCTGGATCCGGACCTGCGCGCGGCCAGCCGGCTGCGGACGCTGGACGCCGCCACCCGCGAATTCCTGAACCTGAAGCTGGAGCGGGCCAACGCGGTCACCCGCTCGTCCACGCTGACCCTGCTCGATCCGCGCGGCGTGGCCCTGGCCGCCAGCAACTGGCGCCAGCCGACCAGCAACGTCGGCGAGGACTACAGCTACCGGCCCTACGTGACCCAGGCGCTGCGCCAGGGCAGCGGCCACTTCTACGGCATCGGCATGACCACCGGGCAGCCGGGCTATTACCTGTCGCAGGCGATGGTCGAGGACGACGGCGCGGTGATCGGCATCATCGTGATCAAGATCGAGCTGGCCGCGCTGGAACAGGAGTGGCTGCAGGCGCCGGACCTGATCCTGGCCTCGGACGCGCACGGCGTGGTGTTCCTGGCCAGCCGCGATGCCTGGCGCTACCGCCTGCTGGGCCCGCTGGGCGAGCAGGCCCGGCGCGAGATGGACCAGACCCGCCAGTATTCGGACCAGGCGCTGCTGCCGCTGCAGCGCGAAGTGATCGGCGAGGCCGGCGACGGCGGCCTGCTGGTGCGCACCCGGTCGCCGGCGCTGCCCGGCCCGGTGGTGTGGCAGCACCTGGCGCTGCCGCAGACCGGCTGGCAGCTGCACGTGCTGCACGATGCCGGCGGCGTCGCCCGCGCCGGGCGCAATGCGGCGCTGGGCGCGGCCACGGTGTGGCTGGCGCTGTCCTTCCTGGTGCTGTTCGTGCAGCAGCGCCGGCGCCTGGCCGCGTTGCGCCAGCGCAGCCGACGCGAGCTGGAGGTGGTGCTCAAGCAGCACGCCGACGAACTGCGCACCGCGCAGGACGGCATCGTGCAGGCCGCGCAGCTGGCCGACACCGGCCTGGCGCGCAGCCTCAAGCACCTGCCGCAGGGCGTGGTGATCATCGACGCCGAGCTGCGCATCGCCGCGTGGAATTCGCGCTACATCGAACTGTTCCGCTTCCCGCCGGACCTGATCCAGGTCGGCCGCCCGATCGAGGACGTGTTCCGCTACAACGCGCGCCGCGGCCTGCTCGGCCCCGGCCCGGTGGAAGAGGCGATCCAGCGCAGGCTGGAGTACCTGCGCAGCGGCAAGCCGCACATGCGCGAGAGCGAGAAGGACGACGGCACCGTGCTGGAGATCCGCGGCAATCCGCTGCCGGATGGCGGTTTCGTTACCAGCTATGCCGACATCACCAGTTACAAGACCACCGCACGCGAACTGCGCTCGCTGGCCGACACGCTGGAGCAGCGCATCGTCGAACGCACCCGCGACCTGGAGCAGGCGCGGCACGAAGCGGTGGAAGCCAACCGCTACAAGACCCGTTTCGTCGCCGCGGCCGTGCACGACCTGCTGCAGCCGTTGAACGCGGCGCGGATGTTCCTGTCGGCGCTGCGCGGCCACCTGCGCGACGTGCAGACGCGCGAGGAGGCCGACAGCGTGGAAAGCGCCCTGGCCGCGCAGGACGCGATCCTGGCCAGCCTGCTCGACATCTCGCGCCTGGAGTCGGGCACCCAGCAGGTGCGGGTCGGCGATTTCGCGCTGGATCCGCTGCTGGACGCGCTGGCGCGCGAGTTCGGCATCCTCGCCGAGGCGCGCGGTCTGGCCCTGGAACGCGTGCCGACCGGCGCCATCGTGCGCACCGACGAGCACCTGCTGCGCCGGATCCTGCAGAACCTGCTGTCGAACGCGGTGCGCTACACCCCGCGCGGACGCATCCTGCTGGGCTGCCGCCGCGCCGGCAACGGCGTGCGGATCGAGATCCTCGATACCGGCCCCGGCATCCCGCCGAACCGGCAGCGCGAGATCTTCGAGGAATTCCGCCGCCTGGACGACGGCGGCGCCAGCGAACGCGGCGCCGGCCTGGGCCTGGCGATCGTCGAGCGCATCGCGCGCCTGCTCGGCCACCCGATCGGCCTGCGCTCGCAGCCCGGGCGCGGCAGCTGCTTCGCGGTGACCGTGCCGCGCGGCGATCCCACGGCGATCCGGCAGCGGGAACCAGTCGCCCCCCCCACGGTCGCCGACAGCCTGGACGAGTCGCCGCTGCTCGGCAGCGTGGTCTGGTGCGTGGACGACGACGCCCGCGTCAGCGACGCCACCCGTGCCCTGCTCGAACGCTGGGGCTGCGAGGTCGCCTTCGCCGGTGGCCCGCAGGAGGCGCTGGCCACCGCACGGCCCGGCCATGCGCCCCACCTCCTGCTGCTGGATGTCCGCCTGGGCGCGCTGCATGGCCCCGACGTGCAGGCGCGGCTGCAGGAACACTGGCAGCGCAGCGTGCCGACCATCCTGGTCACCGCCGAACACGACGAGGCACTGCGCGCGCAGGCTGCGGAAAACGGCTGGGGCTTCCTGTCCAAGCCGGTGCGCCCCGCAGCGCTGCGCGCACTGATGAGCCAGATGCTGCTGCGGCATCGCTGACACGCACGGATGTCGCGTCACGCCGATATCGGGCCACACCAAGGGGCTCCACCGTAGAGTCGGGCTCTGCCCGACTCCGCCATGCCGGGTCCGCCCATCGCCCCATCCAGCAGCGCATCACGTCGATGACCACCTCGAGCAGTGGAGCAAGCCCCACGCTACGCATGCCGGGTCACGCCGCGGAGGCTCCACCGTAGCGTCGGGCTCTGCCCGACTCCGCCATGCCGGATTCGCCCATCACCTCATCCAGCGGAGTATCACGTCGATGGCCACCTCGAGCAGTGCATCACGTCGATAACCCACCTGGAGCAGTGGGGCAAGCTCCACTCTACGCATGCCGGGTCAGGCCGCGGAGGCTCCATCGTAGAGTCGGGCTCTGCCCGACTCCGCCATGCCGGATTCGCGCACTGCCGCATCCAGCAGTGCATCGCACCGAGAACCACCTCGAGCAATGGGGCAAGCCCCACGCTACGGGCGGTCAGGATTCGCCTTCGGGCTCCAGCGCCTTCACCAGCACCGCGGCCTGGGTGCGGCTGTGGCAGTCGAGCTTCTTCAGGATCGCGGTGACATGGACCTTGACCGTGTTCTCGGCCAGGCCGAGTTCGTGCGCGATCTGCTTGTTGAGCAGGCCATCGGCCAGCCCCATCAGGACGCGGAACTGCTGTGGGGTCAGCTGGGCGAGCTTGGTGGCCAGTGCGGCATCGGCCTCGGATCGCTCGACGGTGAGCGGCGGAAACCAGGTGCCGCCATCGAGCACGGCCGTGACCGCCGTGCCGATCGCCTCGGATGGCGAGGATTTCGGAATGAAGCCGGCCGCCCCGAACTGCTGCGCACGACGGATCGTGCGCGGATGGTCGTTGGAGGAGATCACCACCACCGGAATCTGCGGGCATTCGCCACGCAGCCACACCAGCGAGGACAGACCGCGCGCGCCGGGCATGGCCAGGTCCAGCAGCACCAGCTCGACATCCGGGTGCGCGGCCAGGGCCGGTGCCAGGGCCGAGGCGGTGGCCGCCTCGACCACCTGCACGCCGGGCAGCGATTCGCGCAGCGCGTGCAGCACCGCGGCACGGAACAGCGGATGGTCGTCGGCTACCAGGATGCGTGGGCTGGTCATGGCGCACAGTCTGGCATGGCTGTTGTCGCGATCCCAAGCAGGACGCAGCGACGTCTTCGGCGGCCTGCGGCTGGAACGGAGGCACGGAAGCACGGAAGCACGGAAGCACGGAAGCACGGAAGCACGGAAGCACGGAAGCAGCACCAGCGTGCTGGGCGTTGAGCCGACATGCCACACGTGGCAGCGGGATCCCGCCAGCGCCGGTCGGGACCAGGAGGCGCTCCCGCCGACGGCCTTTGCTACGGGTGCATTCCCGCGCCAGGCATCCGGTGTTCACGTGGCACTCGACTACAAGAGACCCAGGCTGCATCCGTGTCACTCCATCGGCGCTTGCAAGTGCGGGCTCGACTGCGACCGCCATGCCGGAATCATCGCCATCGCAACCGGAACGACCGCGGTCGCGGCTGGGGCCGCTCCTACAGGTGTCGCCGAGGCATCCATGCAGATCCGGTTGCGTAAGGCGAGTCGGCTGGCATGCCCCGGGGGCAGCAGCAGTGCTTCTTGTAGGAGCGGGCTCGACCGCGACCACCATGCCCGAACCATCGTCATCGCAACCGGAACGACCGCAGTCGCGGCTGAGGCCGCTCCTACAGGACGTCGCCGAGGCATCCATGCAGATCCGGTTGCGAAAGGTGAGTCGGCTGGCATGCTCCAGCTGCACCAACAACGCGCTTCTGTAGGAGCGGGCTCGACCGCGACCGCCATGCCCGAACCATCGCCATCGCAACCGGAACGACCGCAGTCGCGGCTGGGGCCGCTCCTACAGCGTGTCGCCGAGGCGATCCATGCGGATCCGGTTGGCGAACAGGGAAAACGCGAGCATGCCGGCGAGGCCGCTGGCGCGTTCGATCCACGGCGGCAGCCAGCGCGGTGGTGCGAGGTCGCCGGCGGCGAACAGCGGTTCGAAGCGGACCACGTCCTCCAGCGTCATCTTGCCGGCGAACAGCCAGCGACACAGGCGCAGGCGGTCCTCGCGCAGGGCCTGGCGGAAGAAGGTGTGCACGCCGACGAGGCCGCGCAGGTAGACGGTGTCCTTGGTGAAGGCGTGGCCGCCGGACAACGGCATGCCGCGGAACACGCGCTGGGCCGAGGCGAAGCTCTCGGCATCGCTCTGCCCGGCGTCCATGAAGTAGCGGAACACGTCCAGGAAATCCGCGCCGTCCAGCGCGCGCGCCACCGCTTCGATGCGCAGGCTGATGCGCTTCATCCGCTCGATGTCGATGCTGCCGGTGATCTGCTCGGCGAAGGTCGCCATGCCTTCCTGAGTGGCGGTGACCCGCGGCGAGGCCAGGGCCAGGCTCGGCAGCACCGGCTGCAGGCGGCCGTTGAGCGCGGTCAGCGAATGCACCAGCGCTTCGTGGTGGAACAGCTGGCGGCGGTCGTAGTCGCTGAAGGCGGCGCCGGCGCGCAGGCGGATCCGGGTCGCGCCGGCCGCGGCTTTGGCGATCAGCGCCGGATCCAGCTCGACCGTGATCGTGCGGCTGCCGAAGAAGTCGTCCAGGTCGCCCTGCAACTGCAGCGCCAGCGCGGTGGCCGACACCGGCACCTGCTCCTCCGGCGACAGCAGTTCGCGATCGAGTTCGCAGGCGATCTGGATGAAGTGGCCGGCGGCCGCGCGCGTGTCCGGGCCATCGCCCGGCAACCTGTCATCGGGCCGGCCGAACAGCGTGATCGCCTCGTCGCCCGCCCGCGCGGTGCCCAGCGCTTCCAGCAGGCGCGCGGCACGTTCCCAGCTCTCGACCGACTCCCGCAGGTACTGGCCCAGCGGATGATCGGGATCGGCCTCGGCGGCGATGTCCGCCAGCGCACGCCGCGCCTCGGTGAAATCCAGCGTCGGATAGACGACCTCGGGCAGCATCGCCCGGCCCGCGCGCCAGCGCGCCAGGAACGCGACCTGCACGCTGGCGGGCCAGCTGGCCAGGGTCAGCAGCTTGATCCCGCGCACCGCCTTGACCAGGCGCTGGTCGAGCGCGGCGTGGTGGGCGATGGCGTCGGGCATCGGCAGGCTCCTCGGGCTGGAGCACACGCTAGCCGATCGGGGCGGCCTGCTCCAATGCATGCCGCGTGCGATGCCGACGACATGAGCCCGACGAGTTCCACGCAGGCGGACACACCACGGTCGGCCTCGAGCGGCCTCCTACAGGCGGTGGCACCAGGCGACGCACGGATGCCGCGTAGGAGCGGCCCCAGCCGCGACCGCCCTGCATCGCCGTCGCGACACGTCGGGCGGACACACCACGGTCGGCCTCGTGCGGCCTCCTACCGGCGATGACACCAGGCGACACACGGATGCCCCGTAGGAGCGGCCCCAGCCGCGACCGCCCTGCATCACCATCGCGGCACGTCGGGCGGACACACCACGGTCGGCCTCGTGCGGCCTCCTACGGGCAATGGCACCACGCGACGCACGAATGCCCTGTAGGAGCGGCCCCAGCTGCGACCGCCCTGCATCACCGCCGCGGCACGTCGGGCGGACACACCACGGTCGGCCTCGTGCGGCCTCCTACCGGCGATGACACCACGCGACGCACGAATGCCCCGTAGGAGCGGCCGCAGCCGCGACCGCCCTGCATCACCGTCGCGACACGTCGGGCGGACACACCACGGTCGGCCTCGAGCGGCCTCCTACAGGCGACGACAGCAGGCAACGCACGGATGCCCCGTAGGAGCGGCCACAGCCGCGACCACCCTGCATCACCATCGCGGCACGTCGGACGGACACGCCACCGTCGGCCTCGAGCGGCCTCCTACGAGCGACGACAGCAGGCGATGCACGGATGCCCCGTAGGAGCGGCCACAGCCGCGACCACCCTGCATCACCATCGCGGCACGTCGGGCGGACACACCACGGTCGGCCTCGTGCGGCCTCCTACCGGCGATGACACCAGGCGACGCACGGATGGCCCGTAGGAGCGGCCCCAGCCGCGACCGCCCTGCATCACCGCCGCGGCACGTCGGACGGACACACCGCAGTCGGCCTCGTGCGGCCTCCTACCAGCGATGACACCAGGCGGCGCACGAACGCCCCGCCACCACGCGACGCCCATGCAGCGTGGACGGCTGCACCCGCGCGGCGGCTCGCCGTAGACTCGGCCGATGCCGCAGGCGCGGCACTCGATCCGCGTCGCCGATGCGGGTCGCCACCGATCCAGCCAGGAGCCGTCGCATGTCGCAGTCCGCAGGTCCGTTGCCCGCCGCCACCGACAGCCAGTGGCCGCCGCCGTTCCTGCTGTACCTGGGCAACGCGCCGGACGACCTGGCCGGCAAGACCGCGCGCGGGCTGGCGGTGTGGCGGCCGGAATGGTGCGTGGGCCAGTTCCGCGACCACGACTGCAGGACCAGCGTCGGCCTGCCCGACCTGGATTTCGCCGCAGCGCGCGTGGCCGGCGCCAACACCATGATCGTCGGCGTCGCCAATGCCGGCGGGCGGATGGACGCGCGCAGCATCGCGCACGTGGTCGCCGCGCTGGAGGCCGGGATGAACGTCGCCTCCGGCCTGCACGAGCGGCTGACCGATCACCCGGAGATCGTCGCCGCCGCGCAGCGCACCGGCCGCCATCTGTTCGATGCGCGGGTGCCGCCGGCCACGCCGGTCGGCAACGGCCTGCCGCGCGCGGGACGCAGGCTGCTGACGGTCGGCACCGACTGCTCGGTCGGCAAGATGTACACGACGCTGGCGCTGGAGCGCGAACTGCGTGCGCGCGAGGTCGCCGCCGATTTCCGCGCCACCGGCCAGACCGGCATCTTCATCGCCGGCCGCGGCGTGCCGGTCGATGCGGTGGTCGCCGACTTCATTTCCGGCAGCGTCGAGTGGCTGTCTCCGGCCCGCGACGATGGCGGCTGGGACCTGGTCGAAGGCCAGGGCTCGCTGTTCCACCCTTCGTTCGCCGGCGTGTCGCTGGGCCTGCTGCACGGCGCCCAGGCCGATGCGCTGGTGCTGTGCCACGAGCCCGGCCGCGCGCACATGCGCGGCCTGCCGCATTACCCGGTGCCCGACCTGCGCGCGACGCTGGACGCCAACCTGGCCGCCGCGCGCCTGACCAGTCCCGCCGCGACCGCGGTCGGCCTCGCGCTCAACACCGCGCGGCTCTCGCCCGACGAAGCGGCGCGCGCCTGCCGCGAGGCCGAGGACGCGCTCGGCCTGCCGGCGCAGGACCCGGTGCGCGACGGCGTGGACCGCATCGTCGACCGGCTGCTGGCGACGTTCGCCTGATCGACTGCGGTGGACCTCGGTCCGGCGGGCGTTCACCGCCGGACATGCCGCGTCCGAGCCGCACCGGCGACAGGCGTGGGTCGTCCAGTCATCGGATCAGGCCGGGCGGAGCTGGCTCCAACGTTGCCGCTCCGATCAGGGCAGCCGCTGGCGTGCCCGCTCCGGCACGGCGTCATCGCAGGAACGCGATGACGCGCCATGCCCACGTGGCCCGCATATGGAAAGCGGCCCGGCACGCCCGCACAGCGACGCGGCGTTACTCGCGGATCTCGACCCGGTAGCTGCGCCCGGCGTGCTGGCCGACGCACTGGGTGCCATGGGTGCCAGCCGACAGATGGACCTCGTAGACGCCGGCCCGTGTCGGCGTCCCGACGATCGCCGCGGTGCGCGCGCCATGCAGGTGCTCGATGCCCAGCCCCGGCGGCAGCGGATGCGCATCGCCTGCGTAGAAGCCATGCACCGATGCCGTCGCGGCGACGCCGATGTCGGCGTGGTACGGCCGGCCGACCTGTCCGGCCGGCAGCGCGTCGGGCCGTAGTTCCAGCGAACCGCGTCCCGCGCAGCCCACCAGGGTGTTGCCCATCAGCAGCGCGTCGCCGCAGCCGGACAACGCGGCCATCGACAGAAAGAGCAGAAGCGAGCGTAACGGCATCGACAGGGTCCGGATCAGGCGCACGCGCGAGCTGGCGCTGGCCGCAGCGTGGTGGAAGGCGGGGAAAAGGCGATGCGGCCGGTCGCGCTCGCGACAGCGCGCCGCCCTGCGCACGACGCGATACCTCAACGCCGCGGCGTCTTTCCCGGCGGGCGCTTGCCCGCTGGCCGGCCCGGCGACTTGGTGCCGGCCTTCTGCGCCAGGCGCGTGGCCAGGCGGTCGGCGGCGCCGGCGACTTCGTCGCGCAGCTTCAGGTAATGGGCGACGCGGCCGCGGTCCACGGTGCCGGCCTCGATCGCCGCGCGGACCGCGCAGCCGGGCTCGTTCTCGTGCGCGCAGTCGCGGAAGCGGCACTGCGAGGCCAGCGCCTCGACATCGCCGAAGCCGCCGTCGGCCAGTTCCTCTTCGCCGGTGGGCTTGAGTTCGCGCATGCCCGGCGTGTCGATCAGGCAGGCGCCGGTCGGCAGCGCGATCAGGGCGCGGTGGGTGGTGGTGTGGCGGCCGCGCGAATCGCTCTCACGGACTGCGCCGGTGCGCATGTGTTCGCGCCCGAGCAGGCTGTTGGTCAGGGTCGATTTGCCCGCACCGGACGAGCCGACCAGCACCGCGGTGCAGCCCGGCGCCAGCCACGCCGACAGCGCGGCGGCGGCCTGCGGGTCGCGCGCGTTGAGCGGCAGCACCGGCACGCCGAGGGCGCGCAGGTCGGCCAGCGCCGCCTGGGCGGCGGCGGGATCGGCATCCTCGCGATCGGCCTTGGTCAGCACCACCACCGGCTGCGCACCGCCGCCGCCGACCAGCAGCAGGTAGCGTTCGATCCGGCGCGGGTTGAAGTCGGCGTCCAGGCCGCAGACCACGAACACCGTGTCCACGTTCGCGGCGATGACCTGCTGCTGGTAGTGCTCGCCGGCCGCGGCCCGCTTGATCGCGGTACGCCGCGGCAGCATCACCACGATGCGGCCGTTCTCGTGCAGCACCCAGTCGCCGACCGCGGCGCGTTCATGGGTCGGCACGCCATCGGGCCGGAACACGGGCCGGCGCTGCCATTCCGGCGGCGACTCGGAGCGGAACCCGGTGTCCGGGGCGTCGGCCAGCACGTAGCCGGTACGGTGCTGCTCGACCACGCGCGCCGGCCGCGCCTGCGGATGGGCGGCGGCCAGGGCCTGCCAGGCCGGATCCTGGGCATGGCCCTCCCAGGGCCAGCCAATGGCGCGCAGGGAGGCGAAATCGAGGGTGTGGTCCATCCGCCGATTGTAGTCGGCATGGCGCAGCCGGGCGTCGTGGCGGGACCCGGCGCTGCCTGCGCTCGCGCGATGCCCGCAGCCGGGACCGCTCATCCGCGGTGGACCCTGCCCGCCGCCGCCGCGCTGGCCATGCCCGGACGCCCCGCCCCTCCTGGCCCGGCGGGCACTTGCGCCACTTATTTCGGCTAACATCCGAAACCCTTCCCCGCCAGCACCGGCCTGCCGCCATGTCCACCGAGAAACCGCTCAGCGTCCGCGAGCGTCTGTCCGAAGTCCGCTACGAGATCCGCGGAGAACTGGCACGGCGAGCGCATGCACTGGAGGCCTCGGGGCGCACGTTGATCAAGCTCAACATCGGCAACCCGGGCGCGTTCGGCTTCCGTGCGCCGCCGCACCTGCAGCGCGCGATCATCGACGACATCGACAAGACCGACCCGTACACGCACCAGCTCGGCCTGCCGGCCGCGCGCGAGGCGCTGGCGGCGACCTACCGCGCGCGCCACGCGCCGCATGTCGATGCCGACCGCGTGTTCGTCGGCAACGGCGTGTCCGAGCTGATCGACATGTCGCTGCGCGCCCTGCTCAATCCGGGCGACGAAGTGCTGGTGCCCTCGCCCGACTACCCGCTGTGGTCGGCCGCGACCATCCTCAACGACGGCCGCCCGGTGTACTACCGCTGCGCGCCGGAGAACGGCTTTCTGCCCGATCCGGTCGAGATCGAGGCGCTGGTCTCCTCGCGTACCCGCGCGATCGTGCTGATCAACCCCAACAACCCGACCGGCGCGGTGTATCCGCAGGAGCTGCTGGAGCGCATCGTCGCGATCGCGGCCAAGCACCACCTGCTGCTGCTGGTCGACGAGATCTACGACCAGGTGCTGTACGACGGGGCGCAGGTCCAGCCGCTGGCGCCGCTGGCCGGCGACCACCCGTGCATCACCTTCAGCGGCCTGAGCAAGGTCCACCGCGCCTGCGGCTGGCGCGTGGGCTGGGCGATCCTCACCGGTTCGCCGACGCGCACCGCCGACTACCGCAACGCGATGGACCTGCTGTCCGGCCTGCGCCTGTGCGCGAACGTGGCCGGCCAGTACGCGATCGCCGCCGCGGTCGGCGGGCCGGACACGATCAGTCCGCTGTGCGCACCCGGCGGGCGCCTGTACGAAACCCGCCGCGCCGTGGTCGAGGCCTGCGCGGCCAGCGAACACCTGCGCCTGGTCGAGCCGCGTGGCGCGCTGTACGCGTTCCCGTCGGTGGTGGGCCCGGCCGCACGCGGCTTCGACGACCACCAGTTCGCGCTGGAGCTGCTGGAAACCGAGGACGTGCTGATCGTGCCCGGCTCCAGCTTCAACGTGCCCTACCGCGACCACTTCCGCGTCACCCTGCTGCCGCAGGCCGAGATGATGCGCGAGGTGTTCGCGCGCATCGACCGCGCCCTGTCGCGCCGCGCCGAGGCCGCGACCAAGGTGGTGCCGCTGAAGGCACGTACCGCGGCGGCCTGACCGGACGATGACCGCGCCGACCGGGACCGCCTCCACCGACGCCCCCGCCTTCCTGGCGCTGGGCGATTCGTACACGATCGGCGAGGGCGTGCCCGCTGAAGGCCGCTGGCCGGTGCAGCTGGCCGCCGGCCTGCAGCGCGCCGGCGTGGCCATCGCACCGCCGCGGATCATCGCCACCACCGGCTGGACCACCGATGAGCTCGATGCCGGCATCGAGGCCGCGCATGCCGAGTCAGCGATCCGCAACGACCACGCGCTGGTCAGCCTGCTGATCGGGGTCAACAACCAGTACCGTGGCCTGCCGGTCGACGCCTACCGCGTGCAGTTCGACGCGCTGCTGCAGCGCGCGGCCGGGTTCGCCGGCGGCGACGCCACGCGCGTGCTGGTGCTGGCGATCCCCGACTGGGGCATGACCCCGTTCGCCACCGCGCAGTCGCGCGATGCCGCACTGGTGGCCGCGCAGATCGACCAGTTCAACGCCGCCGCGCGCGCCGCTGCCGAGGCTGCCGGCGCGTACTGGATCGACATCGCCCCGGTCAGCCGCCTGCGCGGCGACGAAGCGGCGATGCTGGTCGACGACGGCCTGCATCCTTCGGCCGCCATGTACGTATTGTGGGCGGCGCTGGCGCTGCCCACGGCACGGGCGATCCTGCGCCGGTGAGCGACACATCGCTGCCGCTGCCGCGCAGCGCGGCGATCGGGATCGCGCGGGCGTTCCTGCCGGCGCGGGCGTGGGGCAGCCGGCACCACTACTTCTATGCACGCGGAAAGCTGTCCAGCGATCCGCTGTATCCGGGCGTGGCGGCCGCACTGGACGGCACCACCGCGCCGCTGCTGGACCTGGGCTGCGGGCTGGGCCTGCTGGCCCATGCGCTGCGCACCGGCGGGATCGCCCTGCCCTACCTGGGCGTGGACAACGATGCCGGCAAGCTCGCCTCGGCACAGCGCGCGGCGGCGCGTGCCGCGCTGCAGGACGTGCGCTTCGAGCGCGTCGACCTGGCCACCGGCACCCCGCCCGTCCACCGCGGCAGCGTGGCGGTGCTCGACGTGCTGCAGTACCTGCCGGTGGAGCGGCACCTGCCGCTGCTGTCCGCGGCCATCGACATGCTGGTGCCGGGCAGCCGCCTGGTCATCCGCACCGGCCTGGACGACGGCAGCCGGCGTGCCAGGTTCACGCGCGTGGCCGACATGCTGGGCCACGCCTTCGGCTGGATGAACACCCATCCGCGATGCTATCCGGATCCCGATGCGCTGCGCGGCCTGCTCGCTGCCCACGGCCTGCACGGCACGTTCTCGTCGCTGTCGGGCAACACGCCGTTCAACAACTGGCTGATCGTCGCCGAGCGCCGCTGAGGCGGGAAGGCCCTGGCTGAAGGCGGCGGGCGGCGCTGGCGGCGGCCCGGTACTGGTGGATCCGGGCGCCGCGCGCGGGGCATGGGTGATGAAGCCGGGCAGCGTTTCCCGACCCCATCGCTGGCGCCGGCATGCGCTGTACGCGCTGGTCCGCGGGTGCGAGGATCCCTCTGCCGCCGCCCATCGGACCACCCGGATGCCCGCCCTGGCCAGATGTGTGCTTGCCCTCGCCATCCTGTCCGCGGTCGGCGCCCAGCTGTGGATCCACCTGCGCGCCGGCCATTCCGCGGTCAACTTCTTCAGCTACTTCACCAATCTCTCCAACCTGCTGGCCGCGGCGCTGCTGCTGGCCACCATGAAGCGGCCGGCGTCCTGGCCGCTGGCGCGTCTGGTGGTCACCGCCAACATGCTGGTGGTGGGCCTGGTCTTCGCGGTCCTGCTGCGGAATGTCGACCTCGGCGCGCTGCAGCCCTGGGTCAACACCGTGGTGCACGTGATCGCGCCGCTGGCCCTGCTGCTCGACTGGCTGCTGCGCCCGCCGGTGCCCGCGCCCGCCTGGCGCTCGCTCGGCTGGCTGCTGCCGATCCCCGTGCTGTGGCTGGGCTTCATCCTGCTGCATGCGAGGACGACCGGCTGGTATCCGTATCCCTTCCTCGATCCGGCGCAGGCAGGCGGGCCCGCAGGCGTCGCCCTCACCTGCGTGGGCATCGGCGCGACGCTGCTGCTGGCCGGCAGCCTGCTGGTGTGGACTGCCGGCTGGAGGCGGTCGCCCTCGAACAGGGCGTGAGCGGGGACGAAGGGGACCACGGGCGCCGCTGCGGGCGGGCGCGTCCGTCTGGTCGACAAGGCGCCCACGACCGCGGCTTCCGGAGACGAGCGTTGGCCTCCGCGTCCGGGGGCTTACGCCCGGGACGGCCCGGCGATGTCCTGCAGCGCCTGGACGCGATGCGCCCGGCGACCGCGCGCCACGGCGCGGGTCACCTGCGCGGGAAGCCTCCGAACGGATGGCAAGCCCTCCCGCGTCCTCAGCGATGGGTCAGGCGGAACTGGGTTCGGCGTCGGCCCGGCCGTCGGCAGGCCGGATGGCCGCCTCGCCGGCCCCGCCACGCAGGCGTCAGTCGCCGGTCAGCTGCTCGGCCGGAACCACCTGCACGCCGGGCTCGGCCTGCAGTGCGGCGGCGACCAGCGCGCTGGCGATGGCGTCGGCGGGATTGATCCGCCAGCGCCGCGGCAGCACGGGGCCGGCGACGCCAAGCACGGCCGCCGCCACGCGTTCGCCCAGTCTGAACTCATCGCGCTCGCCGCCGATCAGGCCGGGCCGGACGAAGGTCAGGGACGGGTAGCCGAGCGTGGCCAGGTCGCGCTCCAGCTCACCCTTGACCCGGTTGTAGAAGATCCGCGAACGCGGATCGGCGCCCATCGCCGAGTTCAGGGCGTAGGCGGTCGCGCCATTGCGCCGTGCAAGCTCGGCCACGCGCAGCGGATAGGCATGATCGACCTGGCGGAACGCTTCGCGCGTGCCCGCCGCGCGGATGGTCGTGCCGAGCGTGCAGATCACGCCATCGACCGCCCACCAGGGCGTCATCTCCGGCAATGCGGCGAAGTCCACCTGCGGGTTGAGCAGCTTCGGATGCGGCGGCAGCGGCCGCCTGCTCGGCGCGACCACGCGACCGACCCGCGCGTCCTGCAGCAGCAAGGCCAGCACGTGGCGACCGACCAGGCCGGTGGCGCCGGAGAGCAGGACCGATTTCGTGGTGGGACCGGACAGAGGCATCGCCGCACGATAGCGGATCGCCGTGGTGGTGGCGTAGTGGCCGGCACCGCCGGTTCACGGCCCGGAAACCTGGCAGGGGCGGACGCCGGCGCCTGCATCCATCGGGGCGTCCGCCGGGTGCCGGATGCGCCCAGCAGCGCAGGCGAATCCGCCGCTCAGCCCGGCGTCGTCTCCGGCAGCACCGTGGCCAGTCCGCGTTCGGCGAGCAGGCACAGGGTGGCGTCGACGATGTCCAGGCTGCGCCCGTGCGGTGCGCCTTCGTGCAGCAGCACGATCGCCCCGGGCCGCAGCCCGCGCTGGATCCGCTGCAGCACCCGCACCGGGTCGGCATCCACCGCATCGAAACCGCGCGCGGTCCACGCCACGCGGGTCAGCCCGTGCCTGCGCAGCGAGGCGGCCACGAAGGGGTTGGTCATGCCGACCACCGACCTGAACCACACCGGCGCGCGCCCGGCGATCCGCTCCAGCGCGCGCTGGGCCTCGCCGATCTCGGACGCCATCGCGAACGGCCCCAGCCTCCAGAACTTCGCCTGCGGATGAGTCTGGGTGTGGTTGCCGATGCCATGGCCGCGGCGCAGGATCTCGCCGACCAGGTCGGGACGGGCCTGGGCCCGTTCACCGACCAGGAAGAAGGTCGCGCGGGCGCCATGCCGGTCCAGCAGGTCCAGCATGGCCGGCGTGTCCTCCGAGGGACCGTCGTCGATGGTCAGCCACACTGCCCGGCCGACATCGGGCAGGCGCGCCAGCACCGGCGCGTACAGGCGCGCGCGCGGCAGGAACACCGGCACCATGAACACCGCGTGCGACAGCACCATCAGCGGCAGCCCCCAGGCCCAGCCCAGCCGCCACCACAGCGCCGCGACCAGCAGCTGCGACAGCAGCAGCCATACCATCCACAGGTGCGGCCAGCGCGGAATGCGATGCAGTGTTGCCGGTACGCTCATCGGCGCATGATGCCATGGGGGCGTAGAATGACGGTCCGCATTCCGTCATCGCGAGTTCCTCCATGTCCCTCGATTCCGCCCTGCGTTCGCGCATCGAAACGCTGCTGCAAGCCAACCGCGTCGTGCTGTTCATGAAGGGCCAGCCCGGCATGCCGCAGTGCGGCTTCTCGGCCAAGGCCAGCGGCGCACTCGAGGATCTCGGCGTCGAATACGCCCACGTGAACGTGCTGGCCGACCAGGACATCCGCGAAGGCATCAAGGCCTACGGCAACTGGCCGACCATCCCGCAGCTGTACATCGACGGCGAACTGGTCGGCGGCAGCGACATCATCGAGCAGATGGCCGCCAGCGGCGAGCTGGCCCAGGTCCTCGGCCTGCCCGCGCCGGACCGCACGCCGCCGCAGGTCACCGTCACCGCCGTCGCCGCCGAAAAGCTGCGCGGCGCGCTGACCGACGCCGGCAACGCCGCCCTGGCGCTGGCCATCGACGCCCGCTTCCAGCCGCGCTTCCAGATCGCCCCGCGCAACGAGAACGCGATCGCGGTCGAGACCGAAGGCCTGCGCATCCAGTTCGACCCGGCCAGCGCGCGCCGCGCCAACGGCATCACCATCGACTGGGTCGACGACATCCGCGGCCAGGGCCTGGCCATCGACAACCCGAACGCACCCAAGCCGGTGCAGCCGCTGACCCCGACCGAAGCCGACCGCCAGGTCCGCGCCGGCGAACTGGTGCTGGTGGACGTGCGCCCGCAGGACGAACGCGCGATCGCCTCGGTCGCCGTCGCCCACCGCAGCTTCGACGGCACCGGTCGCGCCGACCTGGAAGCCCTGCCCAAGGACACCCGCATCGCCTTCCTCTGCCACCACGGCGGCCGCAGCGCACAGGCAGCCGAAGAGTTCCGCGGCAAGGGCTACACCGCCGTGTTCAACGTCGAAGGCGGCATCGACCGCTGGGCGACCGAGGTCGACAACAGCGTGCCGAAGTACTGAGTGATTGATGGACATCGCGGGCCGCGCTCAATGCGGACCGCACCGGAAAGCGGGGCGGAAATGCCCCGCTTTTTTGTTGCCTACGGCACGGGCCTAACCAATCAAAGCAAATGCTTTACCCGCCCACGCGACCTCGGCCAGCAGCGCATCGCGTCTCATGTGCGCAGAGCTGAGTGCATCCAGCTCCATGCCACCGAACGCCATCACCTCACCCCTGCCCGGTCCAGCGCCATGGGCGGCAGCGCCATACATGGACACCACTACCCTTCGTCAGCCGCTGGATATCACCGCATTCCGGGGGTGATAAGACATCGCACCTCATTCCGCTTTGTATGCACGAAAGCACCCCACACGCCGACGAGTGCCTGGCATCTTCCAAGTCGTTGATAGACCGTCAGGTTTACCTGATTGACGGCGCCTTCACGCAGATGAATACTCGGCGTTATCCCGCGCAAATGCGGACTACTAAGAGTTATGTTGCAGGAGGAAAATGTGTGTCAAAGCCAACAATACAGATAGCAATTATCGGTCACCAGCCGCCAGATTTCGATGCGCGCGAACTTGCTTCTTGGCGCTCCGATGTCTTCGCTGTTAGCCCGAACATAGAGAGTTTTCAGCTCAACGAAGATGCAGAGGGAGAGGACTGGGAGTTCACCGACGCTCAATTCGAAGCCATTGTTCGTCGCGATCCAACGTGCGACTTCCTAATCGTATTTGTAACGGTCAAGCTTGAGAAAAATTGGTACCTTCGCCGACTCTCGGACAACCGGGCCGTTTTCACGTTCTATGAGATGGATCAGATCGTTCGCCATCATCGTCTGCCGCTCAAGAACTTAGCTCTAAGAGTGCTGTATGCAGCAGTTCTGGTGTTCAAACGCTATAGGAATCGAATTCCACTGGCATCCGAGAATACAAACTATGCGCATGATGAAACACGCGGCTGTCTGTTCGATATGAACGCAAACAAGATGGATGTTGTCCACTCACTCCACCGACCCTGTGTATGTGAACGTTGTTGCTCACAACTTAAGCAGGCTCAAGTATCAAATGAGTTTATTGAAATCGTAAACAAAGAGCTTCGCCGAGTTCAGAAGCCACTAGTTGATCGTCTTGGCGACTTCGTGAGAGCACATACAGTAATTTCAATTATTCTTTCTTTGATATCTGCGCTCATACTCGGCATAGCGGCATCGCTCATCGCAACGTGGCTGTATGAAGGTTTTAGAACTGCAACATAACAATTCATTCAAGCCGATGCCGCTTCACGGCACGGCTTAATTCAGGCGTTAGCGTTCAAGGGGAGATTGTCGTGGATCCACTAACAGCGGCCACAAGCTTCGCGACCATCGTTGGTCTTCTAAGTAATTTCAAGAGCGAGCGCTCCGGCACCCAGCTCTCTGAGTTCATTGACTGGCTCAAGGACAAGCGTCATGAGGACGTTGCTGAAACCATTGAGCGGAATCAGTCGCTGGCCGTGCAACTCAAGTCGGTACTTGCACTGAACCATCAAGAGCTTGTGCAACGCCTCGACTTGCTTGACACCGTTCTCGCATCCGTCGCGTCGCACGTCGAAACGTTCTCAGCTCTCGCAACGACCGTCAGACCAGACTCCGTTCTCTCTGAGCAAGCGTTCTCTATCGTCAAACAGTTTGCGGACTCTGGTGCCAACGAATGCTGGGAACAGAAATACATTGGAGGAACTCGTTACCACTTCATCGGTGGCAACGGTAGCCTTGAGGTTCAAGAGCCTCGCTTCATCGAGGATGACCTCAAAACACTCGTCGAGCTCGGCATCCTGCGCCTCGACTACGGCAGCAAGGGGACTAGAAAGTTCATCATCACTCGGCAGGCCGTTCAGCTTGCTTCATCGCGTGACCGCTAACAATTCATTCAAGCCGACGCCCCTTCGCGGCGCGGCTTAATTCAGGCGTTAGGCTGCTATGGAAATCCCGACTGTTTTGACACTTGAAGATATCGAGCAAGGCTTAGTTGCGGCTACTGACTGGCGCCGCTTCTGGATTTGGCATGGGGTCAAGATTGCTATCTTCATGGCCGCCTGCGGTTTGGTGCCAATCGGAATAGGCTATCTTCAAGACATGCCAGTCTCGCCGTGGGCGTTCGCGCTACCAGTTTTTCTTGCTGCCATCGTCGTACCAACTCCAGTTCGTGAATCGCTTCATTTCTCCCGCATGGTTAGAGAGTTCAAGAGCGCGCAGCGAAAAGCTTCAGCTGGCCAGCTGGTTCAGACTTCAGAAGTTCCCTCTCTTGGCCGGCGAGCAGCGGCCTAACAGTTCAATCAAGCCGACGCCACTTCGTGGCGCGGCTTATCTCAGGCGTTAGGCGCTTTCAATCACTCCCTCTTAATTCGGCGGACCCATGAGCAAGATCTCCGAAGCAAAGAAGCGCGTTCTTGATCAGTTCGAACAACGACAGGATGAATGGACTTTCGGTGACTTTGATAACGCTCTTCAGAAATCCATGGGCTCTAGATACAAGAACTACAAAGATTCGGTATCGACCATCCACCTGGCAAACCGTCAGGGAAAATGGCCAAAGACGGTAGAGAGATATAATCGCTCGGTGGCAGAAAGCTTCAAACAGCCTCAGCCCTAACGGCAATTTCTCGTCCAACGCTTATCACCCTAAATATCCACGCGCCTAACAAGTCGTTCAAGCCGAGCCCGCTTCGCGGCCTCGGCAGAGCGCCGTAATATTGTCACTCAGCCGTGGCCGCGCAGCGGCCCGGCTTAACTCAGGCCTTAGGCCTCAGCAATCACTTCCAAGGACGACGCAACAATGCATGCTGCATTTTTTCGTAAGTGGTGGCCGCTTCTCACATGTGTTCTCGCGTTTCTTGCTTGCACTCTTGCGTGGAAGTATCGGGCAAGCCTCATTGAGATCTATGGCGCAGCAGTCACGACAAACGAAGAGTTAAACACAGAGCATCTGTGATCTATTTTCTACTCGCTTCAATCGGCAGATGCCTAACAAATCATTCAAGCCGATGCGGTAGTTCCTTCGCTTTTTTGGACACCCTGACCTAACGATCAGGAGTGTTAGCATGCCAGCGCCAGGTCCACGTACGACCTATCGCTACAGCGATCATTCAACGAGAAACGGTCAGGGAGAATTCCCGTCCTCAGAAGCCCCCGCCCGCCTCCAGCCACGCCTGCTCTTCCGGCGTACTGACCCGGCCCAGTGCCGCATTGCGATGCGGGAAGCGGCCGAAGCGGGTGATGACGTCCTGGTGCGCGACGGCGTAGTCGGCGTAGGTCTTGACCCCGAGCGCATCGAACAGGGCCACCGAGCGGGCCTGGTCGTCGGGCTGTTCGGAGTGTTCGAACGGCAGGTAGAAGAAGGCGCGCAGCGCGGGTTCGACCTGCGCGTCGTGGCCGGCGGCCAGCGCGCGGTCGGCGTAGCGCAGCGCGAGGCCGTCGGTGGCGAAGGCGTGGCCGCTGCCGCGGAACACGTTGCGCGGGATCTGGTCGAGCAGGATCAGCAGCGCCAGTGCGCCCTCGGCGTCGTCCAGCCAGGCCTCGTGTTCGCCACGCGCGGCGCGCAGGTGCGCGTCGAGGAAGCGTGACTCGCATTCGGCATCGAACGCCTGCCCGCCCTGGAACCAGCGCTGCATGCCGGCCTCGCGCCAGAAGGTCACCACGTCGGCTGCTGTCGTCATCTGCTGCGTCCTTTTCGCTGGGACCGGCATGATGCCATCGCCACGCGTTGGCGAAGGTCATGCCTGGTCGAGGCTGTGCTCCATCGCCGCCGCGATGGCGCAGCCCCATCGCGACAGCCCGCAAGGTGCCGTGTCGCGCAACGGCGCATGCAGCGACACCCATTGATCGCCCGCTTCGTGACCGGTGGCGCTTGCATCGACCGCGGCGCTGCGTTTACGGTCGATCGGTCTACAACCCCGGGGAAATCCACCATGCGTTACCGGCTGCTCGCGCTCGCCGGCGCTGCGGTGCTGTTCGGCGCTCCCGCCGCACAGGCCGCGCGCTTCACTGACGATCCGTATCCCAGCACCTATGCGCCGCTCGCGTCCGAGCCGGTGCTGCTGCGCAATGCCACCGTGCTCACCGGCACCGGGCAGCGCCTGGATGGCGCCGACGTGCTGATGCGCGACGGCAAGATCGTCGAGGTCGGCCGTGCGCTGCAGGCCGGCGGCGACACGCGCGTGGTCGACGCCACCGGCAAGTGGGTCACGCCGGGCATCATCGACGTGCATTCGCACCTGGGCGTGTATCCCAGCCCGGGCGTGCGCGCGCACAGCGACGGCAACGAGATGACCTCGCCGGTCACCGCCAACGTATGGGCCGAGCACTCGGTGTGGCCGCAGGATCCCGGTTTCGCGGCCGCGCTGGCCGGCGGCGTGACCACGCTGCAGGTGCTGCCCGGTTCGGCCAACCTGGTCGGCGGCCGCGGCGTGACGCTGCGCAACGTGCCGGCGACGACCTACCAGGCGATGAAGTTCCCGGGCGCGCCCTGGGGCATGAAGATGGCCTGCGGCGAGAACCCCAAGCGCGTCTACGGCGGCAAGGGCAGCGCCCCGGCGACGCGGATGGGCAACGTGGCCGGCTACCGTGCCGCCTTCATCGATGCGGCCGAATACCTGCGCAAGAGCGGCGGCGGCACGCCGAAGGATCCGCCGAAGCGCCGCTGGTGGCAGTCCTCCGACAGCACCGCGCGCGACAGCGCGGGCGATGCCGGCGGCAAGCGCGACCTGAAGCTGGACACGCTGGCCGGTGCGATCAATGGCGACATCCTGGTGCACATCCACTGCTACCGCGCCGACGAGATGGCCACGATGATCGACCTGGCCAACGAGTTCGGCTTCAAGATCGCCGCGTTCCACCATGGCGTGGAGGCCTACAAGCTGGCCGACCGCCTGGCCGAGGAAGGCATCTGCGGCGCGTTGTGGGCCGACTGGTGGGGCTTCAAGATGGAAGCCTTCGACGGCATCCAGGAGAACATCGCCCTGGTCGACCGCCCGCGCAACAGCTGCGCGATCGTGCATTCGGATTCGGACGAGGGCATCCAGCGCCTGAACCAGGAAGCGGCCAAGGTGATCGCCAACGCACGCCGGGCCGGCATCGAGATCCCGCCGGAGCGCGCGATCGCCTGGCTGACCTCGCACGCGGCGCGCTCGCTCGGCGTCGAAGAACGCACCGGCAGCCTGGAGGCCGGCAAGCTGGCCGACGTGGTGGTCTGGAACCGCGACCCGTTCAGTTCCTATGCGCTGGCCGAACAGGTCTACATCGACGGTGCGCGGATCTTCGACCGCCACGATGCCGCGCGCCAGCCGCGTTCGGATTTCATGCTCGGCCAGGGCGCCGCGCTGCCGGGAGGTGACCTGTGAACCGCTTCGTTTCCAGCGCACGGCCGCACGGCCGCCTGTCGCGCATGATCCGCATCGGCCTGGTCGCGGCCGGCCTGCTGGCCACGTCCGCCGTGGTGCAGGCGCAGGACGTGCTGATCCGCAATGCCACGGTCCACACCGCCGGCACCCAGGGCACGCTGACCGGCGCCGATGTACTGGTCCAGGGCGGCACCGTGCGTGCGGTCGGCACCGGCCTGGCCGCACCGGCCGGCGTGGCGGTGGTCGAGGCGCAGGGCCGTCCGCTGACGCCGGCGTTCTTCGGCGGCATCACCGACATCGGCGTCGAGGAAGTCTCCGGCGAAGCGCCGACCGTGGACAGTTCGCTCAAGCTCGCCGAGCAGCCGGCACGCCCGGAGTTCGACGTCACCCTGGCCTACAACCCGGCCTCGATCCTTATTCCGGTCGCGCGCGTGGAAGGCCTGGGCTTCACCCTGCTGGCCGCCGACACCGGCGGTGCCTTCATCGCCGGCCAGGGCGGCGTGGTGCGGCTGGACGGCAGCGCCGATCCGATCGGCCCGCGCGCCCTGTTCGTGCGCCTGGGCGCCGGCGCATCCGAGCTCAGCGGCACCTCGCGCGCGGCGCAGTGGATGCTGCTGGACCAGATGGTCGGCGAGGCGCGTGGCCGGGTGCCGGCCGACTCGCCGCATGCGCTGCTGACCCCGGCGGGCCGCAGCGTGCTCGCCCGCTACCTGTCCGGCGAAGGCCGCATCGTGGTCAAGATCGACCGCGCCGCGGACATCCGCCAGCTGCTGCGCTGGGCATCCCGCGAGAAGGTGCGCATCGCCATCGCCGGTGGTGCCGAAGCCTGGCAGCTGGCGCCGCAGCTGGCCCAGGCGCGGGTGCCGGTGTTCCTGGATGCGCTGGCCAACCTGCCGTCGAACTTCGACCAGATCGGCGCGACGATGCGCAATGCCTCGCTGCTGCAGCAGGCCGGCGTGCAGGTCGCCTTCACCCAGTCCGGCGATGCCTCGCACAACGCGCGCAAGGTCCGCCAGCTGGCCGGCAATGCCGTGGCCCACGGCCTGCCCTGGGAGGACGCGCTGGCCGGCGTCACCCGGATCCCGGCCGAAGTGCTGGGCGTCGGCGACCGCATCGGCACCATCGCCCCTGGCCGCACCGCCGACCTGGTGCTGTGGAGCGGCGATCCGCTGGACGTGATCAACACCGCCAGCCAGGTCTGGCTGGGCGGACGCGAGATCCCGATGCGTTCGCGCCAGACCGACCTGCGCGACCGCTACCTGCGCGGCACCGGCGAGAGCGGGCTGCCACACGCGTACAGCCGCTGAGCCTGATGGACCACCGACGGCCCCCGCCTCGCACGCGGGGGCCGTCGCGTTTTCCGGCCACCGCGCGGCCCGCAGGCGGGGCCGACCAGGTCCGCACCGGCGCCGGATCACGCCGCCAGCCAGGCAGCCCCGTCACCACGTCACACCGGTTTTGCGATAGCGTTCGCTTTTTGAACGGGCCCATCGCCCGGGAGAAGACGCCATGCGTATCGGAATCGTCGTCGATTCGGCCTGCGACCTGCCGCAGGATTTCATCCAGAAGAACAACATCGTGGTGTTGCCGATCACCGTGCGGATCGGCGAGGCGGTGCTGGCCGACCATCGCGACGAGGAAGCCACGCTGAGCTTCCTGCAGGCCCACGTGGCCGAGCGCGGCCACGAGGCCGAGACCACGCCGTTCACCGTCAACCAGATCCGCGACCTGTTCCTGCAGCGGCTGGTGATCGACTACGACCACGTGTTCTGCCTGACCATCTCCAAGCTGCGCAGCCAGATCCACGAGAACGCGCTGCAGGCCAGCTTCGCCATCCTCAACGACTACAAGCCGATCCGGCAGGCGGCCGGGCACAACTCGCCGTTCGCGCTGCGCGTGATCGACTCGCTGAACCTGTTCGTCGGCCAGGCCATCACCGCGGTCGAAGCGGTGCGCATGCGCGCGGCCGATGCGAACGTGGCGACGATGCGCGCGCGCCTGGAACAGCTGGCCGAACACACCGTCGGCTACATGATCCCGCGCGACCTCTACTACCTGCGCGCCCGTGCGCGGACCAAGGGCGACCGCAGCGTCGGCCTGCTCAGCGCGGCGCTCGGCAGCGCGCTGGACATCAAGCCGGTGCTGCGCGCCTACCGTGGCGTCACCGAGCCGGTGGCCAAGATCAAGGGCTTCGAGCCGGCCGCGCAGAAGATGTTCGAGTTCGCCGGCCAGCGCGTGCGTGCCGGCCTGATGACCCCGACCCTGGCCCTGGGCTACGGCGGCGAACTGCAGGAAATGCGTGCCCTGCCCGGCTACGACGCGCTGCGCCGCACCTGCGAGGAGCACGGCGTCGAGGTGTTCGAGAGCATCATGAGCCTGACCGGCATGGTCAATGTCGGCAAGGGCGCGGTGGCCGTGGCCTTCGCCGCCGAACCGCACAGGTTCGGCTGAGGCCCGCGGCGGTCGCGGGCAGACGGCGCGCTCACGCGGCCGGCTGCTAGGCTCGCACCGACACGCTCCGGAACGGACACGCCCCATGCCGACCTACGACATCCGCATCCCCGATCCCGCCCGCGCCCGCGCGGCCGGCCAGTTCGCCTTCGGCTCGCAGAGCGCCGAAGGCATGGCCGGCGAACTGCAGGCCGCGCTGTCCGGCACCGGCCTGTTCGACCGCTGGCGCGCAGCGCAGGACGATCCGGACGACGTCGATCCCGCGCTCGGCGCGACCGATCCGTCGGCCAGCGTCAGCGGCAGGCAGGACGACCTGGCGTTCGATCTGGTCGCCAGCACCAGCATTCCCGGCGAGATCCTGCGCCAGCGGCTGCGGCTGCTGGCCGGCGGCGCCTGGGAGCTGCGCAGCGTCCGTTGAGCGGCGCCGCGCATGACCGGCCGATGATCGCCGCTCCGCTGCCCGTGCTGCTGTCGTGGAGCGGCGGCAAGGACGCGGCCTGGGCCCTGCACATGCTGCGCCGGCAGCCGCGCTACGCGGTGGTCGGCCTGCTCAGCACGATCACGGACGAGGACGACCGGGCCTCGATGCAGGGCATCCGCACCGACATCCTGCACGCACAGGCGGCCGCCTGCGGCCTGCCTCTGCTGGAAGCACGGATCCCGGCCGCGGCCGACAACGCGCGCTACGAGGCCGCGTTCGCCGCCGCGCTGGACCAGGCGCGTACGCGCTGGCCGGGCATCGCCCATGTCGCCTTCGGCGACCTGTTTCTGGCCGACATCCGCCGCTGGCGCGAGGCGTTGTGCGCCCGGCTCGGCTGGAGCCCGCTGTTTCCCTTGTTCGGCAGCGACACGCGCGCGCTGGCGCTGCAGATGCTGGACGCCGGCCTGCGCGCACGCGTGTGCTGCGTGGATACGCGGCAGCTCGATCCGGGCTTCGTCGGCCGCGACTTCGATGCGGCCCTGCTCGCCGCGTTGCCGGCCGGTAGCGATCCCTGCGGCGAGCACGGCGAGTTCCACACCTGCGCCTGGGATGGCCCGATGTTCAGTCGGCCGCTGCGGCTGCAGCAGGAGGCAGTGGTGTCCGTGCGCGACGGGCGCTTCGCGTGCACCGACGATCGGCTGGAGAATGCTGCCGCCGCCTGAGCGCCGGCATCACGGCGTCGAGGACGGCATGCCGCTCGGTGGCACGCCGGCATGGTCGAGCATCCGCTCCACCACCTGGTTGCGTCCGCGCGCCTTCGCCTCGTACAGCGCGGCATCGGCCAGCGACAGCAGGGGCTCGGGCCCACCGTCGGAGGTGGCGACCGCGATCGCCACGCCGATGCTGACCGTGACCGGTGCGCAGGTCTGCGGCGCGGCGATGGCCTGCACGGCGAGGCGCATGCGTTCCGCCAGTTCCAGCGCGCCGGCGTGTGCGTGCGACGAGGACACCACCGCGAATTCCTCGCCGCCGTAGCGTGCGACCAGGTCGGTGCCACGCTGCGCGCAGGCCGCCAGCGCCGCGGCCACCGCCTGCAGGCAGCGGTCTCCGGCCTGGTGGCCGTGCCGGTCGTTGAACTGCTTGAAGTGATCGACGTCGACCAGCATCAGCGTCATCCCCTGCCCGCTGCGCCTGGCCCTGCTCCACTCCGCCTGCAGGGTCTGGTCGAACTGGCGGCGGTTGGCGACGCCGGTCAGCGGATCGACCCGCGCCAGCACGTCGAGGGCTTCCTGCCGCTCGAGCAGGCCGATCTGCTGGAGGATGCTGCGCGCGCCCACGCCCAGGGTGGCGGCGACGAACCCGGCGACGGCCAGCCCGGGATGATGGCGGACCACCAGGCTCGCTACCACCAGCAGCGACAGCGGCAGGATCAGCGGCCTGCCAGCGCGCACGGCACGCACCAGGGCGCGTGCGACGTGCGGCTGTTCCTGCGATGCAGGACGCAGCGCGAGAATGGCCAGCAGCAGGAACGGCACATCGATCAGCAGGTCGATGTAGGCGCCGAAGCTGGCATCGCTGGCCACGTGGTTGATGACCAGCGCGGTCAGGAAGTAGGCCCAGGAAAACAGCGTGAGGCTGCCGAAGAAGATGCGCCGCTCGGCGTGCTCCGCCGCGAGATAGCGGACCAGCGCGAAGACCGCGATGAACAGGTTCTCCACGTCGAACATCAGCCGCAGGCCGGCGATGCCGGCGGCGTCGGTCGTGGTGAGGCCGGCGTAGGAGAAGGTATGGGCGAAGAACAGGATGCCCAGCAGGCCGGCCAGCGTGGCGTCGATGGCACTCACGTACCAGGGCTCCTGCCGGGCCCGCGCCAGGGTGAAGGTCAACGGCACGCCATAGAGCACGTACAGCAGCATGCTCGCACCGGGGACGGCATCGAGATCGCCGAGCCAGACCTCCTGATACATGTTCACGCCCATGCCACCGGCCCACAGCAGCATCGCCAGTGCCGCGGCCAGCCAGCCGGACATGGACTGGCCGCGGCGGAAACGCCACAGGCAGGCCAGTGCGGCCAGCAGCGGAGCGCCGGTCAGGAACAGGAACGAAGGGAGCCTGGCCTGGCCTGTCAGCGACAGCGCCAGTCCATGGCAAAGCAGATACAACGCGGCCAGCGCCACCGCCATGTGGCTACCCCAGATGTGCTCTGGTCCCACCATAACGTCTTTCTTTCGGGCCGCCATCCCCGGCGCACAGCCGCAGCGGGCGACGTGGTGGCCTCACGCCGGATCCGCTGTCAGGCGCACGGCGCTACGCGTGCATCGTCGCCGGTCGCCTCGATGCTGGCGATCGACCGCGCGGAGCAGGCCACCCGGCCCGGCGCATCGGCCAGGCCGCCATCGCGAGGTATGCAGCGAAAGCGAGCGGCGGGACCAGCCACGGATGCGACAGCGGCCCGTTCCGACTGGGCGCCATGGACGCCAGCACCGCGGCAGTCAGCGGGCCGACGCCCGGCAGCAGCACGGTGCTGGCGTCGAGCGCCGCCTCCATCGCCCGGAACGCGACGAACACCAGCGGCGCATCGGCGCCGATTACAGCGTGAAGCGCCACGCCCCCGCCGTGGCCAACGCGTCCGGAACCGGCCCGGACGCGCGCCTCGATCGCATCTCAGGCGTCCAGTGCCGCCGCGTGATGCGCGATGTGCTCGCCGATGAAGCTGGCGATGAAGTAGTAGCTGTGATCGTAGCCGGGCTGCAGACGCAGGCGCAGCGGATGCCCCGACGCCTCGGCGGCCGCCTGCAGCAACTGCGGACGCAACTGGCCATCGAGGAACTCGTCGTCGCCGCCCTGATCCACCAGCAGCGCAAGCTTCCCGCCGGCACCGGCCTTGACCAGCTCGGTGGCGTCGTACTGCGTCCACGCCTCGCGGTCATCGCCCAGGTAGGCGCCGAAGGCCTTCTCGCCCCACGGCACCCGGCTCGGCGCGACGATCGGCGAGAACGCCGACACGCTGCGGTAACGGCCCGGGTTGCGCAGCGCGATCACCAGCGCGCCATGCCCGCCCATCGAGTGCCCGCTGATCGCGCGCGCATCGGTGGCCGGGAAGTGCGCCTCGATCAGTGCCGGCAGTTCGTCGACCACGTAGTCGTACATGCGGTAGTGCGCGGCCCACGGCTGCTGCGTGGCGTTGACGTAGAAGCCGGCGCCCTTGCCCAGGTCGTAGCCATCGGCATCGGCGACCTCGTCGCCACGCGGACTGGTGTCCGGGGCGACGAGGATCACGCCGTGCTCGGCCGCGTAGCGCTGCGCACCGGCCTTGGTGATGAAGTTCTGCTCGGTGCAGGTCAGCCCGCTCAGCCAGTACAGCACCGGCAGCTTCCGCGTCTGCGCCTGCGGCGGCAGGTAGACGGCGAAATTCATCACGCAGCCCAGCACCTGCGAGGCATGCCGGTACACGTCCTGCCAGCCGCCATGCAGCGCGCGGTGTTCGATCCGTTCAAGCGTCATTCGAGGCGTTTCCTTGTCAGGCGGGAAGGCGGATTTCGCTGGTCTTCAACGCATCGAGATCGCCGTTGACCTCGATGCGTCCGGCCTGCGCCAGCGCACGCAGACGCAGCACGTAGAACGCCTCGGGCAGCTCTTCGTACTCGTCGGGTGCGGCGATCATCACGCCGGCGGTGATGAAGCCGGTCTTCTTCCAGTCGCGGCCCAGTGCGGACAGGATCGCCTGGTCGATCCGCTCCAGATCGCTGTCCTGCAGGCGCTCGATCGCCTCCTGCGCGTCCTGCTCCAGTTCGAGACCCTGCAGGGCGGCCTGCAATGCTGCGGTGTTCGGCATCGACGTCATCTCAGTAATGCACCACCGAACGGATCGACTTGCCTTCGTGCATCAGCTCGAAGGCCTCGTTGATCTCGTCCAGCGGCATCGTGTGGGTCACGAACGGGGCCAGTTCGATCTCGCCCTTCATCGCGTCCTCGACCATGCCCGGCAGCTGCGAGCGGCCCTTGACGCCGCCGAACGCGGTGCCCAGCCACTTGCGGCCGGTGACCAGCTGGAACGGACGCGTGGAGATCTCCTGGCCCGCACCGGCCACGCCGATGATCACGCTCTGGCCCCAGCCGCGGTGCGCGCATTCCAGCGCCGCGCGCATCACCTGGGTGTTGCCGATGCATTCGAACGAGTGGTCCACGCCCCAGCCGGTCATCTCCACGATCACCTGCTGGATCGGCTTGTCGAAATCCTTCGGATTGATGCAGTCGGTGGCGCCGAATTCCTTCGCCAGCTCGAACTTGGACGGGTTGGTGTCCACGGCGATCACACGGCCGGCCTTGGCCTGGCGCGCGCCCTGGATGACCGCAAGACCGATGCCGCCAAGACCGAACACTGCGACCGAATCGCCTGCCTGCACCTTGGCGGTGTTGTGCACCGCGCCGATGCCGGTGGTGACGCCGCAGCCGAGCAGGCAGACGTGTTCCGGGTTCGCATCCGGGTTGATCCTGGCCAGCGACACCTCGGCCACCACGGTGTACTCGCTGAAGGTCGAGCAGCCCATGTAGTGGTAGATCGGCTCGCCGTTGTAGGAGAAGCGGGTGGTGCCGTCCGGCATCACGCCCTTGCCCTGGGTGGCGCGCACCGACACGCACAGGTTGGTCTTGCCGCTCTTGCAGAACAGGCACTCGCCGCACTCGGCGGTGTACAGCGGGATCACGTGGTCGCCCGGCTTGACGCTGGTCACGCCCTCGCCCACTTCGACCACGATGCCCGCGCCTTCATGGCCGAGCACGGCCGGGAACAGGCCCTCCGGATCATCGCCCGACAGGGTGAACGCATCGGTGTGGCAGACGCCGGTATGGGTGATCTTCACCAGCACTTCGCCCTTCTGCGGCGGGGCGACGTCGATCTCGACGATCTTCAGCGGTTCGCCAGCGGCGAAGGCGACGGCGGCACGGGATTTCATGGCGGACTCTCCAAAGACAGACAGGAACACAGGGTAGGCAGGCGCGTGTTGCGCGCTTGTTGAGGACGGTCCGCGCAGGCGCGCGGGGCCCGGATCATTTCAGGTAGGAGCGGATCAGCGCGCTCATCTCGCGTACGCGCTCGGCACGCTGCGCCTCCGAGACGGCCGGCTGGCCGAACTCCTCGCGCACGTGCGCCTCCATCACCTCGGACATCAGGCCGTTGACCGCGCCGCGGATCGCCGCGATCTGCTGCAGCACCGGCCCGCAGTCGGCGCCGGCTTCGAGCGCGCGGTCGAGCGCGTCGCACTGGCCGCGGATGCGGCGTACGCGGGCCAGGACCTTCTTCTTCTCTTCCGGCGAGTGCGGCACGGGCGCCACCTTGGACGATACTGGGGGGCAGTATATTGGGCGGCGCGCGTTCCGTCACCTGGTGAGGCTGCCGGGCGCGACCCGAAGGCCTGTCCAAGGGCATGGGCGCCGGTGCAGGACGCCGGCGCCGGCGCAGCGGGTTGCCGGAGCGCTGCGCATGTACCACGGGACGACGTCGGCTGCATGACCGGACAGCGGCATGCCGCGTCGCAGGCGGCATCCGCCGCCTGGCGCGCTGGCCGGGCTGCCCTCCGCGCAGGTCGCCATGGCATCATCCAGACCCTCCGGGGTGACTCCAGAACGCCAGGCCACGCCATCGGTCCACACCGGATCGGCCAGGTACACGCGTCGGTACCGTTCGCCGCACGCGCGTCCGGTCCTCGCGCCGGGCGGTCACCCGGGTGATGAAGACGCCTACCGTTTCGATGCCTGGACCATGCTGAGCCACCATTTCCTGTTCTTCTTCGGCATGCTCGGCGCCTTCAACGGGATCGTCGCGGCCTCGTTCCTGTGGCTGCAGGCCAAGGGCAAACCCACGCAGCGCTGGCTGGCGCTGCTGATCCTGATGGTCGGCGTGCGCACCGGAAAATCCGTGGCCTTCCATTTCTGGCCGGACATTCCGCTGATCGTGCTGCAGCTCGGCCTGACCGCCTGTTTCATGATCGGGCCCTGCCTGTTCTTCCTGGTCCGTTCCAGCCAGGGCGACAGCCCCGGCCCGGGCCGGGCGGACCGCTGGCATATCGCAGCGCTGCTGGCCCTGGCCGCGGCGGTGAACGTGCTGCTGCCCTATACCGCCAATGTCGAGCTGTGGCGCTACGTCATCACGCCGGGCATCAACTACGCGTGGCTGGGCTATCTGCTGGTCGCCACCGCCCAGGTGTATCTGCATCGCGAGCGGCTGCGTGGCACCCCGTCCAACACGCTCCTGCTGGGGGCGCTGGCCGGCATCTGGATCATCTGGACCGCGTACTACACCGCCGGCTACACCTCCTACATCGTCGGCGCGCTGTCGTTCACCTTCGTGCTGGCCTTGAGCGTGCTGGTGTATGTCCGCCTGCGTTCCGGCCAGGCGCCGATCGAGCCCTACCAGGACCGTCGGATTCCCGAGCCCGAGGCGGCCGCGCAGCTGCAGGCCCTGGCCGGGCTGATGGCGCGTGAGCGCCTGCACCTGGATCCGGGGCTGACCCTGCCGCGCGTGGCGCGGCGGCTCGGCCTGCCGCAGACCCGCCTGTCGCAGCTGCTGAACGACAACAACCAGACCTCGTTCAAGCAGTATCTGGCCCGGCTGCGGGTGACCGAGGCCAAGGCGCTGCTGCTGCAGGTGCCGGCGAAGCCGCTGGAGATCGTGGCCCAAGAAGCCGGCTTCCAGTCGATGTCGACCTTCCACAGCGCCTTCAAGAAGCTGGAGGGAAGCACGCCGGCGGCGTTCCGTTCCAACGGAATCGACTCCTGAAAGCCATTCCAGCACTCCTGGAACATAGTCCAAGGCTTTGATTTAAAACATATTGGCTAGTCTGCCGGCTCCAACCAACGAGCCGGTGCCCATGCACACATCGCGTTTCATCAAGCTCAGCCTGACCCTGCTCGCAGGCGTCTGGCTGGGGTGTTTTTCCAGCGCCCAGGCGAGCGCGCCGCCCACGGCATCCAGCCCCGGTGGCCAGGAGCGCATCCTGTTCATCATCGCCAGCAGCAAGGTCCATGGGACCTCGCGCATCCCGGCCAGCATCAGCTTCGACGAGACGGTCGATGCCTGGGACACGTTCCACGCAGCGGGCTATGCGATGGACTTCGTGACCCCCGACGGCGGGGACGTGCCGATCCTCGACAACTACGTCAGTGCCGTGGTGGCGCCGCGTCTGAAGGACGAGCGCATCATGGCCCCGCTGCGCAACACCCTCACGCCCGCCCAGGTCGATCCCGGCCGCTACCGTGCCGTGTACTACGTCGGCGGCAGCAATGCCATGTACGGCGTGCCGGAACATCCGGTGCTGCAGCGCATCGCCATGCATGTGTACGAGCGCAACGGCGGGGTGATCTCGGCCGTCTGCCACGGCACCGCGGGCATCGTGAATCTGAAGCTGACCAACGGCCAGTATCTGGTGTCGGGCAAGCGCATCAGCGGCTACCCGGAAGAGGACGAAGACCAGGACGCGCCCTACTTCAAGCAGTTCCCCTTCCTGATCCGCCAGACGGTGGAAACCCGCGGCGGCACCTTCCGCGTGGTGGACAGCTACGACCCGCACATCGAAGTCGACGGCCGCGTGGTGACCGGGCAGAACGTCGTGTCCGCCACGCCGGTGGCCCAGGCCGTGGTCGAGGTGCTGCGCAAGCTTGACCGACGGGCCGCGCGGGCCGCCGCCACCAACTGATCCCCGGCGCACCGTCAGGCGTCAGGCGTCAGGCGTCAGGCGATGCCGATTCTCCGCTCACTCCCACACCATCAACCATCAAGGAACACCATGAACATCTCGATCCGCTCCGCTGCCCTTGCAGGCGCACTGCTTCTGGTCACGCTTCCCACCCTGGCCCTGGCGCAAACCAGCGACCGCGAGGCCGTGGACCAGGTCATGCAGAAATTCCTGCGCGCCTACATCACCGCCGACAACACCGCCGCGAAGGAAGTGTTCCGGAAGGACGGGGTGATGGTCGGCTACTCGGTCGCCCGCGGCAACGACGTGCTGATGCGGACCGGCGAACAGTTCGCCGAAGGCTTCGACGGCAAGCCGGCCGCCAACGAGGCACAGCGCAAGCGCAGCTACGAAATCGTGGACATGGCCGAGAACTTCGCTGCCGTGCGCGTGGACCTGGACTATCCCGGCTGGCGCGGCGTGGATTACCTGGTCCTGCTCAAGGCCGACGGCAAGTGGATGATCCTGAGCAAATCCTGGACCGGCGTGCTCACGTCGAACGCGTCCTGACGCGGTACCGGCTCCAGCCGCGTCGCATGTCCCTGGCATGCCGGGATCTTCCCCGGCATGCCTCACCTTTGAACGAGACCACCATGAAGCTATCGCTCCGCTCCTTCGCGCTTGAAATCGCGCTGCTCATCCTGTTCCTTCCCATGTCGGTGATGGCGCAGGGCAACGACCGCCAGGCCGTGGATCTGGTCATGCAGAAGATGATCCGCGCGTTCGAAGCCAATGACGCCACCCTGATGTTCGAAGTCGTCCGGAAGGACGCGGTGGTGGTCGGTTACTCGGCGGGCGGCCGCCGCCTGGTCACCCAGAGCGCCGAAGAGTGGGCCAAGCCGCTGACCGGCGAAGTCGCCCCGGACGAGGCACAGCGCCATCGCAGCTACGAGATCGTGGAAGTGACCGAGGGCGCCGCGGTCGTCAGGTTGATGCTGGACTACCCCCGCTGGAAGGGGCAGGACTATCTGGCGCTGTCCAGGATCGACGGCAAGTGGATGATCATCAGCAAGTCATGGAGCGGGCAGGTCAAGCCGAGCGCATCCTGACCCGACGCTCCGCCACGCTTTGCATGCAGGGCAACGCGGCCATGGGAGGTGGCCGCCGCGCCCTGCATGCGAAGGTCGGCGGGGCCGCTTCGCGAAGGAAGCGGAACCAGGCCGCTCCGGCGCCATCGGCGGCGGACCCGACCCGGCTGGATCGGCGCATCGCGCCGACCGGACTTCGTCTGCATCGAATCGGTTCCCGCGCCAAACGCCGCCCGCCGTGACCAATCGTCGTGGGCGCGTGACCGATCGCAGGGCATGTGAAACAGCACGAAAACAGCCGGTTCCTGCGCCCTCGACAGGACTAGGATGGCCGCGCCCCGGACCGAGGATGCGCGATGACCGCCCTGAAACTGCTCCTGCTTGCCGTGTTGCTGGTGCCGCATGGCGCTGCGGCCGCACCGGCTGTTCCCGGCGACACGGCGCAGGGTGCGCTCGATGCGTGGCTGGCGGCGCACAACGCTGGCCAGCGCGAGGGACTGGACGCGTTCAACGCGAGGTATGGAATCGCCAGGGACGTCCAGGCCGACCTCGACTTCCACGAGACCTTCGGACAGCTGCGCCTGATCGAAACCAGGCGCAGTACCCCGACCTCCGTCGAAGCTCTGCTCGTCTCCGAATGGGGGCGCGGCCTTCTGCTGCGGATCGGCATCGCGCCGGATGCTCCACAGCCTCTGACGAAGATGGAATTCGAAGGCGCGCCGGTGCCCGATGCGTTCCGGCCCGCCCCCATGCCGCTGGATGCGCTGGCCGCGGAAGTGAAGCGCCGGCTGGATGCGCGCGAAGCGGAGGGCGCGCTGTCGGGCAGCATGCTGCTCGCCCGGAACGGCCGGCCGCTGTTCGCATGGCACGGGGGGCTGGCCGACCGCGAGTCCATGATCGCCGTCTCGGCGGCGACCCGGTTCCGGATGGCCTCGCTCGGCAAGATGATCACCGCCGTCGCGATCCTGCAGCTGGCGGACGCGGGCCGGCTGTCGCTCGATGACCGGCTGTCGAAGCACCTGGCCGACTACCCGAACCAGGACGTGGCCGATGCGATCACCCTGCGCCAGTTGTTGAACCACACCAGCGGCACCGGCGAAGTGTTCGGCGAACGGTTCGCGGAGATGTCCGGTTCACTCAGGACCCACCGCGATTACTGGAACGCGTTCGCCGACACGCCGCTGGCATTCGAGCCCGGCAGCCGCGATCGCTACTCCAACCTCGACTACATCCTGCTCGGCTCGGTCATCGAGGCGGTGAGCGGCCAGTCCTACTACGACTACGTCGAAACACATGTCTACCGCCCCGCGGGCATGACCTCGACCGGTTCGGCACCCGAGTCGGAGCACGTTCCGCAGCGCGCGCATGCGTACACGAAGGTCGACGGCGCATGGACGAGGGAGACCGCGTCGCTGCCCTGGCGCGGCACGGCGGCGGGCGGCGGATACACCACGGCGGACGACCTGCTGCGGTTCGCGCGCGCACTGCAGGACGGCACGCTGCTCTCGGCCGGATCCCTGCAGCTGGCGACCCGGCCGCAGAACCACAAGGCCTGGTATGGATACGGCTTCATGGTCGACGGCGAGGGCGCACGGCGCCAGTTCGGGCACGAAGGCGGTGCGCCCGGTACCGACGCGTTGATCAACATCGTGCCTGCCGCCGGCTACGTGGTGATCGGGCTGAGCAACGGCGACCCGAGCACCATGGCCAACATCGTGAACTTCATGACCCAGCGCCTGCCCTGACCCGGCCTGCGCGTGGCCGACAACAGTCGTGTGCGCGACCATCCGCGCGCCATCGACGACGGTGGCGCGGTCGGTTCGGCATGCGTGGCGCGACGCCCTTGAAACTCGGCCCGCACGCGGGCGCGTCGCAGTCCGCGCAGCGCCTGCCGTCGCCGACGCGCTGCGCAGTTCGCCCCGCATGGAGGGCACGGCCGCCGCAAGGCAGGCTGCCACGGGGGCGTCCGCGGCGCTCTTCACGCACCTGTTCCGCGTGCGGGAGCAAGGATGGGCCCCGCGCCCTTCCGCCGCACGCCCAGGATCGCCGATGCAACAGACCTGGAGCGCCTTCAGCCGCTGGCTGGGCCAGCGCAGCCGCGCATGGCGCCGGCGACATGCCGCGCGCGGACGGCAGGCACAGGCCGAGGCGCCGCTGCGCGCGCAGCTGTTCAATGCCGAACAGATGGAACTGCATGGCCGCGCCCTGGCGCGGGCCCACCGCGTGCATGAGGGCACGGTGCAGGAGCGGTTGCTGGCGCGGCTGAGCGAGAACGAGCGCCTGCTGGAGGCGGCGCGCGCCATGCTGACCGGAATGGTGCAGGACGACATGCGCATCACGCCCGCCGGCGAGTGGCTGCTGGACAACTACTACCTGGTGGAAGAACAGATCCATACCGCGCGGCGTCATCTGCCCAGGGGCTACAGCCGTCAGCTGCCGTCGCTGAGCCGCGGCGCCTCCAGCGGCCTTCCGCGTGTGTACGACCTGTCGCTGGAGGCCATCGCGCACGGCGACGGCCGCATCGATGGCGAGGCCATCAGCCGCTTCGTCGCGGCCTACCAGACGATCACGCCGCTGAAACTGGGCGAATTGTGGGCGATCCCGATCATGCTGCGGCTCGCACTGATCGACAACCTGCGGCGGATGGCGGTGCGGGTGATGCGCGATGGCGCGGACCACAGGCTGGCCGGCGAATGGGCCGAACGCCTCAACCTGACCGCGGTGGAACGCCCGAAGGACGTGGTGCTGGTCATCGCCGACATGGCGCGCGCGCGTCCTCCGCTGTCCGGTGCCTTCGTGTCCGAACTGACCCGAGGCCTGCAGGGCCGCGGTGGCGTGTTCTCGATGCCGATCACCTGGCTGGAACAGTGGGCCGCCGACGCCGGCCACCACATCGAGGAACTGGTGCACCGCGAGAGCCAGCAGCAGGCGGCCGACCAGGTGTCGATCAGCAGCAGCATCGGCAGCCTGCGCTTCCTGGCGACGATGGACTGGCGCGATTTCGTCGAAGACATGAGCGTGGTCGAGCGCCGCCTGCGCGAGGACCCGGCCCAGGCCTACGCATCGATGGACTTCAGCACCCGCGACAGCTATCGCCACGTGGTGGAGAAGGCGGCGCGCCTGGGCGCGGTCAGCGAGCAGGACGTGGCCGAGCTCGCGCTGCGGCTGGCGCAGGCGGCCGCGGCGGACGATCCCGCCGGCCACCAGGCGCACGTCGGGTTCTACCTGGTCGACGATGGCGTGGCCCGGCTGCAGGACGCGATCGCCGCCTCCGGACGCGCCCGCCGGCGCGTGCGCCTGCCCGCGGCGCGGCACCCGCTGCTGGTCTATCTGATCCCGATCGCGGCGATCATCGGCGTGTTCACGTGGGGGCTGCTGGGTGGCATCGTGCCGGCGCCGGGCGTGCCGCTGTGGCCGCTGGTCATCCTCGCCGTGCTGACGTCCAGCGAGCTGGGCATCGCCCTGGTCAACTGGGCGGCGACGCTGCTGGTGCCGCCGCGGCGCCTGCCGAGGATGGACTTCTCCAACGGCATCCCGGCGGACGCGCGCACCCTGGTCGTGGTGCCGAGCATGCTGGACAGCGCGGACGGCGTGGATGGGCTTGTGGATGGACTGGAGGTGCGCTTCCTGGCCAATCGCGACCGCCACCTGCACTTCGCGCTGCTGACCGATTTCCTCGATGCGGACCACGCCTCGCTGCCCACCGACGCCCCGCTGCTGGCCCAGGCCGTGCGCCGGATCGCGGAGCTCAACGACCGCTACGCGCCGGAAAGCGGCGACCTGTTCTTCCTGCTGCACCGGCCGCGCGAATGGAATGCCGGCGAACGCTGCTGGATGGGCGTCGAACGCAAGCGCGGAAAGCTGGCGGCGCTGAACCGGCTGCTGCGCGGCGGCGGAAGCGACGCTTTCCAGCAGGTGACCGGCAGCGTCGCCGCCCTGGCGCAGGTGCGCTACGTGATCACCCTGGACAGCGATACGCGCCTGCCGCGCGACGCCGCGCGCGAGTTCGCCGCGACCCTGGCGCATCCGCTCAACCATGCGCTCTTCGACCCGCGCCGGCGCCGGGTGGTGCGCGGTTACGGCATCCTGCAGCCCAGCGTCGGGACCAGCCTCGGTGGACGCCGGAGTTCGCGCTACGCCCGCATGTTCGGCAGCGAGCCGGGAATCGATCCCTATACGCGCACGGTGTCGGACGTGTACCAGGACCTGTTCGGCGAAGGCTCGTTCGTCGGCAAGGGCATCTACGACGTGCAGGCGTTCGAGCATGCGCTCGCCGACCGCTTCCCGGACAACCGCATCCTCAGCCACGACCTGCTGGAAGGCTGCTACGCGCGCGCCGGCCTGGTCAGCGACGTGCGCCTGTTCGAGGAGTATCCGGACCGCTACGTCGCCGACATGAAGCGGCGCCATCGCTGGATCCGCGGCGACTGGCAGCTGCTGCCCTGGCTGCTGCCGTGGGTGCCGCGCCAGAGCGGCGGCCATGAACGCAATCCGCTGTCCTGGCTGTCGCGCGGCAAGGTGCTCGACAACCTGCGCCGGAGCCTGGTGCCCGCGGCGACCACCGCGCTGCTCGTGCTGGGCTGGGCGGTGGCGCCGCAGCCGCTGGCCTGGACGGCGTGGCTGCTGGGCCTGGGGCTGCTGCCGGTGCTGGTCCCGGCCTTGCGCGATCTTTCCGCCAAGCCGGCCGACGTGGCCCTGCGGCCGCACCTGGCGCGGGTGGGTGGTGCGACCTCGCGGCAGCTGGTGCGTGCCGCGGTCACCCTGGCCTGCATGCCGTACGAGGCGCTGTCCAGCCTGGGGGCGATCGCGCGCACGCTGTGGCGGCTGATGGTGACGCGCCGGCACCTGCTGCAGTGGAATCCGTCCAGCGAGGTCGCGCGCAGCCTCGGCGGCGATGCGGCCGCGGAACTGCGCGGCATGGTGGCCGCGCCCCTGTTCGCCATCGGTGGCGGCGTGCTGCTGGCGCTGCTGCAGCCCGCGGCGCTGTGGGTGGCGACGCCGTTCCTGGTCCTGTGGCTGCTGTCGCCGCTGCTCATGGCCTGGCTGGGACGCGCCGTCGATGAGCGCGGCGCGGACCTGTCGGACGAGCAGCGCGCCTTCCTGGGCAGGCTGGCGCGGCGCACCTGGGCGTTCTTCGACACCCACGTCGGCGAGGAGGACCACTGGCTGCCGCCGGACAACGTGCAGGAACATCCCGCGCTGGTGGTCGCGCACCGCACGTCGCCGACCAACATCGGCCTGTCACTGCTGGCCAACCTCGCCGCCTACGACCTGGGCCACCTGCAGGCCGGCGCGCTGATGGAGCGCACGCGCCGCGTGTTCGCCACGCTCGAACTGTTGCCGCGCCATCTCGGCCACTTCTACAACTGGTACGACACCACCACCCTGCAGCCGCTGGCGCCGCGCTACATCTCCACCGTCGACAGCGGCAACCTGGCCGGACACCTGCTGACCCTGCGCCAGGGCCTGCTGGCCCTGCCCGACGCGCCGATCCTGGCGGCGTCCACCTTCGCCGGACTGGCCGACAGCCTCGGCGTGCTGGAGGAAGCGCACCTTCCGGACGGCCACGACGACACCGCGCTGGCCGACGCGGTCGCCGGCTTCCGTGCCGCGCTGGCGCCGGTGCTGGCGCAGCCCCCCGTCACCCTCGGCGATGCCGTGCGCGCCCTGCTCGCACTGGCCGCGCATGCCGAGCGCATCGTGGCGGCCCGGCCCGGCGCGCTCGCCGACGCCGCGGACCTGCGCGCGCCGGACTGGCCCGCAGCGCTGCTCGCCGCCTGCCGCGCCGCGCTGCAGGAACTGCAGCTGTTCGCCCCGCCGCCGGCGGCGCACATCGACCCGATCGGCAACGCCGACCTGGGCAGCGATCCGATCCCCACGCTGCGCGGCCTGCAGGACCACGCCTACGGTCCCTTGATCAGGGCCCGCGCGCGCGAACGCATCCATGAACTGGAACGCCTGGCGCACGTCGCCGGACAGTTCTCTCTGATGGATTACCGCTTCCTCTACGACCGTTCACGCCACCTGCTGTCGATCGGCTACAACCTGGACGAGCAGCGCCTGGACAGCGGCTACTACGACCTGCTGGCCTCCGAAGCCAGGCTGTGCAGCTTCGTGGCGATCGCGCAGGGGCAGCTGCCGCAGGAAAGCTGGTTCGCGCTGGGGCGGCTGCTCACCGACGTCGACGGCGATCCCACGCTGCTGTCGTGGAGCGGCTCGATGTTCGAGTACCTGATGCCGCAGCTGGTGATGCCCAGCTATCCGGACACCCTGCTCGAGCAGACCGCGCGGCACGCGGTCGATGCGCAGATCGCACTGGGCGCGCACCACGACGTGCCATGGGGGGTGTCCGAATCGGGCTACAACATGGTGGACGCGCGGATGAACTACCAGTACCGCGCGTTCGGCATCCCCGGCCTGGGGCTGAAGCGCGGACTCGGCCAGGACCTGGTCATCGCGCCGTACGCCAGCATGATGGCCCTGATGGTCGCGCCGCAGGCGGCGTGCCGGAACCTGCAGCGCCTGGCCGACCTGGGCTTCAGTGGCGATTTCGGCCTGCACGAGGCCATCGACTACACGCCGTCGCGGGTGCCGCCGGGACAGGATTGCGTGGTGATCCGCTCCTTCATGGCCCATCACCAGGGCATGGGCCTGCTGGCGCTCGACCACCTGCTGCGCGACCAGCCGATGCAGCGCCGCTTCGTCGCCGACGCGGAATTCCAGGCCACCCTGCTGCTGTTGCAGGAACGCATTCCGCACACGGGCGTGTTCCGTCCGCACGAGGCCGAGAACCTGGGCGCACGCGCCGCGCCGGCCGACACCGAGACGCAGCTGCGGATCCTGCGCAATCCCGATACCGCGCGGCCCGCGGTGCAGCTGCTTTCCAACGGGCGCTACCACGGCCTGCTGACCAGCGCAGGCGGCGGCTACAGCCGGCACCGGGACATGGCGGTCACGCGCTGGCGCGAGGACGGCACCCGCGACCACTGGGGCCATTTCTGCTACCTGCGCGACGTGGAGAGCGGCGAGTTCTGGTCGACCTCGCTGCAGCCGACCTGCGTGCCGGTGGAGCAGTACGAGGCGATCTTCTCCGATGCCAAGGCCGAATTCCGCGGACGCAGGCATGGCTACGAAAGCCACCTGGAGATCGCCATTTCGGCCGAGGACGACATCGAGCTGCGCCGGCTGCGCCTGAGCAACCGCAGCCGGCGCGCACGCACGATCGAGATCACGACCTATGCCGAGGTGGTGCTGGCACCGGCCATCGCCGACGAGCTGCACCCGGCGTTCGGCAACCTGTTCGTGCAGTCGGAGATCGTGCGCGACAAGCAGGCGCTGCTGTGCACGCGCCGCCCGCGCGCGCACGACGAGGTGCCGCCGTGGATGTTCCACCTGGTCGCGGTGCACGACGCGGACATCGGCGCGATCTCGTACGAGACCGACCGCGCCCGCTTCATCGGGCGTGGCAATACCCCGCGCTCGCCGCAGGCGCTGACCACCGACGCGGCGCTGTCCGACAGCGCGGGCTCGGTGCTCGATCCGGTCGTCGCGATCCGCTGCCGGATCGAGCTGGCGCCCGGCCAGACCGCGATGATCGACATGGCCTACGGCGTGGGCGTGGACCGCGACGCCTGCGTGCAGCTGGTCGACAAGTACCGCGACCGGCGCCTGGCCGACCGCGTGTTCGGCCTGGCCTGGACCCACAGCCAGGTGGTCAGGCGCCAGATCAACGCGTCGCAGGCCGATGCGCAGCTGTACGAACGCCTGGCGGGCCTGATCGTCTATGCGCACCCGCTGCTGCGCGCCACGCCCGAGGTCCTGCTGCAGAACCAGCGCGGCCAGTCCGGCCTGTGGGGGCATGCGATTTCCGGCGACCTGCCGATCGTGCTGCTGCAGGTCTCGGACGTGGACAACATCGAACTGGTGCGGCAGATGGTGCAGGCGCATGCGTACTGGCGCCTGAAGGGACTGCGCGCGGACCTGGTGATCTGGAACGAGAGCCAGGCCGGCTACCGGCAGCAGCTGCAGGACCAGATCGTCGGCATGATCTCGGTCGACCCGGAGGCCAACGTGCTCGATCGGCCCGGCGGCATCTTCGTGCGGCCCGGCCACCAGATGTCGCACGAGGACCGGATTCTGCTGCAGTCGGTGGCGCGCGCGATCATCAGCGACCAGCGCGGCACCCTGGCCGCGCAGATCGCGCGCCACGAACCGGTCCAGCGCGCGCTGCCGGCGCCGTTGCTGCAGGAGGGCCGGCCGGACGAGGCGCGCGCAGCGGAGCCGACCGGCGAGCAGATTCCGCTGCCGATGCCCGAGGCGGACCTGGACGACGACGCGTGGCCGTTCGAGTCGGCCCTGGGCGCGGTGCTGCACGACAACGGCACCGGCGCGTTCTCCGCCGATGGCCGCGAATACCTGATCACCCTGCACGAAGGCGCGCCGACGCCGGCGCCGTGGTCGAACGTGCTGGCCAACGAAAAACTGGGCACGGTGGTCAGCGAAAGCATGCCCGGCTACACCTGGTGCGAGAACGCGCACGAGTTCCGGCTCACGCCCTGGCACAACGACCCGGTCAGCGACAGCGGCGGCGAGGCGTTCTTCCTGCGCGACGAGGACAGCGGCCGGCTGTGGTCGCCGATGCCGCTGCCCCGGCGTGGACAGGGCGCCTACCGCACCCGCCACGGATTCGGCTACAGCGTCTACGAACATGTCGAGGACGGGATCGCCAGCGAACTGTGGGTGTACGTGGCGGTCGAGGACGCGGTGAAGTTCTCGGTGCTGAAGGTGCGCAACCTGTCCGGCCGGCCGCGCCGGCTTTCGGCCACCGGCTACGTGGAATGGGTGCTGGGCGACCTGCGCGCCAGCACCCAGATGCACATCGCCAGCGAACGCGATGCCGACAGCGGTGTGCTCACGGCGCGCAATCCCTACAACACCGAATTCGGCGGCCGCGTCGCCTTCTTCGACAACGACGCCGGCGACGCCAGCTTCACCGCCGATCGCACCGAGTTCCTGGGCCGCAACGGCAGCCTGGCCGACCCGGCGGCGCTGCACCGCGAGCGCCTGTCCGGCCGGCTCGGCGTGGGCCTGGATCCCTGCGCCGCGCTGCAGGTGCCGCTGCTGCTTGCCGACGCGCAGTCACTGACCACGGTGTTCCGCCTGGGCATGGGCAGGGACCGCGACGAGGCGCTGCGGCTGGCCCGCGACAGCCGCGGGATCGCGCAGGCCCGCGACGCGCTGGCCGCCGTCCGCCGGCACTGGCAGACGGTCCTGGGCGCGGTGCAGGTCCACACTCCGGATCCGGGCGTCGACGTCCTGGTCAACGGCTGGCTGATGTACCAGACCCTGGCCTGCCGCCACGTCGCGCGCAGCGGCTATTACCAGTCCGGCGGCGCATTCGGCTTCCGCGACCAGCTGCAGGACACGATGGCGACGCTGCATGCCGCCCCCGGCCTCACCCGCGCGCACCTGCTGCTGTGCGCCGCGCACCAGTTCCCCGAAGGCGACGTGCTGCACTGGTGGCATCCGCCGCAGGGCCGCGGCGTGCGCACGCGCTGCTCGGACGACTACCTGTGGCTGCCGCTGGCGGCCTGCCGTTACCTGGAGGTCACCGGCGATGCCGGCGTGCTGGAGGAAACGGTGGGCTTCGTCGAGGGCCGCCCGGTCCCCGCCGGCGAGGAGTCGTACTACGACCTGCCCGCCACGTCCGGGCTTCGCGCGTCGTTCTACCGGCACTGCGTGCTGGCCCTGCAGCGCGGCTGTCGCCTGCTGGGCGCGCGCGGCCTGCCGCTGATCGGCACCGGCGACTGGAACGACGGCATGAACCGCGTGGGCGAAGCCGGCCAGGGCGAAAGCGTGTGGCTGGGCTTCTTCCTGCATGACGTGCTGCGGCGCTTCGTCGCCGTGGCCCGCCTGCAGGGCGACGAAGCGTTCGCGGCCGAGTGCCTGGACCAGGCGCAGCGCCTGCGCGAACGGCTGGACGCGCAGGCCTGGGACGGGCAGTGGTATCGCCGTGCGTGGTTCGACGACGGCACGCCGCTGGGTTCCAGCCAGAGCGACGAGTGCAGGATCGATTCGATCTCGCAGAGCTGGTCGGTGCTGTCGGGCGCGGCCGATCCGGCGCGCGCGCGTACCGCCATGGCCGCGCTGGACCGGCACCTGGTCAAGCGCGAGGCGGGCCTGGTGCAGCTGCTGGATCCGCCGTTCGACACCACCGCGAAGGATCCCGGCTACATCCGCGGCTACGTGCCCGGCGTGCGCGAGAACGGCGGCCAGTACACGCATGCCGCGGTGTGGGCCGCGATGGCGTTCGCCCAGCAGGGCGATGCCGCGCGCGCCTGGGAACTGGCGCGCATGATCAATCCGATCCAGCACGCGCAGGATCCCGCCGCGGTCGCGACCTACAAGGTGGAGCCGTACGTGATGGCCGCCGACGTGTATGCCGTCGCACCGCATGTCGGGCGCGGCGGCTGGACCTGGTACACCGGCTCGGCCGGCTGGATGTACCGGCTGCTGACCGAATCGCTGCTGGGACTGCGCCGCAGCGGCGACCTGCTGGAACTGGCCCCGTGCATCCCGGCCAGCTGGGAGCGCTACCGGCTGGACTACCGCCATGGCGCCAGCGTCTACGCGATCGAGGTGGTCCAGCACGACGACGCAGCGGCGACGCTGCGGCTGGATGGCCTGGCGTGCACCGACCTGCGCGTGCCGCTGCTCGACGATGGACGCACCCATCGCGTGGAACTGCGCTGGCCGCGCGCATCGGCATGAACACGCGCGCGCAGCTGGATGCGGAACTGGACCATCTGGCGGCCATGCTTGCGCCCTGGCTGGAGCACAGCCGCCACCACGCGCAGTTCTGGCCGCAGTTCAATGCGCTCGCGCGGACGATCCTGGCCGCCGCGGACAGCGGGGATCGCGCGCATGTGCTGCAACGCCTGGACGCGATGCTGATGCGCAACCGGGTGAGCCGGCGCAGCCGCCAGCTGTTCGCCTTCGACGCCGAGTGCAACGCCGCGCTCGGGCCGGACGCCGACAGCGACATGCATGCACGATGATCCGCGACGGATGGTTCCTGACGGCGGGGTGGTCCACCGCGGCCCGGGTGCCAGGCATCGACGCGGAAGACCCGGCGCGCGATCCGCAGCCCGGGAACGCGGCATCGCCTTGGCGCCAGCGCTGCGCAGCCGAGCGGTGCACGGCATGCGTGCAGGGTGATCTTCGGTGAGCCGGTCCCGCGGCAGGATCGCCGGCGCGCCGGGTCAGCGCGCACGTCGTCTCGGGCGCCGGCCAGCAGCGAAGCGCGCTGCCCGCCGCCGTCCCGCGCCGCTCAGTAGGCGAAGTCGCGGAACACGCGGTCGATATCGCCGTTCCACTCGCCGTGGAACAGCTTGAGCTTGCGCTCGGCCGGGGTTTCGTTGGCCTCGGCGAACTCGATCAGCGGCTCGAGGAAGCGCGATTCGTCGCTGCCCTCGTTGTTCAGGCGCGCACGCCGGCGCAGGCCGGCCACCGAGATCTTCAACGCCTCGATCGCCAGCTCGCGCACGCTGGCGCCGCGGAACGGCAGCTTCAGCGCATGCCTGGGCACGCCATCGCGCAGCGCGTTGCGCTCCTCGATGCTGAAATCCTTGACCAGGTCCCAGGCCGCATCCAGCGCCGCGTCGTCGTACAGCAGGCCGACCCAGAACGCCGGCAGCGCGCACAGCCGGTTCCACGGGCCGCCGTCGGCGCCGCGCATCTCCAGGTACTTCTTCAGCCGCACTTCCGGGAACGCGGTGGTGGTGTGGTCGGACCAGTCGCGCAGGGTCGGCAGCTGGCCGGGCAGCACCGGCAGCCTACCCTTGAGGAAATCGCGGAAGCTCTGCCCGCTGGCGTCGTGGTAGATGCCGTCGCGGTAGGAGAAGTACATCGGCACGTCGAGCAGGTAGTCGATGTAGCGCTCGTAGCCGAAGCCGTCCTCGAACACGAAGTCGAGCATGCCGGTGCGGTCGGCGTCGGTATCGGTCCAGATGTGCGAGCGGTAGCTGAGGTAGCCGTTCGGCTTGCCTTCGGTGAACGGCGAATCGGCGAACAGCGCGGTCGCGATCGGCTGCAGCGCCAGCGACACGCGGAACTTCTTCACCATGTCCGCTTCGGTGGCGTAGTCCAGGTTGACCTGCACCGTGCAGGTGCGGGTCATCATGTCCAGGCCGAGCTGGCCGACCTTGGGCATGTAGGACTTCATGATCTGGTAGCGGCCCTTGGGCATCCACGGCATCTCGTCGCGGCGCCACTTGGGCTGGAAGCCCATGCCGAGGAAGCCGAGCTGCAGCGTGTCGGCGACCGCCTTCACTTCCTTCAGGTGCGTGCCCACTTCCACGCAGGTCTGGTGGATGGTCTCCACCGCCGCGCCCGACAGTTCCAGCTGGCCGGCCGGCTCCAGCGTGACCGAGGCGCCGTCGCGCAGCAGCGCGATCGTGCGGCCGTTCTCCTGCACCGGCTCCCAGCCGAACTGGACCAGCCCGGTCAGCAGGGCCTCGATGCCGCGTTCGCCGTCGAAGCCGGGCGCGCGCAGGTCGTCCAGGCGGAACCCGAATTTCTCGTGCTCGGTGCCGATGCGCCAGTCCTGCGCCGGCTTCTCGCCGGACGCGACGTAGTCCAGCAGCTGGCTGCGCTCGGTGATCGGGGTGTCGGCGACGTGGCTGGGACTCGACAAGGGTGGCACTCGCACGAAGCGGAACGGGCCGGCACGGGCCGGTATGGGTGCGCACTATATCGCGCCGACCCCGTCGCCGACGTTGCCGGCGATGGGTCGCAGCATTCCGTTGCCCATGGCTCGGCCATCCGCGGCGGGCGGTGTAGCATCGCGCCGCGATGAACGCCGCCGCCACGTCCGCCGACACCCTGCTCGCCCGGTTCGCCGGCCTGGCCGACTGCGGCAATGCCGACGGCTTCGCCTGCATCAGCGCACGCCGCGAACACGGCGCACGTTCGGTCGATATCGCGCAGCCGCAGCTGGCGGTGCTGCTGCAGGGGCGCAAGCGGATCGACTGTGATGGCGAAGCGCTGTCGCTGGCCGCCGGCGACCTGTTCGTGATCACCCGCGCCTGCCGGATCGACGCGATCAACACGCCCGACCCGGACAGCGGCCTGTACCTGAGCGTGATCGTGCCGCTGTGCGAGGACGTGCTGACCGCCGCGCGCGCCCTGTGGAGCGAGCCGTTGCCGACCCGGGGCGCCGGCCTGGTGCAACTGCCGCTGGCCGAGTTCGCGCCGACCCTGCTGCAATGGCGTCAGGCGCTGCAGGACGGGCATTACAGCGAAGCGCGGCTCGCGCTGGCGACGCTGGCCGTGGCGCTGTGCCGGCGCGGCCACGGCGCGCTGCTGCTGCCGCCACCGCCGAGCCTGGGCGCCCGGATTCGCGGCCTGGTCGCCGCGCAGCCCGAGCGCGACTGGCAGTCGCGCGATTTCGAGCACACGCTCGGACTCAGCGGTGCGACCCTGCGCCGGCGCCTGTCGGCCGAGCACACCTCCCTGCGCGAACTGATCGCCGATGCGCGGCTGGCCCGGGCCATGGCCCTGCTCTACACCACGCACTGGCCGCTGAAGACCGTGGCCGCGCGGGTCGGCTATCGCTCGGTGGCCAGCTTCCAGCGCCGCTTCGTCGCACGCTACGGCATGGAGCCGGCGGCGATCGGCAACGCCTGATCCGGGCGGGCCGGGATTCGCCTGAGCGTTCCGCGACGCCTGTTGAGCGAACCGCACCCGGCACAGCGCCGAGCATGGCCATCAACGCGGCAGCGCCGCACCGATGGAGTTCCCCCGATGAAGATCGCCGCCCACCCGGGCATGCTGGCCGTCGCCCTGGCCGCGATGGTGCTGACGAGCCCGGCCAGTGCCGCCACGCCCACCGCGGACCAGGCCCAGGTCGCCGGCGTCTATCGCCAGGCGATCGGCCCGTGGCGGGTGACCGCACTGTTCGACGGCATCGTCGCCCTGCCGCGCCAGCAACTGCTCGGCATCGAGACCGGACGCATGGCGCGCCTGCTCGAGCGCGGCTTCGTCCCCGAGGACGCGACCGGCCTGCAGACCGCGGTCAACGCCTATCTGGTCCGGCGCGGCGGGGACTTGGTCCTGGTCGACACCGGCACCGCCGACTGCTTCGGCCCCGGCCTGGGCCAGGTGCTGGCCAACGTGCATGCCGCCGGCATCGATCCGGCCACGGTCGACCACGTGCTGCTGACCCACGCCCACCCCGATCACCTGTGCGGCCTGCTCGACGCGCGCGGCCAGGCCGCCTACCCGAACGCGACGGTGTGGCTGTCGCAGGCCGATGCCGGCTACTGGCTGGATCCGGCCAGCGAAGCCGGCGCGCCGGCGATGCTGCGGCCGGCCTTCCCGCTGGCCCGGCGCGCGGTGGCGCCGTATGCGGCGGCGGGACGGCTGCACCGCTTCGGCCCGGACGACCCCCTGCCGGGCGGCGCGCGCGCACTGGATTCGCATGGCCACACCCCCGGCCACGTGTCGTACCTGTTCGATGACGGCCAGGGCGATGCGCTGCTGGTCTGGGGCGACATCGTCCATTACCACGCGGTCCAGTTCGCCCGGCCGGAGGCTTCGTTCGAAGCCGACAGCGACCGTGGCGCGGCGATCGCGTCCCGGCGCGCCCTGCTGGCCCAGGCCGCGGCCCGGCGCTGGTGGGTGGCAGGCGCGCATCTGCCCTTCCCCGGGCTGGGCCACGTGCGCGAAGAAAGCGAAGGCTACGCCTGGGTGCCCGGCGAGTTCGCGCCGCTGCCGGCCGCGCACTGATTCCAAAGCGGAACAGCCACCGGGCCGGGGCGTTCGACCCCGGGCACGGACACGGCGCGACGCCGCATCGGGCGCGACGGGCCGCGCTGGCGCCGCCGCAGGACACTGCAGGCGGCATGCGCCGCCGGTCCGGCCCCTCGACGGGGCCGGCGGTGCCGGCCGGTCAGTCGGCGGGCGGTGCCGTCGGCTCGGCCGGCGGGATCAGCCCCATCCAGCCGTTCACCACCGCGCGCGCCTCGTCCACGCCCTGCTTGGACTCGCTGGAGAAGGTCTGCACGCCGACCGCGCCGGTGCCGAACACCGATGCCAGCTCCTTGCGCACGGCCTGGGCCGCCTGCGCCGCCTGGCCGCGGCCGAGCTTGTCGGCCTTGGTCAGCAGCGCATGCCCCGGCAGGCCGCGGGCCACCGCGTACTCCAGCATCAGCCGGTCGTATTCCTTCAGCGGATGGCGGATGTCCATGACCACCACCAGCCCGCGCAATGCCTCGCGCTGGCGGAAATAGCGGTTCAGGAAGGTCTGCCAGTGGGCCTTCAGGTCCAGCGGCACCTTGGCGTAGCCGTAGCCGGGCAGGTCGACCAGGTAGCGCTCCGGCGCGACCTCGAAGAACACCAGCTGCTGGGTGCGGCCGGGGGTCTTGGACACGCGCGCCAGCGCGTTCTGCCGGGTCAGGGCGTTGAGCGCGCTGGATTTGCCTGCATTGGATCGGCCGGCAAAGGCGACTTCGTAGCCGCCATCGGCGGGCAGCTGGGCCGGGTTGTGTGCCGAGCACAGGTACCGGGCTTTCTCTAGGGGATTGAACATGCGTATAGGATCGCACGACCGGGTCGCCGGCACCGCTGCGGGGGCGTGGACGTTATGACCTGCCCCGCTTCGTTGACCGTCACTGTCCGGGGCGGGGATAATCCCGACGTTACGCGGCCGTCAGCCCCAGCGACCGTCCCGTCTGAAGTTCCACGGAGCTCTAGCATGCGCCACGCTCGTGTCTTTGCCCTCGCCGGACTGGCCGCCGCGTTGACCGCGGTTGCGGCCTATGCCGCCCAGACCACCGTCGTGCCGATCCCGGACAATGCCCCGGTGGAAGCGACGCCGCTGGAGATCGACCTCAGCAAGACCCAGTGGGGCGATGCCGAGGCCGGTGGCGGCAAGGCGGCGGCCTGCGCGGCCTGCCACGGCCCCGACGGCAATCCGGCCGATCCGATGTATCCGCGCATCGCCGGCCAGAGCGAACGCTACATCGCGCACCAGCTGGCCCTGTTCGCCAGCGGCGAGCGCCACAGCGGCCTGGCCGCGGTGATGGCCCCGTTCGCGCAGATGCTCAGCCCGCAGGACATGCGCGACGTCGGCGCCTACTTCGCCCAGCAGAAGTCGGGTGCGGGCGTGGCCGACGATGCCGAGATCACCGACGGCGTCTACGCCGGCATGAAGTTCTACGAGGTCGGCCAGCAGCTGTACCGCGGCGGCGATCCGGAGCGCGGCATCCCGGCCTGCCTGGCGTGCCATGGCCCGTCCGGCGCCGGCAACCCCGGCCCGGCCTACCCGCACGTGGGCGGGCAGATGGCCGACTACACCGCGCGCCGCCTGCAGGAGTACCAGGCCGGCGTGACCAGCGAGAAGAACCCGGCGCTGTTCAACGTGATGGCCCAGGTCACGCACAAGCTCACCGAACAGGAGATCGGCGCGCTGGCCAGCTACCTGCAGGGCCTGCACGACCGCGCCGACGACGCGCCGGCACCGCCGAAGTCCTGAACTTCCTGGCGCTGCCGCGGTCCCACCAGCGCAGTTCTCTCCGCTTCCCTTGCGCCGGCCCCGTGGCCGGCGTCATTTTTTCAGGCCCCGTGTCGCCTCCACGACGCCCCATCAGGACCCCGCCCATGAAAGCCCTGCTGTCCGGTTTGCTGCTGGCCACCCTGGCCCTGTCGCCGATCGCCGCCTCCGCCGCCGACGCGCCGCAGGCCGGCCGCGACTATGTGGAGATCACCGGTGGCAAGCCGTATGCGGCCAAGGCCGGCACGGTCGAGGTCGCCGAGGTGTTCGGCTACACCTGCCCGCACTGCGCGCACTTCGAGCCGCAGCTGCGGCAGTGGAAGGCCGGGCTGCCGCGCGGCGTCGACTTCGTCGCGATCCCGGCCGCGTTCGGCGGTACCTGGGACACCTGGGCGCGCGCCTACTTCGCCGCCGACAACCTCGGCCTGAGCGCGCGCACCCACCAGGCGGTGTTCGACGCGATCCACAAGCAGGGCACGCTGCCGCGCAATCCCAGCGACCAGGAACTGGCCACGTTCTATGCCGGGCATGGCGTCAGCGCCGAGCGCTTCCTGGCCGCGCTGGCCGACCCGAAGGTGGACGCGCAGCTGCGCCATGCCGGGGAATTCGCCCGTGATGCCGGCCTGGAAGGCACCCCGACCCTGGTCGTGAACGGCCGCTACCGCGTGCTCGGCAACAGCTTCGACGACATGCTGCGCACCGCCGACTGGCTGATCGCACGCGAACGCGGCGCGAAGACCCGCTGAGCGGGTTCCGGCGCCAACCTTACGTTGACGGGCCTTGCCCGACCCTAGCTTTCCCAGGAGACCCCCGATGAACATCCGTTCCCGTCTGATGCTGTCCCTGCCGCTGCTGCTGGTGCTTGCCGCGTGCTCGCCGTCCGAAGCACCGGCGCCGGCCGCTGGCGAAGCGCCGGCCGCCCCCACCGAGGCCGCCGCCGACCCGGCGCCCGCCCCGGCCGAGGCTGCGCCTGGCGAGGCCCAGGCCCCCGCCGCGAGCGAGACCGCGCCGACCGAAGCCGCCGCCCCCGCGCCGGCCCCGGTGGCACCGACCGGCCCGGCCCCCGTCGCCGGCGTCGACTACATCGAAATCGCCAATGGCCAGCCGTTCCAGCCCACCGCCGGCAAGATCGAGGTCGCCGAGGTGTTCGGCTACACCTGCGGCCATTGCGCCCAGTTCGAACCGGTGCTCAAGGCGTGGAAGGCGCGTCAGCCGGCCGACGTGCAGGTGACCCTGGTACCGGCCGCCTTCGGTGGCTTCTGGCTGCCGTATGCCCGCGCGTTCTACACCGCCGAGGCGCTGGGCGTGCTCGAGCGCAGCCACGACGATGTGTTCGCCGCGATCCACCTGCAGCGCAAGCTGCCGGTCGGCAACGAGGTCGGCGCCGCCGAGATCGCGCCGTTCTACGCGCAGTACGGCGTCGACGCGAAGACCTTCACCGACACCTTCAACAGCTTCGGCATCGACGCCAAGCTCAACCGCGCGCGCCAGTTCGCGGTGAAGACGAAGATCGAAGGCACCCCGTCGCTGGTGGTGGCCGGCAAGTACACGATCTCGGTCGACCAGCAGGGCTTCGAGAAGATGCTGCGGACCGCCGACTGGCTGGTCGCGCAGGAGCGCGCCGGCGCGCGCTGAGCGCGCCGCTGCCGTCCGCATGGGCACCCCCACGCCCGTCGAAACCGCGCTCGCGCCGCCCGCCACCTCCGTGGCGGGCGCGCGCACGCTGCGCGTGCTCAGCGCCAACATCCAGGCCGGTTCCAGCACCCGCCGCTACAGCGACTACGTCACCCGCAGCTGGTCGCACGCGCTGCCGGTGGGCAGCAAGCGCACCAGCCTGGACACGATCGCCCAGCTGGCCAGCCAGCACGACATCGTCGGCCTGCAGGAAAGCGATCCCGGCAGCCTGCGCTCGGGTTTCACCAACCAGACCCACTACCTGGCCCAGCGCGCCGGCTTCCACTACTGGACCCACCAGCCGAACCGCAGCGTCGGCGGCGTGGCCTCCAGCGCCAACGGCCTGCTGAGCCGGTTGGAACCGGTCCGCACCCAGGACCATTCCCTGCCGGGCCGGATCAAGGGCCGCGGCGTGCTGCTGGCGCATTTCGGCGACGACGCGGTGAGCCTGACCGTGGCCGTCGCGCACCTGTCGCTGGGCGCCAAGTCGCGCCATGCGCAGCTGTCCTTCATCGCCGACCTGCTGAAGGATCATCCGAACGCGGTGCTGATGGGCGACTTCAACTGCCTGGCCGACCAGCCGGAGATGGAGGTCCTGTACCGCAACACCGGCCTGCGCCCGCCGGACTGCGCGGTGCCCACCTTCCCCAGCTGGCGCCCGCAGCGCGCAATCGACCACATCCTGATCAGCGGCGACCTGAAATGCTCCGGCGCGCGTGCCTTGCCGGCGGCGTATTCGGATCACCTGGCGCTGGCGATGGAGATCGAGGTGCCGGAAATCGCCTTCCGCACCTGAGCCACCAGAAGAGCCGCGCCCAGCGCGGCTCTTCTGCTTTCAGCCGTTGCCGTTGCCGTGATTCTGCTCTGGCCGTGCTTTGGCTCTGGCCGTGCTTTGGCTTTGCCTTTGGCTTTGGTTCTGGCTTGGCTCTTGATCTACCCGAGCCGTAAAGCGAGCCGAGCATCGCAGTGGCGATGGGGGCGAAGAGGCCCACGTGTCTGAGCGCAGCGAGTTGTGGGCCGTCCCCCATCGACGCGAGAAGCGCAGGGAACCGTCGCGCAGCGGCGGATCGCGTCCGGCGACGGCGGTTTTGCTTACTTTTGCCAAGACAAAAGTAAGCCGCGCAACAGCGCGGAAGCCGTTGGCCGTTGGCCGTGGCCGTGGCCGTGGCCGTGGCTTCAAGATTCTGCTTTGTGCAGTTGCCGGCTCTCAAGCGTAAGCAACGGCAACTCCGGAGCACGGCAACAGCTCAAGCCCAAAGCCGAAGCTTTCGGGCAACAGCTTCCGCACTGTCGTGCGGCTTACTTTTGTCTTGGCAAAAGTAAGCAAAACCGCAGGCGCCGACGCAAGCCGCTGCTACGCAGCGGTCCCCTGTGCTTCTCGGTCAATCGGGCACGCTGCCCAAACTCGCTGCGCTCAGACAAGGGCAGCTCTCCGGCCCGATCGTCCTGCGATGCTCGGCTTGCTTCAAGGCGCAGACCATCAAGAGCACAGCCACAGCCACAGCAACCGCAGGAGCAAGAGCACAGGCAACAGCAGGAGCAACGGCGCTGCGCGCCGCGCGCGTCAGAACCCGTAGCGCAGGAACCCGCCGTCGACCGCGATGCACTCACCGGTCACATAGCTCGATGCCGGCAGGCACAGGAACGCCACCGCCGCGGCCACCTCTTCCGGCTCGCCGATCCGCGCCATCGGCGTGCGCGCGATGACCTCCTCGTAGTACTCCGGATCCGACAACGGGCCGGACGTGCGCCGCGTGCGGATGTACCACGGCGCGACCGCGTTGACGCGGACGCCGTCGCCGGCCCATTCGCAGGCCAGGTTGCGGGTCATCTGGTGCATCGCCGCCTTGGTCATGCCGTAGATCACGCCGCTGCGCACGTGGGTCAGGCCGGACACGCTGCCGACGTTGACCACCGCGGCGGCGCCATGACGGGCCAGCAGCGGATGCGCGTAACGCGAGAGTTCGAAGGCCGAGAACAGGTTGGTCTCGAAGATCTGCCGCCATTCGTCCTCGGTGTAGTCGACCGCGGCCTTGCTGACGTTGCCACCGGCGTTGTTGACCAGGATGTGCAGGCCATCGCCCTGGTCCTCGACCCAGTCCAGGATTGCCTGGCGATCGTTGTCGTCGGCCACGTCGGCCGCCATCGCGTGGATGTCGCGGTCCGGATGCAGTTCGAGCAGTTCGTCGCGGGCCTGCGCCAGCGGATCTTCGTTGCGCGCGACCAGCAGCAGGTCGGCACCCAGTGCCGCCAGTTCATGCGCGATCGCCAGGCCGATCCCGGCGCTGGCGCCGGTCACCAGTGCGCGCTGTCCGTCCAGCCGCCATCGTTGCATCGTCATCGGCGTAGGATAGCGCCACGATCCCCCGTGAGGTGCCAGACGATGTCCATCCTCGCCCGCTCCATCGCCATGGCGACCGTGCTCGGCGGCATGCTGTCGATCGCCGCCTGCCGCCAGGACCCGCCGCCGACCGAACAACCGCCGGAACCGCAGGCCGCGCAGACCGGACTGCGCGATGCGATCCAGGCCCCGCAGGACGCGGCACGGGCGGTCGAGCAGACCGTGCAGCAAGGCGCGGACGCACAGCGCGCGCAGATCGACGCGGCCGAAGCCGGCGGCTGATCCAGACGCACCGCGCAGCCTTCCCGGCAGCAGCCGGATGCACGTCGACGCGCAGCCTCGGTTCCATCATCGGCAGCGCGCGATGCAGGCAGCGCATCGTGAATCCAGCGGCGCGGGACCGACACTCCAGGTGTTTCCCGGACATCCGCGGCTGCAAGGTGCAGGCACCTGCCGGCGTCCTTCGACGTCGACCCGCAGGCTCGATCGCCCGCGCCGACGCGCGCAGCCATCGCCGCGGGCGGATCGCTGGCGCGGCCGCTATCCGGCCGAGTGCATGCACTCCGCACGCCCTGCGGCAACGCGTTCACCGGCGTGCGCCGCGTCCCGGATCCACGGAAACAGAAAGGCCCGACAATGCCGGGCCTTTCCATGCGACGCGCGCGACGCCGAGCGCCGCGCAGGCTGCGCTTACAGGCCGCAGAAGCAGTAGGCCAGCGACTTCACCGGCGCGCCGTTGCGGTCCTTGATCGCGTTCTCGACGAAGCGCAGCTGCGCTTCGGTTTCCGGCATCGTCTGCGCCAGGATGCCGCGGGCCAGGCCCGAGTCCTGCAGCAGGGCCGCGCCCATCCGGCTGCCGGCGAAGCCGCTCATGAACTGCGCGAACGGCGTGGTCGCCTTCTCGATGTAGCGCACGCGGAACTTGCCCGACTCGCCGAGTTCGGCGCGCTGGGCCGCGTCGGCGATCGCGTCGGCCAGGCCGCCGAGTTCGTCGACCAGGCCGTGCTCCTGGGCCTGCAGGCCGCTCCAGACGCGACCACGCGCGACCTGGTCGATCTGTTCGACGCTGCGGCCGCGGGCCTGCGCCACCTTGCCGGTGAAATCGGCGTAGCCCTTGTTGATCACGCTCTGGATCACCTGGCCGACGGCCGGATCCAGCGGGCGGGTCACGTCGAACGCGCCGGCGTAGCGGGTGGTGCCCACGCCGTCGGTGTGCACGCCGATCTTGTCCAGGGTGCGGGTGAAGTTGGGGATCAGGCCGAAGATGCCGATCGAGCCGGTGATCGTCGACGGATCGGCGTAGATCCGGTCGGCGTTCATGCTGATCCAGTAGCCGCCGGAAGCGGCCAGGTCGCCCATCGACACCACCACCGGCTTGCCGGCGGCCTTGAGCTGTTCGACCTCGCGGCGGATCTGCTCGGACGCGAACACTTCGCCGCCCGGCGAGTCGACGCGCAGGACCACGGCCTTCACGTCGTCGTCGTCGCGGGCGTGGCGCAGCAGCGCGGCAGTGGATTCGCCACCGATGCGGCCGGCCGGCTGGTCGCCGCCGGTGATCTCGCCTTCGGCCACGACCACGGCCACCTGCGGACGGTTGTCCACCGGCGAACGCCTGCTGTCCAGCTGCTGCAGGTAGCCGTCCAGGTTGACGCTGCGGAAGCCGCGGTCGTCGTCCTCGTCGGCGATGCCGCGCTCGGCCAGCAGCGCATCGAGTTCCTCGCGGGACTTGAGGCCGTCGACCAGCTTCTGCTCCAGCGCATGGCGGGCCAGGTCGCCACCGGCCGCTTCGATGCCGGCGGCCAGGTTGTCGATGCCGGCGGCCAGCTGCGCCGCATCCAGCTTGCGCGCCTGGGCCACGTCGCCGAGGTAGCGCTGCCAGATGTCGTTCATCCAGAACAGGTCGGCTTCCTTCGACTCGGCCGAGGCCGCATCGAGGATGTACGGCTCGGCGGCGGACTTGTACTCGCCCACGCGGAACAGGTGCATGTCCACGCCCAGCTTGTCCTGCAGGCCCTGGCGGTAGTACTGGCGGTACCGGCCCAGGCCCTCGAGCAGCAGGCCGCCCATCGGATCCAGGTAGACCTCGTCGGCCTGCGCGGCCAGCAGGTACTGCGCCTGCGAGATGTTCTCGCCGAACGCGATCACCTGCTTGCCCGAGGCACGCAGGTCGGCCAGCGCGCGCGCGACTTCGCGCGAGGAGGCGTAGCCGCCCGGCTGCAGCTTGTCGAGCTGCAGCAGCACGCGCTCGACCTTGGCGTCGCCCTTGGCGGCTTCGATGGCGCGCAGCAGGTCGCGCAGCTGGATCTCGTCGGCCGAGGTGTCGCCCAGCGCCTTGGTGAAGGCGCGGGTGACCGGGTCGGCGGTGTACTGCTCGACCACGCGGCCTTCCGGCGCGATCACCAGGGTGGTGCGGTCCTGCAGCGGCTTGACCCCGCTTCCGCGGCCCAGCGCCGCCAGGAACACGATCAGGATCAGGAACAGCAGCCCGAAGAACAGCAGGTTCAGGAACAGCCGGCGGGTGAAGTTCATCACGTCCCACAGCCCCACGAAGAACGTGGCGACGGGATTGCGGCGGCGCAGGGGAGGCGGATTCATCGATGGCTCCGGCAGACGGACGTCTGGTTTTTCGGGTTCTGGGCCAGCATAGCGGCTGGGGCGGGTGGGGACATACGCCTTAAGTCACTGTGCCGGCCGGGGTCGGCAGGTGCCGCAGGCTGTGCGACAGGCGCAGGCCCATCAGCACCGCCGCCGCGGTCAGGCCGATGATCAGGCCGGTCCACATGCCCTGCGGGCCGTAGCCCAGCCACAGGCCGAGCCCGGCGCCGAGCGGCATGCCCAGCCCCCAGTACGACAGCATCGCCAGGAACATCGGCACGCGGGTGTCGCGCAGGCCGCGCAGCGAACCGGCCGACATCACCTGCAGGCCGTCGGGAAACTGGAACGCGGCCGCGTACAGCAGCAGGCTGGACGCCAGCGCGGCCACCGCGACATCGCGGGTGTAGACCGCCACGATCGCATCGTGGCCGAGCAGCAGCACCGCCGCGGACACGCTCTGGGTGACCAGCACGATCACGTAGCCGGCACGCGCCGCGCGGCGCACGCCATCGACCGACCCGGTGCCGAGCGCATGCCCGACCCGCACCGTGGTCGCTTCGGCCAGCCCCATCGGCACCATGAAGCACAGCGCCGAGACGTTGATCGCGATCTGGTGCGCGGCGGCCGGCACCTCGCCCAGGCGCGCGATCAGCAGCGCGGTGGCGATGAACAGGCCGCCTTCCATCAGCACGGTCACGCCGATCGGCAGGCCGGTGGCGAGCAGTCCGCGCAGCACGCTCCAGCGCGGCGGTTCCATGTGCGAGAACAGCCCCAGCGGCGCGAAGCGGCGCGAGTTGGCCAGGTAGAACGCGAACCCCAGCGCCTGCAGCCACATCACCGTGGCCGAGGCGATGCCCAGGCCGCCCGCCCCCAGTTCCGGCAGCGGGCCGATGCCGAAGGTCAGCGCATAGCCCAGCGGCGCCAGCACCGCCAGGCCGCCGAACCCCAGCAGCATCGTCGGCAGGGTCCAGTGCAGGCCCTCGCTGAGATAGCGCATGCAGAAGTACAGGATCAGCGCGGGCACGCCCCAGCGCACGCCATGCAGGAAGGCGGTCGCACCGGGAATGATGTCCGGGGCGATGCCGAACGCGGCCAGGCCGTAAGGCGCCGCGCTCAGGAACGCGAACATCAGCAGGCCCAGGCCGACGCCCAGCCACAGCGCCTGCCGGAACAGCGGCGCGATCTGGTCGCGGCGGCCCGCGCCGTCCAGCTGCGAGATCGAGGCGGTCAGCGCGATCAGCGTGCCGATCGGCACCATCATCGGCAGCCACAGCAACGCGGTGCCGACCGTGACCGAGGCCAGCGTGCGGGTGCCGTGGTGGCCGGCGATGACGTTGTCGACGAAGCTGATCAGGCCGGTGGAGACATGGCCCAGAACCAGGGGAAGGGCGAGCGACGCGGTGGCGCGCACCTCGTGGCCGAGGCGCGGCGCCTGCTGGGATGGGGCGGACATGGGAGCACACGATGCGGGCTGCGGACGTGCGGGACGCACTGGCACCGGGCCTCGACAGGCCGCTATCTTAGCGGCTGACCGGGGACCGCACCACGACACTCATGAGCGACAGTCATCCAGCCGCGTGCGCGAACTGCGCCGTGCCGCTGCAGGGAGCGTATTGCCACCAGTGCGGCCAGGCCGCGCACAGCCCTGTCCGCAGCTTCGCGCACGCGGTCGAGGAGGTGTTCGAGTCGTTCTGGCACCTGGACGGGCGCATCTTCCGGACCCTGCGCCGGCTACTGGTGCCCGGCGGCCTTGCGGACGATTACCTGCACGGGCAGCGCGCGCCCTACGTCGCGCCGATGCGGCTGTTCGTGATCCTGTGCGTGCTGACCTTCTTCGTCGGCAAGGGCGCGGTGAACATCGGCGACGTGGTGCGCGGCGACGCGTCCGGCGACGCCACGACCAGCACGCAGCAGGCCCTGGCGCAGGCGACCTCGATCGGGGAAGTGCGGCGGATCCGCGACGAAGCGCTGGCCGGGCTCGAGCAGGCGCGCGACCAGGTCGGACCGGGCATGGTGCGGATGCGCCCGGTCTTCGAACGCGGCATGGCGGCCGTCCATGCCGCGGCGGACCGGCGCATGGTCGCCCTCGGCGGCGTGGCCGAGGCGCCGGCCGGCATGGATCCGGACGCGCCGCTGGTCGTCTCGGTCGCCAATGACGACGATGGCTGGATGGCGCGGCAGCTGCGGCGGATCCAGGAGAACGCGCCGCGGCTTCAAAAGGACCCGGAGCTGTTCAAGTATGCGTTCCTGGGCAGCGTGCCGACCGCGCTGTTCGTGCTGGTGCCGCTGTTCGCGCTGCTGCTGAAGCTGTTCTACGTCGCCACCGACCGTCTGTACCTCGAGCATCTGGTCGTGGCGCTGTACAGCCACGCCTTCCTCTGCCTGGCGCTGCTGGGCCAGTTCGCGCTGGTCGCGGCCGGCCGCTGGATCATGCCGCATGCCGCGCCGCTGGCGGCCGCGCTGGACTGGGTCGCGCTGGCACTGTGGCTGTGGATGCCGGTGTACCTGCTGCTGATGCAGAAGCGGGTCTATCGCCAGGGCTGGCCGCTGACCACGCTGAAGTTCCTCGGCATCGGCGGCCTGTATGCCGGTGCGCTGGTCCTGTGCGCGGTGGGCCTGGCGCTGGTGAGCCTGGTCAGGCTCTGATCTTCAGCGCAGGCGCTGGGCCAGCCAGGCGGTGCGCTGCCCCGGCGCCTGCGCGAGCAGGTCGCGGCGCAGGGCGTCGCGCTCCTGCCCGGGCGTGCGCTGGGTGAGCACGGCCAGCTGGCTGCGCCCTTCCGGACCGAGCTGGCGCAGCGCCGACAGCAGGGCCTCGCGTTCCTCCGCCGGGACGTAGCCCAGCAGCGGCTGCAGCGCGGGATAGTCGGCACCGACCACCGGACCGAGCCGCCAGCCGATGCGCTCCATGCCGTCGAGGCCGGCGAACGCCGCTTCCAGTTCCAGCTGGCGGGCGGGCTCGAGCGCGGCAAAGGCGACCGCGGCCTCGCGCACCTGCGCCTGCTCGATCGCATCGAGCCCATTCCATGCCTGCTGCAGCCCTTCGCTGCCGGCCCCGGGCGGCGGCGCAGCGGTTTCCGCGGCGTCGCCGCTCTCGCGTTCCAGCCGCGATGGCAAGGCCCCGGCCGCGTACCAGGACAACAGGTCCATGCGCGCGGCCACCGGGTCGACCGGGGCCTCCGACATCGCCGTGGGCAGGGCCGGCGCCGGCGGCGGGCCGGACGTGTCGGGCAGGGCTTCGACCGTGATCGGACCCGGATCGCGCACGCGCAGGTCGTCCGGATCGGCCGGCGCCTCGCTCGACAGCCCGGGCACGGACGGCCAGGGCCGATACCAGGTGGCAAGCAGGGCGAGCGCGCAGGCCAGCACGGCCAGGACGATCCACGGCCAGCGCCGGCGCCTGGCCGGGGCCTGGCGCACGGGCGGCGTGGGCGCGGGATCGGGCAGCCGCCGTGGTTCGGCGGTCAGGGCCTGTTCGCGCAGCCGCGCGAGGCTGGCCAGCTGGTCCATCGGCAGGTCGCGCGCGGCCTGCTGCACGGCCTCGGCCTGCCGGCGCCAGGCGGCGGCATCGACCCGGCCACTGGCGGTGCGCGGGCAGGCATCGGCCAGCAGCTCCTCGTAGGCCTCGGGCGTCACCGCCATCGCAGCGGCCGCGTCCTCTTCCTGCAGGCCGCCGGCGAGGCGCAGCAGCAGTGCGCGCCTCGGCAGCGGCGCCAGGTCGCCGAGGAAGGCCAGCGCCGGCGGCCAGCCTTCGTTGCCGACCCCGGGCAAGGCGATCAGCAACCGCCAGAACAGGCCCGGCCATTCGGCCATCGGCCGCTGTCCGGCCTGGGCGCGGAAGGCCCGGATCGTGGGCGGCAGGGCGACCTCGGCCGCCGCCGGGTAGCCGGACTGCAGCCACAGGAAGACGAACGCGCGGCGCTCGACGCCCTTCAGGAAGGCCACCAGCGCGGCGGGGACCGGCTCGGTCTGATTCAGCGAACTGTCGTGCATGGAACATCCGTCATCGGCCCGCATGATAAGCCGCCGGGGCGGCGAAGACCCGCTTGACAGGGACGCCGGAGCTGATCCGCCCAGACGCACCGGGCGCCGCGGGCCGTCGGCGGTTGTGCACAGCGGTAAAAAGTGTCATGGGCCAACCGGGCGTGGAGCCATACGCTTGGACGTTCAGCGGGGTTTCACGGATAAATCATTGATTTGAAAGTTATTTATTTCGTGGCGCTTTTTTGACCAACCTGAGCGCCGCGCTTACGGCAGCGTGCTCGACGCGTGAAGCGGCGACGTGATGCACAGGGTTATCCACAGCTTGTGTGGATAACAGGAAAAACCCAGCGCCAGCGGTGGGTTAGCGGCGCAACCGTGAGCCAGTGCACAGCTATGCGATGCAAGCCACGGCCCGCACTGTCGCGGCAGCCCGCTTCCCCGATGCAGGCCCGTGCGGATCCCCCAGGGCGTCGCTTCGGTGACGGCGACGGAATCCCCTAGACTTGCCGGATGCCCGCGCCACCCTGTCTGCGCATCGCCCTGCCGGTGCCGCTGCCCCGTCTGTTCGACTATCTGCCGCCGGCCGGAACGGCGGTGTCGGACGCGCTGGTCGGCAGCCGCGTGCGGGTGCCGTTCGGCAACCGCAGCCTGGTCGGGGTGGTCGCCGCCACCGGTGCGGCCGAAACCGATGCCGAACTGCGCCAGGCGACCGACCTGCTCGATCCCGAGCCCCTGCTGGGCGGCGAGCTGCTCGATTCCCTGCGCTGGCTGGCGCGCTACACCCACGCCCCGCTCGGCGAGGCCCTGAGCACCGCCTTGCCGGCGGCGCTGCGCAACGGCGACCCGCTGGCCGACACCCATGCCTGGGCCTGGCAGCTGACCGAGGCGGGCCGGACCGGGCTGGAAGGCCTGCGTCGCGGCAGCCGCCCGCGCCGGCTGGCGGAACTGCTCGAGGGCGGCCCGCGGCTGGAAGAGATCCTGGGCAGCCTGCTCGAGGGCTGGCGCCCGGCGGCACGTACCCTGGCCGAGCGCGGCTTCGTCGACCGGATCGCGGTCGCCGCCAGCACCGCCGCGCCGGCGCCGCAGCCCGGTCCCGACCTCAACCCCGAACAGCGCCAGGCGGTCGATGCGCTGCGGGCGCTGCCCGGTTTCGCCCCGGTGCTGCTGGAAGGCATCACCGGCAGCGGCAAGACCGAGGTCTACCTGCACGCGATCGCCGACTGCCTGGCGCGCGGCCGCCAGGCGCTGGTGCTGGTGCCGGAGATCGGCCTGACCCCGCAGACCCTGGCCCGCTTCCGCGCCCGCCTCGGCGTGCCGGTGCATGCGCTGCATTCCGGCCTGGCCGATGGCGAACGCGCGCGGGTCTGGGCCGCGGCCTGGCGCGGCGAGGCGCGGGTGATCGTCGGCACGCGCTCGGCGGTGTTCACCCCGCTGCCCGAAGGCGGCCTGATCGTGATCGACGAGGAGCACGACGGCAGCTACAAGCAGCAGGACGGCATCCGCTACCACGCGCGCGACTTCGCCCTGGTGCGCGGCAAGGCGCTGGGCGTGCCGGTGCTGCTGGGCAGCGCCACGCCCTCGCTGGAAACGCTGCACAACGCGCGCAGCGGCCGTTATGCGCACCTGCGCCTGCGCCAGCGCGCCGGCGACGCGCAGCCGCCGACGGTGCGCATCATCGACGTGCGCAAGCGCCAGCTGCAGGCGGGTCTGGCGGCGGAGACGCTGGGCATGATCGAGGCCGCGCTCGGCGACGGCGGCCAGGTGCTGGTGTTCAAGAACCGCCGCGGTTACGCGCCGGTGCTGCTGTGCCACGACTGCGGCTGGAGCGCGCAGTGCCCGCGCTGCAGCACCGAACTGCACGGCAGCCCGATGACCGTGCACGCCGGCGGCGGCAGGCTGGTCTGCCATCACTGCGGCCATCGCCAGGGCCGGCCGCAGGCCTGTCCGGACTGCGCCAGCCTGGCGCTGCAGCCGCAGGGCATCGGCACCGAACGGCTGGAGGAGCTGCTGGTCGATCGCTTCCCCGACGTGCCGGTGCTGCGCATCGACCGCGGCACCACTGCGCGCCGCGATGGCCTGGCGAAACTGCTCGGCGAACTCGGCGAGCGTCCCGGCATCCTGGTCGGCACCCAGATCCTCGCGAAAGGCCACGATCTGCCGCACCTGACCCGCGTGGTCGTGGTCGGCGTCGACGAAGGCCTGTTCTCGTCCGATTTCCGCGCCGGCGAGAAGCTGTCCCAGCTGCTGATCCAGGTCGCCGGCCGCGCCGGTCGCGCGCAGCGCCGCGGCGAGGTCTGGTGGCAGACCCACCATCCGGACCATCCGCTGCTGCACGCCCTGATCGACGGCGGCTACGACCGCGTGGCCGGGGACGAACTGGCGCTGCGCGAAGCGGCCGGCTTCCCGCCATCGGCCTACCTGGCCCTGCTGCGCGCCGAGTCGCAGCAGGTCGAGGCCGCCACCGCCCTGCTGCGCGCGGCCAAGGCCACGCTGCAGGCGGCGCTGCCACCGGGCAATCCGGCCCAGCTCAGCCTGCTCGGCCCGATCCAGGCACCGATGCCGCGCCGCGCCGGCCTGCATCGCATGCAGCTGCTGCTGTCCTCGCCCACGCGCCCTGCCCTGCACGCGCTGCTCGATGCCGCGCTGCCAGGCATCCATGCACTGCCCGAAGCACGTCGCGCGCGCTGGTCGCTGGATGTGGATCCGGTGGACCTGTACTGACGCTTCCGGTCGCCTGCCGCATCGCAGGCGGCGTCGCGGGTCTCATCCGGAAGCGTGCGCGGCGATGGCACGCCGCTCCGATCCACGACGACGCCCCGCTGCCCTACATCGGGCACCCGAGCCGACGCATGCTCGCCATCGCCGACTCGGTCGATTCGGGCGAGCTGCGCATCCGGGCGCGCAGTTCGCCGCAGTCGACACCCTTGCCGATGGCATGGAGCACGCCGATGGCACTGCCATCCCGCAGCTGGACGCCTGGCAGATGACGGGTCGCTGCGAACGGATCCGGCTCCTCGCGCTGGAGTGGCGAGCGGCTGAAGCGCGATGCCCGTGCTCTTTCGCCTGTGGGTGCGAGCGGCCGCCAGGTGTCATCGGCCACGGTCGGCGGCGATGGCGGAGCGGGCGGCGCTGCAGGCGCCGCGATGAGCGCAACGACCATCCTGCCGGTGGACGCGCTTGCAGGTGCAGCTGCCGCGTCCTCGCGCTGCGGCGGTCGCAGTGGCGGTGCACGCTCGACCCAGCTCAGGCGCAGCCGCTCCGAGGCGACTGCATCCGGCCCGGCGCGCGTCGGCACCGACAGCCACACGCCCGCGACCAGATGCATGAGCGCGACGACCAGCACCACCGGCCACGACAGTCCATCCTGGCGGCCGCCACGCTGTTCCTGCCGCGACGCCGTCCTTGCCGCCGTCCGCATCGCGGCCGCTCAGGCCTGCGGTTTCTTCGCCGGCGCGCGCTTCTGCTTGACCCGCACCCACAGGGTCTTCTCGTCCTGGCGGATCTCGAACAGGCCGATCGCGCGGACCAGGTCGCTGAGCTTGCGGTAGCCGTAGTTGCGCGGGTCCAGCGAGGCCTGGTTGGCGATCTGCTTGCCGACCGCGCCCAGGTGCGCCCAGCCATCGTCCTCGGACTCGGCATCGACCGCGCCGCGCAGCAGCTGCACCAGGCGGGTATCGCCGCGCAGCGCCTTCTCGTCCTTGCGCGTGGCGGAGGGCCCGCCGGCATCGCCGGCCTGGGTGGCGCCCAGCGCTTCCACGTAGATGAATTTGGAGCAGGCATTGACGAAGGGCGCCGGCGTCTTCTGTTCGCCGAAACCGTACACGCGCACGCCGTCGGTCAGCAGTCGCATCACCAGCGGCGTGAAATCGGCATCGCTGGACACGATGGCGAAGCCGTCCAGGTTGCGCGCGTACAGCAGGTCCATCGCGTCGATCACCATCGCCATGTCCGAGGCGTTCTTGCCGCTGCTGTAGGCGAACTGCTGGATCGGGCGGATCGCGTACTCGTGCAGCACCGCTTCCCAGCCGCGCAGGTGCGGGCTCTTCCAGTTGCCATAGGCGCGGCGCACGTTGGCCACGCCGTAGCGCGCGACTTCGGTGAGCACCAGGTCGATCTTGGCCGCCGGCGCGTTGTCGGCGTCGATCAGCAGGGCGATGCGGGGCTGCTGGGCATCCATGGTGTGTTCCTTCCCTGTTTCCGGCCCGGCGCCGGCGCGGGCCGGCAGCGTCCTGGACGAGGTCGCGTCGCCCGGCGTGCGGGCGGGCGACGATGATGGGCAGGCCGGCCGCGGACCGGGCCCGCCCGCAGCTTACCGCGCCTTGAAGTCGATCCTGCGGCCGTCGGCCAGGATCAGCGTGCCGTCGCCGACGCGTTCGGTGTCGGCGTCGACGGTGATGAAGTCGGCCTCGATCCGGCCGGTGGCCCGGCTGCCGACCAGATCGAAGGCATAGCCGTCGCCGCGCATCGACCAGGACGCCTCGCGGTCGATCCTCGCCACGCGCAGGTCGCCCAGGTGGCGGCGCACCTGCGGATGCGTGCGCAGGGCCTCGGTCGCCTGCCGGACGAAGGCGCTGTCCTGCGGCGCGAAGTTCTCCGGCATCGCCTCGGCGGCGGATTCCTGCGGGAACGGCGCCTCGCCGTCGAAGCGGATCTCGCGCCCGTCCGACAGGGTCAGCACGCCCGGGCCCAGACGCTCGGTCGCGTCGTCGACAGTGATGAAGTCGGCGACGATCCGGCCGCTGCCGGTGCTGCCGGTCACGTCGAAGCCGAAGGTCTCCCCGCCCGGCGCGTCGGCGGTCGCCTGGGGGGCATGCACGAAGCGCTCGATCCGGCCCAGATGCCCGGCGGTCAGCGGATAGCGTTCGACCGCCGCGCGTGCCTGCTGCTCGAACGGGCCCTGCTCCGCGTGTTCGGCCTCTTCGGGCAGGGACTCGCCCGGCATCGGCGACTCGCCGTCGAAACGGATCACCCGGCCGTCGCTCAGCGTCAGCGTGCCTTCGCCGAGGCGTTCGGTGTCGGCATCGACGGTGATGAAGTCGGCCGACAGCGTCCCGCTGCCCTCACTGCCGGCCACGTCGAAGACGAAGGTCAGCGCGCCGGCGGCAGCCATCGTCGCCTCGTCGTTGTAGCTGAAGCGCTGGATCCGGCCCAGGTGCCGCGCCGTTTCCGGGTAGCGCTGCACCGCCGCCCGCGCCTGCTGTGCGAAGAGGCTGTCGTCGGCGATGACCGGGTCGCCTTCCAGCGCGGCATCGGCATCGCCGGAAGGCAGGGCGAACTGGCGGCCGTCGGCAAGCGTGAGCAGGCCGTCGGCCAGGATCTCGTTGTCGGGACCGTCCGAGATGAAGTGCCCGCGGACCGTGCCCGACGCACGCGAGCCCTCGACCCGGAACACGAATTCGTCCGAGCCGCCGGCCCTGCCGGTGGCGATGAAATCCGTCGACATGTCGCGGATCGTGCCCAGGTGCTCCCGGATCACCGGATCGGCCTGCAGCGCCGCGCGCGCCTGGCTGGAGAACACCACCCAGCCGCTGCCGACCACCGCGGCCACCGCGCCGAACACCAGCAGCACGAACAGCAGCACGCCGCCCAGCACCCACCACAGCACGTGCGAGGACGAAGGCCGCGGCGGCGGCGCTGGCTGGATCTGGACCGGGATGGGCGGCGGGACGGCGGCGTGTGACATGGAGCGCGGTTGCATCCTGCGGAAAGGTGGGCGCCACGATGCCATATCACGCGCCCGCCACGCGCATCGGCGGCCTGCGCAGGCATCATGTCCGCGACAGAACGCAAGGAATCGGACGCAATGACGCTGCCCCACGTTGTCGTCGTCGGCGGAGGCTTCGCCGGACTGGCCACGATCCGCGCGCTGGCCAGGGCGCCGGTCCGCATCACCCTGATCGACCGCCGCAACCATCACCTGTTCCAGCCGCTGCTCTACCAGGTGGCCACCGCCGGCCTGTCGGCGCCGGACATCGCCGCGCCGCTGCGCCACATCCTGCGCCGGCAGCGCAACGTGCAGGTCTGGCTGGGCGAGGTCGAGCAGGTGCTGCCCGAAGCGCGCCGCCTTCGCCTCGCCGACGGCCGCCACCTGGACTACGACGCCCTGCTGATCGCCACCGGCGCGACCCACGCCTACTTCGGCAACGACCACTGGGCCGAGCATGCGCCCGGCCTGAAGACCCTGGGCAACGCGCTGAACATCCGCCGCCGGCTGTTGATGGCCTTCGAGCGCGCCGAGATGGAAACCGATCCGGAGGCACGCCAGGCCTGGCTGGAATTCGCCATCGTCGGCGGTGGCCCCACCGGCGTGGAACTGGCCGGCACCCTGGCCGAGATCGCGCGGCACACGCTGAAGAATGAGTTCCGCCACATCGATCCGCGCCTGGCGCGCGTGCGCCTGATCGAGGCCGGGCCGCGGGTGCTGCCCTCCTTTCCCGAGGACCTCACCGACAAGGCGCGCCGGCAGCTGGAGAAACTGGGCGTGGACGTGGTCACCGGCACCCCGGTCGCGCATATCGACGCACGGGGCTACCAGCTGGGCGATGTCTTCATGCCGGCGCGCACGGTGCTGTGGGCGGCCGGCGTGGCCGCGTCGCCGCTGGGCGCCAGCCTGGGCGTGCCGCTGGACCGCGCCGGGCGCGTGCAGGTCGAGCCCGATCTCAGCGTGCCCGGCCATCCCGACCTGTTCGTCGCAGGCGACCTGGCGTCGCTGCAGCAGGACGGCCGCCCGGTGCCCGGCGTGGCCCCGGCCGCCAAGCAGATGGGCGCGCACGTCGCCGAGGCGATCCAGCGCCGGCTGCGCGGCGAAACCGCCGTCCACGCATTCCGCTACCGCGACCAGGGCAACATGGCCACGATCGGGCGCATGGCCGCCATCGTCCACATCGGACGCTTCAAGGTGTCGGGCGTGGTCGCCTGGTGGATCTGGCTGGCCGCCCACGTCTACTTCCTGATCGGCTTCCGCAACCGGGTCGTGGTGCTGGTCAACTGGGCGATGGCGTACTGGAGCTACCGGCGTGCGGCACGGATCATCTTCGGCAGCCCGAAGGACGATGCCGCCACGCCTGCAGTGAAGACGTCGGACGACGCCTGAGTCATCGCCCGGGCGGCGCACCGGGAGGGGTGACCGTACCGGCCGCAGCCGGCAGCGGCGTGCCACGCCTGCGTGCGGGTCCAGTGCGAAGGTCCTGCTGCACGTGCAGCGACACGCTGGCCCGCTCCGGTCGCGCCCGCGGGCGAGGCCGCATCGCGTGGCCACCGGCCGGCGATCGCATTCGCCGGCCCGGATACGACGCGGGCCGTCATCCGACGGCCCGCGTGATCGAATTACCTGTCGTCGAACGCGATCCTGCGGCCGTTGGCCAGGACCAGCGTGCCGGCGCCGATGCGTTCGGAATCGGCATCGACGGTGATGAAGTCCGCCTCGATCCGGCCACGCCCCTTGCTGCCGACCAGGTCGAACGCGTACTGGTCGCCCGGCATGGCCCACGACGCCTCGCGGTCGATCAGCGCCTCGCGCACCTCGCCCAGGTGGCGACGCACCTGCGCATGGGCGCGGATCGCGACGATCGCCTGCCGGACGAAGGCGCTGTCCTGCGCGGCGAACTGCTCGGACATCGCCTCGCCCTGGGTTTCCTGCGGAAACGGCGCCTCGCCATCGAAGCGGATCTCGCGGCCATCGGCCAGGGTCAGCGTGCCCGGGCCCAGCCGCTCGGTGTCGGCATCGACGGTGATGAAGTCGGCCACGAGCCGGCCGCTGGCCTTGCTGCCGGTCACATCGAACACGAAGGTTTCGCCGCCGCCGGTCGCCATGCTGGCGGCGGAGTCGGCGCTGAACGTGGCGATCTCGCCCAGCTGTCCGGCGAGCAGCGGGTAACGCGCGACCGCGTCGCGCGCCTGCAGCACGAACGGGCTGTCGTCGGGGATCTGGAAGTCGCCGTCCCCGAACGCCTGCTGTTCGCCCGGCACCGGCGGTTCGCCCTCGAAACGGATTTCGCGGCCACCGGCCAGGGTCAGGGTGCCGGCACCCAGACGCTCGGTATCGGCATCGACGGTGATGAAGTCGGCGGAGATCCGGCCGCTGGCCTTGCTGCCGACCACGTCGAACACGAAGGTCAGCGCGCCGGGCGCGTTCATCGTCGCTTCGGCGTTGTAGTCGAAGCGCTCGATCTGGCCCAGCGGCCCGGCGGTGAGCGGATAGCGCTGGACCGCAGCGCGCGCCTGGGTGATGAACGGGCCTTCGCCCTGCGACTCCGACCCATCCTCGACCGCCAGCTCGCTTTCGAACGGCGCCTCGCCATCGAACGCGATGCGGCGGCCGTCGGACAGGATCAGTACGCCCTTGCCCAGGCGCTCGGTGTCGCCGTCGACGGTGATGAAGTCCGCCTCGATCCGGCCGCTGGCCTTGCTGCCCACCACGTCGAACACGAAGGCCTGCATCCCCGACGCATTCATGCTCGCGCCGGTGTCCAGCTTGAAGGAGGTGATGTCGCCGAGGTGGCGCGCGGTGTCCGGATAACGCTGCACGGCCTCACGCGCCTGGATGGCGAACACGTTCAGGCCGAACCCCATCATCGACTCCACCAGCCCGACGCCCGCGGCATCGGGATCGGCGCCGGCGATCGGATGCTCCTCGCCGCCGGCCATCACCAGGCGGCCGGCACCCAGCACTTCGCGGTGCTCGTCGACGGTCACGAACCGCGCGGTCACGCGTCCCTGCCCGCGGCTTCCCTTCACGTCGAAGACCAGCACGTCGTCGCCGGGCTGCTTCAGGCTTTCGCCATCGTCCAGCCGCAGCTCGCGGATCGCGCCGATGTGGCTGGCGATCACCGGATCGCCCTGCAGCGCGGCACGGGCCTGCGCGATGTATTCCTCACGGTCGATGCCGAATTCGATGCGGCCCGCCGTGGCGGTCTTGGTGTTGCTGTCGCGCGCCGGCGCCGCGATCGCGGCCGCCGATGTCGCCATTGCGATCGCCAGGATGGCGACGCAGGTCCTGCTCCAATGCATGGTGTGCTCCGATGTGCCCCTGTTCAGGGCTGGCGCATGGTCCGCCAAGCGGCATGCCGTGCGCAATCGCCACAACGCACGAAGGCCCCTTTCGGGGCCTTCGGAGCGACGGCTGGCAGCCGGATCAGGCGGCGAACAGCGCCTTCATCTTCTTCAGCGCGTTCGCCTCGATCTGGCGGATGCGCTCGGCCGAAACGCCGTATTCGTCGGCCAGTTCCTGCAGCGTCACCTTGCTGTCCTGGTCCAGCCAGCGACGGGCGATGATGTCGCGCGAACGCGCATCCAGGCCGGCCAGACCGGCACGCAGCAGCTGCAGCTGGTTGTCCTCGCTGTCGGCACGCTCGTAGGCGGCCGAGGGATCCTCGTCGGCGGCGACCAGGTAGGCCGACGGCGCCGGCGGTGCATGGTCGTCATCGTCGTCGGACGATGCATCGAAGCCGATGTCGCGTCCGGACAGGCGCGCTTCCATCTCCAGCACTTCGCGCTCGGACACGTTGAGGTCCTTGGCCACGGCGCTGACTTCGGCCGCGTTCATCCAGCCCAGGCGGGTCTTGGACTTGCGCAGGTTGAAGAACAGCTTGCGCTGGGCCTTGGTCGTGGCGACCTTCACGATGCGCCAGTTCTTCAGGATGAACTCGTGCATCTCGGCGCGGATCCAGTGCACCGCGAAGGACACCAAGCGCACGCCCATGTCCGGGTCGAAGCGCTTGACCGCCTTCATCAGGCCGATGTTGCCTTCCTGGATCAGGTCGCCCAGCTGCAGGCCGTAGCCGTTGTAGCCGCGCGCCACGTGCACGACGAAGCGCAGGTGCGAATGCACCAGCTCGCGCGCGGCGTCCAGGTCCTCGTCGTCGCGGTAGCGGCGCGCCAGGGCCTGTTCCTCTTCCACGCTCAGCACCTGGATCTGGTGCACGGCGCCGATGTAGGCCTCCAGCGAACCCAGCGGGCTGGGAACCGGCAGATTGTTGGCAACGAGAGCAGTAGAGGTCATCTGGTTCATGGGGGTCATCTTAGCAGTCGGGCTTTTGGACTGCCGGGGTGCAGGAAAGTTCCAGTGTTCCAGTTGCAGGACGATGACCGGGTCGAGGCCGCTGCGGCGGGCAGGCGATGGTCGCAATCGGCTGGTGAATGCAGCGAGAGTCGGGTCCTGCCTTCTGAATCAACGGCTTGGAAGCCTCGCTGCGCCCGCGGCGGCATCCAGGATGCCTGCCGCGAAGCTGAACGGCGGCCCTGGATGGCCCGTCGCCCGCACCGCGAGGCGGCATGCGGCTCAGTAATAGCCTGCCATGTTGATGAACACGCCACGGTGCTCGTAACGCAGCTGGGTGAGGTCGTCGCTGAAATCGGTGAAGTTGTAGCCGGCGCCGATCTTGAAGTTCTCGCCGATGCGGCGGTCGACGCCGAGCAGCCAGCCCTTGCGGTCGCCGCCGTCGCGGACCTTCAACCAGCGGTACTCGCCCAGCGCCTCCCATTCCCAGCGCAGCCGGTAGCGCAGCTGCAGCGCGGAGAAGTCGGCACGGCTGTCGAGCCAGGCGCCCTGGCCGCGCCCGGTACGGTAGTCGCCGCGGCGCGAGGACACCTTGGCCGCCAGTTCCCAGTCCGCGCCGAGCTGGCGGATGCCTTCCAGCGATGCGATGCGCGAACGCTGGTCGTAGACGTTGCCGCCCTCCTGGCCGATCGATGCGACATCGTGGAGGTACGTGAACTTGCCGAGCGCGGCCCAGCGTGTGTCGTCGTGCGGGCGCCAGGCGAAACCGAGGTTGGATTCGATCAGCCTGGCGTCGGCCAGCGGATTGAGGCGGTCGCGGGTATCGGCATAGTTGGCGCGCAGCGCCAGCCGCCAGTCCTCGTTGAGCCTGTACAGCAGGCGGTTGGTGGTGACCCACTGCTCGCGCTGTTCGGCCCCGCTGTCGCGCCGGTATTCGAGCTTGCTGTTCCACTGCGCCACCGCGTCGGTGCGACCGCCGCTGACGCTGTAGGCGCGGCGGTCGATCGGACCGGTGGTCGCGTCCAGGTCGCCATCCATCACGGTGAAACCCAGGTTCCATCCCTGGGCCGGATAGAAATCCATGCCGAAGGTATGCACCAAGCCCGCGCTGGCATCGCGGGTGTCCTTCAGGTACTGGCTTTCGTTGTAGACGTTGATCCGGTTGCCCAGCCGCCAGCGCTGGCCGACGGTCCAGCCCGACTGCAGGCCGGTGTCGAACAGCGGGTCGGTGCTGGTGCGATCGGTGCTGTAGCTGTAGCTGCCGTAGACGCTGTGGTCCGGTGCCATCCGGTACTCCGCTTCGAGCTTGCCGCCATGGCCGCGGCTGCCGCTGCTGAGCTCGGCACCGACGCTGGAGCGGTCGCCGAACAGGTGGCGGGCGCCGAGGGTCAGCAGGTCGTTGTCGGGATAGGCGCCGCGATCGTCGTCCAGGGTCAGCTGGCCTGTGCCGTAGAGCTCCCAGCTGCTGCCGAACCGGTGGCGGTAGCTGAGCGCGGCCAGCAGCGCTTCGGCCTGCCGGGTCGCCTGTTCCTCGCGCACGCGGCGCAGTTCGCCGCCGAGCTGGCCGGCATCGCCCACCCGCCAGTCGGCGGTGAGCTGGCTCTGCTCCAGCGCCAGTTCGCCCTGCTCGGTGCGGCTGTGCCGGCCGTAGAGGCTGAGGTCGTCGGTGAGATGACCGAGGAATTCGGCGCCGTATTCCTCCACCGCCGTGCCGAGGTCCTGCCGTGCCACCGAGAATCCGGCGTCGACGTCGCGCCACCAGGTGCCGGCGCTCCAGTCGCGCGTGGTCCAGCCCAGTTCGCGCAGGTTGGCGCGCGCCTCCACCGCCGAGGCGGTGCCGGAGCGCCGCGGCACCTCGGGATTGCGCTGGATGAAGCTGAGGCCGCCGTTGTCGGAGAAGAAGATCGGCGCGGCGGTGGCCTCGGTCCGGGTCTGCTCGAACCGGATCCAGGTGCCGCGGCCGGCCTGCAGGGTCAGGTCGCCGCCCCTGAGGCCGTAGTTCTCGCCGCTGCGGTTCTCGTCCACCCAGGTGCCGCCGACGGCGACGTGGTCGCCCAGCCACTGCCTGCCGCGCACGCCGGTGGTGACATCGTCGGCGCTGAAGCCGAGCGGGACGTACTCGTAGTCCACCAGCAGCCGCTGGTCGTAGCCGTCCAGCGGCCGGTCGCGGGTCAGGCTGCGCACGTTCTCGCGGGTGATCTGGGCCAGCGGCCGGGTCAGGATCAGGCGGCCCTGCAGGTAGTCGATCTCGTAGTCGACGCCTTCCTGCAGCGTGGCGCGCGTCTCGGCGCGTCCGGTGGTGCGGTCGCGGACTTCCAGCACCACCTGGTCGGAGCCGGGCAGCACATCGGTATGGCGCAGGTAATACAGGCTGCCGCCGGTACCGAGGAATTCGCTGTGCCCCGGCGCCGACTGGGCCTCGGAACCGAACACCTTCAGCTGCGAACGCGCATCGCCCAGCGGCGTGGTCGCCATCGAACGCCAGTTCAGCGCGCCACCGTACAGCGAGCGCGCGTACTGGCCGTACTCGGTGCCGGTGATGCCGGTGGCGAAGTTGCCCCACAGCGCCTGGCTCCTGTCCCAGTCCGCGCGCAGGTACAGGCGGCCCTGGGTATCGACGTCGCGCCAGGTGATCGAATCGTCGCCGTAGACCGGGTAGTACAGGTCCGGATCCAGCCGCCGGAACACGTCGCGCGCATCGGCTTCGGTGAAATCGCGGAACAGGTGCTTGAGTTCGCGGTCCTGGGTGTCGGCCTGCGCGGTGACCAGGTACTTCCCGCGCATCTTGCCCTTCAGATAGAAGGCCAGCCGCCCCTCGCCGAGGAAGCCGTCGTCGCCCCGGTCGTCGGCGGCCAGCGGCTGCAGGTTGCCGCTGGCGCTGTTCTTCGACGCGGTGACGTCGGCGATGGCGACCAGGAACATGTAGCGCCCGGTGACGGCGACATCCAGCGTGCGCTGCGCGGCGGGGGCGTCACGCGCCTCGACGCTGACCTCGTAGCGATGCTCGCCGACCGGCTCGATGAATTCGGCGGCGAACTTCTGCTCGAGGTCGACCGGGAAGTGCTGGCCGTTGACGGTGACCCGGCTGTTCGGTTCGAGGTTGCGCCCGTACAGGCGCACGCGCGAGCCGCGGATCGGGATGTTCTGCAGCCGCAGCATGCTCTGGCCGTAGATGCCGGTGCTCAGCTGCAGCGCCTGCGCATCCTCACCCGCCAGCGCCTGGCCGAGGGTCTTCTGCACGCTGTCGCGGGCGAGCTGCAGGCCGCGGTCGAAGTCCGCCGGCGTCACCAGCTGGATCCGCTGCGGCTGGGTCTCGTCGAACGCGCCGCCGGCGCCGTAGGCGCGCGCGACGTACAGCAGCTCGTCGCCGACGCGGAGGTTGAACGCATCCGGCAGGCGACCGTCCCACTCGGCGTCGGCCACGTACCCGGCCGGCAATGCGATGCGTGCCAGCGGCGCGACCAGATCCACGTCGCTGCCCCGGTATAGCGTGACCTCCAGCCGGTCGATGAACGAGGCGTAGTTGTTGTAGCTGTGGAAGCGCAGCGGCCGCGCCAGCCGCCCCTCCTCGAACGGCACGGTGGATGCCGACTGCACGCTGAGGCTGGGGGGCACCATGCTCGGATCCTCGGTGGCCCAGACCACGCCTCCATTCGGCAGATCGGCCATGAAGCCGCCTGATCCGATCGCGCCCGGCTGCGGCCGCGGGGGGAGGTCCGGGCCGGCGGCAGGCGCAGCATCGCGGATGGTCAGCAGCACGCCATCGTCGCTGCTGCACGCGGTATCGCTGCACGTCACCTGGCCGACGGGCATGCGTGGCGGCGTCTGCGCGTGGGCCAGCGGCGTGGCCAGCAGCAGGACCGGAAGCAGGGAGCGATGCAGGGTCGTGGTCATGTCCTCACTCCACCTCGGTCCGCTGCGGCCTGTCCTGCTCCCGCCGTTCCGGCGCCGCGTCCACAGGTGTTCGTTCCGCCAGCGGCAGGACCGCCCTGACCGAGCCATCGGCGCCGATCAGTTCGATCCGGGTGCTGCCGGCCGAAAGCCCAGACACCTGGCCGCGCAGCACCTTGCGCACCGCCTCGGCACGCTGCAGTGCCAGGGCTTCGCCCCCGTCGTCGACCGGCAGCCACACGCGCCCGCCGCCCCGGGACGACAGCGCCGCGGCCGCCCGTGCCAGCACGTCCGCATGGCGCGCGGGAATCTCCGCGCTGCCCTCTTCGAACAGGCCTGTGGCGAGTTCGATGTCGGCGGCCCTGCTGGCGTTCGCCGGAAGCATGCCGCCCGCCGGCAGCCGCGCACCGAAATCGAACCGCACCGGCACGCCCGGGGTGATCCGGCGGACCAGCGGATTGGGCGTGGTGAAGACGGCGCCGGCCGGCAAGGTGGCCGGGTCGACCTTGAGGATGAAGTTGCGCCCGCGGGCGCCGCCGCCCGGAATGCCCAGCAGGTGGTAGCGACCGTAGGCGTCGGTTTCCATCAGCAGGCCTTCGACCGCGGCCACGCGCACGCCGGGGATGCCGCGTTCGCCCGGATCCTGCCGGCCGTTGCCGTTGCGGTCGTCGAACACGCTGCCGACCAGCAGGCTTTCCTCGATCAACGGATCGGCGGTGATCTCGACATCCGCGCTTGCCACGTTGGCGATGCTCCGGCCCTGCGCATCGACCGCGGTGATGCGGTTGGTGTGCAGGCCCGTGCCGGTGCCCGCGCCCACGCGCAGGTAGTAGACGAGACTGGCGCTGTCGCCGGCGGCCACGTCGATCCCGTCGATGCGCAGGGGCTGCACGCCGCCCGCACGCGCGGCGTTGTCGGCATCGCGCACCTCGAAACCGCCGCGGACGAACACGAAGCCGGGCGGCAGGGTGTCGATCAGGCTGACCTCGCGGGCGTCGATCCCGCCCACGTTCTCGATGGCGACCGTGTAGCGCACCAGGTCACCGATGCGTGCGCTGCGGGTCGCCGCGGTCTTCGTCAGCCGCAGCACCGCAGGCTGCGCCCCGACGGTGTCGATGAGCACGGTGGCTTCCGCGCAGGCGGGTGTCGGCACCGAGACATCGCAGATCCGGTAGCGGAAGCTGTCGGCCCCGCCGAACGCGCGCAATGCCCGGTAGATGCACATGCCGCCGTTGCAGGTGACGGTCCCGTTGGCCGGCGCCACGACGATCCGCAGGCTGGACGGATCCAGCGGCGCGGTCCGCATGCTGTCGTTGGCGAGGACATCGATCGCCACCTCGCCCGTCTCGCCTGCCACGACCGCATCGTCGCTCACCCCCAGCACATTGGCGGCCACCTCGATCGTCACCGTCGCGGTCGCGCAGTCGTCGGGATCGGTCACCACGCAGATCCGGTAGTCGAAACTCTGAATGCCGCTGAACCACGTGGCGAGCGCGATCCGGATCCGCGCACCCGACATGACCGTCGCGGTGCCGTAGGGAAGCGGGCTGGCGATGCTCACCACGATGGCGGCCGGGTCTATCGGCCGGCCGTTCTCACGATCGTTGGCCAGCACGTCCACTTCGATGTCCGCGTTCGACGGCAGCACCCATCCATCGTCGGTGGCCTCGATCACCTCGGCGACCACGGTGACCCTGACCGTGGCGGTCGAACAGACGGCAGGCCGGGCGATCAGGCAGAGGGTGTAAGTGGTGGTGTACACGCCCGGATCCAGCCCGCGTGCGACGCTGAGGTTGCCGGCCGCGTCGAACGTCAGCGCGGCCGTGGCGACGGGCGTGAACAGCACGGTCGACGCATCGAGGGCGGTGCCGTTGGAGGTGTCGTTGGCCAGCACGTTGAGCACGTCGCCGCCGCCGGCGGTCGGCACCGAGGCCAGCACGTCGTCGAAGGCCACCAGCGCGCCGGCCTGCGCCTGCACCGTCAGCGTGGCGACCGCCTGCGAACAGTTGGCGGGCGCGGCCCGCTCGCAGATCCGATACGTGACCCGGTAGATGCCCGGCGCCGTCCCCGCGGGCACCAGGATCGCGCCCGTGCCCGACACCGAGAAACCGGGCGGCGCGCCGACGAGACTGAGCACGACACTGCCCGACGACAGCGGCGCCACGCCGTTGAGCTGGTCGTTGCCCAGCACGCTCGGGGTCGCGCCGCCGGTCACCGGATTGATCGGCAGCGCGCCGAACGCGTCGTCCACCGCGAGAATCGCATTGGCACCGACGACCGTGACCCGCACCGTGCCGGTCGCGCACACCGTCGGCTGCGCCACGAGGCAGATGGTGTAGGTGGTGGTGTAGACGCCCGGCGCCAGTCCCGCGGCGACCGTGACGTTGCCTGCCGCATCGAACCCCAGCGCGGACGTCGTGACCGGCATGAACATCACGGCCGAGGGAACCAGTGCCGCACCGTTGGACGCATCGTTCGCGAGGACGTTGATCACGTTGCTGCCGCCGGTCGCGGGCACCGATGCGACCACGTCGTCGAACGCCACCAGCGTGCCCGTGGGCGCCTGCACCGCGACCGTGGCGACGGCCTGCGAACAGTTGCCCGGCGCCGCGCTCTCGCAGATCCGGTAGGTGACCGGGTAGGTCCCCGGCGGCGTGCCGGGCGACACCAGGATCGCACCCGTTGCGGACAGCGAGAAGCCGGCCGGCGGACCGACCAGATTTGCCACGATGACGCCCGCGGGCGGCGGTGCGACACCATTGAAGCGATCGTTGCCCAGTACGCTGGACGTCGCTCCGCCGGTCGCCGGATTGATGGGCAACGCACGGAAGTCGTCGTTCGCCGCCAGGACGATGTTGATCCCGACGACCGTGACGCTGACGCTGCCTGTCGCGCATACCGCCGGCTGCGCGACCAGGCAGATGGTGTAGGTCGTGGTGTACGGGCCCGGCAGCAGGCCAGCGGCCACGCTGACGTTGCCCGCCGCATCGAAGGCCAGCGCCGGCGTGCCGGCCGGCGTGAACGTCACCGACGACGGATCCAGCGGTGCGCCATTGAACGTGTCGTTGGCCAGCACGTTGATCACGTTGCTGGCGCCCGTCGTGGGCACCGAAGCGACCGCGTCCGCCGCGGCCACCAGCGCCGCCGACACGGCGGTGACCGTCACGCTGACGGTGCCTGTCGCGCACACCGCCGGCTGCGCGACCAGACAGATGGTGTACGTCGTGGTGTACGGCCCCGGCAACAGGCCCGCGGCCACGCTGACATTGCCCGCCGCATCGAAGGCCAGCGCCGGCGTGCCGGCAGGCGTGAACGTCACCGTCGACGGGTCCAGCGGTGCGCCACCGAACGTGTCGTTGGCCAGCACGTTGGTCACGTTCGCGCCACCGGTGGTCGGCACCGAGAGGACCGTGTCGGCCACCGCGACGAGGCCGCCGGGCGCGGGGGTCACGGTGACGCTGACAGCGGCGGTGGCGCACACCGCCGGCTGCGCGACCAGGCAGATGGTGTAGGTCGTGGTGTACACCCCGGGCGCCAGGCCGGCGGCGACATTCAGGCCACCCGCCGCGCTGAACGACACTGCGGCGGTGGGCACGGGCGTGAACACCACCAGTGCCGGATCCAGCCTGACCCCGCTGTAGGTGTCGTTCTCCAGCACGTTGATGACATCGGTCGCGCCGCTCACCGCAGAAGCCGTGTCATTGAAGGCGACCAGCGCGCCCGCGGGGCTCTGAACCAGAAGCGTGACCTGGGCGTCTGCGCAGTTGCCCGGCTCGGTGGCATCGCAGATCCGGTACGACAGGGTGAGCTGGCCGGCCGGTGTTCCTGCAGCCACAGAGATCGTGCCGTTCGGCGCCATCAGGATGCCGGCAGGCGGGCCGACCAGCGACGGGAGAACGCTGTTCGCCGGGGGCGGCGTGGTCGCGTTGAAGCGATCGTTCTGCAGCACGCTCGCGGTGGTGCCGCCGGTCGCCGGATTGATCGCGATGGCGGTGAAGTCGTCGTCGAACGCCTCGAGGATGTTGATGCCCCCGGCGACGTTGAAGGTGGCCGTCGCCGTGCCGCAGAGGCTCCCGTTGGGCGCAGGCAGGCAGACCTGGTAGGTGAGCAGCACCGTGCCCGGCGCGCCCGGAGGTGCGGTGTAGGCGAACGTGCCATCGGGGTCGAGCGTCAGTCCCGTCGGAGCAGCGCCCACCACCGTGAATCCGGAGCCCGGAGGCACGTTGTCGTTGGCGCCCAGGTCGCCCGTTTCCTGCACGCCGATGGCGACCGGAACCACGTCGTCTGCTGGTGCCGGCGTCACCACCAGGCTGACGGTCGCCGAGGCGCAGTTGCTCGACGCCGCGGCCTCGCAGATCCGGTAGGTCAGCGTGGTGGCGCCGGAGGTGACGCCGGTCGACACCGTGACCTGGCCCGCGGGCGTGATCGCGTAGCCGGCGGGCGCGCCCACCAGGCTCAGGATCACGTCGGCCTGCAAGGGCGGCGTCGCGCCGTTGAGCGTGTCGTTCGACAGCACCGTCTCCGCACCCGTGGTGCCCGGCACGATCGCCGTGGTGAAGGTGTCGGCCACCGCGGCGATGTTCGCAGCGGTGATGCCGATGCTCACGCCCGCGTTTTCGCAGACGCCATCATTCGGTGCGGGCAGACACACCCGGTAGCTGAAGACGACCGGGCCATGCGCGCCCGGCTGCGGCGTGTAGACGAAGCTGCCATCGGTGTTGAAGACCAGGCCGGCGACGGCACCGCCCTGCAGCACGAACCGCGATCCTGCCGGCACGTTGTCGTTGCTGCCGACATCGCCGCTGACCGGTATGCCCGGCGTGGTGGACACCACGTCATCGGCCGGCGCCGGCGCCACGACGAGCGCGATGTCCGCCGAGGAACAGTTGGTCGACGCAGCCGCTTCGCAGATCTGGTAGGTCAGCGTGATGGCGCCGGACATGACGCCGGTCGACACCGTGACCTGGCCAGCAGGCGTGATCGCGTAGCCGGCGGGCGCACCCACCAGGCTCAGGATCACGTCGCCCTGTGCCGGCGGCGTGACCGCATCGAGCGTGTCGTTCGACAGCACCGTCTCGGTGCCCGTGGTGCCTGGCACGATGGGCGTACTGAAGGTGTCGGCAGTGGCCAGCAGGTTGCCGGCACCGATGTTGATGGTCGCCGAGGCGTTACCGCACACACCATCGTTCGGTGCGGGCAGGCACACCCTGTAGTTGAAAACGACGGGACCAGGCACGGCCGGCTGCGGGGTGTAGACGAAGCTGCCATCGGTATTGAAGACCAGCCCGGCAATGGCACCGCCCGGCAGCACGAACTCCGATCCTGCCGGCACGTTGTCGTTGCTGCCGACATCGCCGCTGACCGGTATGCCCGGCGTGGTGGACACCACGTCGTCGGCCGGCGCCGGCGCCACGACGAGCGCGATGTCCGCCGAGGAACAGTTGCCGGACGCAGCCGCCTCGCAGATCCGGTAGGTCAGCGTGATGGCACCGGAGATGGCGCCGGTGGGCACCGTGACCTGGCCAGCAGCCGTGATCGCGTAGCCGGCGGGCGCGCCCACCAGGCTCAGGATCACGTCGGCCTGCAAGGGCGGCGTCGCGCCGTTGAGCGTGTCGTTCGACAGCACCGTCTCGGTACCCGTGGTACCCGGCACGATCGCCGTGGTGAAGGTGTCGGCCACCGCGGCGATGTTCGCGCCGGTGATGTCGATGGTGACGCTGGCGGTGTCGCACACCGCTGCATCGGGCGCGGGCAGGCAGACCTGGTAGGTGAAGACCACGGGGCCGGTGGTGCCCAGCGGCGCGGTATAGCTGAAGCCGCCATCGGGGTTGAACACCAGGCCCGGCGGTGTGGCACCCGACACGCTGAACACCGCACCGGGCGGCACGTTGTCGTTGGTCCCTGCATCGCCGGTCAACGCAAGACCCACCGGCGTGGACACCGCATCGTCGACCGCGACAGGCGCGATCACGAAGGTGACGGCTGCGTCGTCGCAGTTCGTGGTCAGCGCGGCTTCGCAGATCCGGTAGGTGAGCGTGGTGCTGCCCGCGGGCAGACCGGCGGGAACGACCACCGTGCCGTCGGCATTGATGCTGTAGCCCGACGGCGCCGCCACCAGCGACAGCTGCACGCTGGCCGCCGGCGGGGCCAGCGTCCCGTTGAGACTGTCGTTGGCCAGTACGCTGGCCGTGACGCCACCGGTCGCCGGATCGATCGGCGTGTCGCTGAAGTCATCCGTGCTCGCGATCAGCGTGCCCGCGTCGACATCGATCGTCACGCCGGCGGTGTCGCACACGCCTGCACTCGGCGCCGGCAGGCAGACCCGGTACGCGAAATCCACCGCGCCGCTGCTGCCGGCCGGTGGCGTGTACGTGAAGCTGCCGTTGCCCGCGAGCACCAGCCCTGGCGGAGTCGGCCCGTCGACGGTGAAGACCGCGCCGACAGGCGCGTTGTCGTTGGTGCCGACATGGCCGGTGAGCGGCACGCCGACGCGCGTGGACACCACGTCGTCGACCGCCCGCGGGGCGACCACCAGGCGGATGCCGGCGCTGTCGCAGTTGCTGGGCAAGGCGGTCTCGCAGACCTGGTAGGTCAACGCGATGGTGCCGGCCGCGGCGTTGGCCGGCACGCCCACCATGCCGTCCGCACTGATGGCGTAGCCGGTCGGCGCGCCGACCAGCGACAGCAGCACGCTGGCCGGCAGTGGCGGCGTGGTGCCGTTGAGGGTGTCGTTGTCCAGCACGCTGGCGGTGACGCCACCCGTCGCCGGATCGATCGGCGCGGTGCTGAAGTCGTCGGCGACGGCGACCAGGGTGCCGGGATTGACGTTGATGGTGGCGCTTGCGGCAGCGCACACGTCCACGTCCGGTGCCGGCAGGCAGACCTCGTAGCTGAAGGTCACCGGGCCGCTGCTGCCTGCCGGGGGCGTGTAGCTGAAACTGCCATCGGCATTGAACGTCAGGCCTGGCGGCGTGGTGCCGCTGACCGCGAAGACGGCCGTCACCGGGGCATTGTCGTTGAGCGCCACATTGCCCGTGACCAGTCGTCCGACCGGCGTGGAGACGACATCGTCGTTCGCGGCCGGCCTCACGACCAGGCCGATGCCGGCCGTACTGCAGTTCGTCGGCAGTGCGGTTTCGCAGACCTGGTAGGTCAGCGTCACGGCGCCGGCGGCGGCGCCAGCAGGCACGACGACCGTGCCGGCGGCATTGATCGCATAGCCGCCCGGCGCGCCGACCAGGGACAGCTGCACGCTCGCCGGCAGTGGCGGCGTGGTGCCGTCGAGGCTGTCGTTGGCCAGCACGCTGGCGGTGGTGCCACCGGTCGCCGGGTCGATCGGCGTGGCGGAGAAATCGTCGTCGGCCGCGCCCAGCGTGCCGGCATTGACGTTGATGGTGACGCTGGCGGTGTCGCACACCCCCGTGTATGGGGCGGGCAGGCAGACCTGGTAGGTGAAGCCGACCGGGCCACTGCTGCCTGCCGGCGGAATGAAGTTGAAACTGCCGTCGGACGCCAGGACCAGACCCGCGGGTTCCGGCCCGATGCTGCTGAAGAGCGCACCTGCCGGGACGTTGTCGTTGCCGCCGACGGCACCGGTCAAGGACTGGCCGACCGGCGTGGACACCACGTCGTCCACCGCGGCGGGCGCGACCACCACGACCGCGGTGGCGGTATCGCAGTTGCTGACGAGTGCTGCCTCGCAGAGCGTGTAGCCGATGTCCAGCGCCCCTGCGGTGGTGCCCGGCGCGACGGTCATCGTGCCGCTGGCATCGATGCTCACGCCCGGCGGCGCGCCGACCAGGCTCAGCACCACATCCTGCGGCCGTGGCGGGGTCGCCGCATTGAGGCCGTCGTTGGCCAGCACGCTGGCTGTGCTGCCGCCCACGACCGGATCGATGGGGAACGCCGCGAAACTGTCGTCGTTGGCGATGATGCTGCCGGCGCTGACATCGATGCTCACGGCGGCGGTATCGCAGACGGCTGCATCCGGCGCCGCCAGACAGACCCGGTAGGTGAAGCCGACCGGACCACTGCTGCCCGCTGGCGGCGTGTAGGTGAAACTGCCGTTCGGGTTGAACACCAGACCGGCCGGCATGCCACCGGTGAGCGTGAACAGGGCCGTGGCCGGCACGTTGTCGTTGCCGGCCACGGTACCCGACAGCGCCTGGCCGACCGGCGTGGACAGCACGTCGTCCACCGCGTCCGGTGCGATCACCAGCCGGACCAGCGCGTTGTCGCAGTTGCTCGACAACGCCGCCTCGCAGATCTGGTAGGTCAGGTCGAATCCACCGGCCGCGGCGCCGGCGGCGATGCCGAGCGTGCCATCGGAATTGATCGCCACGCCGGCCGGTGCGCCGACCAGCGACAGCTGCACGCTCGCCGGCAACGGCGGCGTGCTGCCGTTGAGGGTGTCGTTGGCCAGGACGCTGGCGGTGCTGCCACCCAGGACCGGATCGATCGCCGCGCCGCTGAAATCGTCGTCGGCCGCGCTCAGCGTGCCGGCATTGACGTTGATGGTCGCCGTCGCGGCATCGCAGACGCCCGCGTCGGGCGCGGCCAGGCAGACCTGGTAGTCGAAGGACACCGGGCCGCTGCTGCCGAGCGGCGGGGTGAAGGTGAAGCTGCCGTCGGGATTGAACGCCAGGCCGGGCGGTGCGACCCCGCTGACGGCGAACACCGCGTCCAGCGGCACGTTGTCGTTGGTCGCGACATTGCCTGCCACCGTCTGCCCGACACGCGTGGCGACGACATCGTCGTTGGCGGCGGGAGACACCACCAGCGTCACCGACGAGGAATCGCAGTTGCCCGGCAGCGCGGCTTCGCAGATCTGGTAGGTGAGCGTGCCCCTGCCCGCGGCGGCATTGGCCGGCACGCTGACCGTGCCATCCGCGGCGATCGCATAGCCGGTCGGCGCGCCGACCAGCGAGAGCAGCACGGTCGCCGGCAACGGGGGCGTGGTGCCGCTGAGCGCATCGTTGAGCAGCACGCTGGCGGTGACGCCGCCGGATGCAGGATCGATCGGCGCGGCGCTGAAGTCGTCGGCCGCAGCGGCCAGCGTGCCCGCGTTGACGTTGATGGTCACGCTGGCCGTATCGCAGACCGCGGCGTCGGGGACCGGCAGGCACGCCCGGTAAGCGAACGTGACCGGGCCGCTGGTGCCTGGCGGCGGCGTGTAGGTGAAGCCACCGGCGGCATCGAACGCCAGGCCGTTCGGCGAGGGGCCATCGACCGCGAACACCGCACCGACGGGCAGGTTGTCGTTGCCGGCGACGCTGCCGGTCAGCGCCTGGCCGACCGGCGTGGACAGCAGGTCGTCGACAGCCACCGGGCTGAGCAGCAGCTGCACGGTGGCGGTGACGCAGTTGGTCGGCAGGACGGCCTCGCAGAGCGAGTAGGTCAGCGTCACCGCTCCGGCGACGGTACCCGGCGCCACGTGGATCGCGCCTGCGGCACCAAAGCTGATGCCCGCAGGCGGCGCGTTCAGGCGGAGCACCACGCTGGAAGGCGCGGGAGGCGACACCCCGTTGAGGCTGTCGTTGCCCAGCACGCTGGGCGTGGTGCCCCCGGTCACCGGATCGATCGGCGTGGCGCGCAGATCATCGTCGCCTGCCAGCAGCGCGCCGGCATCGACCTGGATGGTCGCACCCGCGGTGGAGCACGAGGCATCGAACGGAACGGGCAGGCACACCTGGTAGGTGAAGGCGACAGGGCCGCTGACGCCATCGGGCGAGGTGTACACGAAGGTGCCGTCGCCATTGAACACCAGGCCGTCGGGCGCCGCGCCGGTGACGACGAACCGAGCGCCGGCGGGCGCATTGTCGTTCGTCGCCACGTTGGCGACGTATGCCACGCCGGCCAGCGCGGTGAACGCGTCGGGTACGGCCAGTGGCGCGACCAGCACGGCCGCGGCGGCGGTCGCGCAGTTCCCCGGCAGCGCCGCTTCGCACACCTGGTAGGTCAGCGCGGTACGGCCGGCGGGCGCGTTGGCCGCGACGGAAAGCGTGCCATCGGGATTGATGCCGAAACCGGCCGGCGGGCCGACCAGCGACAGCTGCACCGTCGCCGGCAGCGGCGGCGTGATGCCGTTGAGCGCATCGTTGCCCAGCACGCTGTCGGTGCTGCCACCTGTCGCCGGATCGATCGCGGTGACGCTGAAGTCGTCCGCCACCGCCAGCAGCGTGCCGGCATTGACGTTGATCGTCACCGCCGCGGTCGCGCACGTCGACGCATTGGGCGCCGGCAGACAGACCTGGTAGGTGAAGCCCACCGGGCCGCTGGTCCCGACCGGCGGCGTGTAGATCAGGCTGCCGTCGGCGCCCAGGTTCAACCCGTCCGGCGCCGGACCCACCACGCCGTACACTGAACCGGCCGGCGCGTTGTCGTTGCTGAAGAGGTTGCCCGCGACCGGCTGCCCGACCGGGGTGGACAACGCATCGTCCAGGGCCTCCGGCGCGATCAGCAGTGATGCCTGCGCGGTGGCGCAGTTGGCGGCCAGCGCGGCCTCGCACAGCTGGTAGACCACGGTCACCGCCCCGGCGCGGCTGCCCGCCGGCACCTCGAGCGTGCCATCGCTGGCGAGCTGGAAACCGGTCGGTGCGCTGAGCAGGGTCAGCAGCACGCTGGCCGGCGCCGGTGGCGTGGTGCCATTGAGGCTGTCGTTGCCCAGCACGCTGGCCGTCGTGCCGCCGACCAGCGGATCGATCAGGCCGGCACGCAGGTCGTCGTCGATCGCCACCAGGTTGCCGGCGTTGACATTGATCGTGACGCCGGCGCTGGAGCACACCGCCTCGTCCGGCGCGGGCAGGCAGACCTGGTAGGTGAAGTCGACCACGCCGCTGGTGCCCGGCGGCGGCGTGTAGGTGAAGCTGCCATCGGCGTCGAACACCAATCCGGCGGGCGTCGCGCTGGTCACCGCGAACGTGGCGCCGGCCGCGACGGTGTCGTTGCCCGCGACATGGCCGCTCACCGCCTGCCCCACCGGCGTGCTCAGCGTATCGCCGGCCGCGACCGGACCGAGCAGCACCTGGACATCCGCCTCGACGCAGTTGCCCGGCAGCACGGCCTCGCACATCCGATAGCCGAAGCTCGCCGCGCCGGCACCGCTGCCGCCCGCGATGGAGATCGTGCCGTTGGGGTTGATGCTGAAACCGGCCGGTGCACCCACCAGGCCCAGGATCACGTCGCCGGGTGCGGGCGGAACCGCACCGTTGTGTCCGTCGTTGGCCAGCACGCTGGCGGTGGTGCCGCCATTGACCGGGTTGATCACGACACCGCGGAAGTCATCGTCGCTGGCGGTCAGCGTGCCGGCGTCGACGGTGATGATCGCCTGGGCGGTCGCACAGACCAGGTTGTCCGGAGCGGGCAGGCAGACCTGGTAGGTGAACGGCACGCTGCCGGTGAAGCCATCGGCCGGCGTGAAGTCGAAGCTGCCGTTGCCGTTGATCAGCAGACCCACGGGTGTACTGCCGGGAATGCTGAAGGTGGCACCGGCAGGCGCGTTGTCGTTGATGGCCACGCTGTTGGACAGCGCGCGGCCGGCCACGGTGGAGAACGCATCGTCCACGGCAACCGGTGCGACCAGCAGCGTGACGGTGGCGGTATCGCAGTTGCCGGTGCCGGCCTCGCACAGTTCATAGCTCAGCGCGACGGGCCCGGCCGCGGCGCCGGAGGGCACGACGATCTGGCCGGCGGCATTCAGGGCGTAACCCACCGGAGCGCCATTGATCAGGTTGAAAGCGACCTGGGCCGGGGCGACCGGCACGCCGTTGAGCGTGTCGTTGCCAAGCACGCTGTCTGTGGTGCCGCCCGGGCCGACCGGGGTGCCGCCGAACGGATCGTCCACCGCATTGATCGGTGCCGCCGCGACGTTGATCGTGGCCGTGCCGGGCGCGCAGACCGAGGCATGCGGTGCCGGCAGGCACACCTGGTAGTCGAACGTGTCGATGCCGACGGTGCCCGCCAGCGGCGTGTAGTTGAAGCGGCCGCTGGGCTCGAACACCAGGCTGCCCAGGTTCGGGCTGGTCAGCGGCGAGAACACCGCGCCGGACGGTGCCCGGTCGTTGTCGGCAACGTCGCCCTGCAGCAGCACGCCACCGGTGGCCGCATACGCGTCCGCGGCCGCTTCCGGTGCGACGATCAGTTCGATGCCTGCGGTATCGCAGCTCATGCCCTGGCACAGCTTGTAGGAGAACGACGCGGCACCGGTCGGCGCACCCGCGTCGACCACCAGCACGCCCCCGGCCCCGATCGAGATGCCGGCAGGTGCGCCGTCCAGGGTGATCGTCGCCAGCGCCTGGGGAAACGGGCTGCCGTTGAGGCTGTCGTTGGCCAGCAGGCTGGGAGTCTCACCGCCCGTGGGCGGAATCACCGTGGTGAAGAGGTCATCCACCGCATCGACGGTGTTGGCGGCCACCACGATCCGTGCCGTGGCGGTGTCGCAGACCGCCGTGTCCGGGGACGGCAGGCACACCCGGTAGATGAAGGCGTCGTCGCCGGTGAAGTGGGTGCCGGGCGTGTAGGTGAACGTGCCGTTCCCGTCGAGGACGACCGAGCCATTCGCCGGATCGCCGCTCACGGCCAGCGCGTAGCCGGATCCGGGCACCGCGTTGTCGTTGACTGCGACGGACCCCGTCAGTGCACGCCCGCCGCCCGGCGTCGTCAGCTGCTCGTCGACCGCATCGGGTCCGACCGGCAGGCGCGCGGTCGCGGTCGCGCAGTTGTCCGGGAATGCCGCTTCGCAGATCCGGTACGTCAGTGCGTAGACGCCCGCAGGCGTGCCCTGCTGGACGCTGATCGTGCCGTTGCCCGCCAGGTCGATGCTGAAGCCAGCCGGCGCACCGACCAGCGACACCTGGACCTGCCCGGCCAGCGGCACGGAGCCGCCGGCGAAACTGTCGTTGGCCAGCACACCTGTTGCGGTGGTGCCGCCCGTCCCCGCCATGATGGCGGCGAACCCATCGTCCAGCGCGACGATGGGATTGGCATCCAGCACGATATGCGCGGTGGCCACCGCACAGACGCCCGAATCGGGGGCCGGCAGGCACACCTGGTACTGGAACGTCCGCGCCGCATTGATGCCGCCGGCAGGCGCATACGTGAAGGAACCGCCGGTCGAGGCGATGGTCAATCCCGGCACGGGCGCCCCGACAAGGCTGTAGAGCGCACCGGCCGGCGCATTGTCGTTGAGTGCGAGATTGCCGGTGAACGTGGACGCACCACCATTGACGTTGAAGCTGTCGTCTGACGCGCGCGGCCCCACGACCAGGTGCGCGACCGCGCTTGCACAGTTGGCCGGCGAGGCTGTCTCGCAGATCCGGTACGTGACCTGCGCGGCACCCGCGGGCGCGCCGGCCGGCACCACGATCACGCCCGCAGGATCGATCGTGTAGCCCGCCGGTGCGGCCGTCAGCTGGATCTGCAGGTTGCCCGCGACGACAGGGCCGCCATCGAGCGTGTCGTTGGACAGCACGGTCGTCGTGCTGCCGCCGGCGAGCGAGGAGATGGGCGTGGCGAACGTATCCTCGTTGGCCACCAGCAGCAGCGGCTGCACTGCAAGGGGTGAGGTCGTCGCGGTGTTGTCGGCCGGCGTCGGATCGGTGGTGCCCGGCGGCAGCACCAGGGAGACGGTGTTGGCCGCAATGGTCGCCGGGGTGACGCCCGGCGCAGTGCCGCTCACCACGATCACGACGTTGCCACCGACGCCGACATCGACCGCCAGATTGATCGCATTGCCGCTGCCGGCGGCCTGTCCGCAGGAGGAACCCGCGCCGGACGCGGTACATACCCAGTCCACGTTGCTCAACTGGACCGGCACGCTGTCCACCACGCCCACATCGATCGCGTTGGACGGCCCTGCGTTGCCGACCTGGATGCGGTACTGCACGATGGAACCGACCGGTGCCGGGACAGGGCTCGTCACGGTCTTGGTGACGCTCAGTTGCGCCTGCAGCGCAGGCACGTTGCTGTCGGTCGCACTGTTGTTGCCGGGCGTGGGGTCGCCCACGTCGGCCGGCGCGGTGACCGTGCCCGTGTTGGACAGCGGCGTCGGATAGGTCTGCGCGGAGACCGCGAGCGGCAGGAGCAGCGATGCCAGCAACCAGAGACCGCGCAGCGTCCTGGCTGCGACGCTACGAACACCGGTATGGACCCTGGCAATCGCCATGCGCTCATCCTCGTGACCCCTTGCCGCACCTTCGTGGCGACGACATGAAGCCGTGTCCTGATCACACCCCAGAGCGGGGCCTCGCTCCTGCATCCGCGCTGATGCGACGGCTAGTAACTGGCTGGGTTGCTGCTGAAATTCACCGGCACGGCGATCGTGGCCTGGCCTCCATTGGCCAGGTCGACGGTCACGCTCACTGCATTTCCGCCGGCAGCACCGCCACTGGCGGCACCGCAGGCGCTGCCGGCGCTGGCCGTGCAGCTCCACGCACCGGAAAGCGTCACGCCGTTCGGCAAGGTGTCGCCGACCACCGCACCGACCACCGGATCCGGTCCGGCGTTGCTGGCCACCAGCGTGTACGTCGCCGTGCCGCCGGGGGTGTAGCTGGCGCTGGCATCGCTCTTGGTGATGGTCAGGTCGGCCTGCCGCGTCCGGTTCACGATCCGGCAGGTCAGCGCCACCGGCTGCGCTGCCAGTGCAGGCGCCTGCAGGGTGAAGGCATTGCCGGCACCGCTGCCGGCCACGTTGGCGTTCTGGTCCGCGCACGACCAGGTGCCGACATAGCGCCCGAGCGTGGTCCCGCTCGCGGCGCTTTCCGCCAGCGCGTAGTTGCCACCGGGCACTGTGACGATCGCAGCGGTGCTGCCGTTGTTGCCGACGCTGCTGGCCGAGGCCACCGTCGCCGCGTTGTAGGTGATCGCGAGATTGAAGCGCCCCGTATCCGATGCCGGCTGCAGTTCCTTCACCAGCTGCAGCGTCGCAGCGCAGGCCTGGGCCACGCCTTCGACGGTGAAGACCGCCTGGCCGATGCGGATGCCCAGCAGACCGAGCAGGTTGTCGACCACGCCGCCGAGCAGGGTGGTCAGGATCGGCGTCACCAGACCATTGACCTGCGTGCGCACCACCGGCAGCAGCGCGTTGACGATGCCGTTGACCAGGTCGGCCACCGGCAGCGGTAGCGGCAGACCGCCGAGCAGGGTCACCACCGGATTGCCGCTGGTGACCTGGATGTCCAGCGAGTTGATCAGCGTGGACACCATCGTCGACGCACTGACCGTTCCCGCGCTCAGGGTCCGCGTCTGCGGAAACGGACCGGTGAAGTTGGCGGTCTGCAGCGGCGGCGTCGCCGTGGCGAAGGCGCGGATGCTGACGGTCAGTGGCAGCGACACATCGGCCACCGCGACGTTGAGCAGGGTCGACACACGCACCGACAGGTTCAATGTCGTCAGCGCCGCCGACGACAGCGCGGTCTGGGTCAGCACCGTCGCGCGGTTGAAGAAGGTGGCATCGCTGATCTGGCCGACGTACAGGTTCACCAGGCCCGGCCGCGCCTGCAGGGTGACCGCGCTGCCGACCAGGTTGACCGCCTGGATCGTGCCCTCCGCACGCGCCACGTCGGCGTAGACCTGCAGATGCAGCACGCTGGCGGTCAGCGAGTTCACGTTCACCCGGACCAGGCCGAGGATGTTGAGGTTGTTCAGCGCCGCCGTGAGCTGGGCCAGGTTCAGGCCCTGCACCAGGTCCAGGTCGAGCTTGGTGCGGATGGCGGCGCTGTGGAACGCGGTGCCCGTCGGCCCGCACACATAGACCGGACGCTCCACCACCTGCAGCCAGAGACGCACGTTGGCGAGGCCGGTCAGGCCCAGCGCCGCCGTGTTCACCGTGATCGGCGTCGGCGTCGTCAACACGTTGGAATAGTTGTAGAGCTGCACGCTGCCGGTCAGCAGATCCAGCACGTTCAGGCGGATGGTCGTGAGCGAACCGGTCGGCAGCTGGATCTGCAGCAGGTCGGCCAGGCGGATGCTGCCGGTGATGCCGGAAGCGCCCAGCGGCAGTGCACCGAGCACGTTCGCCGCCACGGTCTGACCATCGGCCTGCAGCACCGACACCATCGCCGCACGCAGCGCGCCAAGCGAAACGCTGCTGTCCAGGACCTGGCTTGGATCGCTGACGACGACGCCGTTGTTGAGTTGGGTGATCAGCGCATTCAGGTTGATGTTGGCGCCGGCGAGATGGCTCCAGTCCACCGCGGTGAGCGTGATGCTGGTGCCCGGCAGCAGCGCGCCGAACAGCAGGTTGAGCACCGGGCTCTGGCTGCTGTCCACCGATACCAGGCGTGGCCCTGCGCTGACGCAGGCGGCCGAGGTACACGCACTCTGCGCCTGCGCGTTCGTCACGCCGGCAGATGCGGCAAGACCACAGAACAGGCTCAGCAGCCATGCGCGCCAGTGCGCGGATGAACGCTTCACACGACCCGGTTTATCCATTCTCGCCCCCGCATTTACCCGGGTGTACGTTTCTGGCGATGACGGAGGTACGCCGCCATGCCGGTCCTTTTTTCGGCCTGGGTGGTGATGGGGGCAACGCGTGTACGCGCGTTCGTCCGGCCAGCCGCGATTAATGCGTCCGGCGCGAAGCGCGTCAATCCAGATCGGGGCGAAATCGGGTTAGTCTTGCTGGCGGGCGCGATTTCAGCCCCCGCTGAAGTACAGCGGTGTGGGAGCACCGCCAGAGATTCTGTACAGCCTCAGAAAGTATCGCTTGCAGGGAAGTATCACTTACCAATCGGATGGAGGGGGTACGCTGATGGTGACGATGAGTGATCGCATCAGGAAGTCGCGGGTGACCGCTGGCCTGTCCCAGACGCAGCTCGCTATCGAGACGGGCGTGTGCCGCAGCGCGGTCGCCCAGTGGGAGCGTGAAGGCGGTACCTGCCCGAGCGTGCAGAACCTGGCGCGGATCGCCGTGGTGACGCAGGTGCACTTCGAGTGGCTTGCGACCGGTCGCGGTCCCGGGCGGCCGCAGGATGGGGAGCTGCCAGCGCCGACGCCGCGGGCGGAAACGCAGCGCGACGAGCGGGAAGAACGGATCCTCGCCCTGCTGCGGCGCATGCCGCCCCGGAAGCGGCAGGTGGCCCACGCCATCATCGAGATGCTCGACAGCTGACGACGTCCGGGCCGCGCCGACCCGCCACCTGGCGATGCAGGCGCAGGCCCGGAATGAAACGGCGGAAGCAGGAATGGCCGCGATCCCGGACGGGATCGCGGCCATCACGCTTCAGGTCGCGCGGGTCACATCGGCGGCAGGTCGAACACCAGCACCTCGGCGCCCTCGCCCGCCTCGATCGCGACGCTGGACTCGTCGCGGTACAGCAGCGCATCGCCCGCCACCAGCGCGTGTCCGTTCACCGTCACCTTGCCGCGGGCGACGTGCACGTAGGCCAGTCGGCCAGGCACCAGCGCCAGCTCGGCGCGCTCGTCGGCATCGAACAGGCCGGCGTACATGCGTGCGTCCTGGTGGATCCGCACCGAACCGTCCTGCCCGTCGGGGCTGACCACCAGGCGCAGGCGGCCACGCTTTTCGCTGTCGTCGAAGCGGGTCTGCTCGTAGCCGGGCGCGATGCCGGTGCGCTCGGGGATGATCCAGATCTGCAGGAAATGGGTGGTGCCGGTCTGGCTGTGGTTGAACTCCGAATGGGTCACGCCGGTGCCGGCGCTCATCCGCTGCACTTCGCCCGGTTCGATGGTCTGCACATGGCCCATCGAATCCTTGTGCGCCAGCGCGCCATCGAGCACGTAGCTGATGATCTCCATGTCGCGGTGGCCGTGGGTGCCGAAGCCCTGGCCCGCCGCGACGCGGTCCTCGTTGATCACACGCAGCGGCCCCCAATGCACGTGGTCCGGGTCGTGGTATTCGGCGAACGAGAAGCTGTGCCAGGAATCGAGCCAGCCGTGGTTGGCATGGCCGCGCTCGGCGGCAGGACGCAGGGTGATCACAGGGCACCTCCTTGGATGGCGTGGGAATGGCGGGGATGGCGCGCACGGCGCCAGGCATCGAGGCTGAAATCGCCGGCACCGTGCGCGGCCAGCAGCAACAGGCCGCCGCCGATGGCGACATTCTTCATCAACTGGACGAACTGGGTGGTGTCGCCCAGATCGGCGTGGAACAGGACGCCGGCAGCGATCGAGAACGCGGCCAGCGACAACGCGCCGCTGCGGGTGAACAGGCCGGCCAGCACGGCCAGGCCGGCGCCGATCTCGACCAGGATCACCAGCGGCAGCAGGAATCCGGGCACCCCCATGGCCTCCATGTACTGCTGGGTGCCGGCATAGGCGCCGAGCTTGCTCCAGCCGGAGGCGATGAAGATCGAAGACAGGCCGATGCGGCCCAGCAATGCATACAGATGGCTCATGACACGCTCCTTCGGGGGCGGGATCCGCGGCCTGCGGATCGATGGGCACCCGGCAATGGAGCGCATCATGATTGACATCACCTACAGAATAAACATCCTTTCCAATCACCAATTGTTCTATTTTTGAAATATTCCAAGCAGACCACCGCCCAGTGTTTCCCGATGCATGGCGCCATCCACGCAACACCCTGTCCGCGCGGCACGTACTGCCGGACGCGACGCGGCGGCGCACACTGGCGCTCCCTCCTCTTCCGTCCGCCGCCTGGCCAGTCCATGGATGTCCTGCTGCACCTGATCGAGCACTACGGCCTGTGGGTGGTCTTCCTTGCCGTGCTCGCCGACCAGGGCGGGTTGCCGGTGCCGGCCGTCCCGCCGCTGGTGATCGCCGGCGCGATGACCGCGCAGGCGGGCGATCCGGTCTGGCCGATCCTGGCGGTCGCCGTGGTCGCATCGGTCGTCGCCGATGGCATCTGGTATGCGGCGGGACGGCGCTACGGCAGCGTCCTGTTGCGGCTGATGTGCCGGTTGTCGCTCTCGCCGGACTCGTGCTCGGGCAGCGCGCACGGCATCTATGCGCGCTGGGGCGCACCGTCGCTGGTCGTGGCCAAGTTCATTCCCGGCTTCGCTGCCCTGGCCACGGTCATGGCCGGCCAGATGCGCACCGGGGCGTTCCGTTTCGCCTTCTACGACGGCCTGGGCGCGCTGCTCTGGGCCGGCAGCGCGGTCGCGCTGGGCGTGGTGTTCCGCGATGCGGTCGGCGAGCTGCTGCTGGAACTGGAATCGCTGGGCCGGATCGGCCTGGGCCTGCTGCTGGCGGCCCTGGCCGCCTTCATCGCGTGGAAGGCCTGGCAGCGGCAACGCTTCCTGCGCCTGCTCCGGATGGCGCGGATCTCGGTCGAGGAACTGCGGGAGCGGATCGACGGCGGCCTGGCACCGCAGGTGCTCGACATCCGGCCTGCGCAGCAGCGCGCGGTCTCCGGCTGGATTCCCGGCGCGGTGCTGGTGGCCGAGCTGGGCGACCTGGCGCTGGATCCGCACCAGGACGTGGTCATCTACTGCGACTGCCCGGACGAGGCCTCGGCCGCGCGCCTGGCGCGGCGGCTGCACGCACGCGGCTTCCGCAACGTCCGCCCGCTCGCGGGCGGCTTCGAGGCCTGGCATGCACGTGGCCTGCCGGTTGCCCGCCACGACGACACGCCGGCGGCGCACGCGGTGGTGCAGTCGGCCTGAGCCGACGCGGCGACGCGTTCCCGGTCAGCCGGCCAGCAGCCCTTCCACGGCGCTGCGCGGCGGCAGCGACCAGTCGACCGGCGCCTGCCCGTGCTGTTCCAGGTAGGCGTTCGCGGCGGAGAAATGGCCGCAGCCGAGGAAGCCGCGGTGCGCCGACAGCGGCGAGGGATGCGGCGCCTTCAGCACCCGGTGCCGGCGCGGGTCGATGAGCTTGCCCTTGGCCTGCGCATAGCTGCCCCAGAGCAGGAACACCAGCCCTTCGCGCTCGCCTGCCAGGGTTTCGATGGCGTGGTCGGTGAAGCCCTCCCAGCCCTTGCCCTGGTGCGCGCCGGCGCGTCCTTCCTCCACCGTCAGCACCGCGTTGAGCAGCAGCACACCCTGCTGCGCCCATGGCAGCAGGCAGCCGTGGTCCGGACGCGGCAGACCGAGGTCGCGCTCGATCTCCTTGTAGATGTTCTGCAGCGACGGCGGCACCGGTACGCCCGGCAGCACCGAAAAGCACAGGCCGTGCGCCTGGCGCGGACCGTGGTACGGATCCTGGCCCAGGATCACCACCTTGACCGCATCGAACGGGGTCGCTTCGAACGCGGAAAAGATCCGCGGCCCGGGCGGATGGATCCGCGCACCGGCCGCCCGGCGCTCGCGCAGGAACACCGACAGGGCCTGCATGTCCGGCCGCTGCAGCCACTCGCCGACATGCGCCTTCCACGACGCCTCCAGCCGGATCCGGTCTTCGGCGCCACTCATGCGCGGGAACGTCCGGCGCCATCGAGCCGCGCCAGGCGCAGCTGGAACAGCACCTTGGTGATCAGCAGGCGCTCCTCGATCGGCTTCTGCACCAGATCGTTGGCGCCGGCGCGCAGCAGTTCGGACTGGTTGTGCCGGTTGGTGTCGCCGGTCATCACCAGCACCGGCAGGCGCCGCTTGCCGTAGGCGAAGTCGATCCGGATGCGCTCGACCACGTCGCGCCCGCTCAGCTCGCCCTTCAGGGTCACGTCGGTCAGCACCACGTCGATCCGCTGCGGCGTGCGCCCGAGCGACTCGGCGGTCAGCAGCGCGAACGCCTCCTCGGCGGTCAGCACGTGGATCACCTGCAGCTGCTGGCGCTCGAGCATGCGCTTGGTCGCCTCGGCCACCACCCGGCTGTCCTCGACGTAGAGCACGGTCGCGCCGACGATCGGCTGCGGCTGCACGTAGCCGCGGATGAACTCGGCCAGCGCCTCGTGCCCGAGCGACTTGTCGAAGTAATCGGTCACGTACTCGGTGAAGCGCCGCTCCACCAGATGCTGCTGCGCATCGCCGGACACCACGATCACCGGGACGTAGGCCTGGCCGGAGGCTTCACGCACGCCCCGCGCCAGTTCCAGGCCGTCGCCGTCGGGCAGCGACAGCGCGGTCGTGACCAGGTCGAACGTGCCCGCGTCCAGCGCCTGCCGCGCCCCGGCGATGCTGGCGCAGCCGACCACCTCGACATCGGGCAGTTCGCGCTGCATCACGTCGGCGATCAGCTTGCGCACCAGTTTCGATCCGTCCACGACCATGATCCGCGGTGCATCGCTGATCAGGTACTTGAGCTCTTGCGCGGCCATCAGGTCTCCGTCGGTCGCGTCTGTCGCAGGAAGTGGCCAGTGACGGCCCAGGCGCCGAGCCAGCCCAGCACCAGGGTGCCCAGCAGGACGAAGCCCGAATGCAGCGCATCCAGGCCCTTCAACGAAAACTGGCTGCCGTAGCTGGCGCTGAGCGCGGCCAGGGGCTCGCGCAGCGCGGCACCGGCGCCGGCCAGCAGGCCGAGCGCGAGCAGGCCGGCGCCCAGGCCGTACCACGCGCCCAGGTACAGGAACGGCCGGCGGATGAATCCGTCGCTGGCGCCGAGCAGCTGCAGCACGCCGATCTCCTCGCGCCGCGACTGGATGTCCAGCCGCACCGTGTTGCCGACCACCAGCAGCGCGCCCAGGCCGAGCAGGGTCGACAGCACCTGGACCACGCGCTGGCCGAAATGCAGCCAGTTGTCCAGGCGCTGGCGCCACAGGGCGTCGTGCTGGACCAGGTCGGCCTCGGCCAGCGCTTCCAGGCTGGCCGCCAGCCGCGCATCGTCATCGCCGTGCGGCGTCACCACCAGCAGCGTGGGCAACGGATTCTCGCCCAGTGCGTCGATCGCCTCGCCCAGGCCGCTGTTCTCGCGGAATTCGCCCAGCGCCTGTTCGGGCGTGCGCAGCTCGACCGCGGCCACGTCGCCGCGGCTGCGCAGCGTGGTGGCCAGGCGTTCGGCCGCCGACGGCGCGACGTCCAGCTTCAGGAACAGGTTGATCTCGCGCGACTGCTGCACGCTGCCGGCGAAGTGGCGCAGGTTGTCCATCACGATCGACAGGCCTAGCGGCAGCGCCAGGGCCAGGCCCATCACCGCGATGGTCAGCAGCGTGGCCCAGGGCTTGCGCAGCGCGCGGCCGAGGCTGAAGGCGATGCTGTGCAGATGCTGGTCGAACCAGACACGCAGGCGCGACGGGGCCGATGCGGTGCTGCGGCTGTTCATTCGGCCAGGTCCTCCGGCGAGATGTCGTCGACCAGGCGGCCGTGGTCGAGGATCAGCACGCGGCGGCGCATGCGCCGGATCAGCGGCAGGTCGTGGCTGACCACCAGCACGCTGGTGCCGCGCGCGGGCAGTTCGGCGAACAGGGCCATGATCTCGCCGGAGAGGGTCGGGTCAAGGTTGCCGGTGGGTTCATCGGCGACCAGCAGCGCCGGCTCGGCGACGATCGCGCGGGCGATGCCGACGCGCTGCTGCTCGCCGGCCGACAGCTGCGAGGGCAGCGCCTTCTCGCGGTGGCCCAGGCCCATCCGTTCCAGCACCGAACGCACGCGCTTGCCGATCTCGGCCCGGTGCGTGCCGCGCAGGATCAGGGGCAGCGCGACGTTCTCGCCGATGCTGCGGTCGTGCAGCAGGCGGTGGTCCTGGTAGACCACGCCGACCTCGCGCCGGTGCAGCGACACCTTGCCGCCGCGCACGCGCTGCAGGTTGCGCTCACCGAACAGCACGGTGCCGCGGCTCGGCCGCTCGGACAGATGGATCAGCTTCAGCAGGGTGCTCTTGCCGGCGCCGGAATGGCCGGTGACGAACAGCATCTCGCCTTCGTCCACGGCGAAGCTGACATCGGTCAGCGCCTCGTGGCCACCGGGATACTGCTTGCTGACGTTCTCGAATCGCAGGACGCTCATGCACCGATTATGCAGGCGCACCCTGCGCGGCGCGACAGGCGATGACGCGGGCGGTACGCCTCCATGCACGAACGGTGCGTCGGGCGGCGCCCATGGCGAAGGGCCGCGTTGCAGGCCCTGGGCATCGGGATCGATCGGCGGCGCATCGCTGCGCCGCCGTCACTGGAGGTCCTGCCGGCACGCGGCAGGACAGTGCCTCAGTGGCTCGACACCAGCGAGCGCAGCTTGCGGCCGAGGCGGGCCAGGAACGAGCCGCCGGTGCCGGTCGACGCCGCAGGCGCCTGCTTCGACGGCGCGACCTTGTGCGCCGGCACGTTGCCGGGGGCGGGCTGCGCCTGGCCTTCGGCCGGTGCGGCGCCGTCGACCGGCTTGCCGCGACGACGGCGACGACGCTTGCGCGGTGCGCGCTCGCCATCCTCCAGCGACTCGACGGCCGCGGCCGGCTTCGGTGCGGCAACGGCGGGGGCCTCGACCGGCACTGGCGCGGTCACGGCTGCGGCGGCGTCCTCGGGCGCGACGGCGGCCGGGCGCGGCTTGCGACGCGGCCGTTCGCCATCGTCGCGGCGTTCGCTGCGGCCACGGCCGCCGGCAGCGGCGCTGCCGCCCGTGCGACGTCCGCCACCGCGCTTCTCCTCCTCGGCCGCACGCTGGGCGCGCGCCTCGCGGAAGATTTCGCCCACGCTCTCCTCGGCCTCGTCGCCTTCGGCGCCTTCGACCCGGACGCGCTCCGGACGCGGCAGCGCGGTCAGCAGCTCGGCGGTGACCGGCTCGGACGGGATCTTCTGCTCGATGTAGGCCTCGATGTCCGGCAGGCCCATCGCGTAGCGCTCGCAGGCAAAGCTGATCGCGTCGCCTTCCGCACCCAGACGGGCGGTACGGCCGATGCGATGCACGTAGTCTTCGGCATCGAACGGCAGGTCGTAGTTGTAGACATGCGAGACGCCGTCGATGTGCAGGCCGCGCGCGGCCACGTCGGTGGCGACCAGCAGCTCGAGCTGGCCGGCCTGGAACTTGCGCAGCAGGGTCTCGCGCTTCTTCTGCGGCACGTCGCCCGACAGCACGCCGACCCGGTAGCCGGCCTTCTCCAGCGAACGCGCGACGCGTTCGACGAAGGCCTTGGTGTTGACGAACACCATCGTCCGCGCGCCCTCGCTGCGCGACAGCAGGCCCAGCAGCAGCGGGATCTTCTCGTCGTCGGCCGGGTAGTACAGGCGCTGGCGCACGCGCGCGGCGGTGATGGTCTCGGCCTCGACGACGAGCTTTTCCGGCTCGTTCATGTGTTCGTAGGCCAGCTCCAGCACGCGGTGGCTGAGGGTGGCCGAGAACAGCAGGGTCTGGCGGGTGCCGCGCTCGGGCATGCGGCGCAGCAGGAAGCGGATGTCCTTGATGAAGCCCAGGTCGAACATGCGGTCGGCTTCGTCCAGCACGCAGATCTCGCAGGCGTGCAGCGAGCCCACCTTGTGCTGCTTGACGTAGTCGATCAGGCGGCCCGGGGTGGCGATGATCACGTCCACGCCCTGCTGCAGCAGTTCGCGCTGCTTGTCGTAGTCCACGCCGCCGTAGACCAGCGCGAAGCGCAGGCCAAGGTCGGAGCCGAACTTGACCGCATCTTTGTGGATCTGGATCGCCAGTTCGCGGGTCGGGGCCAGGATCAGCGCGCGCGGGTCTTCCGGCTTGCGGTCGGCCAGCGCCGGGCGGGTCAGCAGGCGGTTGATGACCGCGACCAGGAAGGCCAGGGTCTTGCCGGTGCCGGTCTGGGCCTGGCCGGCGACGTCGCCTCCGGGCAGGGCGACCGGCAGGGTCAGCGCCTGGATCGGCGTGCAGCGGGTAAAGCCAGCGCCTTCCAGCCCGGCGAGCAGCGTCGGGTGCAGGTCGAACGCGGAAAAGGTCACATCGGTCAGCGGTTTGTCGCTCATCATCCAGTCTTCTTGGTGGCCACCGCAGGATATACGGCGCTGGCCTTGCATCGGTTTCCCGGCCGCAGCACACTGCGCGCGGCGCCGGGTCGTGCGGTTCGTCAGGGCTTGCAACCCTCTTGACTTATCCGCGGAACGCCCCAGTTTAACCCAATGCGCGGGCAGCCCCGCCGGTCCGTGCACGAGCAACCCCCGGAGACAGCAAGTGAACGACAAGGTGATGCACGTCGGCGACGCCGATTTCGACGCCACCGTGCTGCAGTCCAGCGAGCCGGTCCTGGTCGACTTCTGGGCCGAGTGGTGCGGTCCCTGCAAGATGATCGCCCCGGTGCTGGACGATCTGGCCGCCACCTACGACGGCAAGCTGAAGGTGGCCAAGGTGAACGTGGACGAGAACCGCGCACTGGCGATCAAGTACCACGTCCGCTCGATCCCGATGCTGCTGCTGTTCAAGGATGGCCAGGTCCAGGCCACCCAGATCGGCGCGGTCGGCAAGGGTCAGCTGACCCAGATGATCGACAAGGGCCTGACCGCGGCCTGAGGCCCGGCACGCCCGGGGACGCGGACGCCCTCCCCGCCTGCCTGAACCGCCGCGGCGGCCGGCTTGCCGCCGCCGTGGCGCGGTGATAGTGTCGCTTCGATCCGGTCGCGCCTCGCGGCCGCACCCACCTGGATACGCCAACCGGCATCCCGGTTTCCCCTTCCCACGAGTCCATCCGCCCGTTCTGGGCGCTCGCATCTGCCAGCGAGGAATCGCAGTCTTGTCCGAGAACACCCTGCCTGAAGCGACCGGGAGCGAAGACGCACCCGTCGAGAAGCGCGTGCGCAAGCAGCGCGCCCCCAAAACGGCCCAGGAATCCAGCAGCGCCGACGCACCCGCTCCGGCTGCCGCAGCGCCTGTCGCCCCCCCGCCGCCGGCCGCTGCTGCTCCAGCCGCCGCCGGATCGGCCCCGTCCGCGCCAGCCTCCGCCGAGTCCCAGGGCGCCAGGAACGATGGCGGCGGCCAGTCCCAGTCCGCCGGCAATGACGGCGATGGCAACGACCGCGATGGCGGCAACCGCCAGAACCGCCGCGAGCGCTTCCGCAACCGTCGCGACCGCGAACGTGGCGGCGGTGGCGGTGGCGGACGCCCCCGCGACGATGGCGGCATGCAGGACGACGGCGGCCACCAGCCGCAGCACCAGTCGCGCCCGCATCCGAGCGTGCCGGAAGGGTTCCCGCAGTACTCGCTGGGCGACCTGAAGCGGATGCCGGCGCACAAGCTGCTGGAGATCGCCGAGCAGCTGCAGATCCATGAAGGCGTGGCCCGTGCCCGCAAGCAGGACGTGATCTTCGCCCTGCTCAAGGTGCTGACCCGTCATGGCGAGGGCGTGGCCGCCGACGGCGTGCTGGAGATCCTCCCGGACGGCTTCGGCTTCCTGCGCGCGGCCGAGGCCAGCTACCTGGCCGGCCCGGACGACACCTACATCTCGCCCAGCCAGATCCGCCGCTTCAACCTGCGCACCGGCGACCACATCGCCGGCCGCATCCGCTGGCCGAAGGACGGCGAGCGCTACTTCGCGCTGAACGTGGTCGACACGATCAACGGCGAGCCGCTGGAAGCGAGCAAGGGCAAGGTGCTGTTCGAGAACCTGACCCCCCTGTTCCCGCGCAAGCGCTTCCGCCTGGAGCGTGGCGACGGTTCGACCGAGGACATCACCGGCCGCATCCTCGACCTGGTCGCCCCGCAGGGCAAGGGCCAGCGCGCGCTGATCGTCTCCCAGCCCAAGGCCGGCAAGACGATGATGATGCAGCAGGTCGCCTCGGCGATCACCGGCAACCATCCGGACGTGCACCTGATCGTGCTGCTGATCGACGAGCGTCCGGAAGAAGTGACCGAAATGCAGCGCACCGTGCGCGGCGAGGTCATCAGCTCGACCTTCGACGAGCCGGCCGCGCGCCACGTGCAGGTCGCCGAAATGGTGATCGAGCGCGCCAAGCGCTTGGTCGAGCACAAGAGGGACGTGGTGATCCTGCTCGACTCGATCACCCGCCTGGCCCGCGCGTACAACAACGTCGTGCCCAGCTCCGGCAAGGTGCTGACCGGCGGCGTGGACGCCAACGCGCTGCATCGCCCCAAGCGTTTCTTCGGCGCGGCCCGCAACGTCGAGGAAGGCGGCTCGCTGACCATCATCGCCACCGCGCTGATCGATACCGGCAGCAAGATGGACGAGGTGATCTACGAAGAGTTCAAGGGCACCGGCAACTCCGAAGTGCACCTGAGCCGTCGCATCGGCGAGAAGCGCGTCTACCCGGCGATCGACATCAACCGCTCGGGCACCCGCCGCGAGGACCTGCTGATCGAGCCGGACCTGCTGCAGAAGATCTGGATCCTGCGCAAGCTGCTGCACCCGATGGACGAGATCGGCGCGATGGAGTTCATGCTCGACAAGATGAAGAACACCAAGTCCAACGACGAGTTCTTCGGTTCGATGCGGCGCTGATCCCCAGGTGTCGCAAACGGAAAAGCCCCGCCAGCGTGCGGGGCTTTTTCGTTTCGCCCGTTGCCGCCGAAAGAAGCCGCCTCAGCCGCCCTGGGCCGGGAGCAGCCGCAGCACGCCCTGCATGCCGACCGGATACAGCCCGCCCGATACCAGCGCATCAGGGGATACGTCATCGTCGACAGGCAACCACGACACCGGCTGGCGCGGGCCGGGGCTGTAGACCTGCCAGCTCCCGTACTCGTCGTGCGGCCGCGCGAGGGAATAGGCGACCGGAACCCGCACGCTGACCAGGTCCGTGTTGCCTGCCTTCGCACCGCGGCTGGCACGGCGATAGGTCCAGTTCCTCGCGTTTTCGGCCGCGTTCTTCGCCAGCACGCCGCGCCAGCGGTCCAGTTCCATCCGGCTGGCGGTGAAGCGCAGGTTGACCTGCTCGACCGCGACATCCTCGACCCGACCGCCAGCATCGATCCGAAGTACCAGATAGACCGTGCCGGCCACCCCGCGCTCGGCTGCCGACCTGGGATAGCTCGGCGGGGGCCTCGACACCGCCTCGAGCTCATATCCCTGTTCTTCGGCCGGATAGAAGTTCCGGCCGCGCATCTCGACCCTGAAAGTGCCATCGCCATCGGGCACGGCCACCAGCAGCAACCCCATCCTGTTGCGGATGGGTGCCGGCCGCCCATCGACAAGGGTCGGCTCGAAGCGCCATGCCGCGATCTGCGCCTCGATGAAGCTGACGACGTTATCGGGCAGCTTTTCCTGCCGTTCGAGGCTGTACCGCTCGACCACGCCCTGCGCGTCCACCTCGATCTGGCCGTCGACCAGCATGCTGGCCTCCATCTGGCTTCTGGCGGACGCCGACGGCGCCGCGACGGCCACGCCCATCCCGCACCACATCACGAGCAAGCAGATTGCCGCGCGCATCATCGGACTCCTTTCCGTGCCCTGGTTTCGGCCGGAGTCTAGCGCGTGGCATCCGCCGCCGGCAGCGCCCAGATGCTGTTCGGGTCGCCGTCGCGGCCACGGCGCAGGGTCGCGCGGGCCATGCGCCAGAAGCCCCAGGCCATCAGCAGGGCGGTGGCATCGACCAGCACGAAGGTCCAGTCGCCGTGCCACAGCGCGGCCAGCGGCGAAGCCCCCGCGCCGACCAAGCCGGCCACCGGCACCAGTGCGGTCAGCACGGCGCACAGCAGCAGCAGCTCGTGGCCGGCGCGGGCCGGGCGACGCACGCAGGCCCAGGCCAGGCAGGCGAAGAACACCGCGTGGTAGACCCGTTCCACCGAGACGCCCGGCAGCAGCTTGTCGGCCACGAACAATGCGGAAATGCCGCCCACGCAGCCTAGGCACACGCCCAGCGTGAGCGCGGCGACGAAGCGGGTGCGGCGCGGCTGCTGCACCTGGCGGCGTTTGCGCCGCGCCTCGATCCACAGCAGGTTGCCGGTGTAGAACAGGAACGCGCCGGCAAGGCCGAGCACGAAGTACAGCCACTTCACCGCGGCCTGGCCGAAGTGGCCGTAATGCAGCATCTGCAGGCCGCGCAGGAACGCCATGCCAGGCGGGTAGTCCTTCGGTCCCAGTGCGTTGATCACCTCGCCGCTGGCCAGGTTCAGCGCCACCCCGCCCATGTGGTTCAGGCGCCGCTGCGGCAGTTCGCCGTACAGCGTGGCCTGGCCGTTCGCGTCGCCGGCATCGTGGTAGGACAGGCTCTCGACCGCGATGCCCGGCAGCGCCAGTTCGGCACGGCGCAGCAGTTCGGCCACCGGCAGCATGGGCGCGGCGACGCCGGCCGGCTCGACATGCGGCGCGATGTCGAAATCCGATTCCAGCAGGGTGAGCAGCTTGCCGTCGTAGACCAGGAACTGGAACGGCGCCAGCAGCAGGAAGCCGATCGTCAGCACCGCGCCGGACCAGGCGAAGATCACGTGGAACGGCAGCGACAGCACCCCGATCACGTTGTGCGCGTCCTGCCACATGCGCTTGATGTTCTTCCCCACGCGCAGCGCGAACAGGTCCTTGAGGAAGGCCGGCGCATACAGCACCACGCCGCTGACCAGGGCCAGCCCGTACAGCACGCAGAACACCCCGAACAGGTACATCCCCGCCGTGCGCGGCAGGCCGGCGGTGAAGTGCAGGTCGTAGATGAAGTCGACGAAACCCGATCTCCCCGGCGCCTGATGCAGGGCGCCCGACGCATCGAGCGAGAAGCGGTGCTGGACCGCGGCCGCTTCGTCGTACCAGTACAGCGTCGGCTGCGGGCCGTGTTCGCCCGGCAGGACCAGATAGACGCTGTGCGCGGCCGCCGGGTGCGCGGCCAGCACGGTGTCCAGCAGCCGTTGCGCCTGCGCATGGCCATCGGCCGCCGAGCGCTCGGCGGGGATGTCCTTGCCGGCACGTTCCCAGTCCTGCAGTTCGTGCACGAACACGGTCAGCGCGCCGGCATAGAACGCGATGAACAGGCCAAGGCCGGCGATCAGGCCGACCCAGGTATGTACCGCCAGATAGGTGCGCAGCGTAGCGGCCTTCATGCCGGCAGCTCCGCCCAGCCCAGCAGCCTGGCCACGTGGATCAGGCCGAAGCACAGCAGGGTCAGTCCGCCCATCCAGCCCCAGGCGCGCGGGCCGCTGCGCGCATGGAAGGCCAGCGACATCACGCCGATCCACAGCGGGAACGACAGCAGCAGCCACGGCAGCGTGGTCCGCGTCGGATCGCCTGGCCACAGCAGGGCCAGCAGGCCGATGATCGCCACCGTCAGCGGCAACCCGAGCAGCGCGGCGGCAAGCGACCTAGCCCACATCGGCGTGGCCTCCGCGCTGCTGCCGCCATGCATCGAGGCACGGCATCAGGACCAGCACCAGCATCAGCGCGGTGAGCGCGGCGAACAGGCCCGCCCAGACGCCCAGCGCGGCCACCGCCGCCGCGGCGGACAGCACGGCGCTGGCCCAGGCGAACGCACGCAGCGCGCGCTTGTGCGGGCGCAGGCCGGGACGCAGCCGCTGGTGCGCGCTGGCCAGATGGAAGGCGATACCTGCCAGCAGCGCCGGCAGCAGATAGAGCAGGGTCATCGTGGCGGCCTCGGCTGCGGTCCTGTGGATTACCAGCGGTACTCGAACCCGACCCCGACCACGCGCGGCGCGCCGAGGATCACGTTCGGGCTGTCATCGCTCCACGCGTACTGCGTGTAGTCCTCGTCCAGCAGGTTGCTGGCGAACAGGTAGGCGCTCCAGTCCAGGTTCTCGTAACCGAAACGGCCGTTGACCAGGGTCCGTGCCGACAGCCGCTTCGCATCGGCGCCGATGTCGGGGCTGACGCTGCTGCGGTGATTGACGTTGAGGTTGGCGAACCACTGCTCGGCCCAGCGGAGGTTGCCGCCGATGGCGAAGGTCCAGCGTGGCGCGTAGGCGAATTCCGAACCGGAGTAGTCGTCGATCTGCGCGCCGGCGACGGCCACGAACGCGTCGTAGCGGGTGCGCGAGTAGCCGACCGAGGCATACCAGTCGAACGCGGCGGCGAGGCGGTGGCCGGCCTCCAGCTCGAACCCGTACAGATGCGCCTTGCCGGCGTTGACCGTGTGGTAATCGAACTCGTTGATGCCGAACAGCGCGCCGACCTGCTTGTCCTCCCAGTCGATGTAATACAGGTTGGCATTGAGCGTCAGCGCATCGTCCAGCCACTGCGAGCGCAGCGACAGTTCCGCGTTCCAGGTGTATTCGGGGTCGTAGGCGAAATCCTGGCCGCGCGCGATGTTGAAGGTCGATCCGCCGGAGCGGTAACCACGCTGCACGACCAGCGCGGTCGACACGTCGTCGGTGAATGCGTAGCGCAGGCCGAGCCTGGGCAGGAACGCATCGAAGGTGCGCGTGCTCTGCGGGGTCGCGCTGTTGGCGTCGGCGACCATGCCCAGCACCGCCTGGTTGATGCCGGCGATCGCCGGCGCCAGGCTCGGGCCGAACGCCGCCGGATCCGGCAGGACGCCGGCGAATTCGGCATTGGCCACCGCACCGGACCGGTACTGCTCGCGGTCCTGGCGGAAGCCGCCGAGCAGCGACAGGCGCGCGGTCAGGGCGAATTCGGCATCGGCGAACAGCGCCAGGTTGCGCGCCCGCGACCAGCTGCCGCTCGCGTAGTCGACCGGGATCACCGGCATCGCCTGCGCGTACAGTCCGGCGATCGCGCCGGCGGTCGCCGCATCCAGGCCCGCGCCACGCAGCACCGCCGCGATCGTGCCGGCCGGGGTGACGACGTTGGTGCGGTTGAGCTGGTCGCGATCCATCTCGCGCTGCGAGGCGTACAGGCCGACCAGGCCACGCAGGCGCTCGCCGCTGTAATGCAGGCGCAGCTCCTGCGAGAAGGTGTCGAACTGCTCGTCGGTATCGCCGTGCGCCTCCGGACGTTCGGTGAGGTCGGTGTCGTAGCTGCGCGTCATCGCCACGTCGGTCCACGAGGTGACCGAGCCTAGCGACCACGCGTCGGACACGGCGTAGTCCACGTCCAGCGTCGCGATCTGCGCGAGCACGCCGGTGCGGGAGGGATGGTCCGAGGTGTTGATGCGGTTGCGGTAGTAGTCCGGTACGTCGTTGCGCGCGTAGGTGTACATGTACGGCCCGTCGCGATCGTCGCGGGTGTAGGTCAGCCGCGCGGTCAGGCCGTCGACGCCGGCCGGCGTCCACAGCAGCTTGGCCCGGGCCACCGTCGATTCGCGCGCGTCCTCCATGGCGCCGCGGGTCGGGTTGTAGACGAAGCCGTCGAAGCTGCGGTCCTCGACCGCGACGCGGAACGCGAGCTGGTCCGCCACCAGCGGCCCGCCGCCGGCGAAACCGATGCGCCGGTCGGACGGGTCGGACAGCAGCACGCGGGCGCGTCCGCTCCAGTCCATGGTCGGATCCTCGGTGCGCAGCACGATCGCGCCGGCCAGTGCGTTCTCGCCCTGGATCGTGGACTGCGGGCCGCGCAGGATCTCGACCTGGGCGATGTCCCACAGATCGGTCGGGCCGGCGTCGCTGATCTGGCTCGGCAGCGCCGCGCCATCGACGTAGATCGTGGCCAGCGGGTTCGGTGCCCCGGCCTCGTCGGCGATGCCGCGGATGGTGAAGCCGCGGTCGCCGTACATCTGCGAGACGTTGGCGGTGCGGTTGAGCACGTCGTACAGGGAAAGCAGGGTTTCCTGTTCGATCCTCTGCGAGGTGCTCACCGCGATGCTGGTGGTGGTTTCCTGCAGGGTGCGCTCGGTCTTCTCGCCGCGGACGAGCACGGTGTCCAGCGTGGCCGGGTCGGCCGCGCCGTCGGGCGCGGCCTGCTGCGCCATGGCCGGCGCGAAGGGCAGCAACGAGCACAGCACCGCAAGGGCAAGCCGGGAACGACGGACGCGCATGGACACTCCGGAACGGATCGAAGAGGGCGGCGTGGCGTCGGCTGGCCGGGTCGCGGCAGCGACCGATGATGTGAAATCGGCGTTAATTCGATCACAGATGAAAACCATTCGCAACAGAGATCCATTCCCGATGGCGACCTTGCGCCGCCGGCTCCGGCGGCCCGAAACGCGGGCTGAGCGCGTCGCCGCGCGCGCATTCAGCGGGTACGCGGGCGGCGCATAATCCGGAGGATGGACACCCCCGCATGAGCACCGGCATCAGCCTGGAACTGGCCCTGGTGCTGCTTGTCGCCGCGATCATCGCGGTGCCGTTGTTCCGGCGTCTGGGCCTGGTCGCGGTGCTGGCCTACCTCGCCACCGGCGTGCTGCTCGGCCCCGACGGCATCGGCGTGGTCAAGGATCCGGACCGGATCCTGGGTGCCGCCGAAGTCGGCGTGGTGATGCTGCTGTTCGTGATCGGCCTGGAGGTCTCGCCGGCACGGCTGATGCTGATGCGGCGCCCGGTGTTCGGCGCCGGCAGCACCCAGGTGGTCGTATCGGCGCTGCTGCTGGGCGGTGCCCTGCTCGCCTGCGGCCTGCACTGGAAGGGCGCGCTGGTCGCGGGCATCGGCCTGGCCCTGTCATCGACCGCGGTCGGCCTGCAGCTGCTGGCCGAGCGCAAGCAGCTGGGCAGCGACCATGGCCGGCTGGCGTTCGCGATCCTGCTGCTGCAGGACCTGGTCGCGATCCCGCTGCTGGCGGCGATCCCGCTGCTCGGTGGCGCCAGGAACGAAACCCTGACCTGGGGCATGGCCCTGCATGCGGTCGGCGCGCTGGCCCTGGTCTACTTCGGCGGCCGCCTGCTGATGCACCGCGGCCTGCGCATGGTCGCGCGCACCCAGGCGCCGGAGGTGTTCACCGCCACCGCGCTGCTGGCGGTGCTTGGAAGCGCCTGGATCATGCAGCAGGTCGACCTCAGCCCGGGCCTGGGCGCGTTCATCGCCGGCGTGCTGCTGGCCGACTCGGAATACCGGCACGAGCTGGAATCGCAGATCGAGCCGTTCAAGGGCCTGCTGCTGGGCCTGTTCTTCATCGCGGTGGGCATGGGCATCGACCTGGACCGCATCGCCGACGAGCCGCTGCTGATCGGCGCCGGCGTCGGCCTGCTGCTGGTGGTGAAGTTCGGCGTGCTGTTCGGCGTGGGCCGGCTGGCGAAGCTGCCGGTGCGCAGCGCGCTGATGCTGGGCGGCACCCTGTGGCTGGGCGGCGAATTCGCCTTCGTGGTGTTCCACGAGGCCCTGCGCGTGCGCCTGCTCGACGCGGCCAGCCACGACCGTCTGGTCGCGGTGGTCGGCGTGTCGATGGCCTTGATGCCGGTGCTGATGCTGCTGCTGGAACGGCGCATCCGCCGCCACGAGGCGCAGGTGGCGTCCGATCGGCCCGCGCCCGCCTACGACGTGCCCGACACCGACCTGCAGCCGCAGGTGCTGATCGCCGGGGTCGGCCGCTTCGGCCAGATCGTCGCGCGCCTGCTGGCGGCGCAGCGGATTCCCTACGTGGCGCTGGAGAACAGCCCGGCGCAGGTCGAGGACGTGCGCCGCAACGGCGGGCGCATCTATTACGGCGACCCGTCGCGGCCGGACCTGCTGCGCGCGGCCGGCGCCGCGCACGTGCGCGTGTTCGTGGTCTGCATCGACGATCCCGATGCCAACCTGCGCGCGGTGCGGCTGATCAGGCGCCTGTATCCGCAGGCGCGGGTGCTGGCACGCGCGCGCAACCGCCAGCACGCCTGGCGCCTGATGGACCTGTCGGCCGAGCCGCTGCGCGAACTGCTGGGCAGCAGCCTGGACATGGGCGAGAAGGTGCTGCACGCGCTGGGCGTGCCGACCGACGTGGCCGGCGATCACGTCCGCCGCTTCCGCGACCACGACGAACAGCTCCTGCGCGACCAGTACCTGGTCTACGACGACGCGGCGGCCGTGGTGCAGAGCGCGCGCCAGTCGCGCGACGACCTGCTCGGCCTGTTCGATGCCGATGCGGACCGGGCCGCGATCCAGGGCGACGTCACGCCTCCCGCAGGCGCGCCGCCGGCGACCGAGCCACCGCTGCGCTGACGGGCGCGCGCTCCATCCGCGATCGATGCGGGCGCGGACAGCGCGTCGCGCGGGCACCAGTGCAGGCGGCAGATGCGGCGGCCTTCGCGAAGGCGCCGGCGTCGGCTCAGGCGCGCGGTTCGCGCAGGAAGCGCGCCATCGACATCCCCGAGGCGACCGGGGCGAACTCGGCGGCGACGTCGACGAAGCCGCGCATCACCGCGATCTCGCGCGGGGTGCGGTTGAGGGTGTCGCGCAGATCCGGATCGGCACCGGCGCGCAGCAGGCGCTGGACCACGCCACCCAGACCATGCAGGGCGGCCAGGTGCAGCGGGCCGAAGCCGCGCGGATCCTGCGTCTCCAGCGCCACGCCCTCTTCCAGCAGGCGCTCGAGGCCGGCCAGCACCACGCCTTCGTCGCAGGCGCTGCCCGGCTCGGCACGCGCGCCCAGCAGCAGCAGCAGCGGCGTCACGCCGCCGGCCGCGGCCTGGTCCGGCTCGGCGCCGCCCAGCAGCAGGGTATCGAGCAGGGCCAGCAGGCGCGGCTTGTCGCGGCCGGTGAAGCCGTACAGCGCCGCGCAGTGCAGCGGCGCCAGACCCTGGGCGTCGCCGGCGTCGATGTCGGCACCGGCGGTCAGCAGGCGCGCGGCGATGTCGGCCAGGCCCAGGGCCGAGGCCAGCATCAGCACGGTGACGCCTCCCGGCAGGCGGTGTTCGATGTCGGCACCGGCATCGAGCAGCGCGGTCACGATCGCGGTCTGGCGCATGCTCACCGCCGCCGACAGCGGCGTGGCGCCGCTCTGCGCGGCGTGCTGTGGATCGGCGCCACGCGCCAGCAGCAGGTCGACCGCGGCCGAATGGCCGCCGCCTGCCGCGCGCAGCAGGCCGGTGCAGCCCTGCGCATCGACCGCGTCGACCGCGAATCCGAACTCCAGCAGGCGCCGCACCGCGTCGGCGTCGCCGCTCATCGCCGCGGCCACCACGTCGGATGGCCGCAGCGCACGCCGCGGCAGCGGCCAGCCGCGCCAGTCCAGCCAGTCGGCCAGGTCGCGACGGCCACTGGCCAGGGCGACGCCCAGGGGGGTCTGGCCGTCGGCAGCGCGCGCATCGGCCGAGGCGCCGTGCAGGACCAGGCAGCGCAGCGCCGATTCGCGGCCCAGCGCCGCGGCCAGGTGCAGCGCGGTCATGCCATGGCTGTCGCGCGCCTCGCGGTCGACGCCCATCTCGAGCAGCGCGGTGAGCAGGCGCAGCCAGCCCAGGCGCACGGTCAGCGACAGCGGCGGATCGCCGGCCGGCGAGGCCGCGAACGGATCGGCGCCGGAGGCGAGCAGGTCCAGTGCCAGCTGCTCGTAGCCACGCGCGGCCTGGTCGCGCTGCGCGCAGGCCGCCAGGAAGCGCGCCAGGCCGGCGGGACCGGCCGGCGAGGCGCCGTGCTTCAGCAGGACCGGAATGCTGGCCGCGGCCTCGGCGCCCTGGGCGAGCAGTGCGGACAGCGCCGTCTCACCCTGGACCAGCACTTCGGCATCGGCGCCATGGGTGAGCAGCCAGCCAAGCGTGGCCGGCTGGCCGCGCAGCACCGGATCGTGCAGCAGGCCGCCGAGTTCGGCCGGTGCGCACAGCCGCGCCAGCGCCGGCAGCCCGTCCAGCCGTCCCAGCTGCAGGCCATCGCGGAGCAGCGCCAGCGGCGGGCGCTCGTCGGCCTGTGCGGGGCCGGACCCGATCGAATCGGCCACTGCGGCCGGCAGCGGATAGTCCGGATCCAGCGCCGCGACGATCGCCCAGCGCCCGGATTCGGCGGCCAGGTCCACCGCACGCCGGCCATGCCGGTCCGGCTGCGCCGGATCCACGCCCAGTTCCAGCAGGCGGCGCACCAGCGGCAGCGCCGAGCGCTCGCCGGCCACGGCCAGCATCACCGCGTTGCGGCCTTCGCCATCGGTCATGCCGACATCGAGCGGATGCGCGGCCAGCTGTTCGACCACGCCGGCATGCAGCGCGCGCACCGCCTCCAGCCAGGGCGTCCTGCCGGCGGCGTCGCGCAGCTGCGGATCGGCGCCGGCGGCCAGCAGCGCGGTGACGATCTCGGCGTGCCCGGCCAATGCCGCCTCGTGCAGGGCGGTGCGCGCGCCGCGGCCGGGCGTGCCGACCCGGGCGCGGTTCTTCAGCAGCAGCTGCACGCCGGCGGCATCGTCTTCCTCGGTGCCGGCCGCGGCCAGCAGCGCGGGCTGTCCGCCGATCGGCTCCGAACGCGCACCGCGCTCGATCAGGAACCGCGCCATGCGCCAGTTGCCGGCGGCGCAGGCCACGCCCAGCGGGGTGTAGCCCTCGTTGTTCAGCACATCGACTTCGGCGCCGGCATCGCGCAGCAGCGCGGCCACGCCCGGGTCGGTGCTGCGCGCGGCGTGATGCAGCGGCGTGTTGCCCTCGGCATCGGTCGCGCGTGGATCGGCGCCGTTGGCGAGCAGGGTCATCACCGCTTCGGGGCGGCCATGCCAGCTGTCGCGGGTCGCGGCCAGCAGCGGCACCATCGCGCCGCCGCCGGGGTTGAGGTCGGCGCCACGCGCGATCAGGGCGCGCAGCAGGCGCAGGTCGGGCAGCACCGCCGCCAGCACGGCCAGGCTGCGCTGGTCGCGCGCATCGACCGGGGGCGGCGCATTCGGGTCCGCGCCGGCCTCGAGCAGCTGCAGCGCGCGGTCGATGCGGCCGGCACGCGAGGCGGCGAACAGTTCCGCGACCAGGGCCTCCGCATCCGGCAGCGGCTCGGCGACGGCGGCTTGTGCCGGCGGCGGCGCGGCCGCGTTGTCGGCCAGGAAATCCAGCGGTGCGGCGACCTCGTTCGGCGCGGGCACGCGCTGCAGCAGCAGATGCGCCAGCGCGGAGAGGGCCGCGTAGGCGAGCGCGAACGGCCAGCGCCAGGCATCGGGGAGCAGGTCCGGCCAGCCGAGCACCAGCGCGCCGCCGAGTGCGGCCAGCACCGACGCGGCCACGGTCAGCCCCTGCCAGCCGCCGGCGTCCTGCCGCGAGAGCCGGCGCCAGAGCAGCGGCAGGCGCCCGCCGCGCCGCTCGAGCGCATGCCACAGCGGCCAGATCCGCCACAGGCCCAGCAGCACCGCGCTGGCCATCGCGCTGAGTCCCAGCGCCGCGGCCAGGCTGCCGCTGTCGTGCAGCGAGGCCAGCGGCCAGGCCAGCAGCAGGCCGGCCAGCAGCAGCGCAGCGGCCCAGATGGCGAGCAAAGGCAGCAGCGCGCGGCCGGCACGACGCCAGTCGGCGGTGGGCTCGCGCGTGCCGCGCCACCACGACACCGCCAGCGCGAACACGGGCTGCGCCACGCAGGCGGCGATCCAGGCGGTGATGCCGCCGACGCCGGCCAGCAGGCACAGCACGACGGCGACGGCCGCGGCGATCGCCGGCAGGGCGCGCGGCGTGCGCAGGCCGGACTCAGTCATCGCCAGCCACCGCCCCGATCACCGGCGGCGGGAACTGCACATGGAAACCGTGCGCGAGCAGGTTGGCGCGGACCCGTTCCGGATCGGACTGGGCAAGGCGCCGCCCGGCGTCCAGGGTCAACTCCAGGATGAAGTCCAGATCGCCGAGCCTGGCGCGCACCGCATCGGGCATGCGTTCGAATCCCTCGCGTGCGGCGAGGAATACGTAGGTATCGGCGTTGCGTCGACTCTTGTAGACGTAGGCTTGCATGCGAGCGCACCGCGCCCTGCATCGGGGGAATCGGAGGATTGTGTCGGAAAACCGACGCTCCGGAAAGCGCGGTCTTGCCGCGCTTCGCGCATGACGGCCGTGGGGCGGCCATGCCGTTCAGGAAGGTGGAGGCCGCGTCGCGCGCGGCTCTCCACTCCGCTCCACTCAGGGAACGCGGGCGTAGGTGCCCTTCAGCGCAACGCCGGCGAGAATCGCACCGGCATAGCATTCGTAGTGGGTGCTGCTGCGGAACTCGTTCTTCTTGTAATAGCTGACGATGTCGACCACCGCATTGGCGCCACGCGACCTGGCACCGTTCTGCAGGGCCAGCAGCGCGGACAGCGCGACCCAGCGGCAGGCCTCCTCGTCGCTCTTGTTGGCCGCGTTGGTCTTCTTGTTGGTCACGTCCTCGCCGAAGCGCTGCTGCACCTTGACCGACTGGCCCGCCAGGTAGAAGCGCACGCTGCCGTCGATGCCGACCTCGCGCGCCTGCGGGGATTCGAGCAGTTCCTTGAGCGACTGCTCAACGCGGGTATCGCGTGCGGACACGGTGCCGGACACGGCCAGCAGCACGGTAGCGGCGATCAGGGCGGTAAAACGCATCGGGGGTTCTCCTTGTCTGTGACTCTGGGCGGGGCGGAACATCGATCGATCACGGCCAGCGGCGGAACACCAGCGAGGTGTTGATGCCGCCGAAGGCGAAGTTGTTGCTCATCACGTACTCGGGCTCAAACGCACGCCCCTCGCCGGTGATGTAGTCGAGCGCGGCGCAGCGCGGATCGACACGATGCAGGTTCAGGGTCGGCGCGAACCAGCCGGTGCGCATCATCTCGATGCTCAACCATGCCTCGAACGCACCGCAAGCGCCCAGCATGTGACCGACGTAGCTCTTCAGCGAACTGATCGGCACGGACTCGCCGAACAGCTGCGCGGTGGCATGGCTTTCGGCGATGTCGCCGTGGTCGGTGGCGGTGCCGTGCGCGTTCACGTAGCCGATGCACGCGGGATCGAGCGCGGCATCCTCCAGCGCCAGCCGCATCGCCTGGGCCATGGTGTCGGTGCTCGGCTGGGTCACGTGCTGGCCGTCGCTGTTGGTGCCGTAGCCGACCACCTCGGCCAGGATCGTCGCACCGCGCGCCTGCGCGTGCTCCAGGTCTTCCAGGACCAGCGTGCAGGCGCCCTCGCCCAGCACCAGGCCATCGCGATCGGCATCGAACGGGCTCGGCGTGGTCTGCGGCGCGTCGTTGCGCACGCTGGTGGCGAACAGCGTGTCGAACACCGCCGCCGCGGTGGCGTCGAGCTGCTCGGCGCCGCCGGCGACCATCACCGTCTGCTTGCCGCTGCGGATCGCCTCGTAGGCCGCGCCGACGCCCTGGCTGCCCGACGTGCAGGCGCTCGAGGTGGTGTAGACGCGCCCCGACAGGCCGAAGAACACGCCGATGTTGACCGGCGCGGTGTGGCTCATCATCTTCAGGTAGGTCGTGGCGCTGATGCCGTCGGTATTGAATTCGTTGAGCATGCGCCCGAATTCGGCGGTCGCTTCATGGCTGCCCGAGGACGAACCGTAGGCGACGCCGGTGCGGCCGTTGCGCAGCACCGGATGGCCGATCAGGCCGGCCTGCTCCAGCGCCAGCTCCGTGGCGCGCACCGCCATCACCGCGACCCGGCCCATCGAACGGGTGGTCTTGCGGTTGTAGCTGGACGGCAGCTCGAAGTCCTGCGCCGGCGCGGCCAGCTTGGTGTTCAGGCCGGCGTAGACGTCCCACGCGGGCATGTGCCTGACCGCATTGCGGCAGGCGCGCAGCTGCGCTTCGATGGTCGCCCAGTCATGCCCGAGCGGACTGATCGCGGACGCGCCGGTCACCGCCACGCGACGATCGCCGGCCATCAGACCATTCCCCCGTTCACCGAAATGACCTGGCGGGTGATGTAGCCGGCCGATTCGGACATCAGGAAGGCCACCGCGGCCGCCACTTCATCGGGCTGGCCGACGCGCGCGGCCGGGATGAGCTTGAGCGCATGCGCGACCACTTCCTCGTTGAGCATTTCGGTCTCGATCAGGCCAGGTGCCACGCAGTTCACCGTGATCTGGCGGCTGGCCAGTTCCAGGGCCAGCGCCTTGGTCGCGCCGATGATGCCGGCCTTGGCCGCACTGTAGTTCACCTGGCCGCGGTTGCCGACCAGGCCGGATACCGACGACAGGGTGACGATGCGGCCCGGCCTGCGCCGGCGCACCATCGGCATCACCAGCGGATGCAGGACATTGTAGAACCCGTCCAGGTTGGTATGCACCACCTGGTCCCAGTCCTCTTCGGACAAGGCCGGGAACGCGCCATCGCGGGCGATGCCGGCGTTGCAGACCACGCCGTAGAACGCGCCGTTGGCCTCCACCTCGGCCTCGAGCGCGGCACGCGCCCCGGCACGGTCGGCCACATCGAAGGCCAGCACGCGGCCCTGCCGGCCCAGCGCCTGGATCTGCTCCACCACCGCCTGCGCTTCCTCGATGCGGCTGCGGCAGTGCACCACGACATCGAAGCCATCACGGGCCAGTCGCAGCGCCACCGCCTTGCCGATGCCCCTGCTGGCACCGGTCACCAGCACCCTCGCATTGCCTGTCATGCCTGCCCACTCTCCAGATACGCCGCTGCGTCGGCGGGTTGGTACACCGACACATTGGCCACAGCCCATTCCTCTTCGCCCGCCAGGATGCGGCAGGCGAACATACCCAATCCATTGTCGCCCAACAGTTCACAGCGCGCCTCCACCCGCAGCCGCGTTCCGCTGGGGAAGTGGTCGTGGCGCGCGGTGAACCGGCGGCTGCCGAGCAGGAAGCCGATCGCCGGCTCGCTGCCGCTGGTCCTGGCGCGGCAGCCGGCCCAGGCCGCGATCGCCTGGGCCATGTACTCGATGCCGACCCAGGCGGGCACGCCTTCGGCATCGACGAACAGGCCCTGCGCCGGCACCACCACCTCCACCGCGATCGCGTCCGGATGCCACTCCAGCACCCGGTCCACCAGGCGCATCGCATCGCGATGCGGCAGCACCGCATCGATATCGTGATCGACCAGCATCGCTAACCTCGTGCCAACGCCAACACCGCGTTGCTGCCACCGAACGCGAAGGAATTGCTCAGGACGCACGCCAGCGGCGCGGATGCACGCGCGCCGGGCGCCACCAGGGCGAGCGCGGGCAACGCGTCGTCGCTCGCCCCGTCCCACCAGTGCGGCGGCAGCCGCTGTGCGGGGTTGTCGGCCATCGCGATCCAGCACAGCGCCGCCTCGATCGCGCCGGACGCGCCCAGGGTGTGGCCGGTCAAGGGCTTGGTCGAACTGGCGGGCACCGCGTTGCCGAGCACGTCCGAGACCGCGAGGCTTTCCATCGCATCGTTGTGGCCGGTGGCGGTGCCGTGCAGGTTCACGTAATCGACCTGGCCGGGCTCCCACTGCGCGCGGCGCAGCGCCTGGCGCAGCGCATCGATCGCGCCGCGTCCCTGCGGATCCGGCGCCGACATATGGTGGGCATCGGAGGATTCGCCCCAGCCGGCAAGCCGCACCGGGCCCTGCCCGCGGCTGAGCAGGAACAGCGCCGCGCCCTCGCCGATGTTGATCCCGACGCGATGCCGCGAGAACGGATTGCAGCGTGCGGCGGACACCGATTCCAGCGCGCTGAACCCGGCCACTGTGAACCTGCACAGCGAATCGGCACCACCGGCGACCACCGCATCGAACATGCCCGAACGCAGCAGGCGCGCGGCCGACATCAGCGCCTTGGCGCTGGAGGAACACGCGGTGGACAGGGTCCACGCCGGACCGGTGGCGCCGATGCGATCGCGCACGTACTGCGCGGGCGTGCCCATCTCCTGCTGCGCATAGGTGAACCCGTCGGGCCAGCGGCCGCTGTCGCGATGGCTGCGCAGCGCCTCCTCGGATTCGCCGATGCCCGACGTGCTGGTGCCGAGGATCACCGCGACCCGCGATGCCCCGTGGCGCGCGATCGCGGCCTGGACCTGCGGCTGGATCTGCAGCAGCGCCGCCTCGAGCAGACTGTTGTTGCGCCCGCGCAGCGCCACCGGCATGTCCGCCAGGTCCGGAAGCGCCGCACGCACCTGGCCCAGCGCCAGCGTGCGCCCCGACACCAGCGTGTCGTTGTCGCTGAGACCGCCCGGGGTGTCGGCGAACAGGCCGTCGCGCACCTGCGCGCGGCCGGTACCGAGCGCGCACACCACGCCGACCTCGTTCATGAAGATCGCGTCGTTCAAGGTGCGGCCTGCATGTCCACCGAGGCGATCTCCAGCACGTAACCCTCGGCGAGATTGTCGAGCGTCATCGCACCATCCGCACCGCGCCGCAGCACCAGCCACGCGCGTCCATCGCGCTGCAGCGTGCGCTGCGTGCCGTCGTCGTGGACGCTCCAGTCCGGCGGCAGCACCGCCCGGATCGCCGCTTCCGGCCACAACGCGAACTGCAGGTCGTCGAGCACGCGTTCGGCACGCACCTGCGCGGGCAGCCAGGCTGCACGCACCTGCTCCAGGTGCGTGCCATCCCAGCTCAGGCGCACGCCGGTCTGTCCCATCGCCTGCACCGCCAGCCGGACCTGGTCGTGATCGGCCTCGAGCAGCGCACCGAGCTCCCGCTCGTGGCTGCCGAAGCGGAAACGCAGCTGCTGCTGCAGCGCCAGCGGCGCCGGCAGGCTCGACGGTGCGAGCCGCAGCGCCGGAAGTTCGACCAGCGCGCGCGGCGCGCGGCCGGCGCAGGCGACCAGCGACACGAGCAGCAGCGATGTCAGGATCAGGCGCCGCACAGTTCCTCCAGCACACGCAGGCGACGCCCGGTGGGGTCGGCGACGTAGGGATTCTTCGTATCCCAGGCGTAGCCGGCGAGGATCGAACAGATCATCCGGCGGACCTCGGGCTGCTGCTGCGGGTGGTAGATGATCTTCTGGAACCCGCCCTGGTACCAGGCTTCGACGAAGCGACGGAACGCCTTCACGCCCCCGCGCAACGGCAGCGCGAACTCCGCTTCCCAGTCGACCTGCTCGCCCGCATGGCGGCGCGCCAGGCACTCGCTGGCCAGCTGTGCGGACTTGAAGGCGATGGTGACGCCGGAGGAGAACACCGGATCGAGGAACTCGCCGGCATTGCCGAGCAACGCATAGCCCGGACCCCACAGCGAACTGACGTTGGCCGAATAGCCGGTGATCCGGCGCACCGGCAACACCGCCCATTCGGCATTGGCCAGCAGCCGGGTCAGGTTCGGATCCTCGCCGACGATGGCCTGCAGCTTCTGCAGGTCGTCGCCTTCGTAGCGCTCGAAGAACGAGGGCTCGGCGACCACGCCCAGCGAACAGCAGCCGTTGGAGAACGGGATCGTCCAGTACCAGACGTCGACGTGCTCGGGGTGCGTGGTGATCAGGATCTTGTTGCGGTCGAAGCCCGCGTCGGCCGGGATGTGGTCGCGCACGTGGCAGAAGATCGCGCCGCGCACCGGGAAGTTCGACGGCGACTCGAGCTGCAGCAAGCGCGGAAGCAACCGCGCGAAGCCGCTGGCGTCGAGGATGAAGCCGGCCTCGATGCGGTATTCGCTGCCGTCCGGCCGGCGGGCGGTCACCGCGGGATGCTCGCCCGGCTCCACCGCCAGCACCTCGTCGCCGAAGCGCAGCGTGGCGCCCATGCGCTCGGCGCCGCGCGCCAGCACGTCGTCGAAGTCGGCGCGCTGCACCTGGTAGGTGGTGCCCCAGCCGGGCGAGGACTTGTCGCGGAAATCGAAGGCCGTGGTCGCCTCGCCGTGCACGAAGGCCGCGCCGTTCTTGTACTGGAAGCCCGCTTCGACCACGTCCTGCAGCAGGCCGGCGGCCTCGATGTACTCCATGCTCTGCGGCAGCAGGCTCTCGCCGATCGAGAAGCGCGGGAACGCCTGCCGTTCCAGGATCAGCACCTGGCGGCCCTGCTTGCGCAGCATCGCGGCGGCGACCGAGCCGGCCGGGCCGGCGCCGATGATCAACACTTCGGTTCTTTCCGTGGAAGTACTCATGCGTCGTGCCTTGTGGGGTGGGGTCAGTCGCCGCGGCGGGCGACAAGGAAGCGCGTCGGGCAGCCGCTCTCGTCGAGCACGGTCTCGAACCCGTGCTCGCGCAGCAGCGCGGGGAAATCCAGTGTGTGCCAGGCCCCCAGGAAGGGCTCGTGCACGAAGCCGGCCAGCCAGCGGAAGTACAGCCCGCGCCAGCCGTGGTACCGCCACATCCACGCCGCGCCGTTGAACCACTGCAGCGGCGAGGGTTCGAGGATCGCCAGGCGGGCGCCGGGCCGGGTGATGCGGCGCAGCTCGGCGCAGAAACGACGCAGGTAATGCGGCGGAATCTCGTGCAGCACGAAGCTCACGCCCACCGCATCGAAATGCGCATCGGGCAGGCGCGTGTCCTCGGCCAGGGCCTGCCACCAGCGGATGCCGGCGTGCCGGCGCGCGGCATGCCGCAGCAGGTAGGGCGACGGCTCCAGGGCCCACACGTCGTCGATGCCGACCTGCCGCATCTCCACCGCCAGGTGTCCGCCGCCGCTGCCCACGTCCAGCGCACGCACCGCGCCGCGCAGGCTCTGCGCGACGCGCCGGCGGCCCTGGCGCATGCTGCCGAGCATCACCCGGTCGAAGCCGTGCAGATAACCGCTGGTGGCGCGATCGGAATAGTTCCCGTTGGGCAGGTTGTGGAATTCCTGCAGCAGGTACTTCGGAATCAGCTGCAGGCCCGGCATCGGCTCCGGCAACCGCACCTTGCCGCGGCGACGGCCCAGCAGGCGCGGCAGCACCTGCCGCAGCATCGCCGGCCGCCACCACGGCGCGGCATCGGGCCAGGTCTTCGGCAGTTCGGCGTTCGCCCAGTCGATCGCGGCGGCATCGCCCGGCCGGGCATCGTCCCGGCGCGGGCTGTCCACGGCGGACGACCGGCGCGGCGGCGGCTCCATGCGCACGTTCACCCGGCATCCTCCGTCGGTGGCGGTGGGCGGAACAGCGGCGAGATCAGCCACACCAGGCCGATGCCGAACAGCAGGGTCAGGCCGAACGCGCGCAGCGCCGGCGTCGCCGACAGGCCGAGCAGGCCGAACGACAGCCAGGTGCTGGCCGCACCAACGCAGACCGCCAGCCACGCGCTGGCATCGCCGCGGTGCTCGACCAGGAAGATGCCGTAGTCGATGCCCATGCCGAGCAGCAGCATCAGCGCCAGCACGTTGAACAGCTGCAGCGGCTGCCCGAACAGGCCGAGCAGGCCCAGGGTCAGCGCACCGGCCACCAGGGTCGGCGCGAGCACGCGCCAGGCCTGGCCGCGGTAACGAAGCCACAGCGCACCGAACACCAGGGCGATGCCGACCAGCAGCAGCCCACCCATCAGCTTGCGGTAGTGGGCGAGCAGCTGCGAGAAGTCGGCGGTCCTGTCGACCCAGCGCACGCCCGGCAGGCCGTCGGCCGCGGCGCGCAGCGCAGTGCCCGCCTCGCCGTTGGCCCGGTCGTCGACCATCACCACGCTGACCATGCGGGCGCCCACCTCGCCGATCCACAGGTGGCGGAACGGCTGCGAGGCCGGCGACGCCAGGAAATCCCCCGCGGTCAGCGGCGCGGCGGCGAACCCGGTCCTCGGCAGGGGCTCGCCGACCGCCTCGGCCACGGCGGACAGCACCTGCGACTCGATCCGTGCGGTCAACGCGGCATCGGCCTGCTGCCGGGCAGGCGACGGCAGCCAGTCGCTGATCGCGCGGTAGCCGCCGATGCGCTGCTCGGCCGCCAGCGCGCGCAGGCGGCCGGTCAGCGCTTCCTCGCGCTGCAGCAGCTGCGCGGCATCGTCGCCTTCCACCAGGTAGAACTGCGCCGGGCTGGGCATGCCCAGCAGCTGGCTCAGGCGGATCTGCTCGGCCATCAGCGCCGGTGGCGAGGATTGCAGGCTGCGCAGGTCGTCATCGCTGTGCAGGCGGAGCATGCCGATCGCCGACAGCACCGCGGCGGCGCCCAGGAACAGACCGACCGCACGCCGGCCCTGCAGCCGCGGCCAGCGCTCCAGGGTGCCGCCCAGCCACCGGGAGAAGCGCGTGCGGCGGATTTCGCCGCCGTCCAGCCAGGGGAACCAGAAGATCACGGTGAGGAAGGCCGCAGCCAGGCCGACCACCGAGAACAACGCCATCTGGCGCAGCCCCGGGAACGGCGCCAGGCCCAGCGCCAGGTAGGCCAGCGCGCTGGTCAGCAGCGCGAGCCACAGCCCGGGCAGCAGGTGGCGCAGCAGCTTCCAGCGGCGATCGGCCGGCTCGGCCTGGCGCGAGGCGAACCAGTGGATGCCGTAATCCTCGGCGACGCCGACCAGCGACGCGCCGAACACCAGGGTCAGCACGTGCACCTTGCCGAACACCATCACGGTGACCGCCAGCGCGACGCCGCAGCCGATCAGCAGCGACGCGGCGACCAGCAGGATCGGGCGCAGCGAACGGAACGCCAGCCACACCAGCAGCAGCACCGCCGCCAGCGAGCCCCAGCCGATCGTGTTGATCTCGCGGTTGGCCTGTACCGCCGCGGCCTCGGCGTGCAGCGGCACGCCGGCGTGCAGGATCTCCAGGTCCGGGGCGAGCCGGCGCGCGGCCTCGGCGGCGCGCTCCAGCAGGCCGCCCAGGTGGCGTTCGCCGTCGAGCTGGAACGCCGAATCGCGGGTGTCGAACTGCAGCACCGCCCAGTGCCGGCCATCGGCCTCGAGCAGGCCGTCCTCGCCCAGGCGCAGGCCCGAACCGCGCGCCTGCTGCTGCCACCACTGCGGCCACAGCGACAGCGGATCCTGTCGCCATTCGGTCAGCCGCGGCGCCCCCATCGGGCCGTACAGGCTGGCCAGCGCCTGACCGGCGAGCGCCTCGGGCGCCCCCTGCTGCAGTTCGCTGCGCTGCGCGTCGGTGAGCAGGCGGTCGCGGTAAGGCGCGTAGAACGTGCGCGCCTGGTCGAACCAGCCGTCGATCGAACCGGTCGGGCGCAGCAGCGCGGCCTCGGCATCGCCGGCCATGGCCTGGCTGAAGGCGGCCTGGGCCCGCTGCGTCGTGGCGCTGTCGCGGCCGCCGACCAGCACCACCACCTGGCGTGCACTGGCATCGGCGATGCGGCGGGTGACGTCGGACAGCAGCCGGTCGTGCGCATCCTGCGGCAACAGCGCCAGGATGTCGGTATCGATCCGCGGCTGCTCGCTCCACAGCCGCCACTGCTGGACGCCCAGCGCCAGCAGCACCAGCAGCCACGCCAGGCCCAGCCAGTGCCACCAGCGGCGCAGGCGGTCCGGCGCCGATGTGCTGGCCGCCGCCTCACTCAAAGCGGCGCGCCTCGTCGGGGCCGAGCGTGGCGGGCGCTTCGCTGAGCGCGCTGAAATCGATCCGGGTGCGGTCCTGGTTCGCCTCGACGATCTCGACCTGGCGCACATAGCGGTCGCCACGCAGCGACAGCGACTGGAACGCCTTGGCCAGCATCGGCGACTTCGGCGTCAGCAGCAGCGTCCAGCCCTGCCCTTCGCGCTGGGCCTTGACCGTGAACTGGCTCGACAGCGCGGCGACGTCCCCGCTCATCAGCGCGAACATGATCGCGTTGACCGAACGCATCGCCGGCTGCTCGCGCGCGTCCAGTTCGACCCGGGTGCTGCCATCGCGCTGGCGGCTGAGGATGCGGTCGGCGGTGACCACCACGTCGGACGGAAACGGCTTGAGCGTGGTCCAGATCACGCCGTGCTCGCGCGCGACCACGAACCGGCCCTGCGAACGCAGCGGATTCCTGAAGCCGCTCACCTGCTTTTCCTGCACGAACTCGCCGCGCAGCACATCGGGGCGCGCCACCGCGGCGGTGACCGCTTCCACGTCGGGATCGGCGGCATGCACGACGGGCGCGATGGCGAGCAGCAGCACGCACAGCAGCGCGCGCGGCCAGTGCAACGACGGCAGCATCATGGGGCGGGCACTCCGAGACGCTCCCACAGCACCGGCGGGCACTGGTACAGCATCTCCTTGCTGGTCGCGTCGACCGCGACCTGGATGGTATGGGCGCGGGTCAGGACCTGGCCGCTGCCGGCATCGAGGATCTCGTACTGGAACTTGAGGCGGTTCTCCCACTCCACGATCTGCACGCGCACGCGCAGGGCCTGCCGGAACAGCAGCGGGCGGATGTACTTCACCCGCGCATCGACCACCGGCCACAGGTAGCCGGACTCCAGCATCTCCGGATAGTCGTAGCCATGCCGGCGCAGCAGCTCGCAGCGGGCGATCTCCAGGTACTTGAAGTAGTTGCCATGCCAGACCACGTTCATCGGATCGCAGTCGTGGAAGGCGGGGCTCATCTCGATCTCGGCGACCAGCTCACTCATCGGCATACAGCTCCCAGGTCTGCTCGCGGATCCGTTCCAGCAGCTGCCGCAGCTCGCCGTCCAGCGCGCGGTCTTCCTCGACCAGCGCGATGCGCTGGCCCAGGTCGGCGTACATCCGCGCCAGCGCGCCCTGCAGCTGGGCATCCAGGCCGACCCGCTCGCGCAGGGCCAGGCCCTGGCGCGCCGCGATCAGCATCGCGGCCACCACCTGCTCGGTCAGCTCGATCACGCGCAGGCAGTCGCGCGCGGCGATGGTGCCCATGCTGACCTTGTCCTGGTTGTGGCATTCGGTCGAACGCGAGAACACCGAGGCCGGCATGGTCTGCTTCAGCGCTTCGGCGGTCCACGCCGAGACGCTGATCTGCAGCGCCTTCAGCCCGTGGTTGATCGCCGCGCGCGGGCCGGTGGCCGCCGACAGGTTGGCCGGCAGGCCGTGGCTGTAGCGCGCGTCCACCAGCAGCGCCAGCTGGCGATCGAGCAGGTCGGCGATATTGGCCACGGTGTTCTTCAGCGTGTCCATCGCCAGCGCGATGTGGCCGCCATAGAAATGGCCGCCGTGCAGGATGCGCTCGCCGTCGGCATCGATCAGCGGGTTGTCGTTGGCGCTGTTGAGCTCGGTCTCGATCAGCTGGCGCAGGAACGGCAGCGTGTCTTCCAGCACACCGATGACATGCGGCGCGCAGCGCAGCGAATAGCGGTCCTGCAGGCGCTGTGCGTTGCGCGGCGGACGCGCGCTGTGCAGGTCGGCACGCAGCCGCGCGGCGATGCGCGCCTGGCCGGGATGCGGCTTGGCCGCGAACAGGGTTTCGTCGAAGTGGTGCGCGTTGCCGTCGCCGGCCAGCACGTTGAACGCGGTCAGGCGCGTGGCCAGGCGCGACAGGTAGTCGGCGCGCTGCCAGGCCAGGCAGGCCAGCCCGGTCATCACCGCGGTGCCGTTCATGATCGCCAGGCCTTCCTTCGGCCGCAGCTTCAGCGGCACCATGCCGATCCTGGCCAGCACCTCGGCGGCCGGCTGCACGCGGCCGTCGTGCAGCACCTCGCGCTCGCCGCACAGCACCGCCGCCACGTACGACAGCGGGGTCAGGTCGCCGCTGGCGCCGACCGAGCCTTCGGCCGGGATCAGCGGCAGCACGTCGTGCCGCAGCAGCGTGGCCAGGCCTTCCAGCAGCGCCGTGCTGACGCCCGACATGCCGCGCACCAGCGAAGCCAGGCGCGCGGCGATCACCGCGCGGGTCTCGACCGGATCCAGGTACCGGCCCAGGCCGCAGCCGTGATACGTGTACAGGTGATGCGGCAGCTCGGCGACCAGCGCCGGCGGGATGTTCACCGTGCACGAATCGCCGTAGCCGGTGGTCACCCCGTAGATCACCCCGTCCTCGCGCAGCAGGCGGTCGAGGAAATCCGCGCCGCGCTGGACGTGCGCGCGGAACGCCGGCGCATCGCTCAGCGCGGCCTCGCAGCGACGCTGGGCCAGCGCGGCCACGTCTTCGATGGTCAGGGGAGCGTCGCCGAAACGGCACACGGAAACAGCGTCATTTGCCATTGGATGCCTGGTCCCAGAAGGGAAAGAAATTGAACCAGTCCAGCGGGGACCGGATGACCTGGAGTTCGAGCCAGTGCGCGAAGCGCTGCGCCTGTTCGGCCAGCGCAGTGTCGCGCGAACCGCGCGGCAGCACGATGCGCTCGCTGAACTGTTCGAAGGCCACTTGATAGCCATCGCCATGGTGCAGGCAGGCCATGGTGTAGACCGGGCATCCCAGCGCGGCGGCCAGCACGTAGGCGCCGATCGGAAAGGGCGCGGGGTGGCCGAGGAAACCGGCCATCACGCTGCGCCCGCCCTGCACCGGCACGCGGTCGCCGACGATCGCCACGAAGCCGCCCGCGGCCACGCGCTCGCCCAGCGCCATGGCCGTGGCCGGGCCCATCTCGGTGACCTGCACCAGTTCCACCGCGGCCAGCGGATCCAGGCGCTGCAGCAAGCGGTTGAAGCGCTGCGCGTGCGCGGTGTGGACCAGCACGGTGATGTGGAATCCGGGCACCTGCTCGGCCAGCACCTGGCACAGTTCCAGGCAGCCGATGTGCGCGGTAAGGATCAACCCGCCTTCGCGCCGCGCGATCTTGTCCAGCACCAGATCGCGCTGCAGATGGATGCGCTCGGGTGGATAGCGCCCGCCCAGGCCGAGGATCTTGTCCAGCATCGTGTCGGCGAAGGCGAAGAAATGGCGCAGGCTGTCGCGCCGGCGCGGCGCATGGCCGAGCGCACCGGCATGCGCCTGCACCCGCTGCAGGTACTGCAGCGAGGCACGGCGCCCCAGGCCGTTGCCCAGCCAGTGGCAGACCACCACCGGCCACACGCACGCATGGAACGGCCAGCGCCCGAACCAGCGGTGCACCCAGCACAGGAACAGCACGCCGGCCACCGAGGTGGACTCGCCGATGTCGGCCCAGTGCGGCGTGTCGTGCGCGGCCGCCATCAACGCGTCTCCCGCAGGCGTCGCCAGAGCAGCCGCGGCGCGCGGCGCAGCATGCCGAAGAACAGGCGGGCATGCATGCGGCTGATGCGCACGTTGTCGCGCCACACGTCGAAATGCGACACGCCGTCGGCCGGATAGGTCACCCGCGTCGCCAGATGTAGCACCGGCACCTGCCGCCAGTACAGCCGCACCAGAATCTCGCTGTCGAAATCCATGCGCCGGCCGATGGTCTCCTCGTCCGCCAGCTGCAGCACCGGTGGCAGCGGATAGACCCGGAATCCGCACATCGAGTCGCGCAGGTGCAGCGACAGGGTGTTGATCCAGACCCAGATGTGGGTGGCGTAGCGCCCGTACAGGCGCGCCCTGGGCACGCTCTCGTCGTAGGCCGGCGTGCCGCAGATCACCGCTTCCGGATGCGCCTGCGACAGCGCGATGAAACGCGCCAGGTCGCCGGTATCGTGCTGGCCGTCGGCGTCGATCTGCAGCACGTGGCTGTGGCCGCGCCGGCCGGCCTCGGCGAAGCCGGCCAGCATCGCACCGCCCTTGCCCTGGTTGACCTCCAGGCGCAGCAGGTCGACGCCGGGCCCGGCCGCCAGCGCCTGCAGCGCGCGCGCGCAGGACGGCTGCGATCCGTCGTCGACCAGCAGGCACGGGAGACCCGCGGCACGCACGCCGGCGACGACCGCGGCGATCGCATGCTCGTGGTCGTAGACCGGGATGACCACCAGCGGCGTGTAGCCGCCGGTCTCGGCCTGGACGTCATTGCGCATCGGCGAACACCACCCGTCCGCTGGCATGCACGCCATGCCCCGAGGTATAGCGGAAGCCGAGCACGCCACGTGTCGCATCCCATTCCAGCCGCAGGTCGAGCACATCGCCCGGGCGGGCCACATGCTGGAATTTCACCGCATCCATGCGCACGAAACGCGGCGGCACCGGGAACGCCTCGCGGCCGTAGCGGATCGCCCAGTCGAGCTGGGCCACGCCGGGCAGGATGCGCGCCTGCGGGAAATGCCCGTCGAACACGCGCAGCGCCGGGTCCAGGGTCAGCTGCAGGCACGCGGCATCGGCCGAACGCGCCGTCCACCGCACCTCCGGCAACACCGGCTGGAACAGGGCCGCCAGGGCGGCCTGGGTCACCTTGCCCTGCGCGTTGTACGGCAGCGCGCGCACCAGGCGCCAGCGGCGCGGCCGGGTCACGGCATCGTGGCTGTCGGCCAACAATGCGGCGAGGTGACGACTGAAGGCGCGGCGCGGCATCTCGCCGGCGGCCACCAGCGCCGGATCGCACGGCACCACCACGGCGGCGAGCTGCTCGCGCGCGCCTGGCAGGACCAGCACGCGCACGTCCTCGACCTGCGGATCGGCCCGCAGCGCACGCTCGATCGCATCGAGCGAGACGCGCCGCTCTTCGATCTTGACGATCCGGTCGGCGCGTCCGAGCAGGTGGAAGCGGCCATCGGCGCGCGCCTCCACCCGATCCTGGCTGCGCCACCAGCCGGCGGTGTCCAGGTGCGGGGACGCGACCGACAGGCAGCCGTCATCGATCCGCCACTGCACGCCCGGCAGCGGCTGCCAGGACGGTGCGTCGTCGTCCCAGCGGCGCCAGGCGATGCCGCCGGTCTCGCTGCTGCCATAGACCTCGGTGGGCGCCACGCCCAGCCAGTCGCGCACCTGGCGCGCCGCCTCGGCCGGCAATGGCCCGCCGGAGGAGAACACCGCGCGCAGGCGTCCGTGCAGCCGGGCCCAGTCAAGCTGTTCGGGCAGCCGCTTGAGGTGCGCGGGCGTTGCCACCAGCACCGCATCGGCAGCGGCGAGCGCGCTCACCAGGTCCTCGTGGAAGAAGCGGCGCGGCTGGATCGCGCGGCCAGCGGCCAGCGGCCACAGCACGCGGAACAGCAGCCCGTAGATGTGCTGGTGCGACACCGTGCCCTGCACCTGCACGCCATCGAGCTGGGCGCCGAACGCCGCCTGCAGCGCATCGACTTCGCGCGCCAGCTGGTCCAGCCGCTTGCCGATCGCGCTGGGTTCGCCGGTGCTGCCTGAGGTGAAGACCACCAGTTCGCAGGCGGTTTCCTGCAGCGGCTGCAGCACCGGATCGACGTCGCCGGCCGCAGGCATCAGCGGCTGGTAGCGCGCCGGCACGTCGCCGGCGAACCCCGATACGCGTGCCTGCAGGCCATCGAGCGTGGCGGGCAGGTCGTCGCCGCCGAGGAACACGCGCTTGCCCGCGTGCCACGCGCCGAACAGCGCCGCGGCGAACTCCACGGCATCGCGGAAATACAGCGCCCAGTCGCGTCCAGGGCGGTCGGCGAACGCCTGGCGCCAGGCCAGTACCTGGTCGCGGAACGCGGCATGGTCGAGCGTACGCCCGGCGTCCTCGCCGACGACACGCTGCGGGACCGGCTGCAGCAGCAGCCGATCCAGGGCGATCCAGTCAGCCATGCGCATGCGCCGCCTTCACCTGTCGCCGCACCAGCCATTCGCCCGCAAACAGCACGCCCATCATCGCGTACGCCAGCACCCCGTTGTAGAACGCCCAGACCCGATCGGACGCGTACAGCGCGGTGATCAGCGCCAGGCTTCCGTTGACGATGAAGAAGCCGCACCACACCTGGGTGACGCGGCGCGTGTACACCACCGCGAACGCGGGCAGGTCGGGCTCGGCGACCCGGGCGATCCGTTCGATCACCGTGGGCGGAAAACGCAGGCTGACCGCGAACACCGCCAGCATCGCCGCATTGACCAGCGCCGGGTACAGCTTCAACGGCAGCATCTGGTTGGACAGCGTGGCCACCAGCGCGAGCACGCCGGCGGCGCCGGTGGTCCACCACCACACCGGCTGTCGGGTGCTCAGCGCGCGCAGCAGCGCCAGCGCGAACAGCAGGAACGACAGCCAGCGCGGCTCGAACCAGTCGCTACCGAGGTAGACCAGCACCGGATAGGCCAGCGACAGCAGTGCGAACACCACGACGCGCGCACGGGTCATGGCCGGTCTCCGGCGGTGCGGTCAGGACGCCGTCTTGTCGGGCAGCAGCCCGTAGACGACATCGATCACATCCTGGACCGTCCGTACCGCCTTGAACGCCTCGGGCTGCAGGTTGCGTCCCAGCAGCGGCTTGAGCTGCACGATCAGGTCGACGGCATCGATGCTGTCGATGTCCAGATCTTCATGGAGACGCGCTTCGGGCGTGATGCGCTCGGGCGCGATCTCGAAGCTGTCCTCGAGGATGCGCACGATGCGCTCGAACAATTCATTCTTGGTCATGACGGATCCTGACGCCGTTACGCCTGGTGCGCGGCGACGAACTCACTCAAGGCGCGTACGCTGGAGAAGTGGCGGCGGGTCTCTTCCGAATCGGCGGACAGACTCACGCCGTACTTCTTCTGCAGCGCCAGGCCCAGTTCCAGCGCGTCGATCGAATCCAGGCCCAGCCCCTCGACGAACAGGGGCGCCACCGGATCGATGTCATCGGGCGAAACGTCTTCCAGCGAGAGTGATGCGATGATCAGCTCCTTGATCTCGCGCTCAAGTTCCTGCACGGGGAGTGTCTCCAGAAAATTCGAAATGACGGGTCAGATGATCGGTCACGCGCCGGGCAGCCAGTGCATCCGTACCCGGCTCGCCCCCCGTGCGTTCCAGAAACGGCGCGATCGGAAGATCGTCCTCGACCTCGATCCGTACATGGAAACGGCGCGACGGTACACGATACCATTTCTGCCCCTTGGCCAGTGTCGACGGCGAGCAGCTGATCCGGACCGGGGTGATGTCCAGGCCGCCGCGCACGGCGATGTTGGCGGCGCCGCGCTGCAGCCGCAGCGGCTGGCCCGGCACCGTACGGGTGCCTTCTGGAAAGATGACCAGGCTGCTGCCGCCACGCACGGTCGCGATGCAGTCGTCGACCAGGCCGGCGCCGTCGTCGTTGCTGATGTAGCCCGCGGCGCGGACCGGGCCGCGCATGAACGGGCTGCGGGCGACGGCTCGCTTGACCACGCAGTTCGCGTTGGGCAGCAGCGAAACCAGGAACACCACGTCGATCAGGGTGGGGTGGTTGGCCAGCACCAGCAGGCCGTCGCGCCGCAGCCGCTCGACGCCGATCACCTCGTAGGTCAGCACGCCCAGCCGGTGCATCAGCCACACGTGCAGCGCGAAGCTGCGCTGGACCAGGCGCCGGGCGACCGCCTGCCGGCTGGCCCTGCGCGGGAACAGCAGCAGCAGCGGGAACACCAGCCCGCCCAGCAGCAGCCCTCCCATTCCGAACGCGGCGAAACTCAGCCCGGTGGCGGCCACCCGCCAGGCATGGCCGAGGCGCCCGGACAGCTCAGCCATGGCACTGCCAGTGCCAGCTGGCGCCGGTGTCGACGAAGGTGCGCGGCTGGTCGCCGGCCAGCAGGAACCTGAGCATGTCCAGGCCGCGCGGCAGCAGGGCCGGCGCCGGTTCCGCCGCCGGCGCCTGGTCGCCCCAGCGCAGCGAGACGCGCGTTCCCGCGCCCGCGAGCGGGACGATCCTCCAGCACCAGGCGAAGAAGGCGGTGGGCTCGTCGGCGAATTCCGAGAAGATCTCCGGGATCGGGGCGTCGTAGACCACGATCCTGACCTCCGGGGCGCCGTCGGCCAGCAGCCCGGCGGCCTCCATGCAGGCGGCTTCGACGGTGGCGCTTCCCGCCGCCAGGGCCAGGTAGTTGCCGCGGTGGCCGCGCGCCATCGAGTACAGCGCGGCGATCGCATTGTGGACGGACAGGCCGAAGGCGGTGGGCGACATCGGCTCGCCATGCACCAGCGCTTCCAGCAGGCCCAGCGACCTGGCCACGTCGCCATGGCGGCTGGCGAACACCAGCGGCGCCTCGTTGTCGGGGCTGTCCGGCTCGCACCAGCACGCGACCTGCACGGCCATGCGGCCGAGCCGCTCGATCCGCCGGCGCTGCATGGCCGGCACTTCGGGCAGCTCGGGCACGCCATCGCCGGTCGGCAGGGTCGGCGCCTGCGCCCACGCCAGCCACGCATCGCGGGTGGTCAGGCCCGGGGCCCATGCCGACCAGTCGGCGACACGGAAGTCGATCATGTTGCTGCGCACCTGTGCTGCCTCGCCAACCTTCATGCCTGTCCCGCCGTTGCGAGGAACCCGCTGGACCGGCCACCGCGCGCGGCGATGCGCGTGCGACAGCGGATCGTCGAACTGGTCGGCACGCTACCATGTCACCCCAACGTCCGGTAGCACCCGATCACCCGATGCAGGCTCCACACGCGACAGACATTTCACGCGGCAACGACAGCGCGCAGCGCGCGCAGGTCCGGGTCGGCTTCCACCCGGCTTCGCAGCTCGGGGAGGCCTTGCGGTCCGACCGCACGCTGGCGGTGTTCGGCTTCGGTCTGGAGGCGCGTGAAGAACAGGATCCGCGCTGGCTCCATGTTCCACTGGCCGATGCCGGGCCTGGCCGGATCGAGCTGTGGCGCAGCGCGCAGCCGGTCCGTCACGGCCGCACCGGTGCGGTCCGCTGGTCGGAGAACGGCAACGTGCTGTTCGGTTCGCTGGAGCCCGACGAGGACGGCCGCGACCTGGCCGACACCACGGCCGATGCCTACGCGACGCTGTCGGCGTTCCTGGCGTCCAGCGGCTTTCCGTACCTGCTGCGCACCTGGAACTACCTGGATGCCGTGACCGCCGGCGATGGCGACGACGAGCGCTACCGCCGCTTCTGCATCGGCCGGGCGCGCGGCTGGACCCTGCGCGACGGCGAATTCCCGGCGGCCACCTGCATCGGCCGCCACGACGGCAGGCGACGCCTGCAGCTGGCATGGCTGGCGGCCCGCACGCCCGGGCGCCCGCTGGAGAATCCGCGCCAGACCAGCGCCTACCGCTATCCGCGCCAGTACGGCCCGCAGGCACCGAGTTTCGCCCGCGCGCTGCTGCCTGCCGCGTCCAGCGAAGTGCCGCTGCTGCTTTCCGGAACGGCCGCCATCGTCGGCCACGCGTCCCAGCATCCGGGCGCGCTGGAACAGCAGCTCGACGAGACGCTGGTCAACCTGCAGCACCTGATCGACGCGGCCCGGCCGCATGCCACGCATGTCGAACCCGGCTTCGCCGCCGACACGGCGCTGCGGATCTACGTGCGCAACGAGGCCGACATGGCCACGGTCGCTGAACGCTTCAGGCAGCGCTTCGGCCACATCCCGCACCTCGTGCTCAATGCCGAGATCTGCCGTCCGGAGCTGCTGGTGGAAATCGAGGGCGTGCACGCCTGAGCGCGTGCACGCGGCCGATGCCGCACGCGTCCTGCGCTCAGTCCTTGCAGTCGTTGCGCCGCAGCGGGTTCCAGCGCGAGCCCGGTTCGCAGGCCGGCGGGGCCGGTTCGGCCGCCTTGGCGGCCGCCGCCGCCGCCGCGCGGGCCGCGGCCAGGCGTTCGCCACGCAGCTTTTCCAGCGCGGCGCGGATCTGCGGAATCGCGGCCAGCGCGGCCCGCTCGCCTTCCATGATCGCCTGGTTGCGCTTGGTGAAATCGGCCGAGCCGTAGTCGAGCACGTTCGGCCGGATCACCGCATCGGCGCGGGTGAGTTCCTGCTCGCCCAGGCGCTGGCCCATGATCGCGATCGACTGGTTGACGATGCCGAGCATGCCGTCCGGGCGACGCCCGCTGGCCTTGCTTGAAATATCGACGGCGATCACGAAATCCGCGCCGAGCTGGCGCGCCGCGTCCACCGGCACCGGGCTGACCACGCCGCCGTCCACGTACTGGTAATCGCCGATGGTCACCGGCTCGAACACGCCCGGCACGCTGCTCGAGGCGCGCACCGCCTGGCCGGTGTTGCCACGCACGAACACCGTGCGCTCGCCGGTTTCCAGGCGCGTGGCCACGGCGGCGAATGGCCGCGGCAGGCGCTCGATGGAGCGCTTGCCGACCTGCTCGTTCACGTAGTCCTGCAGCTTCAGGCCCTGGACCAGGCCGCCGCCGAACAGGCGCACGTCGCGGATGCTGGCTTCGTCCAGTGCCACCGCCTTTTCCTGCAGCTGGAACGGATCCATGCCGCTGGCGTAGAACGCGCCGACCACGCTGCCGGCGCTGGTGCCGGCCACCACATCGGGCTTGAGGCCGTTGGCCTCCAGCATCTTGATCACGCCGATATGGGCGAAGCCCTTGGCCGCACCGCCGCCCAGGGCCAGGCCGATGCGCACCCTGGGCACGGCCGGGTCGGCCTGCACCGGAGGCGGCACGACCACGGCCGGCGGCGGATCGGACCGGGTGCCTCCGCAGGCCACGAGCAGCAGGCCGGCCAGCAGCGGCAGGGAGGAACGCATCGACAGGAATCGCTTCACGGCATCGCACGGGACGGCCGCGACAGCACGGCAGCGCGATTCTACGGGCCGGGCGCGGGTGCAGGCGCGACGCGCGATGAATGGGCGCGGGGAGGCGGGCCGGGCGCCGTACCGCCTCCCCGCACCCATGACCACCGGCCCGGGCCAGGCGCCGCGGTGCTTGCTACCCTGCCCGGTTTACCCACCACGGCCGCCTCCTCATGCCAAGACTGCTGCCCTTCGCCCTGCTGCTGTTCGCCGCCCCGACCCTCGGCCTGGCCTCCACGCCGATCACGATCGAACAGGCCATGGCCGACCCCGACTGGATCGGCGCACCGGTCGAAAGCGCCTGGTGGGGCTGGAACGGGCGCGAAGCCCAGCTGCAGCTCAAGCGTGAAGGCAGCGCGGTCCGCGATACCTGGCGCCAGCCGATCGCCGGCGGCGCGCTGCAGCGCGTGGACGATGCCGCCCGCGCCGACCTGGACGTGGCCGACGTGGCCTACGACGGCCAGCGCCGCCGCAGCGCCTTCGTCCGCAACGGCGACGTGTTCGTGCGCGACCTGTCCAGCGGCGCGCTGACCCAGCTGACCCGCACCGCGGCCGCCGAGTCGCGCGTGGCCTTCGCCCGCGACGGCGGCGTGGTCTGGCGCGCCGGCAACGACTGGTTCCACTGGACCGCCGCCACCGGCGCCGCGCAGATCGCCACGCTGAAGGCCGAGAAGGACCCGGACGCCGCGCCGAAGGCCGACGCGCTGCGCGAGCAGCAGCTGCGCACCCTGTCCACCCTGCGCCGCGACCGCGAACTGCGCGAGGAACAGCGCCGCCAGGAAGAGACCTGGCGCCAGGCCGACCCGACCCGCGCGGCCGGCCCGGTGTGGCTGGGCGACCAGGTCGAGATCGTCGATTCCAGCCTGTCGCCGGATGCGCGCCACCTGCTGGTGGTGACCCGCAGGAAGGGCGCCGAGGCCGGCCAGCGCGGCAAGATGCCGCTGTACGTGACCGAATCGGGCTACGAGGAGTCCGAGGAGGTCCGCACCCGCGTCGGCCGCAACGATCCCACCCCGCACACGCTGTGGCTGGTGGACGCGCGGACCGGCAAGGTCAGCGAACTGAAGACCGACCCGCTACCCGGCATCGCCACCGACCCGCTGGCCGCGCTGCGCAGGGCGGCCGGCAAGGACCCGCAGAAGGGCCCGCGCGCGGTGCGCGTCGGCGGCGGCCGTGGCGGCGCATCGATCCGCTGGACCGACGATGGCGGCAGTGCCGCGGTGATGCTGCGCGCGGTCGACAACAAGGACCGCTGGATCGCCGCGGTCGACCTGCAGGACGCCCGGCTGCTGCCGCGCCACCGCCTGACCGACACGGCCTGGATCAACTGGAACTTCAACGACTTCGGGTGGCTGCCGGACAACCGCACGCTGTGGTTCCTGTCCGAGGAATCCGGCTATTCCCACGTCTACACCCAGGACGGCGCCGGCAAGCCACGCCAGCGCACCTCGGGCCGCTGGGAGGCGTCCTCGCCGCAGCTGGGGGCCGATGGCCGCAGCCTGCTGTTCCTGTGCAACCGCGAGCGCCCCGGCGACTACGAGGTCTGCGCACTGGACCTGGCCGGCGGCGACCTGCGCGAGGTCACCGCCCTGAACGGCGTCGAGGACTTCAGCGTCTCGCCCGATGGCAGCCAGCTGCTGGTGCGCTGGTCGGCCAGCTACCTGCCGCCGCAGCTGTCGGTGCAGCCGCTGGCCGGTGGCCAGGCCCGCCAGCTGACCGACACCCGCAGCGCCGCGTTCAAGGCGCGCACGTGGATCCAGCCCGAGTACGTGCAGGTGCCGTCCAGGCACGGCGCCGGCGTGGTCTGGGGCAAGTTCTACGGGCCGGCCGACTACGAGCCGGGCCGCAGGTACCCGATCGTGATGTTCGTGCACGGCGCCGGCTACCTGCAGAACGTCAGCGACCGCTACCCGAACTACTTCCGCGAGCAGATGTTCCACAACCTGCTGGTGCAGCAGGGCTACGTGGTGCTGGACCTGGATTTCCGCGCCTCCGAGGGCTACGGCCGCGACTGGCGCACCGCGATCTACCGCAACATGGGCCATCCCGAGCTCGAGGACTACCTGGACGGCCTGGACTGGGTGGTCGAGCAGCGCCAGGGCGACCGCGACAAGGCCGGCATCTATGGCGGCAGCTACGGCGGCTTCATGACCTTCATGGCGCTGTTCCGCTCGCCGGGCACCTTCAAGGCCGGCGCCGCGCTGCGCCCGGTGGTCGACTGGACCCAGTACAACCACGAGTACACGTCCAACATCCTCAACACGCCCGAGCTGGATCCGCAGGCCTACGCGACCTCCTCGCCGATCGAGTACGCCGAAGGCCTGCAGGACCACCTGCTGATCGCGCACGGGATGATGGACGACAACGTGTTCTTCCGTGATTCGGTGGTGCTGAGCCAGCGCCTGATCGAGCTGAAGAAGGACAACTGGGAGCTGGCCGCATACCCGCTGGAACGCCACGGCTACGTCCGCGCCGATTCCTGGCTGGACCAGTACAAGCGCATCCTGCGGCTGTACGAGCGCACCCTGAAGTGAACGCGGCCGGCGCGCCATCGTCGATGACGGCGGCGCCGCCGATCCTGACCGTGGCCGCGGTGATCCGCGACCCGGCCGGGCGCGTGCTGCTGGTGCGCAAGCACGGCTCCACGACCTTCATCCAGCCCGGCGGCAAGCGCGAGCCGGGCGAGGACGCGCTGGCCACCCTGGCGCGCGAGCTGGACGAGGAACTGGGCGTGCGCCTGCGCCCCGGCAGCGCGGTCGCGCTGGGCCTCCACGAGGACGTGGCGGTCAACGAACCCGGCCGCCGGGTCCGCGCCGAGGCCTTCCTGGTCGAGATCGACGGCCAACCGGCCGCGCGCGCCGAAATCGCCGAACTGGCCTGGGTCGTCCCCCGGGCGCCGTTTCCGGTGCCGGTCGCCCCGCTCAGCGCCGGCCACATCCTGCCGGCCGCAGTGAAGGCCGCACCGGCAACCGCCTGACCCCGCCGCCGCGGGGATGCGCTGCGGCACAATGCCGGTTCCACCCGCGCCGCCGAGACCCCGCATGCTGCCGCCGCTTCCACCACCGCCCCGGACCGGGTTCGTCAGCGTCCTCGCCAAGATCACCCTGATCCTGGCCGGCATCAGCGTCGCCTGGTCGCTGCTGCAGTCGGTGGGTGCGCTGCTGCTCCCCGACAGCGTGGTGGCCGCCGCCGGCGACGCGGACTGGCCGCTGCCGCAGGGCCTGCTGTGGGCCCTCGAGCACCGGGTCGCGCTGTCCCTGGCTCTGCTGCTGCTGTCGCTGCTGAGCCTGGCCACCGCCTGGGGGCTGCTGAAACGGCAGGAATGGGCGCGCCTGGTGTTCATCGCCCTGCTGCTGCTCAGCGCGGCCGGCAACCTGTTCAGCCTGCTGCTGGTCAGCCAGCTGTTCGACGCGATCATCGCCATGTACCCGAAGGAGTTCCTGTCCACCACCGACGGGCAGGAGTTCATGGCGCAGATGCAGGCCAGTCACCTCATGTGGATGGGCACCAGCGTGGCCGGCGTGCTGGCCATGGGCGCGCTGCACGTGTGGATCGCCTGGAAGCTGTGCACGGCGGCGGTGCGCGCCGAGTTCCGCCCGCCGGCGGTTTGATCGGGATCAAGGGCGGCCGGCGTGCCCCGGCTACAATCCTGCGCATGGATGATTTCACCGCCGTACGCGATTACCTGACCGGCCTCCAGGACCGGATCTGCCACGCCGTCGAACAGGCCGACGGCACCGCCCGCTTCGCCGAGGACCTGTGGCAGCGCGCCGAGGGCGGCGGTGGCCGCACCCGCATCCTGCGCGATGGCGCCGTGTTCGAGCAGGCCGGGATCGGCTTCTCCGACGTGTCGGGCGCACGCCTGCCGCCGTCGGCCAGCGCGGCCCGGCCGGAGCTGGCCGGTGCGTCGTGGCGCGCGGTCGGCGTCTCGCTGGTGTTCCACCCGCGCAATCCCTACCTGCCGACCACCCATGCCAACGTCCGCCACTTCCGCGCCGAGCGCGATGGCCGCACCGTGGCCTGGTGGTTCGGCGGCGGCTTCGACCTGACCCCGTTCTATCCGTTCGACGAAGACATCGCCCACTGGCACCGCACCGCCCGGGACATCTGCGCGCCCTACGGCCCGGACCGCTATCCCGAGCACAAGCGCTGGTGCGACGACTACTTCTACCTGCGCCACCGCAGCGAGACGCGTGGCGTCGGCGGCCTGTTCTTCGACGACCTGCACGGCGACTTCGGCAACGACTTCGGCTACATGCGCGCGGTCGGCGACGGCTTCCTCGATGCGTACCTGCCGCTCGTCGCGCAGCGCAAGGACACCCCGTACGGCGAGCGCGAGCGCGAGTTCCAGCTGTACCGCCGCGGCCGCTACGTCGAGTTCAACCTGGTCTACGACCGCGGCACCCTGTTCGGGCTGCAGAGCGGCGGCCGCACCGAATCGATCCTGATGAGCCTGCCGCCGCGGGTGCGCTGGGAGTATGCCTACCAGCCCGAGGCCGACAGCGACGAGGCGCGCCTGAAGGACTATCTGGTGCCGCGCGACTGGCTGGGCGAAGCCGCGTCCTGAGGCGCGTGCTTCACGCCGCCGGGCGTGGCGCCGTGCAACAACGCGTGAGGTCGGGCCGGACATAAAAAACCCCGCCGACCAGGGGGAGGTCGGCGGGGCCAGGGAACGGCGGTTTGGGGAGTAACCACCGCTCCAGTCGATCTGCTCCAGGGGAAGGGAGAGATCTCGCGACAGGCGTTGCACCTGTCACGGTCTATATGACCACTTCCAACATGGATAGTTCGTGAAGGATCGCGTTAAAAACCCATTGGATTTAGGGCGGATTCATTCATTTCCGTGCACCGCCTGCATCGCGGCAGGAACCCCGCATCCGTTAACGGAGATGAACATTCCTGCCGCGCCGGAGCGGGATGGACACCGGTCAGTGCGCCTCGTCCCAGTTGCTGCCGACCCCGGTATCGACCACCAATGGAACGCTCAGTTGCGCAGCGCCTGACATGCGCGCGGTGACGGCCTCCACCAGCTCCGGCACGAAGGCCTCGTCGGCCTCGAACACCAGTTCGTCGTGCACCTGCAGGATCATCAGCGCCCGCTCGCGGTGGCCGGCCAGCCAGCCGTCCACCGTCACCATCGCGCGCTTGATGATGTCGGCCGCGGTGCCCTGCATCGGCGCGTTGATCGCGGCGCGCTCGGCGCCGGCACGCTGGCCCTGGGTGCCGCCGTTGATGTAGTCCAGGTACAGGCGCCGGCCGGAGACGGTCTCCACGTAGCCCTTCTCGCGCGCCTGCTGGCGGGTCGCCTCCATGTAGTCGCGCACGCCCGGGTAGCGGCTGAAGTACAGCGCGATGTAGTCCTGCGCCTCGCCGCGGCCGATGCCGAGCTGGCGGGCCAGGCCGAAGGCGCTCATGCCGTACATCAGGCCGAAGTTGATCGCTTTGGCCGCGCGCCGCTCGTTGCCGGTGACCTCGTCGAGGCTGGCCCGGCCGAACACCTCGGCCGCGGTCGCCCGGTGCACGTCGGCCCCCGACTCGAAGGCACGCACCAGGCCCGGATCCTGCGACAGGTGGGCCATGATCCGCAGCTCGATCTGCGAGTAGTCGCAGGCCACCAGCCTGCGTCCGGCCGGGGCGACGAAGGCCTGGCGGATGCGGCGGCCGTCGTCGGTGCGGATCGGGATGTTCTGCAGGTTCGGGTCGGATGAGGACAGGCGGCCGGTGGCGGCGCCGGCCTGGTGGTAGCTGGTATGCACGCGGCCGGTGACCGGGTTGATCATCTCCGGCAGCTTGTCGGTATAGGTGCTGCGCAGCTTGGCCAGGCCGCGGTATTCGAGGATCACGCGCGGCAGCTCGTGCTGGTCGGCGATGGCCTCCAGCGCCTCCTCGTTCGTCGACGGCTGGCCCTTGGGCGTCTTCACCATCGCCGGCAGCTTCAGTTCGTCGAACAGCAGCGCCTGCAGCTGCTTGGGCGAATCCAGGTTGAAGCTGCGCCCGGCCAGCTCGGTGGCGCGCTGCTGGGCGGCCAGCATGCGCCGCGACAGGTCGCCGCTCTGCCGGCGCAGTTCCTCGGCATCGACCTGCACGCCGTTGGCCTCGACCCGCGCCAGCACCTGCACCAGCGGCATCTCGATGTCGCGGTAGACCGCCTCCAGGGTCGGCTCGGCGGCCAGCTTCGGTGCCAGCACCTGGTGCAGGCGCAGGGTGATGTCGGCGTCCTCGGCGGCGTAGCGGGTGGCTTCGTCGAGCCCGACCTGCGAGAACGGGATCTGCTTGGCGCCCTTGCCGGCCACGTCCTCGTACTTGACGGTCTCGTAGCCCAGATGGCGCCGGGCCAGGCTGTCCATGTCGTGGCGGGCGCTGCCGGAATTGAGCACGAAGCTCTCCAGCAGGGTGTCGTCGGCATAGCCGGCCAGGTCGATCCCGTGCCGGCGCAGCACGTGCAGGTCGTACTTGCCGTGCTGGCCGAGCTTGCGCACGCCGGCATCCTCCAGCAGCGGGCGCAGCCCCTCCAGCGCCTGCGCGCGGTCCAGCTGCGGCGGCGCGCCGGGATAGTCGTGGCCCAATGGCAGGTAGGCGGCCTGGCCCGCTTCGGCGGCAAAGCTCAGGCCGACCAGGTTGGCCTGCATCGCGTCCAGGCTGTCGGTCTCGGTATCGAGCGCGAACTGCCCGGCCGCGCGCAGGCGCGCGATCCAGGCGTCGAGCCGGGCGATGTCGTCGATCATCTCGTAGGCGCCGGGTGCCGACAGCGCGGGATCGACCGCCTCGCTCGGCGCGGACGCCGCGGCGACGAAGCCGTTCCCGCGCGCGCGCCCGGGCTCGGTCCGCGCGACGGCGACGGTGGCATCCAGCATCGGCGCATCGCCGACCACGCCGCTGTCCAGATCCTTCAGCGCCTGGTTGAAGCCGTAGCGCGCGTACAGCGTGCGCAGCGACCCGGTTTCCGGTGCGCGCAGCAGCAGCTCGCGCGGGCCCTGCGGCAGGGCCACGTCGGTGCGGATGGTGACCAGTTCGCGGTTCAGCGGCAGCCGTTCCAGCGCGGCGCGCAGGTTGTCGCCGATCTTGCCCTTGATCTGCGGCGCGGCGGCGATCACGCCATCCAGCGAACCGTATTCGCCCAGCCACTTGGCCGCGGTCTTGGGCCCGCACTTCTCCACACCGGGCACGTTGTCGACGGTATCGCCCATCAGCGCCAGCAGGTCGACGATCTGCGCGGCATGCACGCCGAACTTGGCGATCACGGCCTCGTCCGAATCCATGCGGCTGCCGGTCATGGTGTTGACCAGTTCCACCCCGGGCCGCACCAGCTGGGCGAAATCCTTGTCGCCGGTGGAGATGGTCACTGCGATGCCTTCGCCGTACGCTGCCAGCGCCAGGGTGCCGATCACGTCGTCGGCCTCGACGCCCTCGATGCGCAGGATGTCGATGCCCAGCGCCTGCACGATCTCGCACATCGGCTGCACCTGCGCGCGCAGGTCGTCCGGCATCGGCGGGCGGTTGGCCTTGTACTGCGGGTACAGGTCGTCGCGGAAGGTCCTGCCGGGCGCGTCGACCACGAAGGCGACGTAGTCGGGCTTTTCCTTCAGCGTCGCGCGCAGCATGTTGACCACGCCGAACAGCGCGCCGGTCGGCTCGCCGTCGGCATTGGTCAGCGGCGGCAGCGCGTGGAAGGCGCGGTAGAGATAGCTGGAGCCATCGATCAGGACGAGTCGTGTCATGCGCGAATTCTACGTGAGCGCGGCTGCATCCACGTCGACGCCACCGCCACCGTGCCGCGGCGCATAATCGGGCCTTCCGCAGCGATCGAGGCACCGCGATGCAGACCAGGACGATCCTTCAGGCCGCCACGCTCGGCGCCGTACTTGCGCTGGCCGGCTGCGCCACCACCGGCGGCGCGCCGGTCGACGTGGCCGGCGCCGATGTGGCCAGCCGCACCATGGACAACGGCGACGTGGTCGAGGAGTACCGCGTCGGCGGCCAGCTGCGGATGGTGAAGATCACCCCGCCGCGCGGCCCGGCCTACTACCTGTACGACCGCGATGGCGACGGCAGCCTGGACCGCGACCGCGACGACGTGCCGGCCACGTACTGGAAGCTGTTCCAGTGGTGAGCCGGATGGCGATCGGCTGACCCGCGATCGCCGCTCATCGGGGCCGCCTCTCCCCCACGCCGGAGCCGCCGGATGTTCAGGAACCTCATCCCGAAGATCTTCTACGACCGGCTGGAAGACGGGCTCGCCTTCTTCGTCGATGCGCTGGGGTTCCATGTGCGCTACCAGGACGCGGACACGGCGGTGATCGAGCGCGATGGCGCCAAGGCCTATCTGGTCCGCAGCCCGGGCCACGAAGGAGGCGAGCGCCCCGACCTGGGCATCGATACCGACGACATCGACGCGGTCTTCGCCGAGCTGTCGACGCGCGCCCCCCAGTTCCTGCATCCCGGCGCCAGGCGCATCGCGCTGCGCCCCTGGGGGTGCCCGCGAGTTCGCGATGCTGGACCCGACCACGGTCTGCATGACCTTCCGCCAGTGGCCGGCGCCGGACTGAGGCACCGGCCTCGCGCAGGCGGGTGGACCGCTCCGGCGCGCCTCACTCCGGCTGCAGCAGGCGCGGCCCGCTGCCGTCCTCGCCCAGCACGTCCTGCGGATTGCGCAGCGGGCACTCGCGCAGCGACAGGCAGCCACAGCCGATGCAGCCATCCAGATGGTCGCGCAGGCGGGTCAGCTGGGCGATCCGCGCATCCAGATCGGCACGCCAGCGCCGCGAGAGCCGCTGCCAGTCGGCGCGGTCCGGCGCCGCGTCCGCCGGCAGCGCCTCCAGCGCGCGTGCGATCTCGGCCAGCGGCACGCCGGCGCGCTGGGCGACCTTGATCACCGCGATCCGGCGCAGCACGTCGCGGCCGTAGCGCCGCTGGTTGCCGGCATTGCGCACGCTGTGGATCAGCCCCCGGGCCTCGTAGAAATGCAGCGCCGACACCGCCACGCCGCTGCGCGTCGCGACCTGCCCGACGGACAGCCAGCCACCCCGCCGCTCCTGCTGTTCCGCCATCGCCCGCTTGACCTCGACTTAGGTTGAGGTCCTAGCCTGCCACACCTCTTCCGCACCCCTGGTCCCGACATGCACCTGCCCACCCTCCGCCTCGCCCTGCTCTACGGCAGCGACCGCCCGCTGCGCTTCTGCGACACCGTCGCCGGCCGGGCCCACGGCCGCGCCATCGCCCATGGCGGCTGGAGCATCGAGCGCCTCGACCCGGCCACGCCGGCCGGTCGCGATACCGCGACCCTGCTGCGCCGCGTACGCGAAGCCGACGCCTTCCTCGTGGTGACCCCGGAGTACAATCACGGCTATCCGGCCGCGCTGAAAGCCATGATCGACGCGGTCTACACCCAGTGGCAGGCCAAGCCTGTCGCCTTCGTCTCGTACGGCGGCCTGTCCGGCGGCCTGCGTGCGGTCGAGCAGCTGCGCCAGGTGTTCGCCAGCCTGCACGCGGTGCCGCTGCGCGATGGCGTCAGCTTCGCCCACGCACGCGACCAGTTCGATGGCGACGGCGGGCTGACAGCCGGCCATCCGGCCAACGAGGCGATGCGGCTGGCCCTGGCCCGCCTGCACTGGTGGGCCGCCGCCCTGCACCAGGCGCGCCTGGTCTCTCCCTACGAACGCATCGCCGCCTGAGCGGCGCACAGAACGCCCCATGCCGCACACCGACGCACGCCCCGAACCCACCACCACCGCCAGCCCCTCGCGCCGCAGTGCGCTGTTCCGCTGGTTCGAGCGCCGGATCGACGCGTACCCGGCCGAGGCCCCGGTGCAGCCACCGCGCACGCTGTACGCGTTCTGCCGCCACTACACCCGCGGGACGGAACCGTGGCTGGTGCTGATGGCCCTGCTGACCACGGCCATCGCGGTGACCGAGGTGATGCTGTACGCGTTCACCGGCTCGATCGTCGACCGCCTGTCCAGCCACACGCCCGACACCTTCCTGGCCGCCGAGGGCTGGAACTTCGCGCTGATGGCGCTGGTGGTGCTGGTGGTGATGCCGGCGTTGAACCTGCTCAGCGCGCTGGTGATCCACCAGACCCTGCTCGGCAACTTCCCGATGCGGATCCGCTGGCAGGTGCACCGCTACCTGCTGCGCCAGTCGATGAGCTATTTCCAGGACGAGTTCGCCGGCCGGGTCGCGACCAAGCTGATGCAGACCTCGCTGGCGGTGCGCGAGACGGTCATCAAGCTGCTCGACGTCGGCAATTACGTCATCGTCTATTTCGGCGGCGCGCTGATCGTGGCCGCCTCGGCCGACTGGCGCCTGATGCTGCCCTTCCTGGGCTGGATGCTGGCCTACGCCGCGCTGCTGCGCTACGCGATCCCGCGCCTGAACACCGTCGCGCAGGCCCAGGCGGACGCACGTTCGACCATGACCGGGCGGATCGTGGACAGCTACACCAACATCGCCACGGTCAAGCTGTTCTCGCACTCGCGCCGCGAGGAGGACTACGCGCGCGAATCGATGGACGGCTTCCTCGGCACCGTGCACCGGCAGATGCGGCTGGCCAGCTTCGTCAACGTCGCCAACGACGTGCTGAACATGCTGCTGCTGTTCGCGGTGGCCGCGCTCGGCATCGGGCTGTGGATGCAGGAGGCGGTCAGCGTCGGCGCGATCGCGGTGGCGATCGCCTTCGTGCTGCGCCTGATGGGCATGTCGCAGTGGATCATGTGGGAGATGTCGGCGCTGTTCGAGAACATCGGCACGGTGCAGGACGGGATCAACTCGATCGCGCTGCCGCCGATGGTCGACGACGCGCCCGATGCGCGGCCGCTGGTGGCGGTGCGCGGCGACATCCGCTTCGAGGCGATGTCGTTCCACTACGGCAAGCAGGGCGGCGTGATCGAAGGGCTGGACCTGCACGTGCGGCCGGGCGAGAAGGTCGGCCTGGTCGGCCGCTCCGGCGCCGGCAAGTCGACCCTGGTCAACCTGCTGCTGCGCTTCTACGACCGCGAAGCCGGGCACATCCGCATCGACGGCAGCGACATCGCCACGGTCACCCAGGAGTCGCTGCGCGCCAACATCGGCGTGGTCACCCAGGACACCTCGCTGCTGCACCGCACGGTGCGCGACAACATCCTCTACGGCCGCCCGGACGCGAGCGAAGCGGAGATGATCGAGGCCGCGCGCCAGGCCAACGCGCACGCGTTCATCCAGGAACTGGTCGACGCCAAGGGCCGGCACGGCTACGACGCCCAGGTCGGCGAGCGCGGCGTGAAGCTTTCGGGCGGACAGCGCCAGCGCATCGCGATCGCGCGCGTGCTGCTGAAGAACGCGCCGATCCTGGTGCTGGACGAGGCGACCTCGGCGCTGGACTCGGAAGTCGAGGCGGTGATCCAGGAGAACCTGTACCGGCTGATGCAGGACAAGACGGTGATCGCGATCGCGCACCGGCTCTCCACGATCGCGGCGATGGACCGGCTGGTGGTGATGGACCAGGGCCGGATCGTCGAACAGGGCACCCACGAGCAGCTGCTCGCCCATGGCGGCCTGTACGCGCAGCTGTGGCAGCGCCAGTCCGGCGGCTTCCTGGAAGTGGAAGCGCCGGAAGCCTAGGACGCGTCATCCGGCTGCATCGATGACGCATCGGGCGTGCCGGCCGGCGGGCTGCACGCCTGGGCGGCCATCAGGCAACGCAGCGCTGATGACACGTTCCGGGCATCGGGCCGGAAGGCGGCCATCGCGCGCGCGGCCTTGGATCATCGCGCAGACGGGACGGACGTCCACAGGCCCGCCGTTCCCGGCCCCGGGCACGCGCGACGACGGCGCGACATGCCCGGGAACGGCGCACCGGCCTCAGCCGCCCAGCGTCGGATAGTCCGTGTAGCCGCGCTCGCCGCCGCCATAGAACGTGGTCCCGTCGGGTGCGTTCAGCGGCGCATCGGCCTGCAGGCGCTCGACCAGATCGGGGTTGGCGATGTACGCCCTGCCGAACGCGACCAGGTCGGCCTCGCCGTCCTCCACCGCGGCCAGCGCCGACGCGCGGTCGTAGCCGTTGTTGGTCATCCAGGCGCCACGACCGCCCGCCGCGCGGTAGGCCGCCTTCAGCGCGGCGTAATCGAACGGCGCATCGCCCTGCACGAAATCGCGCGGGCCGCCGGTCGCGCCTTCGATCACGTGCACGTAGGCCAGCGCATGCCTGGCCAGCAGGCGCGCGACGTGCTCGAACAGCGGCTGCGGCTGCGGGTCGGACGCGTCGTTGGCCGGGGTCACCGGCGAGATGCGGATGCCGGTGCGCTCGGCGCCGATCTCATCGACGATCGCGGTCAGCACTTCGTCGAGCAGGCGCGCGCGGTGCTCGATGCTGCCGCCGTAGGCGTCGTCGCGGTGGTTGCTGCCGGCGCGCAGGAACTGGTCGATCAGATAGCCGTTGGCCGCATGCAGTTCCACGCCATCGAAACCGGCATCGACCGCGGCACGTGCCGCGCGACGGAAATCGGCGACGATGCCGGGCAGCTCGTCCAGGCGCAGCGCGCGCGGCTCGGAGGTGTCCTCGAAACGACCACCGCCCTCGCCGTCGACCAGGAAGGTCTTGGCCTTGGCGCGGATCGCCGAGGGCGCCACCGGTGCCTGTCCATCCGGCTGCAGGTCGGTGTGCGAGATCCGGCCCACGTGCCAGAGCTGGGTCACGATGCGGCCGCCGGCGGCGTGCACCGCATCGGTCACCGCGCGCCAGCCGGCGAGCTGTTCCGGCGCGTACAGGCCGGGCACGTCGGCATAGCCCTGGCCCTGGTGGCTGATCGCGGTGGCCTCGGTGATCAGCAGGCCGGCGCTGGCGCGCTGCGCGTAGTAGGTCGCGGTGATCGGGCGCGGCACCGCGTCCGGCGAGCGGTTGCGGGTCAGCGGCGCCATCACGACGCGGTTGGGCAGCGACCAGGCGCCGACGGTGATCGGATCGAACAACGAGGACATGGAAGACCTTGGGGTTGCGGAGTGCGGACAGTCGACATGCGGCTGCCGCACACCCGGCACCAGCGCTGCCGCCGCAATGCACTGTTGCAGCCGGCGCGGTGGCCACGCCGTTCTTTCCTCCACGGGAGGATCCGGCACGGCGACGCCCGTGCCGGATCGGGGTCGCCGATGGCGACGCAGCAGGCTCAGCCGGCGAAGCTGCGCACCAGTTCCTGCTGCTGCGCCTGGCTCAGCAGCGGGCCGACGCCAGCCTTGAGCTGGTCGAGCTGGCGTTCGGGCTTGCCTGTGGCCGGGATCACGGTCGTCACCGCCGGATGGCTGATCGCGAACTTCAGGAACAGCTGCGCCCACGAGGTGATGCCGGCTTCCGCCGCCCAGCCCGGCAGCGGGCGGTCGCGGACCTGGGCGAACAGCTTGCCATCGTCGAAGGCGCGGTTGATCAGCACCGCCACGCCCTTCTCCTGCGCCAGCGGCAGCACGGTGCGCGCCGCCGCGGTCGAGTTGACCGAGTAGTGGATCTGGATGAAGTCCAGCGCCTCGCTGCGCAGGATCTGCTCCAGCTCTGGCAGGCCGCTGTCGATGTAGTGGGTGACGCCGACGTAGCGGGTCTTGCCCTGCGCCTTCAGTTCGCGCGCATACGGCAGCTGCCGCTTCCAGTCGCGCAGGTTGTGCACGAACAGCAGGTCGACCTTGTCGGTCTGCAGCCTGGCCAGCGACTGCGCCCACTGCGCCCGGGCCGCTTCGGCGCTGTCGGCGGCGATCTTGGTCGCCAGGAACACCTTATCGTGCCAGCCGCCGTCGGTCAGCAGCTGGCCGAGCGTGGCATCGGACCTGCCGTAGTTGGGGGAGGTGTCGATCACCGTGGCGCCGCCGTCGAAGAACGCCTTCAGCACCTGCTGCAGCTGCGCGTATTCGGGCGTGCCGACGGCGACGTCGTAGCTGCCCGAGGTGCCGGCGCCGATCACCGGCAAGGCCTCGCCGGTGGAGGGAATGGGCCGGGTCAGCAGGCCGCCCGCGGCATGGCCGCGCGCCTGCGGCGTGGCCGCGAACAGGCTGCCGACGGTACCGGCGGTGGCCAGGCCGAGACCGGCGAGGAGGGAAGTGGCGAGGACATCGCGACGCGAGTACATGGGGCGGCTCCTGGTCGGGGGCCCGGGATGTCGCAGCAGCGCCACGCGCCGGCGAGTATCGGCCGTGGCGAACCGGGCGTAACGGGATACAGGTTCAACCCATCGTTCAGGACTGGGTTCGATCGACGGCGGCGCGTGCGCGCAGCGGGACCCACCATAGCGTAGGTGGCCTCGCGGCGGAACGGCGGGTGCGGCGCATGTCCGGATGAAACACGCGTGCAGCGGCGTGCTTCCACGACGGCCACGCACGCATGGCGTGGCGTGGCGTGGCGACAACGCCGCGTCGGGTACGGAATGGCGATCAGCGACAGACCATCGGGCAGCCGCGCGCCGGCGTGCGGCACGGCGCCGTGTCATCCGGACGCGACGGCGTTCGACGCACCACGCACCCGCGCCACGTCAGGACCGCAGCGCTGCGTCGCCGGAAGGCTGGAATGCCTCGCGCACCAGCGTGCCGAGATAGTCGACGATCGGATGCTGCGCGGTCCCCGCGGCGTGCGCGAACAGGCCGACCGGCGCCAGCGACGGAAGCTGCGATGTGTCCAGCGCTCGCACCGGAGGCGGCACGCTCAATGCCGTCCGCACCGTCACGCCGAGCCCGGCCGCGGCGGCGGCCCAGATCGCCGAGACGCTGCTGCTGGACATCGCGATCCGCCACGGCCGCCCCGCCTGCTCGAGCGCACGCACGGCGGCATCGCGAAACAGGCAGGGCGCATCCAGCACCAGCAGGGGCACCGGCGCGTCGTCCGCCAGCCGCCAGTCGGGATGCGCCCACCACCGCACATCCAGCCGCGCTGCCTGCCGCCGATCGCCGCTGGCGCTGGCACCGAACGTGATCGCGAAATCCAGGTCGCCTGCCTCGAGCGCCTGCCGCAGTTCCCCGCTGCGCCCCACCTGTACCTGCACGCGCACCGATGGATGGGCGCGTGCCAGGCGGCCCAGCACCGATGGCAGCCAACCGTCGGCCAGATCCTGGGGCATGCCCAGCCGCAGGTCGCCGCTGGCGTGCAGGCCGCGCAGTGCCAGCAGCGCTTCGTCGTTGGTGGCAAGCAGGCGCCGGGCGTAGTCCAGCAGGGTTTCGCCCGCGGGCGTCAGCCGTTGACGCCTGCCTTCGCGGATGAACAACGGGTGGTCGAGCCGCTCTTCCAGCGCCTTGATCTGAAGGCTGACCGCGCCGGGCGTGCGGTGCACCACGCGCGCGGCCCTGCCGAATCCGCCCAGATCGACCGCCGCGACGAAGGTCCGCAGGGCGGACAGATCCAGATTTGAAATTAGCATTCCTAACTCGAATGGTTAGAACAATTGGTTTTTCTAACGATACGACGCTCCCTAGACTGCGTCGATCCCCACCACGGACACCGGATTCCCGTGCAAGGCACCCGCTCCAACGCCACATGGCCGGGTCACGCCCGCGCCCGCGCCGCGCTGCTCTGCGCCAGCCTCGCGCTGGCGCCGGTGTCGGCCCGGGCCCTGCCCCCGGGCACGGATCCGCCGCAGGCGCCCGACCACGCGGCCATCGCGCAGGTGCTGGAGAACTACCGCATCGCGGTGTCCACCGGCGACGAGGTCCTGTTCTCCACCACCCTGCTGGACGACCGGATTCCGTTCTTCGCCGTGCGCTCGCCCCCGTCCCCTGGGCCGGTCCCGGACGCGCGGCAGATCCGCGGCGTCGCCGCGTTCCGTCGCAACGTCTTCCATGGCGGGCGCCGCTACACCCAGCGATTCGACGACATCCGCATCGCACAGGACGGCGGACTGGCGCAGGCATCGCTGCGCTTCGTGACCCTGCGCGATGACGGCAGCGGTGGCGCCGGCTGGAAGACGCTGACGCTCATCGACGTTGGCGGGCAGTGGAAGATCGCCAGCGAGTTCTACACCGTGCGCGCCCTGACGGCGGCCGAGGCGGCGACGCCATGACCACGCCACACGCGCCGGCGCCGATGCGGCTGCACGATGACCACGGCGAAGCGCGCACCGCGCTGGTCACCGGCGCGACCTCCGGCATCGGCCAGGCCATCGCGCAGCGCCTTGCCGACGATGGCTGGCACGTCGTGGCGACCGGCCGCCGCAGCGGGCGACTGGCGGCCCTGGCGGCCGCACTTCCGGCGGGCCGCTGCACGCCGCTGTGTTTCGACATCCAGGATGCCGCTGCCCGCGCGGCCGCGATCGACACCCTCCTCGCACGCGGCGGCGGATTGGATCTGCTGGTCAACAACGCCGGCCTCGCGCTGGGCACGGCGCCGGCGCACCAGGTCGACCGCTCGGACTGGGACACGATGATCGGAACCAACGTCGTCGGCCTGGCGGCGATCACCCACGCCCTGCTGCCGGCCCTGATCAAGCGCCGCGGCGCGATCGTCAACATCTCCTCGATCGCCGGCACCTACCCCTATCCCGGCGGCAACGTATATGGCGCGACCAAGGCCTTCGTCCGCCAGTTCTCGCTGGGCCTGCATTGCGATCTGGTTGGCACCGGGGTGCGCGTGACCTCGCTGGAACCGGGCATGGTGGAGACCGAATTCACCGGTGTACGCCGCCGCGATGCCGAGGCCGGGCGCGCGTTCTACGCCGGCGCCAACGCGCTGCGTGCCGAGGACATGGCGCGGATGGTGGCGTGGATCGCCGCGCAGCCAGGGCACGTGAACATCAACGCGATCGAGGTCATGCCGACCAGCCAGACCTGGGCGGGGTTCCATGTCGACCGCGTGGCCCCGCCCCCCTCCACCACCGGATGACGCCGATGCTCGTGACCCACTACGCGATCGCGCTGACCGCCGACCAGATCGCACCGGTGCGCCAGCGCATCGCCGCGATCGGACCCGGCTTCGACGCGCTTCCCGGACTGGCGGTCAAACTGTTCCTGCTGGCAACGGACACGCCGTGCTACGCGCTGTACTACCTGTGGCAACGCCCCGAGGCCCTGCACGATTTCCTGGACGGCCCGAAGTTCGCCGCACTGGTGGCCCGGTACGGGCGACCGGAACTGACCCACTACCTCACCCGTGCCTCGACCCTGCCGTTCCAGCCCGGTCAACGGGTGGACAGCGGACCGGCGCACGACGGCGGCGCGCCGGGCGGGGTGGAACTGGAGGATCTTCGACTGGGCGGGCGGGTGGCGCTGCGCCCTGCCGCGCACGGGCGCTTCGAGGTGGTCGATGTCGCTGGCCCGCACGTGCTGCGCGCAGCCACCGACGCCGGCCGTCCGTAAGCGCCCGGGGACGCTGCGACCGGCTGTTCGCGACCGGACCGGCGCCTCGCGGCTGCGTGATATCATGCCGGCCCCTTTGGGGAGTAGCCTGCCTCGCCGCGCAATGCGGCGACGCGTCCGCATCAACATGCTCGGCCTTGCGGCCGTGGTGCGGACACCTCCGGGTTGGCGAGACCAACGGCCTGCCGCGACACCCGGCCCCGGGTGACGGGCTGGCCGTGTCCGCCTTCCAGCCCGGTACGCCAGATGAACCTGCTCTCGATCCTCCTGATCGGCATCGCGATGTCGACCGACGCCTTCGCCGCCGCGGTCGGCAAGGGCGCGGCGATGCAGCGCCCGCGCTTCGTCGAAGCCCTGCGCATCGGCCTGATCTTCGGCGTGATCGAGGCGGTGACGCCGCTGATCGGCTGGCTGCTGGGCAGCGCCGCGGCGCAGTACATCACCGCGTGGGACCACTGGATCGCGTTCGGCGTGCTCGGAGCGCTGGGGCTGCACATGATCTGGAACGGCTTCCGTCCCGAAGCGGCCGAGGAGGCGACGCCGCGCCGGCACGGCTTCTGGAACCTGGCCGCGACCGGCTTCGCGACCAGCATCGACGCGATGGCGATCGGCGTCAGCCTGGCCTTCCTCGACGCACCGATCGGCGTGGTCGCCGCGGTCATCGGCCTGTGCACGCTGGTGATGGTGACTACCGGCATCATGCTGGGCCGCGTGCTCGGCGCGCTGGCCGGCAAGCGCGCCGAGATCATCGGTGGCGTGATCCTGATCGTGATCGGCTCGGTGATCCTGTACGAGCACCTCACCGGCGCCGCCTGAGGCCTCCACGGCACCGCCGTGCGCGGCGGCCGGCATCCACGCGCGGCGATACCGCGTGTCAGCGCACCACCAGCACCGGCACCTTCGAATGCGAGAGCACCGTCTGGGTCTGGCTGCCGAGCAGCACCTTGCCCAGGCCACGGCGCCCATGCGAGGCCATGACGACCAGGCCCGCACCGGTCTCGACCGCGGCGGCGGCGATCGCATCGGAGGGATAGCCGTCGGGCACGTGCAGGGTGTCGCAGGCGACGCCGGCCGCCGCGGCATGCGCTGCCGCCACGTCCAGCACCTGGCGCGCCGCCGCTGCGCAGCCCTTGCGGTAGTCGGTCTGCAGCGACGGATCGGCCGACAGCGCGATGGCGTCGTCGAAGGCCGGCGTCCAGGGTTCGGTCACGGTCAGCACGGTCACCGGCAGCTGCAGCGCGGCCGCCAGGGCCAGGCCGTGGTCCAGTCCCTTGTCGGCCAGCTCCGAGCCGTCGGTGGCAATCAGGATGCGGCGGTACATGGCGGTCTCCCAGTCGCGTGAACGTCCGACTGCATAGCACACCGTGCGCGAATGCCGCGCACTGATCGTGGTCAACCGACGCCTCTGCAACGCGCGGCCATGCGCATGACGATGCGGGGTGCAGCAACGTCCGGAAGACCGGAGCGGTGTGCGGATCACGACGGACCAGGCGAGGTCGCGACCGGGAGATGGTGGTCGCGGCTGCGGCCGCTCCTACGTGGCGTGTCGGCACGGGGCCGGCGCTGGAGTGCGGCGATGTCGGGCCGGCACGGATGGTCGAAGGCGCGGGGCAGGCGCAACCGACATGCGGCAACGTCAGGAAGACCGGAGCGGCGTGCGGATCACGATGGATCAGGGCACGTCGCGGCGGGGAGATGGTGGTCGCGGCTGCGGCCGCTCCTACGCGGCGTGTCGGCACGGGGCCGGCGCTGGAGTGCGGCGGTGTCGGGCCGGCATGGATGGCCGCAGGCGCGGCGCAGGCGCCGCCGCCGCGCCTGTGCACGCGCGTTGCATGCAGGTGCAGGCATTCCGGCTCTTCCGTGGCTGCCGGGAATGCGGACCGATGCATTCCCCATCGCCAGCACCATCTGCCTGCAGCCGCAGCTACACCGGCTGCAGGTTCGCGTAGGCCAGCACCAGCCACTTGCTGCCGGCATCGTCGAAGTTCACCTGCACGCGCGCATGCGCGCCGCTGCCTTCGTAGTCGGTGACGGTGCCGCGGCCGAAGCTGGCGTGCATGACGGTCTGGCCCAGGCTCAGCGCCGGCTTTTCCAGCGCCGGCATCGCGCTGCGCGCCGGTGCGGCCGCCATCGTCCGCGACACCTGCACCCGCGGGCGCACCTCGTTGAGCAGGTGGCCCGGGATCTCGCGCAGGAAGCGCGAGGGCATGCCGTACATGTCCATGCCGTGGATGCGGCGGCTCTCGGCGTAGGTCATCACCAGCTTCTGCCGCGCGCGGGTGATGCCGACGTAGGCCAGGCGGCGCTCTTCTTCCAGCCGCCCGCTCTCGTCCAGCGACTTGCTGCTGGGGAACACGCCCTCTTCCACGCCGGCCAGGAACACCAGCGGGAATTCCAGGCCCTTGGCCGAATGCAGGGTCATCAGCTGCACGCCGTCCTCGTCGGCCTGGGCCTGGCCTTCGCCGGCCTCCAGCGCCGCGTAGGACAGGAAGGCGACCAGCTCGCTCATGCTCTGCTGGTCGTCGTCCAGTTCGGCGCGCGAGAAACGCGAGGCGACCGAGACCAGTTCGTCCAGGTTCTCCAGCCGCGATTCGGCGTCGAGCTGGCCGCGCGATTCGCTGGCCCAGTGCTCGCGCAGGCCGGAGCGGGCCAGCACGTGGTCGACCCGGTCCTTGAGCGACAGGTCGGTGGTTTCCGCGTCCAGCGCCTCGATCAGGCCGAGGAAGCCGGCCACGGCGTTGCGCGCGCGCGCTGCCAGCACGTTCTGCGCGACCAGGCGTTCGGCCGCGCGCACCAGCGACAGCGACTGCTCGCGCGCGCAGCGGCGGACTTCATCCAGGGTGCGGTCGCCGATCCCGCGCGCCGGCGTGTTGACCGCGCGTTCGAACGCGGCGTCGTCGTCGCGGTTGGCCAGCAGGCGCAGGTAGGCCAGCGTGTCCTTGACCTCGGCGCGCTCAAAGAATCGCATGCCGCCGTAGACGCGGTACGGCACCTGTTCGGACAGCAGCACCTCTTCCAGCGCGCGCGACTGCGCGTTGCTGCGGTAGAGCACCGCGGCCTCGCGGTAGCTGCCGCCGTCGCGCACCCACTGGCGCACGCGCTCGACCACGTAGCGCGCTTCGTCCATCTCGTTGTAGGCGGCGTAGACGTCGACCGGCTCGCCCTCGCCGCTGTCGGTCCACAGCTGCTTGCCGATGCGGTCGGGGTTGTGCGAGATCACCGCGTTGGCCGCACCCAGGATGTTGGCCGTGGACCGGTAGTTCTGCTCCAGCCGGATCGTGCGCGCACCCGGGAAATCCTTGAGGAACTGCTGCACGTTCTCGACCTTGGCGCCGCGCCAGCCATAGATGGCCTGGTCGTCGTCGCCGACCACGAACACGCGCCCGGTGTCGCCGGCCAGTACGCGCACGAAGGCGTACTGGATCGCGTTGGTGTCCTGGAATTCGTCGATCAGCAGGTCGCGGAAGCGCGTGCGGTAATGCGCGAGCAGCCCCTGGTTGTCGCGCAGCAGTTCATGCGCGCGCAGCAGCAGCTCGGCGAAATCGACCAGGCCGGCGCGGTCGCAGCGCTCCTGGTACAGCGCATAGGCGCGCACCAGCGCCTCGGTCCACGGATCGTTGCCGGGCTGGATGTGCTGCGGGCGCCGGCCTTCGTCCTTCTGCGCGTTGATCCACCACGCGATCTGGCGCGGCGGGTAGCGGCTGTCGTCCAGCTCCAGCTGCTGGACCACGCGCTTGACCAGGCGCAGCTGGTCGTCGCTATCGAGCACCTGGAACGATTCGGGCAGGTTCGCCTCGTTCCAGTGCAGCCGCAGCAGGCGATGGGCCAGACCGTGGAAGGTGCCGATCCACATCCCGCGCGCGCCATGGCGCAGCTGCAGGTCCACGCGCGCGCGCATCTCGCCCGCGGCCTTGTTGGTGAAGGTCACCGCGAGGATGCCGTGGGTCGGAATCCGCTCGACCTCGTTCAACCAGGCGATGCGGTGGGTGAGCACGCGGGTCTTGCCGGAGCCGGCGCCGGCCAGCACCAGGTAGTGGCCGGGAGGTGCGGAAACCGCTTCGCGCTGGGCCGGATTGAGGCCGTCGATCAGGTGGGAGACATCCATGCCGCCATTCTACCGGGGCCGCGCGCAAAGCTTGAGAACGGCCGGTGCCGTCCGCCTGAAAAGGAAAGGGCCGCTGCGGGCGGCCCTTTCTGGTCTTCACGCGTATCCGGTGCGCTCAGTGGTCGTGCCTGGCGCTGTTGCCGTTCATCAGCTTGTCGGTCCAGGCGATGCCGATCGCCGACAGGATGAACACGCAGTGGATGATGGTCTGCCACAGCACGCCATCGGCGGTCAGCTGCGTGCACTGGGTGCTGGTGATCGCCATTTCGGCCTTCATCAGGGCCAGCTGGTCCGGCGTGCACAGCGGCAGGCCGCCCAGCGTGCCCACCGCGATGAAGGTCTTCAGCAGGTGGATCGAGGAGATGCCGATGATCGCCATCGCCAGCTTCACCTTCAACACCGAGGCGTTGACGTGGCTCAGCCACTCCGGCTGGTCGGGATGGCCCTCCAGGCGCAGGCGCGAGACGAAGGTCTCGTAGCCGCCGACGATCACCATCACCAGCAGGTTGGAGATCATCACCACGTCGATCAGGCCGAGCACGATCAGCATGATCTCCTGCTCGCCCAGGCCCGGCGCGCGGTGGATCAGGTGCCACAGCTCCTTGCCGAACAGGAACACGTAGACGCACTGGGCCACGATCAGTCCCAGGTACAGCGGCAGCTGCAGCCAGCGCGAGGCGAAGATCAGGGTGGACAGGGGGCTCAGGCGGGGGGTCGACATGGGGACGGTCAGAGTGAGGGACGGCGCAGCGTAGCGGCGGCGCGACGGGCTGCCAAGCGGGACCGGAACCGGCGCTCCCCGGCCGCCATGGCGGCGCCTGAAACAGTGCGATCCACCCACCCTGCACGGCCCCGCGACGGGAGCGCCCTACACTCCTCGTCCCTGCACATCCTGTCCCGGAGCGCCCGATGCTCGACCTCCATTACTGGCCGACCCCGAACGGCCACAAGGTCACCCTGTTCCTCGAAGAGGCCGGCCTGCCGTACACGCTCAAGCCGGTGAACATCGGCAAGGGCGACCAGTTCAAGCCGGAGTTCCTGGCGATCTCGCCGAACAACAAGATGCCGGCCCTGGTCGACCACGCCCCGGCCGACGGCGGCGCCCCGGTCAGCGTGTTCGAGTCCGGCGCGATCCTGCTGTACCTGGCCGAGAAGACCGGGCAATTCCTGCCGGCCGATCCGCGCGCGCGGATCCAGGCGCTGGAATGGCTGTTCTGGCAGGTCGGCGGCCTGGGCCCGATGACCGGCCAGTACGGGCATTTCACCGTCTACGCGCCGGAGAAGATCGGCTACGCGATCGACCGCTACACCGCCGAAGCCAAGCGCCTGCTCGGCGTGCTCGACACGCGCCTGGCCGATCACGCCTTCATCGCCGGCGACGATTACGGCATCGCCGACATGGCCAGCTATCCATGGATCGCGCCCTACACCAAGGCACCGCTGGACCTGGAGCCGTACCCGCACGTGCGTCGCTGGCAGGCCGCGATCGCCGCGCGCCCGGCGACGCAGCGCGCGTATGCGCTGTCGGCCCAAGTGAATCCCGACGCCGGCAAGCCGATGAGCGACGAGGAGAAGAAGCTGCTGTTCGGGCAGGGCGCGGTGCCGCGCTGACGCATCGGCGTCGCCGGGGCGGGTCGGCAGCGGATGCCATAATCCGGCTGTCCGGCCCTGCCGCCCGAGAGTTGCCATGCGTCTGCCCCTGCTTGCCCTGCTGTCCGCGATGACCGCCACCGCCGCGCTGCCCGTCCACGCCGAAAAACTCACGCTCGAGGCCATCACCGGCAGCGCGCCGCTGTCCGGCCCGACCCTGATGAAGCCGCAGGTCGCGCCCGATGGCAGCCGCGTGACCTTCCTGCGTGGCAAGGACACCGACCGCAACCGGCTGGACCTGTGGGAGTACGACGTCGCCAGCGGCCAGACCCGGCTGCTCGCCGATTCCAGCGTGGTCCTGCCCGGCACCGAGACGCTCAGCGACGAGGAGAAGGCGCGGCGCGAACGCCAGCGCATCGCCGCCTATTCGGGCATCGTCGAATACCAGTGGGCGCCGGATGCGCGCGCCTTGCTGTTCCCGCTCGGCGGCGAGCTCTACCTCTACCAGCTGGACAAGCCGGCCGGCCAGGCCGTGCGCCAACTCACCAGCGGCGGCGGTTTCGCCACCGACCCGAAGGTGTCGCCGAAGGGCGGCTACGTCAGCTTCGTGCGCGCCCGCGACCTGTGGGTGATCGACCTGGCCAGCGGCCGGGAGATCCGCCTGACCGGCGACGGCAGCGACACCATCGGCAATGGCGTGGCCGAGTTCGTCGCCGACGAGGAGATGGACCGGCACACCGGCTACTGGTGGGCGCCTGACGACAGCGCGATCGCCTTCGCCCGCATCGACGAATCGCCGGTGCCGGTGCAGCAGCGCTACGAGATGTACGCCGACCGCACCGAGGTGATCGAGCAGCGCTATCCGGCCGCCGGCGAAGCGAACGTGCTGGTCCGGCTGGGTGTGATCGCACCGAAGGCGAACGCGAAGCCGCGCTGGATCGACCTGGGCAAGGACACCGACATCTACCTGGCCCGCGTCGACTGGCGCGATCCGCAGCGCCTGACGTTCCAGCGCCAGTCGCGCGACCAGAAGCGCCTGGAGCTGGTCGAGACAACGCTCGCCAGCGGCCGCCAGCGCACACTGGCCAGCGAAACCTCGCCGACCTGGGTGCCGCTGCACCACCACCTGCGCTTCCTGCAGGACGGCCGCTTCGTCTGGGGCTCGGAACGCAGCGGCTTCCAGCACCTGTACCTGGCCTCGGAGGATGGCGCCACGCTGTCGCCGCTGACGGCCGGCGACTGGATGGTCGACGACCTGCTGGGCGTGGACGAGGCCGCCGGCCTGGTCTGGTTCAGCGGCACGAAGGACTCGCCGCTGGAGAAGCACGTCTACCGCGTGCCGCTGGCCGGCGGCGCGGTGGAAAAGCTGTCGCAGGCGCCCGGCATGCACGCGGCCAGCTTCGCCCGCAACGCCAGCGTCTACGTCGACAGCTGGTCGGACCCGGCCACGCCGCCGCAGATCGAACTGCGCCGCAACGACGGCGCACTGCTGTCGACCCTGCTGCGCAACGACCTGGCCGACCCGCAGCATCCGTACGCGCGTTACCGCTATGCGCAGCGCCCGGTCGAGTTCGGCACGCTGACCGCCGCCGACGGTCGCACCCCGCTGCACTACAGCCTGATCAAGCCGGAGAACTTCGACCCGGCGAAGCGGTACCCGGTGGTGGTCTTCGTCTACGGCGGCCCGGCCGCGCAGACCGTGACCCGCGCCTGGCCCGGCCGCGCCGATGCGCTGTTCAACCAGTACCTGGCCCAGCAGGGCTACGTGGTGTTCTCGCTGGACAACCGCGGCACGCCGCGCCGCGGCCGCGATTTCGTCGGCGCGCTGTACGGCGTGCAGGGCACGGTGGAGGTGGAGGACCAGCTGAAGGGCGTGGAGTGGCTGAGGGCGCAGTCGTGGGTGGATCCGCAGCGGATCGGCGTGCATGGCTGGTCCAATGGCGGCTACATGACCCTGATGCTGCTGGCCCGCACCCAGGCCTACGCCTGCGGCGCGGCCGGCGCACCGGTCAGCGACTGGGCGCTGTACGACACGCACTACACCGAGCGCTACATGAACCTGCCGGCGGCCAATCCGGACGGCTACCGCGATGCGCGCGTGCTGACCCACGTCGAGGGCCTGGTCGGGCCGGACGCACCGAAGCTGCTGCTGATCCACGGCATGGCCGACGACAACGTGCTGTTCACCAACGCCACCGCGGTGATGAGCGCGCTGCAGCAGCGTGGCCAGGCGTTCGAGCTGATGACCTATCCCGGCGCCAAGCACGGCCTGAGCGGCCACGATGCGCTGCACCGCTACCGGCTGAGCGAGGACTTTTTCGCCCGTTGCCTGAAGCGCTGAGCCCGCCGCACGCCCCGACGCAGGAAGATCACGACATGGACCGCGCGCACGCAGGCGGCATGCCGCCCCCTCCCCCGCTGCCGGTGGCCCGGCGCGGCTGGTGGAGCCGGCACTGGAAGTGGGCGATACCGGTGCTGGCCGGCACGCTCCTGCTGCTGGTGGTGGCGGCCGTCGCGCTGTTCATGGCCGCCCTGCTCGGCACGCTGAAAGCGTCCGACGCCTACCGCATCGCGGTGGAGACGGCCCAACGGGATCCGGCGCTGATCGAGGCGATCGGCGCCCCGATCGAGCCGGGCTGGTTCTTCAGCGGCAACATCGCGACCCGGGCCGGCGGCAGCGGCGAAGCGGAGCTGCGGATTCCACTGCGTGGCGCGGACGGCGCGGCCGTGCTGGTCGTCGACGGCCGGCGTCGCAACGGGCGCTGGACATACGCCACGCTGGAAGCGCAGGTCGACGGCGGCGATACCATCGACCTGCGCTGGTTGTCGCGCGATATCGAAGGCGACGGGACCCGCACGAACCGGATCGAGGCGTCCACGGGCAGCAACCGCAAGGACTGAGGCGGAGCGCATGCGCGGCCGCTCCAGGACAGGCCGATGGCCGCGACAGCGGCCGGGCGGGCTCAGTCGCGGGCGGGCGCGGTCGCCGGCACGGCCGGCGCCACCGCACCCGGCGGCACCCAGATCGCCATGCCGGCGGCCTTCTTCTGCGTGGTCGGGATGCCGACGCTGAGCCCGCCGCCGCTGTGGCGGCCGTAGCTGCCAGCGCCGACCGACATGCCCACCGGCGAACCGGACGAGCCCACGCCCATCAGCACGATGCCGTTGGCGCCCAGCGCCGCCGCCTCGCGCTTGAGCCGGGCCACGGCCGCGTCGGTCTGGCCCTGGGTGCCGAAGCCGACCGCGCTGGACGATTCGAGCTGGGCGATCTCCTGCGAGCCCACGGGGGGCACAGAATAGATCTGCACCTGGGCGGGATCGATCGGCGCCCGCGCCTGGTTCAGCATGACCTTGGAGGTCCCGGCGCAACCGGCCAGGGCCAGCGACACGGTGAGGATGGCGATCAGGCGGCGCATGACGGACCCCGGCGCAAGGCTGGTGGGTGGAGTGACGCCATCTTCGGCCGCCGTGGGTGAACCGGCTGCGAACCAGCGCCGCGGCGATGCGGCCGGGACGATCTGTCCACCCGGCCAGCCGGATCGGCAGCGGGCCGCGGCGTATCATTTCCCGGCCTGCAAGGAGTCCCCAGCATGACCTACCCCCATATCCGCCCGCGCCGCATGCGTCGCGACGAATTCTCGCGCCGCCTGATGCGCGAACACGTGCTGACCACCAACGACCTGATCTATCCGGTCTTCGTGCACGAAGAAACCGGCCGCGCGCCGGTGCCGTCGATGCCGGGCGTGGAGCGCCTGTCGATCGACGAGCTGCTGCGCGTGGGCGAACAGGCGCTGGAACTGGGCGTGCCGGTGCTGGACCTGTTCGGCGTGCCCGATGCGGCCGCCAAGACCGCCGACGGCGCCATCGCCTGGGCCGAGGACGGCATCATCCCGCGCGCGATCCGTGCGCTGAAGTCGCGCTTCCCCGAGCTGGGCGTGATGACCGACCAGGCGCTGGACCCGTACACCACGCACGGCCAGGACGGCCTGATCGACGACACCGGCTACATCCTCAACGACGAGACCATCGACGCCCTGGTCAAGCAGTCGCTGGCGCACGCCGCGGCCGGCGTCGACATCCTCTCGCCCAGCGACATGATGGACGGGCGCGTCGGCGCGATCCGCGAGGCGCTGGAAGCGGCCGGCTTCATCAACACGCGGATCATGTCGTACGCGGCCAAGTACGCCTCGGCGTTCTACGGCCCGTTCCGCAGCGCGGTCGGCAGCGCCGGCAGCCTGGGCAAGGGCAACAAGTTCACCTACCAGATGGACCCGGCCAACTCGGACGAGGCGCTGCGCGAAGTCGAGCTCGACATCGCCGAGGGCGCGGACATGGTGATGGTCAAGCCGGGCCTGCCGTACCTGGACGTGATCCGCCGGGTCAAGGACGCGTTCGGCGTGCCGACCTTCGCCTACCAGGTCAGCGGCGAGTACGCGATGCTCAAGGCCGCCTCGGCCAATGGCTGGCTGGACGAACGCGCCTGCGCGCTGGAAGCGCTGACCGCGTTCAAGCGGGCGGGCGCCGACGGCGTGCTGACCTATTACGCGCTGGACGCCGCGCGCTGGCTGCGCGAGGCGTGATGGCCGCGCGGCCGTCGCGCATCACGCCGGCCGCGGGATCGTCATGCGGGGACCGGGCCGCCTGCCCGGGTCCCCGCGGCCGCATCAGAAGCGCAGTTCGGCGCCGAACAGCAGCATGTCGGCGCGGCTGATGTCGGTCTCGTAGACCACGTAACCGCCGCCTCCGTTGTAGCCGGACCGCGCGTAGTAGTAGGTCGTGCCGTACAGATAGGCGGTGTAGCCCAGGCTGAGGTTGAAGTGGCGGCTCACGTCGACGCCGATGCCGACACCCAGGTAGGCACCGTCGATCGTCGCGTCATCGCCATCCTCGCCGTCCGCACGCGCGCTGAAATAGCCGCCGCGGGCGATGCCGAACCAGCGGCTGGAACCGAAGTTGACCCGGGTCGTGCCGCCGATGCTGGCGAAGCGCACCTCGGGATAGAGGTAGTAACGGTCGCTGGATGCGTCCAGCTGGCCCCCGGCGACCTCGATGCCGACCAGGGTGAAGTCGCCCGCATCCCAGCGGTACCCGGCCGAGACCGCCTTCGTCGTCTGGTCGGCATCCTCGTAGATCCAGCCCTTGCCGCCCTGCACGCCGACGAAGAACCCGCCCTCGTTGCGCGGAACGCGTCTGGGCGCTGGAGCGGCAGGCACGCCTGGCGCAGTCGTCGACACCCGTGGCGGCGGGCTGGCCTGGCTGACGGAAGGCTCCGTCGCAGCGACGGGCCCGGCCGCGGCCGGCGCCACGCTCGTCTGCTTCTTCATGTAGGCGTCCCAGGCCGGCGAGATGGACTGGGCGTGCAGGTGCATGGCAGGCAGTGCCAGCAGCAGCGGCAGGCTGCGTGTGATCGACTTCATCGGATGTCCCCTGTTCCGTGGTGAACGATGTCCTGCTTCCCTGCGCAGGGCGACGGAACGGGGCACCCGGAAACACCCGATTCCGCGACGCCAGCATTCCGTGGCGGCAGTCGAGCGTCAAGCCGTCAGCCGCCCCACTGCCAGCGGGCGCCGACGACGAAGGTCCGGTCCGGGCCCGGTTCGTAGAAGCGGCCGTTGCCCTCGTTGACGATCACCGAGCCGATGTAGCGCTGGTCCAGCGCGTTGTCGATGCGGGCGAAGGTGTGCAGGGTGCCGTGCGCGCCGCGCCAGTCGCGGCCCAGCTGCAGGTGCAGCAGGCCGTAGCCGGGGGAGGTGTCGCTGCCGCTGTCGTTGACAACCACCGCACCGACCGCGACCACCTGCGCGGCCGCCTGCCATGGGCCCTCGCGCCACTGCAGGCGCGCGGCGAGCTGCTCGCGGGCCACGCCGGGAATGCGGCTGCCGGCGGCGACCAGCACGTTCGGGTTGGTGCAGCCGCTGGCGGTGCAGATCGGGAAGCTGTCGCGGAAGGTGGCGTCCAGCCACGTGTAGGCCAGTTCCGCGCTCCAGGCTTCGCCCAGCGGCAGCCCGGCCGCCAGCTCCACGCCCTGGCGGCGTGCGCTGCCGACGTTGCGGAAGCTGCTGCGCCCGCCGACGTTGCGGGCGACCGCCAGCTCGTCGTCGGTGTCGGCGCGGAACAGCGCGGCATCGACATGCGCGCCGCTGTCGCCGCGCCACTTCGCGCCCAGCTCCAGGTTGCGGCTCACCGCCGGCTTCAGGTCGAAGGCCAGGCCCGCGCCGCCGTCGGCACGGTAGCCGAGCTCATTGAAGGTGGGGGTTTCGAAACCGCGCCCGGCCGACACGTAGACGCGCGTGCTGTCGGTGGGCGCGAACACGAGGCCGGCCACCGGCGTGGTCTCGGAGTACTCCACGCGGCCGCTGTCGTCGGGATTGGCCCCGGCGATGTAGCGGTCGCGCGAACGGAACTCGACCCGGCTGTGGCGCGCGCCGGCCAGCAGCGACCAGCGCGGCGCGAAGCTCCACCACAGCTGCGCGTACTGGTCGACGTTGCCGACTTCGTTGCGCTCGTCGCGACGCAGCCGGCCGCGCACGCCCACATCGCTGCCGATGAAATTCTCGTAGCCGCGCCGATGCTGGCGCTGGCGGTCGGCATTGAGGCCGAGGCTGGCCTCGAACGGGCGCCCGGCCAGGTTCCCGTTCCACGACCAGCGCAGGTCGGCGCCGCCGTAGTCGTTGTCCAGGTCGATCACGCCGCCCGAGTTCAGCGGATTGGCCTGCGCGCTCGCCGGCAGCGGCAGGTACTGCTCGACGCTGCGCTGGCCGGCATAGCCCATCGCATGCAGCGTGCTGGCCCCGAATGCATGCTCGTAGGCCAGGCCCAGCTGGTCCTGGCTCACCGACTTGCGCGTGTCGTACTGCAGCGCCACCGCGGTGGCCTGGGTCGGATCGGCGCGCACCTGGTCACGGGTCAGGCCCAGCGGATCCTGCGCGTCGGGCGCGTCGAAGTGGTTGGCCACCACGTCCAGCGTGCCGGCCTGGCCGATGCCGAAGCGCAGCTTCGCGTTGGCCGAGGTGCGCGTGGCCGCGCTGTGGTCGCGGTAGCCATCGGTGTCGAGCCTGGACACAGCCGCGTTGTAGCCGAACGCACGGTCGCCGCCGCGCACGCGCGCGCCGAGGATCGTGGTGTCGTTGCTGCCGGTGCTGAGCTGGACGCGGCCGTCGTGACGGCCATCGTCGGGGATGTCGCTCCACAGCTGGATCACGCCACCGGAGGAATTGCCGTGCAACGCCGAGAACGGGCCGCGCAGCACCTCGACCCGGTCGGCGCCCTGCATGCTGAAGTGCGACACCTGGCCCTGCCCGTCCGGCATCGTCGCCGGGATGCCGTCGGCGTACAGGCGCAGGCCGCGCACGCCGAAGGTCGAACGCGCGCCGAAGCCGCGGATCGACAGCTGCGTGTCCTGGGCCAGGTTCTGGCGTTCGCGCGCCAGCAGGCCCGGCACGCCCTCCAGCGCTTCGGACACACTGGCGTTGCTGCGTGCGTCCCGCGCGTCCAGCGCGATCGCGGCGACCGACGCCGGCACATCGAAGCCCTCGACCGCCTCCAGCCGCGTGGCGGTGACCACGACACGGTCCAGCGTGGTGGCATCGGCCGGTGCATCGGGTGCGGCCAGCGCCGCCGGTGCGGCGAGCAGGCCGGCCACCAGGGGCAGGGTGCGGTGGGGAATGCGCATGCGTCGGTCTTCCATCAGCCAAAAACGAAGGTGCCCTTCATGATCGCCCAGTGTCCGGGAAACGAGCAGAAGAAGGTGTAGTCGCCACCTTTGCTCAAACCGGCGGTAGAGAACGTGACCGTGGTGGATTCGCCTCCGCCGATCACCTTGGTGTGGGCGATCACACGCGCATCGCCGGGCGGCACGTAGTGGGCCTGCGCGCCGGCCTTGCCGCCGGCCGTGGCCAGCGCGTTGACATCGGCGGTCTTCGACAGCACCCAGTTGTGGCCCATGATCTCGGCCGGCATGCCGCCGGTGTGGGTGAGCGTCAGCGTGACCTTGCTGCAGTCGGCCGCGACGTGCAGCTCGGACTGGTCGAACTTCATGGCGTCGTCGCTGGCGATCGCGATGTTGCAGGTCCTGGCGGCCGCATGCAGCGGCACGGCCGACAGCAGCAGGGCGAGGATGGCGATGAACGGGGATGCACGCATGGAACGGACTCCTTGGAATGGCGCGGGGCCATCGCCGCGACGGCGATGCGCAGTGCGGGGGAGGAAGGTTTCGGCGGAAGCCGGCATGCGCGCGGTTGCGAAGCCGCGCGCATGCCGCGACCGATCAGTCGAGCGCGAACACCCAGACCGAACCGCCTTCGGGCACGGCCTTTTCCCAGCCGGCGAGGTCGTGCATCTTGCCCTGCACCCACTGGGCATCGACGCCGTAACCGGCGACCACGGCGATGTACTGCTTGCCATCGACCGAGAAACTGCTCGGCGGCGAGATGATGCCGGACGGGGTCGGGAACTCCCACAGCAGCTTGCCGCTCCTGGCGTCGTACGCGCGGAACATGCGGTCGTTGGTGCCACCGGCGAACAGCACGCCGCCGGCGGTGGTCAGGATCGAACCCCAGTTCCACGAATGCGGATAGGTTTCGCGCCACACTTCATTGCCGCCGTCCACGCTCCAGGCCTGGATGCCGCCGATGTGGTCGAAGCCCTTCTTCACCGACAGGTCGAGGCGGTTGATGTCCACGCCGGCCGACCACTGGCCCGGGATGCGCGGCTGGATCAGGCCGGTCAGGGTCAGGCAGTGGTTGTCGTTGTACGGGATGTACAGCATCCCGGTCTTGGGGTTGTAGGCCTCGTACGGCCAGTCCTTGCCGCCCCACAGGCTCGGGCAGTAGGTGCGGGTCTTGTTGGTGCCCGGCTTGGCCTCTTCGTTGTAGGTCGGGCGGCCGGTCTTCGGATCGACGCTGGCGAAGGCCGTGTTGGTCACGTACGGCTCGGACTTGTCGTAGCTGATGTTGCCCTTGGCGTCGCGGTCCAGCCAGTACAGGCGGCCGTTGCGCTGCGCGCTGATCAGGCCGGTGACCTTCTTGCCGTTGCGGTTGAACTCGACCAGGGTCGGCGCGTTCATGCCCGCCCAGTCCCAGGAGTCGTTCCAGTGGTACTGGAAGTGGCTGACGATCTCGCCGCTGTCCGGGTCCAGCGCCAGCACCGAGGCCAGGTACAGGTTGTCGCCCGGGCGCTGGTCGCCCAGCCACGGCGCGCCATTGCCCACGCCCCAGTAGATGACGTCGTTGGTGGCGTCGTAGTTGCCCGGCATCCACATCGTGCCGCCGCCGTTCTTCCACGCATCCCGCCACTCGCCGTCCTGCGGCCAGGTTTCGGAGCCCGGCTCGCCCGGTGCCGGCACGCTGTAGCGCGTCCAGGCCAGTTCGCCGGTTTCCGCGTCGAAGGCCTTGAGGAAGCCGCGCACGCCGAACTCGCCGCCGGACGGGCCGATCAGCACCTTGCCCTTGACCACCAGCGGCGCCGAGGTGATGTAGGCGCTGTCCTCTTCCCAGTCGCAGACCTGCGCTTCCCACAGCAGCTTGCCGGTTCTGGCATCCAGGGCGCTGAGCGCGCAGTCGATGCTGCCGACATAGACCTTGTCGCCCCACAGCGAGACGCCGCGGTTGGTCCGGTGCAGCGCGCCCAGGCCCTCGGGCACTTCGCGCACGAACTTCCAGCGCACCTTGCCGGTGGTGGTGTCGTAGGCGATCACCTGGTTGTGCGGCGTGGCCACGAACATGTAGTCGCCGTTGACGATCGCCGGCGCCTCGTGGCCGGAGTTCACGCCGGTGGCCGCCGACCACACCGGGCGCAGCTTCGCGACATTGCGGGTGGTGATCTGCTCGAGCGGGCTGTAGCTCCAGCCGGCGTAGTTGCCCTTGGTCAGCAGCCAGTTCTCCGGTTCCGGATTGGCGAGCCGGGCGTCGGTGACCGGCGCATAGGGGGCGGACAGGTGGTCGGCGGCCGACAGCGGCGCCGAGGCGAAGGCTGCGACGAGCGCAGCCGTGATCAAAGCGGTTTTCATGATGCTCCTCCCGGTAAAGCGTCTGGTTGTCTTGTGGTGTGTTGCAGCGACTGCGGATGAGGCTCAGGTCGTGGGTGGTCCCAGCGGCCCGTCGAACTTGCCGGCCACCACCAGCGCACCGTTCTCGATCGTCACCGGCAGCATCGCCAGGCGCCGCGTCGCCGGGCCTTGGGTGACGGCACCGCGGTTGGCGGCATCGAACACCGAGCCGTGGCAGTTGCAGACGATCTGGGTCTGGCCTGGATGCAGCGTGGTGATCGGGCAGCCGTAGTGCGTGCACAGCGAGGAGAACGCGACGATGCCGTCGGCCGCGTTCTTCGCGCTGGAAGGCTGCAGCTGGTCCGGCTTGAGCCGGACCACAGTGAGCAGGTTGGCCTTGGAGATCAGCACCTTGCCGCTGGCCGGATCCATCGGATACGCCAGCACCGGCGCGGCCCCGACTTCGACATCCGCCGGCAGCACTTCCTTGCCCTGCTTGGGCCCGATCATGAAGGCGAGCCTGTCGCCCGGCTCCGGCTTCTGGCTGCGCGCGGGCGGCGCCGCATCCTGCGCATCGGCATCGCCCGCGGTACCGGCCAGCGGTGCGAGCGCGGCCAGCGCCAGCGCACCACCGAGCATGCTGCGGCGGCCACTGTCGGCCGGCCCGCTGCATGCGCAGCCGCATCCGCACCCGTGCTGTTCGTTCGGCTTGCTCATCGTGCTGGCTCCCGCGCTCACGGCGTCTGCAGGTAGACGACGTGCGTCTCGGTGAATTCGAGCAGTCCGTGCCTGCCGTCCGCGCCCCCGATGCCGGACTTGCGCCGGCCGGCGTGGAAGCCCTGCATCGCCTCGAAATGCTCGCGGTTGATGTAGGTCTCGCCGAAGCGCAGTTCGCGCGCGGCCTTCATCGCCGCGTTGATGTCGCGGGTGAAGATCGACGAGGTCAGGCCGAAGTCGGAGTCGTTGGACAGCGCGATCGCCTCGTCCAGGCTGTCGACCACCTGCACCGGCAGCACCGGGCCGAAGATCTCCTCGCGCATGATCGCCATGTCGGCGCGCGCATCGACGATCAGCGTCGGCTCGTAGTGGAAGCCCTGGCCGAGTCCGGCCGGCTTGCCGCCGGTGACCACGGTGGCGCCGTCGCGCTTGGCCTGCTCGACCGCGGCGGCGACCTTGTCCAGACCGGCCTGGTTGACCAGCGGGCCCATCTGCAGGTCGTCGCGCTCGGAGGGATCGCCGTACCGCGTTTCGCGGAACAGCCTGGCCAGCCGTTCGACCAGCGCTTCGTGCACGCCGCGTTCGACGTACACGCGCTCGGCGCAGTTGCAGACCTGCCCGGTGTTGATCACGCGCGAGTCGTAGATGGCCTTCGCCGCCAGGTCCAGGTCGGCATCGGCCAGCACGATCGCCGGCGCCTTGCCGCCCAGTTCCAGGTTCACCCGGGTCAGGTTGCGGCCGGCGCTCTGCATGATGCGGCTGCCGGTGGCCACGCTGCCGGTGAAGGTGATCAGGTCCACCTGCGGATGCGAGACCAGCGCCTCGCCGGTGCTGCGGCCCAGGCCGCCGACCAGGTTGAACACGCCGGCGGGCAGGTCGGTGTCGGCCACCAGCTTCGCGAATTCGAACGCGTTGATCGGCGTCTCTTCGCTGGGCTTGATCACGATGGTGTTGCCGGTGATCAGCGCCGGCGCGAGCTTGCGCGCGATCAGGAAGAACGGGAAGTTCCACGGCAGGATGCCGGCGACCACGCCGATCGGCTTTCGGAACAGGAAGATGTTCTCGTTGGCGCGGTCGCTGGTGAGGATCTCGCCATCCAGGCGGCGCGCCCATTCGGCCATGTAGTCGATGTAGTCGGCGGTGAAGTCGACTTCGACCTGGGCCAGCTGCTGGATCTTGCCCTGCTCGCGCACGATGACGCCGGCCAGCTCCTTGCGGTTGTCGCGCAGCTTGGCCGAGATCGCGCGCAGGTGGCCGGCGCGCACGATCGGCGGCAGCGCCTCCCACGCCGGCTGGGCGCGGCGCGCGGCGGCCACCGCGCGGTCGACGGTCGCCGCGTCGCTGTCGGGGATCCTGGCCAGCAATGCGCCGGTGGCCGGGTTGTGCACGTCGACGGTGCCGGTGGTGGCCGCAGCGAAGCTGCCGTCGATGTAGTTCTGGTAGGTCGTGGTCATGGGGTTCCTCTGCATGCGTTGCGATTCGTGTGCTGTCGCAGGCGCCGGGCGCGCACCGCCGTGCCCGGCGTCCGCGGGGTCACCAGACGTAGGCGTACTTGAGGTTGAAGCTGTCGTTGACGCTGTGGTTCTTGCCGTCGATCGAGGTCGAGTAGCGCAGCGTGATCGACTGGTTGTCGAAGGTGTGGATCATCAGGCCGGCACCGCCGTCGAGCGCCCACGCGTTGGGCAGACCGTCGTTGGCTTCGGTGTGCTCGGCGTCGATCGCCAGGAACGGCTCGAGCCGGTGGCTGGCGCGGTAGGCGAAACGGTTGTTGGTGTGCCAGGTCAGGCCCGGGCGCACGCGGGTGTCGCGCGGGCTCTGCCAGACGAAGCCGGCATCGCCGGTCCAGCCGAACTTCTCGCCCATCCGCCAGTCCCAGAAGAAGCTCGACAGGTTCTTCCAGTTGGTGTCGCTGACCCGCTCGGTGCCGACCGGTACCTGCACGAAGGACTGGAAGCCCAGGGTCGCGTTGGCGCTGGGCTTGTACCAGATCGCGAAACCGGTCATCGGGTCGCCGATGCCGCTGATGTGGCGGTCGCCGGGCCCGGCCGAGGTGTTGCGGATCGACACCTCCGGCACGATCACTTCCCAGGCCACGCCGATGTTCCTGTTCGATTCCGGCGTCCAGAAGCGCACGTACTTGGACAGGCCGGTCAGCGCCTTGCTGCCGGAGCCGTCGACGCGGTCGCCGCTGGCGTCGAACACGCGGCCGTTGTCCTGGTAGGTGGCGTACTGCACGAACACGTTGAACGGCTCGAAGCCGACCGGCAGTTCGTACTCGCGCGGACCGATCACGTCGAAGGTGGTCTGTGCGCTCGCCATGCCCGTCGTCGCCAGCAGCGCCACCGCCGCCAGCGGCGGCAGGCAGGCGCGGATGCGTGATGGCGGCGACATCGTCGATGTCTTCATTTGCGTTTCCCTCCCGAGTGGATGAGCCGCGCGGCTGCAGGTCTGTGCCTGCTCGCCGTCGCGGCGCTGTCTGTGGCTGGCACGCTGTGCCGGCCCACGGGAGAGAAAGCGCAAGGCGCATGCCAAGGTTTCAGGCGTGTGCGGCGCGGCACCTGAATCGCACAAACCCCATCGTTTCCAGGCACTTGGCGCACGCGCGATACGCCATCGGATTGCCGCAACGCAGCGGAACTGCGACATCGGCGCCGGCACACCTGTCGCACCGGCCTGCAACAGGTGTCGCAGCAGCGACGCTGGTCGTACCACTGCGCGATGCGCGGACGGTGCGCGGATCGCAGGCACGCGGACGCAGCGCGCGCTGCGGCGCGCAGGCGTGGCTTCACGTGGAAGAGGCCCCGCGGGATCGGCCCGCGGGGCGTGCGCTCAGCCCTGCTCGACCGGCGAGACGATGCCCATGCGCCGCATGCGGCGGTAGACGGTGGCACGGCACATGCCGAGGTCGCGCGCGACCTCGCTGATGTTCCAGCGGTTGCGGCGCAGCGCATCGAGCAGCAGGCTGCGTTCGTCCTCGACCGCGGGTGCGCTGCCCATGGCCGCCGACGCGGCACGCGCGAAGCGGATCACGTCGGCGCCGGTGATGCGCGGCTCCGCCGCCGCCGGGGCATCGGCGATGGCGTCCATCAGTTCCTGCGGCAGGTGGTCGATGCCGATCATGTCGTTGTCGGCGATCGACAGCGCGTAGCACAGCACGTTGCGCAGTTCGCGGATGTTGCCCGGCCAGTCGTGGCGCAGCAGCAGCTCCAGCGCCTGCGGGTCGATCGCGGGACGGCCGCCGAGGATGCGCGCCTCGCTGTCGAGGATGCGCTCGATCAGGAAGGTCTTGTCCTGCCGCTCGCGCAGCGCCGGCAGTGCCAGCGTGGCCCCGCACAGGCGGTAGTAGAGGTCTTCGCGGAAGGTGCCCGCCACGATCTGCCGGCGCAGGTCGCGATGCGAGGCCGCGACGATGTGCAGGTCCACGCGCACCGGCTTGTCCGCGCCCAGCGGCAGCACCTCATGCTCGGCCAGCACGCGCAGCAGCCGGGTCTGCAGCAGCAGCGGCATGTCGCCGATCTCGTCCAGGAACAGGGTGCCGCCATCGGAGCGCTGGATCAGGCCCTTCATGCCCTTGCTGCGCGCACCGGTGAAGGTGCCCGGCGCGTAGCCGAACAGTTCGCTCTCGATCAGCGATTCGGGAATCGCCGCGCAGTTCACCGCCACGAACGGCCGGTCCGCGCGCCGGCTGGAGTCGTGCAGCGCGCGCGCCAGGACTTCCTTGCCGGTGCCGGTCTCGCCCTGCACGAAGATGTTCACCGGCTTGTCGGCCAGGCGGATCGCGCGGTCGATCAGCTGGTCCATGCGCGCGTCGCCGCCCGACAGCGCCGAGAGGATCTCGTCGCGGCGCGGATTGGCCTGCGGTTCGACGTGCTCGGCCTGGTGCAGCCGCGGTGCGGCCTTCGGCGCGATCATCGAGGCGTGGTAGCCCTGCCCGTCCCAGGTGGTGACGACGCTGCGCTCGTCGCGCGCGGTGCCCTTGGTCAGCCGCCAGATGTCGTCGATGCGCGAACCGAACACGCCGGTCAGGTGGCTGCCGATCAGCTGGCTGCGCGCGTCGCCGCGGATCTCGGCCGAATCCAGCAGGCGCAGGTGCCAGCGCGCATCGCTGTTGGCGCCGATGATCCGGCCGTCGCGGTCGACCGCCAGCATCAGTTCGCCGGCCACGTCGACCAGCGGGCCGACCGTGCCCAGGCGCAGGATCCAGTGCTCGCGGAACTGGCGGATGAAATTGGCGTCCTCGATCATCCGCGCGTGCAGCACGGTGATGTGCCGCGCCAGGTGGAGGCTTTCGCGCCGGTCGGGCGACGACAGCGCGGACACGTCGAGCGCGCCCATGAAGATGCCGTTCGGGTCGTACAGCGGCGTGCTGGTGCAGCTCAGGCCGACGTGGCCGACGTAGAAATGGTCGTCGCGGTCGCAGATCACGGTGCTGCGCTCGGCGATGCAGGTGCCGATGCCGTTGGTGCCGGCGTGGACCTCGTTCCAGTTCGCACCCAGCGCCAGGCCGGCGCGGCGCAGCGGTGCGTCCCAGGTGTCGTTGCCGATGAAGTCCAGGGTCACGCCCTCGGCATCGGTCAGCAGCAGCACGTAGCCGAGGTCGGACACGTGCTTGTACAGCTGCTCCATGCCGGCGCGGGCCACGTGCAGGTGTTCCTCGACCTGCTGCCGGCATTGCCGCAGGCGGCCGGAGGTCTCGATGCGCACGTCGGGGCGCATCGCCGGATCGAGCGCATGCTCGTTCGCGCAGCGCAGCCAGGAACGGTGGATCAGGTTGGTGTTCGTATCGCCCGACTGCGGCGATCCGGAACGGACCACCCGCAGCACGGTCTCGACGTGCTGTTGGACATTGGACATTGCCTACCCCTCCCAGGCCGGCCGGAATGATTGCCGCGTGCCGCGCGTTCTGCCGGTGCGCGCATGCGTGCGCGCCAACGTGGCCGAATGCCGGATATCGCCTGTCTCCCTCTGTTGCATGGTCCAGGTGGGTGGTCGCCGCCGCCGCCCGCATCCACGACGCGATGCGGGCAACGACACCTGCTGTCGATCCTCCATCCACCCTGGCGCGCCGGCGTGCGTGCCGGCGATGCCACGAGGCGATCCATGCGAACGGGCGATGACGCGATCCGTCCCGGCGGGACGGTTGCCGCGGCCCCGGGGGGCCACGGCGGCATCGATCCTACGCCGCTTCGCGGATCTCGCGTGCTGCGCTGCGGGATAACGATGCCTACTGCGCGATCGCGCGGAATCCAGCTGGATTCGCGGCATGAAGCATGCGGCGCCTGATCCGGTTGGTCCAACCATTGGCCGCCACATCCGTCGTGCATCGCCGTGGCCACGGCGCGCAGGCGCGATCTGCCGTTTCCATCGCACGCCGCCGCAGACGCAGGACGACCACCCGCCACGGACCGCAGAAACTGCGCCGCACTGGACACCGCAGCGAACGCTTCGCAGGTGCGGTCGTTGCGTGCGACGCCCTGGCGTGTCGTCCGGCCGGCCATCGGCCGTGGCATGCCGACGCATCGCCACTCGATCGGCGCCGAAGGACCTGGACCGGCCTGCCGATCGGCGTATGCGCCGCCGCAGCGCGCCGTGCGCGATGCACGGCGGTGGCGTCCGGCGCGCCGGCGCCGATCGCTGCCGACGGGTCACGACCGGACCACAACGACGGGAGTAGACTCCCGCCAACGGCGTTGAGGACCGGTTGCACGGTCCACCGGCACGGCGGACCCAACGACGGGAATCGCTGCCGCGCTCGCCGCCTGCCATCCCAGAGCGAACCACGAGAACGCCCATGCCCGATTCCCGCTACGCCGTCTTCGGTCACCCGATCGCCCATTCGCTTTCGCCGCAGATCCACCGCAGTTTCGCTGCCCAGACCGGCATCGCGCTGGAGTACACCGCGATCGATGCGGCACCGGCCGACTTCGCCGCAGCGCTGGACGCCTTCGTCGCCCAGGGCGGACGTGGCGCGAACGTGACCATGCCGTTGAAGGAAGCCGCGTTCGCGCTGTGCACGCAGACCAGTGCGCGCGCGCAGCTGGCCGGCGCGGTCAACACGCTGGTCCGCAACGACGGCCAGTGGCATGGCGAGAACACCGACGGCCCGGGCCTGGTGCGCGACCTGACCGACCGGCACGGCCTGGACCTGCGCGGCCGGCGCGCCCTGCTGCTCGGCGCCGGTGGCGCCGCACGCGGCGTGGCGCCGGCGCTGCTCGATGCGGGCATCCTCGAACTGGCCGTGGTCAACCGCACGCCGGAACGCGCCGACGCGCTGGTCGATGCGCTCGGCGTGCCGGAGCGTGCGTACACGCGCTACTGGGACGACCTGGCCGACCAGGGCGACTTCGAGCTGATCATCAATGCGACCTCGGCCGGGCGCAGTGCCGGCAACGGCTTCCAGGCGCCCTTTACCCTGGTCAACAGCCGCACGCTGGCGGTGGACCTGAACTACGGCGAGGCGGCGATTCCGTTCCTGGCCTGGGCGCGTGCCGGTGGCTGCCGTGATGTGGTCGACGGCCTCGGCATGCTGGTGGAACAGGCGGCCGAAAGCTTCGCCCTGTGGCACGGCGTGCGGCCGGATACCGACCAGGTCTACGCGATGCTGCGCGGCCGCGAACGCACGCTGGTCACCGCCGACTGAGCGGCGCCGGCCGGCGCATGGCCACCACTCTCCGGACAACGTGCCGCCGCCGGCCAACCGGCGGCGGCACCGGTCGTGTCAGCGCACGGGACGCCGGTACAGCGCCGCGTTGATGCAGGCGAACAGGCTGACCAGGAACCAGCCGAACGGGAACAGCGACAGCGTCACCAGCCAGGTGACCACGCCGGCGATGCAGGCCGCCAGGAACCACATGACCGCCGACAGCACGCGGCCCTGGACCAGCTGGCCCAGGCCGGGCACGAAGAAACTGCAGATGGCCGCAATGATGTTGCCGGCCGAACCTTGTCCACTGCTCATCCAGGTCGACTCCTTCGGTCGATGGTGCGATGCCATCATCCTGCCCGCACTGTGCGTGACCGACAGTGAAGAAGGTCACCGGTGCCGATGGCAGGGCCGTGCGTGCGGGACGCCGGGAGCGCCCCCCCATCCGGCGCTGCGCGCCACCTTCCCCCGCAAGCGGGGGAAGAGAGCGGTCCGGACGGCATCGCGGCGGGCGGCGGGCGGCAACCAGCAACCAGCAACCAGCAACCAGCGTCGAGCATCCGGCTCGACTCGCCGATGACCTACAGCAGGCCGTCGCGCTTGACCGCCAGGTAGCGTTCGACCAGCGCCGCGGGCAGGTCCGCCGCGGCCACGTCCAGGGTCATGACCCGGTTGCGGCGCAGGGCGTCGTGGGCGGCACCGCGCTGTTCCAGGTAACGCGCCACCGCGCCGGCGCGGATCGCACCGGGCAGGTCGTGGACCTCGTCGGCCAGCGCGTCGTCGAGCACCTTCTCGCGCAGGCTCGCCACGCAGACCAGGTGCCGGCGCTGCAGCAGCCGCACCGCGGCCAGCAGCTCGTCGCTGTCCTCGTCGCGCACGTTGGTGACCAGCATGATCAGCGCGCGCCGGCGCTGGCGCAGGGCCAGTTCGCTGGCCAGCGCGAGATAGTCGGTGGCCACCGGCTGCGGCTGCAGGTCGTAGCTGCCGCGCAGCAGGTCGTCGATCGCGCCCGGGCCACGCCGCGGCGGGATCCAGCGCGACTGTCCGCCGACCGCCATCAGCCCGACCGCATCGCCCTGGCGCAGGGCCAGCCAGCCGACCACCAGCGCCGCGTCGAGCGCGTGGTCGAAGTGCGACAGGCCGCCGTCGCTGGCCAGCATGCGCCGGCCGGTGTCGACCACCAGCAGCACCTGCTGGTTGCGTTCGTCCTGGTACTCGCGCGAGATCAGCTTGCGCGCGCGGGCGGTCGCCTTCCAGTCGATCTGGCGCAGGCTGTCGCCGACGCGGTACTCGCGCATCTGCTGGAAATCGGTGCCTTCGCCGCGGCGCCGCTTCAGGTGCGCACCGACCAGGCGCGAGGCCTGTTCGGCACTGAACAGGGCGAGCTTGGTCAGCGGCACGAAATCGGGATAGACGCGCACGCTCTGCCGCTCGCCGGCCTGCCGCGACTGCCGCCACAACCGCCACGGCGAATCGATGCGCAGCTGCACGCCGTCGAAATCGAACCGGCCGCGCGCCATCGGGCGGGCCGGATAGTCGATCGTGGTCAGCGTCCGCGGCGACAGCAGCAGGCGGCGCGGCATGTCGCGCACGTCCCAGCCGGTCGGGTGCAGGTCGAACAGTTCCAGCCGCGTGCGCCGGGTCGCTTCCAGGGCCAGGCCGATCGCGCGCGTGCTGCCCAGCGGCAACGCTTCGGGCAGGCTGCGCCGCACCAGCGGCGTCGGCCAGGCGCGCAGCCGCAGCAGGTCGACCAGGGCCAGCAGCGCGATGCCGGCGGCGCAGCCCCACCACCAGGCGATCGGCACCAGCGCCAGCGCCGGCGCAAGCCCGGCCAGCGCCCACAGCGCCAGCAGCACGAGCAGCCGCGGTGCCGGCCTCATGCGGCGGCACCGTCGCGGCGGGTGGCGGCCACGCCCGGGCTCACTTGCGCGGCGCCTCGACCTTGGCCAGCAGCGCGCGCAGCACGTCGTCCGGATCCTGTCCGTCGATCTGCAGTTCCGGCGCCAGCATGATGCGGTGGCGCAGCGCCGGCGTGGCGATCTCGCGCACGTCGTCGGGGGTGACGAAGTCGCGTCCGCCCAGCACCGCCTGCGCGCGCGCCGCGCGCACCAGGGCGATGCTGCCGCGCGGGCCGGCGCCCAGGGCGATGCCCGGCCAGCTGCGCGTGGCCACCGCGATCCGTACCGCATAGTCGACCACCGCCGGATCCACGGCCACCTGCGCGGTGCCCTGCTGCATCGCCACGATCTCGGCCGCCGTGGCGACGCGCCGCACCTGCGACAGGTCGAAATCGGCGGCGCTGCGCCCGGTGGTGATCGCATCGACCATGCGGGTCTCGTCGGCCAGCGCCGGATAGCCGATCAGCACCTTCAGCAGGAAGCGGTCCAGCTGCGCTTCCGGCAGCGGATAGGTGCCCTCCTGCTCGACCGGGTTCTGCGTGGCCAGTGCGATGAACGGTGGCGCCAGGCGGAACGGCTTGCCCTCGATCGTGACCTGGCCCTCCTGCATCACTTCCAGCAACGCCGACTGGGTCTTGGCCGGCGCGCGGTTGATCTCGTCGGCCAGCAGCAGGTTGGTGAACACCGGGCCGCGGCGGATCTTGAAGCTCTCGGTCTTCGGGTCGTACACGGCGTGGCCGCTGACGTCGCTGGGCATCAGGTCGGGGGTGAACTGGACGCGCGCATGCGCCAGGTCCAGCGCCTGCGCCAGCGCGCGCACCAGCAGGGTCTTGCCCAGCCCGGGCACGCCTTCGATCAGCACGTGGCCGCCGGCCAGCAGCGCCACCAGGATCTGGTCCAGCGCGTCGGCCTGGCCGATGAAGGCCTTGGCGACCTCGTCGCGGATCGCCGCGGTGAGTTCGGCCAGGGCTTCGCCGGTGATCGGTGCCAGCGTCTCGTTGTGTTCGCTCATAGACGGTTCCTCATCTGGATCAGGGTGCGCACGCGTGCCAGGAAGGCGTGGCGGTCGCCCGCGGCCGGCTCCTCCAGCGCGGTGCGTACATGGTCGATCGGCAACTGCAGGCGCTCGGCGACGGCCGCCGCGCGCAGGTCGCCTTCCAGCGCCGCGGCCACCGGCAGGCGCCGGCGCAGCCGCGCCAGGAATGACGTGCGGACGGCGCGGTACAGCAGCGGTGCCTGGCGATAGCGGTACAGCAGCCCGCCGCTGGCGCGCACATGTTCGAGCAGCGAACGGCGCTCGGCCTGCGGCCCCGGCAGCAGCGGGCCGAAGCGCTGCATGCGCCGCCACAGCCAGGCGGCCAGCAGCAGCACCAGCGTCACCCAGACCGGCCAGAAACGCTCGGCCAGCATCCGCCAGAACGAGGCCAGGCGCGCGGCGTAGACCAGGTGCACGGTGCCGTCGCGGTAGTTCGGCGCCAGCAGCTGACGCGTCAGCGCCTGGTGCGGCGCCTCGTCCAGCGCATCGTTGGCGAGGAAGTCGAAATCGGCCAGCAGGTCGACCACGCCCTCGCCGCGCGGCAGGCGCGCGAACACGTAGCCGCTGGTCTCGTCGCCCCAGGCCAGCGAAGGATCGAGCGCATGGATCTCGAAGCGCTGGCCGTTGCAGAACTCCACGTGCTGTTCCTGCCCGGCGACCAGCATGGTCTGGCACTCGGACGGCAGCAGGACCGCATCCAGGCCGAGCGCGCGCAGGACCGGCGGCAGTGGTGCATCGCCGCTGCCGGCGCGCGAGGGTGGGGTGCGCAGCAGCAGGTGGCCGCCGCGCTCCACCCAGGCCAGCAGCGCGCGCGCCTCGCGCGGGTGCAGCACGCCGGGGTCGTTGTAGAGCAGCAGCGTATCGCCGGGCGCCAGCTGCATCGCCTCCAGGTCCAGGCGCTGCCGCGACTGCACCTCGATCCCCTCGCCGCGCAGCGTCTGCTGCAGGGCATACAGCGGGTTGTACGCGGCCTCGCCGCTGGGCGGCACCGGCACTTCGCGCTCGACCCGTTCGTGCGTGGCCAGGAACCAGGCCACGGACAGCAGGACCAGCGCGCCCCCGCCGATCGCGATCAGGCTGTTGCGGACGGTGGCGCTGCTCATGCGGTCCACCGCCACTGCGCGCGCGCCGCATCGAGCAGCGCGTCGAACCCGGCATCATCCGGGAACCGGCCGGCGTAGGCCGCGTACTGCCAGGTCCGCACGGTCTGCGCGAACAGGCTGCGGGCCGGTTCGTCCGGCAGGCGACGCGAGGCCCGCAGGCAGTGCGCCTCGGTCGCGCCCGGCGGCAGCAGCGCGCCGGTCTGCGCCAGCATCGCCTCGACGCTGGCGCGGTACAGCAGGGCCAGCGCGGCGCGCGGCCGGCCATCGCGCCAGAGCCTGCGGACGGCGGTCGGGATGTCGTCGGGCAGCGTCTCCGGCAGCGGCAACGGATCGACGTGGAGTTCCGGTTCGCGCGCGTCGCGGATCCGGCGTGCCGAACCGCGGATCCACGGCAGCCAGTAGCGCATCGTGGCCAGCAGCACGATCACCACCGCGCCGAGCAGCAGCCACAGGCCCCATTCGGCCAGCAGCGCGAACACGCCGGCGACCTTGCCCATGAAGCCCAGGTCGGGCATCGCGTCGGGTTCCGGCGCGTCCTGCGGGCGGCGCTGCCATTCGGTCACCGTCCGCTTGCTGCCCAGCAGCGGGTCGTCATAGGCCTTGCGCGCGGCGGAGCGGAAACCGGCATCGTCGGCCAGGGCGCCATCGAACACCTGCTCGAGGCGCTGCGCCGCGGCGGCGTCGGTGTGCTCCTCCAGCGCGGTGGACGCGTCCTCGTCCGCGAACCCTTCATCCTCGGGCGCGCCGGCATCGGGCTCCGGGTCCGCCTCGTCCAGCGTGACCGGGGCGCCGGCCCTGCTGCTCTCCACCTGCTGCGCGTGGACCGGCCCGGCCGCCATGCCGGCAACCGCAAGGCCCGTGGCCAGCAGCAGGGTGAGCGCGACCGCCTGCCCGCGCAGCCGGTCGCGCAGGCGGCGGAAGGCCAGCTCCACGTCCCAGGCTTCGGTTTCCGCGCGCCGGTTCAGGTACATGCCGAAGCCGGCGCCGACATAGAACGGCTCGATCACGCAGGCGCCGGCCCAGGCGAACAGGTTCCAGGCCAGCTGCATCCACAGCGGCAGGCCGGCCTCCAGCTGCTGCCAGAACGACTGGAACGAACCGGACAGGAATTCGGCCGGAATCATCAGGAACACCGCCACCACGCAGCCCATCGCCAGCACCAGTTCGAAGTGCCAGCAGATCCAGGTCAGCAGGCTGGCCTGGCCATAGGCCGGGCCACCGAGCACGCGCCGGCGCAGGCGGCGCTGTTCCGGCGCCGTGCCTTCGAGCAGGTCGACCGGCATCAGCAGCGCGCGCGCCGGGCCCAGCCGCCGCCACAGCAGGTAGGCCGGCAGCATGCCGCGGCCGAAGCGCCACTGCGCGCGCAGGGTCTGCCAGGTGCCGGGCACCTGGCCGAACACGCCGCGCGAGATCACGTACAGCGGAATCCGGGCGAAGACCGGCTTCAGCCACCACATCAGCAGGCCGGCCAGCCACAGCATGTCCAGCGCCCACGCCGCGGCGTTGAGCAGCAGGAACAGCGGCAGGCACAGCAGCAGCCACGGCTTCCAGATCGCGGCGGCGTGGCGGCGCACCAGCGCGGTGCCCAGCTCCATCGCCTCCCACGACGAACGTGGACGCAGGTTGACGTCGAGGTCTTCAGGCCGCATCGGATCCGCCTGCCGGTGCGTCGCCATGGCCGCCGCGCCACAGCCAGGCGAACACACCCAGCCACAGCACACCGGAGACGCTGAACTTGATCCAGCCCGGGATCGATCCGGTCGACGACCAGAACGCCTCGATGAAGGCGGCGACCAGCAGCATGAAGGCCACGCCCAGGCACAGCCGCGCGCCGATCAGGCCGCCTTCGATCAGCGCATCGCCACGCCTGCGCCGGCCCGGCGCGATCAGGTCCAGGCCCAGGCGCAGGCCGGCGCCGCCGGCGATCACGATCGCGGTCAGTTCGAACGGTGCGTGCCCGGCGACGAAGCGCCAGAACGGGCCGCCGTAACCGGCCGCATGCAGGTGCCCGGCGACCGCGCCGATGAACACCCCGTTGGTGATCAGCACCACGATCGTGCCCACGCCCGCCAGCAGGCCGCTGGCGAAGGTCCGCAGGCCGATGCTGATGTTGTTCATGATGTAGTGGCCGAACATCTGCCAGTCGCTGCCGCTTTCGCGGCCCAGCGCATGGCGGGCGTCCTCCGGGTCGTACATGCGCTCGACCTGCGCGATCTGCAGCGGGTCGAGCAGGCCGTGGATGGTGTCGGGCTGCCACTGCAGCAGCACGAACAGGCCGACCAGCGGCAGCGTGAACAGCGCGGCCGAGGCCCACATGCAGCGTGCCTGGCTGCGTACCAGCTGCGGGAAGTCGGCGATCAGGAAGCGCAGCGCCAGCCGCCAGCGCGGCGGCGGCGCACGGTACAGCACCGCATGCCCGCGCTGCATCAGGTCCTGAAGCGATTCGACCAGCCGCTGGCTGTAGCCACGGCGGCGCGCCAGCGCGAGCTGCTGGCACAGGCGCCGGTAGCGCGCGGGCATGTCGCCATCGTCCAGCGCCATGGCGGGCGTGCGGCGCGGACCGCCGCCGCGGGTACGCAGCCAGGTGTCCAGGGCCTGCCATTCGGCCTGGTGGCGGGCGACGAACTGCTCCTGCCTCATCGCCGTCCCAGCACCCAGTTGGCCATGCCCAGCAGCTGCCGCGCCCCGGCCAGGCCGCGCGCGCCGGTCAGCGGCGACAGCAGGTCGGCCAGTTCCGCCTGGCGCGCCGGCGCCAGCCGCACGCTGCGTTCGCCGAAGGCCACCAGCGCGACCTGTTCGGGCAGCTGCAGCGGCTGCGGCAACGGCTGTGGCGGCACCACCGGGACCTGGGGATGGGCGCGATGCGACAGCACGTGCACCACCACCGTGTTGGCCACGCGGTCGCCAAGGCGGCGGCCGTGCCGGTCGCACAGGCAGGACACCAGGGCGGCCGCATACCCGACCGGCAGCATGTCGACGGTGCGCAGCAGGTTGCGCACGATCGCCGGCAGCCAGCCCAGCGGCGCGCCGTCTCCCGACACCACGCGCAGGCCGAGCACGCGCTTGCCCGGCGTCTGCCCGTGCCAGGCCGCTTCAAGAACGATGGGATAGGCCCAGAACACCAGGAACATGCCGACCAGGTACAGGCCCTGGCCCAGCCCGCCGAGCACGCCCAGCAACATGCCCATCACCAGCATGATGGTGCCGCGGATGACGAAATCGATGCCCCAGGCCAGCGCCCGCGGGACCGGTCCGGCGGCCGGCAGATGCAGGGCCACGCCCTCCGGCGTGACCACCTCGCGGTAGGTATCGAGCATCGGTGCCGGCAGGCCCTGCGCGGCGTGTGCGTGCGTCCGGCGTTCCTGCCGGGCGTCTGCCTGCAGCGGCATGTGCGTCCCGTATGGTTCTTTGCCCGCGCACTCTAACCGGCGCTGGCATCGCTTGCCCAGCCGGCGCAGACTGCGCGCGCCATGCCAGCGCCCACCTTCACCTGCCGCAGCGGATGCGCCGCCTGCTGCACCGCGCCGTCGATCAGTTCGCCGATCCCCGGCATGCCCGGCGGCAAGCCGGCGGGCGTGGCCTGCGTGCAGCTGGACGAGGCGCTGCGCTGCCGCCTGTTCGGCCGGCCGGAACGGCCTGCGGTCTGCGCCTCGCTGCGGCCGGGGCCGGAGATGTGCGGCGGCAGCCGCGACGAGGCGATGCGCTGGCTGTCGATGCTGGAGACGGCGACCGCGCCGGGCTGAGGCCCGGCTGACGCGACACGCCGGATCGCGTCAGCCGGCCATGCCCAGGTAACGGTCCTTGAGCCGGACATAGTGGTCGGCCGAGTAATGCAGGCCTTCGATGTCCTTGTCGCTGAGGGTGCGCGTCGGCCGCGCCGGGTTGCCGACCCACAGTTCGCCGCGCTGGACCCGCTTGCCCGGGCCGACCACCGCACCGGCGCCGATGAAGGCCTCGTCCTCGATCACCGCGCCGTCGAGCACGCAGGCGCCCATGCCGATCAGGCAGTAATCGCCGATCGTGCAGGCATGGATGATGGTGCCGTGGCCGACGGTCACGCCCTCGCCGATCAGGGTCGGGTAGCCGCCCTTGTTGTACGGGCTCTCGTGGCTGACATGGATGATGGTGCCGTCCTGGATGTTGCTGCGCGCGCCGATCCGCACGAAGTTCACATCGCCGCGGATCACCGTGCCCGGCCAGACCGAGGCGTCGTCGCCCAGGACGACGTCGCCGATGATCGTGGCGGCGGGATCGACGTAGACGCGTTCGCCCAGCCGGGGACGCGTATCGAGGAAGGGGCGCAGGTTGTCCATGCGCCGATTGTACGGCGCCGGCCCCGGCATGCCCGTCTATAGTCGCGGCCATGCACAACGACGATTCCTCCGCCGCATCGCTGGACGCGACCCTGCAACGCCTGCGCGATGCCTGGCAGGCGCAACGCCCGGCCCCGCGCCAGCGCCGCGACGATCTGCGCCGGCTGCACGCGGCCCTGAAGGCACGCCTGCCGGACATGGTCGACGCCGTGGGTGCCGACTTCGGCCATCGCTCGCGCCACGAGTCGCTGCTGGCCGACGGCATGACCGTGCTCGGCGCGATCGCGCATCTGGCCCGGCACCTGGAGCGCTGGTCGAAGCCAAGGCGGGTCGCCACCGGCTGGCGCTTCCTTCCCGCACGCGCGCAGCTTCGGCATGTGCCGCTGGGCGTGGTCGGGGTGATGTCGCCATGGAACTATCCGGTGAACCTGGCCCTTGTACCGCTGGCCACGGCCATCGCCGCCGGCAACCACGTGTTCCTGAAACCCTCCGAACACACGCCGCGCACGTCCGCCTTCCTGCGCGGACTGCTGGCGTCGGTGTTTCCCGCGGACCGGGTCGCGGTGGCCGAAGGCGATGCGGCGCTGGCCGCAGCATTCTCCGCGCTGCCGTTCGACCACCTGCTGTTCACCGGCTCGACCGCGCTGGGACGCAGCGTCATGGCCGCGGCCGCGCCGAACCTGACCCCGTTGACGCTGGAACTGGGCGGCAAGTCGCCGGCCATCGTCTGCGACGACTACCCGCTGGAGCGCGCTGCGGCGCGGCTGGCGACCGGCAAGTGGTTCAACGCCGGGCAGACCTGCATCGCGCCCGACTACGTGCTGGTCGGCGCCGGACGCCGCGATGCGCTGGCCGAGGCCCTGCGCAGCCAGGTCGCGCAACGCTACGGCACGCTCGACGATGCGTCCGACTACACGCGGATCATCAGCGAGGCGCAGTTCGACCGGCTCGAAGCGCTGCTGGACGATGCCCGCGCACGCGGCCTCCAGGTGCTGCCGCTGGCCCCGGTGCACGACCGCGCGCACCGCCTGTTCGCGCCGACGCTGGTGCTCGATCCGGGCGACGATGCACGGCTGATGCAGGAGGAGATCTTCGGCCCGATCCTGCCGCTGCGCTCGGTGGCGTCGCTGGACGCGGCCATCGCCCACATCAACGCCGGTGAACGGCCCCTGGCGCTGTATCCGTTCAGCGGCGACCGCCGCACGGTCGAGGCGATCCTGCAGCGCACCGTCGCCGGCGGCGTCACCGTCAACGACACCCTGCTGCATTTCGGCATCGAGTCGCTGCCGTTCGGCGGCGTCGGCGCCAGCGGCATGGGCGCCTACCATGGCCGCGCGGGCTTCGATGCGATGGGCAAGCAGCTGCCGGTGCTGTGGCAGGCACGCTTCGCCGGCAGCGACCTGCTGCGCCCGCCGTATGCCCGGATCGACCGCCTGCTGCGCTGGCTGCTGCGCTGAGGCTCGCCGGCCGCGCGGGCAGGTCGTCAGTTTCCGGCGTTGGCGCTAGCATGGCCGCCCCAGGCGCGCTGCCGGTTTCCGGCCGGCACGCCAGCCTTACGGACAGCCGCGCATGAAGATCGCCTCCTGGAACGTCAATTCGCTCAACGTGCGGCTGCCGCACCTGCTGCAGTGGCTGCAGGATTTCGGCCCGGACGTGGTCGGCCTCCAGGAAACCAAGCTGGAAGACCACAGGTTCCCCGATGCGGCGATCGCCGCGCTCGGCTACCGCAGCGTGTTCTCCGGGCAGAAGACCTACAACGGCGTGGCGATCCTCTCGCGCGAGGAACCGCGCGAGGTGCAGATCGGCGTGCCCGGCTACGAGCACGAGCACAAGCGCGCCATCGCCGCGACCATCGGCGACGTCCGCATCGTCAACCTGTACGTGGTCAACGGCCAGGACGTGGGCACCGACAAGTACGCGTTCAAGCTGGAATGGCTGGCCGCGGTGCAGCGCTGGCTGGCCGAGGAAGCGCGCCGTTACCCGCGCCTGGTGGTGCTGGGCGACTTCAACATCGCCCCGGACGCGCGCGACGTGCACGATCCGGCCGTGTGGAACGACGGGCACATCCTGACCTCGGTCGCCGAGCGCGACGCGTTGCGCGGCCTGCTCGCGCTGGGCCTGCACGACGGCTATCGGCTGTTCCACCAGGATGGCGAGGTGTTCAGCTGGTGGGATTACCGGCAGGCCGGCTTCCGCCGCAACCTCGGCCTGCGCATCGACCTGACCCTGGTCTCGGAGGGACTGCGTGCGCACGCGGTGGCCGCCGGCATCGACCGCGAACCACGCACCTGGGAACGCCCCAGCGACCACGCGCCGGCCTGGATCGAGATCGCCGGCTGAGCGCCAACGAAAAAGCCCGGCCGGAGCCGGGCTGTTCGTTCCAGTCCATTGGATGGTTCAGCGCGCGCGTCCGCGCGTGAACAGGTTGACGATCGCCAGCAGGATCACTGCACCGATCAGCGAGAACAGGAACGTGCGGATGGTGATGGCCTCGTTGATGCCACCCCCGAACAGCCAGCCGGCGATCAACGCGCCGACGATACCGACCACGATGTTGAGCAGGATGCCCTGCTGTCCGTCGCGGCGCATGATCAGGCTCGCCAGCCAGCCGACGATGCCACCCACGATCAACCAGATGATGATGCCCATGTCGTCCTTCTCCTCAGTCCTGGAAGTGCACCCCGGCAGCCAGGGTGGACGCCGCCATCAGACGCGGGCAGGCGTGAAGCGGCCGTATAGCGCGGCGGCCCCGGGGGACCGGGCATGACCGCGGCGCTGCCCGGCCCGTGGCGCTTCGGCCCGGTCGAGGTGCGCATGCTGCCGCACCGGGCCGGAGCGCGCGGCGAGCCGCAGGTCCGCGGCCTGCTCGGCGCGTGGCTGCAGGTCGAGGATGCCGCCCTGCCGCTGGTCCGCGACGCGCATGGCCGGCCACGCCTGCAGGCGCCGTTCGACGACCGCGATGCGGGCTGGAGCCACAGCGGCGAGCACCTGCTGCTGGCATGCGGGCGCGACGTGCGCCTGGGCGTGGACCTGGAGCGCATGCGCGCACGCCCGCGCGCGCTGGAACTGGCGCAGCGGTTCTTCGATCCGGAGGAGGCCGCGCGCCTGGAAGCGACCGCTCCGGCGTTGCAGCACGAAGCCTTCGTGCGCCTGTGGTGCGCGAAGGAGGCGGTGCTCAAGGCGCATGGCCGCGGCATCGCCTTCGGCCTGGAGCGGCTGCGCTTCGCCCCCGCGCACGCCGCGCCGGAGGCACCGCTGCGGCTGCAGGCCTGCGATCCGGCGCTGGGCCGGCCCGGGGACTGGCACCTGCACGAATGGGCGCCGGGCGCCGGGTATCGCGCCGCCGTGGCCTGGCACCCGCTGTAACGCGCCGATCGCGTGATCGCGCGCGTGGCCCGCGCCAGGGCCGCGCCGGCGTCGCGATCCGACGTCGCAGCTGGAGGCCGGTCCGCCGCTCGACGGCACCGGCCTGCCGCACCGGCACGCGCCGCCGCGCCGGTGCGGCCACCGCATCGGCGATAATCGCCGCCATGGACGCCCCTCTTTCCGATTCCCTGCGCCAGCGCCTGACCCAGGGCCTGGCCGCGCTGCAGCTCGATCCGGCCCTGGCCGCACCGCTGCTCGACTACCTGGCGCTGCTGCTGCGCTGGAACCGCACCTACAACCTGACCGCGATCCGCGACCCGGACGAGATGGTCACCCGGCACCTGCTCGACTCGCTGGTCATGCAGGCCTACGTGCAGCCCGGCGCGCTGGCCGACCTGGGCACCGGCCCCGGCCTGCCCGGCATCCCGCTGGCGATCGTGCGCCCGGACCTGCAGGTGACCCTGGTCGAGAGCAACGGCAAGAAGGCGCGCTTCCTGCGCGAGGCCGTGCGCCAGTTGAAGCTGGGCAACGCACGGGTCGCCGAATCGCGCGCCGAGGCGGTGGCCGAACCCGGCGCCTACGCCCAGATCACCGCCCGCGCCCTGGACACGCTGGCCGGCATCATCGCCGTCGGCGGCCACCTGCTGGCCCCGCACGGACGGCTGCTGGCGATGAAGGGCGTGCACCCGGCCGAGGAGATCGCCGCGCTGCCGGCAGGCTGGACCGCGCTGGCCGTGCATCCGCTGGCGGTGCCGGGTCTGGACGCCGAACGCCACCTGGTCGAGGTGGGACGGGCGCCGTGAAACACGCATAATGGCCCGTTCCGGACCCTAGGCGTCCCTCTCCGAGGCAGCACCCGCATGGCCCGCATCATCGCCATCGCCAACCAGAAGGGCGGGGTCGGCAAGACCACCACAGCCGTCAACCTGGCCGCCGCGCTGGCGCGTGCGCCCAAGCGCGTGCTGCTGGTCGACCTGGACGCCCAGGGCAACGCGACCATGGGCAGCGGCATCGACAAGCGCGAGCTGGACGCCTCCACCTGCGACGTGCTGCTCGGCGAGGTGCAGGCACGCGCGGCGGTGATCCGGGCGCCCGAGGACTTCGACCTGCTGCCCGGCAACATCGAGCTGACCGCGGCGGAGATCCAGCTGATGGATGCCCCCGACCGCGAGCAGCGCCTGAAGATCGCGCTGGACCCGCTGCGCGGCGACTACGACTTCATCATCGTCGACTGCCCGCCGGCGCTGTCGCTGCTGACCCTCAACGCGCTGGCCGCGGCCGACTCGGTGATCGTGCCGATGCAGTGCGAGTACTACGCGCTGGAAGGCCTGAGCGCGCTGGTCGAGACCATCGATGCGCTGCGCCAGAAGCTCAATCCCGGCCTGGAGATCGAAGGCGTGCTGCGCACGATGTTCGATGTCCGCAACAACCTGGCCAACGCCGTGTCGGCCCAGCTGACCGAATACTTCGGCGACCGCGTGTTCCGCACCATCGTGCCGCGCAACGTGCGCCTGGCCGAGGCGCCCAGCCATGGCCAGAGCATCGTCGGCTACGACGCCGCCTCGCGTGGCGGCGTCGCCTACCTCGGCCTGGCCGGCGAAGTGATCCGCCGCCAGCACGAGCGCCTGCACCCGACCGCGTCGCACGCGGTCCACCACGGCATGGAGGCCGGCGCATGAGTACGGCGAAGAAGCGCGGCCTGGGCCGCGGCCTGGAAGCCCTGCTCGGGCCCAAGGGCGGCGCGCCCGCCTCGGCGGCCACCCCGGTCGAGGCGCCGCAGCCGGGCGATGTGCTGCGCACCATCGCGGTCGGCCTGCTGCAGCCGGGCAAGTACCAGCCGCGCCGCGACATGGACCAGGACAAGCTGGAGGAGCTCGCGGCCTCGATCCGGGCCCAGGGCGTGATCCAGCCCATCGTGGTCCGCCAGCTGGACACCGACCAGTACGAGATCGTGGCCGGCGAACGCCGCTGGCGCGCCTCGCAGCTGGCCGGCCTGGCCGAGGTGCCGGTGGTCCTGCGCGAGCTGGACGACCGCACGGTCATCGCCATGGCGCTGATCGAGAACATCCAGCGCGAAGACCTCAACCCGCTGGAAGAGGCGCAGGCCCTGCAGCGGCTGATCGACGAATTCGCCCTGACCCACGCCGAGGCCGCCGCCGCGGTCGGCCGCTCGCGGGCGGCGGTGTCCAACCTGCTGCGCCTGCTCGACCTGCCGCCGGCGATCCGCGCCCTGGTGGAGGCCCGCCGGCTGGAGATGGGCCACGCCCGCGCGCTGCTGACGCTGTCGCCGGAACTTGCCAGCAAGCTGGCGGCCGAAGCGGCCGAGCAGGGCTGGTCGGTGCGCGAGGTCGAACACCGTGCCCAGCAGTTCGCCGCCGGCAAGGTGCCGGTGAACGGACACAAGCGCGCCCGGCCGGGCCGGGCCGCGCAGCAGCCGGACATCGCCTCGCTGGAAACCGAGCTGGCCGAATCGCTCGGCACCCGGGTCGACATCGCCCATGGCCGTGGCGGCAAGGGCAAGCTGGTCATCCACTACACCGACCTGGACACGCTCGACGGCGTGCTCGAACGGCTCCGCAGCCGACAGGGCTGACCGCCGGCACCGCCGCCGGATACTCTGGCGGCGGCGATACGCGGCCGTTCATCCGGCGCCTGCGAGGATCGCGACAGCCTGATCGGGGGGGTCCCATGAGCGTGCTGGTCACCGGTGCTGCGGGCTTCATCGGCGCGTACGCCTGTCGCGCCCTGCTCGACCGCGGCGAGGCCGTGGTCGGCCTCGACAGCTACAACGCCTATTACGACCCCGCGCTCAAGCGCGACCGCGTCGCCGCGCTCTGCCCCGATGCGGCCATCGCCACGCTGGACCTGACCGACCGCGACGGCCTGGCCGCGCTGTTCGACCGGCACGCCCCGACCCGCGTGGTCCACCTGGCCGCCCAGGCCGGCGTGCGGCATTCGCTGCACGACCCGCATGCCTACGTGCAGAGCAACCTGGTCGGCTTCGTCAACCTGCTCGAGCTGTGCCGGCACCGCGGCGTCGCGCACCTGGTGTACGCCTCCAGCAGCTCGGTCTACGGCGATTCGGCCACCCCGCCCTTCTCCGAAGACCAGCGCATCGACCAGCCGCGCTCGCTGTACGCGGCGACCAAGGCCGCCAACGAGCTGATGGCCTACAGCTATGCGCAGCTGTACGGCCTGCAGGCCACCGGGCTGCGCTTCTTCACGGTCTACGGGCCGTGGGGACGCCCGGACATGGCGCCGCTGCTGTTCGCGCGCGCGGTGCTGGCCGGGCGCCCGATCGAGGTCTTCAACCACGGCCGCATGCGCCGCGATTTCACCCATGTCTCCGATATCGTCGCCGGCATCCTCGGTGCGCTGGACAGCCCGTCGGCCGCCCCGGTGCCGCACCAGGTCTTCAACCTCGGCAACCACACCCCGGTGGAACTGGAGCACTTCATCGACGTGATCGAGCAGGCCGCGGGGCGCCCGGCGCAGCGCCTGCACCGGCCGATGCAGCCGGGCGACATGGTCGAGACCATGGCCGATACCCGCCGCGCCAGGGCCGCGTTCGGCTTCGAACCGCGCACCCGGATCGAGGACGGCCTGCCGCCGGTCGTGCGATGGTGCCGCGACTACTTCGGCGACCGGGCCTGAGCGCACAGGCCTCCACCTCCACCCCCGTCCGCACGAGAGCACCCATGGCCCTTCCGCAGCTGTCGGTCGTCGTCCCGGTCTTCAACGAACGCGACAACATCGCGCCGCTGGTCGGCGAGATCCTCGCCGCACTGCGCGGGCGGCTGCCGTTCGAAATCGTGTACGTCGACGACCAGTCGCACGACGACACCCTGGCCGTGCTGCAGGCGCTCAGGGCGTCGACGCCCGAACTGCGCGTGCTGCACCACCTGACCCGCAGCGGGCAGAGCACGGCGGTGCGCACCGGGGTGCAGGCCGCGCGCGCGGCGTGGATCGCCACGCTCGATGGCGATGGCCAGAACGACCCGGCCGACATCCCGAAGCTGCTGGCCGCGCGCGACCGCGCCGACCCGGTCGTGCGCCTGTTCGCCGGCTGGCGGGTCGAGCGCCGCGACACCGGATCCAAGCGCTGGGCGAGCCGGTGGGCCAATGCGCTCCGCGCCCGCGTGCTGCGCGACGACACGCCCGACACCGGTTGCGGCATCAAGCTGTTCGAACGCGCGGCCTTCCTGGAACTGCCGTACTTCGACCACATGCACCGCTATCTGCCCGCGCTGATCCAGCGCGCGGGCTGGAAGACGCTCAGCGTGCCGGTCAACCACCGGCACCGCACCGCCGGCGCCTCCAAGTACACCAACCTGGGCCGCGCGCTGGTCGGGGTCCGCGACCTGTTCGGCGTGGCCTGGCTGATCGCGCGCAGCCGGCACACCACGGTGAAGGAGTACTGACATGGACCTCGACCAGCCGATCACGTGGCTGTTCTGGACCGGCCTGCACGTCACCGGCTGGAAGCTGATCGGCTACACCGGCGCGCTGCTGTTCGGCGCCCGCTGGCTGGTCCAGTTCGCGGCCTCCCGGCGCGCCGGCAAACCGGTGATCCCGCGCCTGTTCTGGTACATGAGCGTGGCCGGCAGCCTGATGACGCTGAGCTACTTCCTGTTCTCGGCCAAGCAGGATTCGGTCGGCGTGCTGCAGAACCTGTTTCCCGCGTTCACCGCGTTCTACAGCCTGCACCTGGACATCCGGCACCACGGCTGGAAGCGCGACCGCGCCGAGCGCTGACGCGCGCCTTGGCAGCGTGTCGCGCGATGGGCAGGCAGGGACCGGCGCCTCCGCTGCCGGTGGCGCGGGCCCACGATGCGCGTGAGGACCTCCGGCCTGTGTACGTCGCGCTGCATGCACGCGCGATGGGGCGGGCAGCCACCGTGCACTGTCCACACGCCGCGGCAGGCAGGACCGCAGCCCGCACCTGACCGGCCTGTGCGGGCCACAGGCACGGCAGCAGGCAGACCGCAGGATCCGCGCACGCGGCGGACCGGCGGCCTGGCAGGACTGCCTGCGACACCCCTGGCACGAGGCGACACGCGGCACGTCGTCGCCCCGACCACGCCTGCGCCGCAGGGTCCAGACCTTCGGCCCATGGCGTCGCCGTGGACGGATGCGATCATCGGGCCCTGACCGCCGCCCGGATCCGCCTTCGTGAAATCGCCGCTTGCCCTTGCCCTCGCCACGGCCCTGCTGTCCCCCATCGCCCTGCCCGCTGTCGCCCGGGCCGCGCCCGCGACCGATCAGGCCGCTGCCGCCTCCGCCGCGGACCAGCGTTTCGAGGCGATCTACGGCGAGGAATGGGCCTGGCGCCAGGCGCAGACCGGTTCGGCCGACGAGGACGGCGACAGCAGCGGCGGCAACACCCGCCTGCCCGATGTCGGCGCGCAGGCGCAGCAGGCACGGCTGAAGGTGTGGGACGAGGTGCTGGGCCAGCTCGATGCGCTCGATGCGCAGGCGCTGTCGGCGGAGAACCGGATCAACCTGGCGATCTACCGCGCGCAGGTGCTCGACCTGGCCGACGAGGTGCGGTTGCGCGCCTACGAAATGCCGTTCAATGCCGACAGCTCGTTCTGGTCGAACCTGGCCTTCATGGCGCGCCGGCCGCTGCGTACGCCGGCCGAGTTCCGCGCCTACATCGCCCGCCTGGACGACGTGCCGCGCTACTTCGGGCAGCAGACGGAGAACATGCGCGCCGGCCTCGCCCGCGGGTTCAGCGTGCCGCGCGCGGTGCTGGACGGGCGCGAGGCCTCGATCGCCGCCGTGGCCGAGCTGACGGACCCCACCGAGGCGGCGCTGTACGCACCGTTCAAGCGGATGCCGGCGCAGATCCCGGCCGCCGAGCAGCGCGCGCTGCAGCAGGAGGCGCAGCGCGCGATCGCGCAGTCGGTGATCCCCGCCTACGCGACGCTGCGCGGCTTCTTCCGCGACGAATACGTGCCGCAGGCGCGGACCACGCTGGCCGCCGAGGCCATGCCCGATGGCGAGGCGTTCTACCGGCAGCAGATCCGCAAGTACACGACGCTGGAGCTGACCCCCGAACAGATCCACAGGATCGGCCTGGAGGACGTGGCCCGGATCCAGGCCGAGATGGACGCGATCATCGACGACATCGGCTTCACCGGCCGCAGCAGGGAGACGCGCTTCGCCGATTTCCTGCAGTTCCTGCGCACCGACCCGCAGTTCTACGCGACCGAGCCGCAGCGCCTGCTCGAGCGCGCCGCATGGATCTCCAAGCGCGTGGACGGCGTCATCGCCCAGTACATCGGCACCCTGCCGCGCGGCCGCTTCACCATCGTGCCGGTGCCCGACGACATCGCCCCGTTCTGGACCGCCGGCCGCGGCGGCCTGGGCACCTACTGGGTGAACACCTACGACCTGCCCTCGCGCCCGCTGTACAACCTGCCGGCGCTGACCCTGCACGAGTCCTCGCCCGGGCATTCGCTGCAGGCCGCGCTGAGCCAGGAGCAGGGCGCGCTGCCGGCGTTCCGCCGCGACAGCTACATCTCCGCCTACGGCGAGGGCTGGGCGCTGTACACCGAGAAGCTGGGCAAGGAGATGGGCATCTACGAGACGCCCTACGAGGACTTCGGCCGGCTGACCTACGAGATGTGGCGCGCCAGCCGCCTGGTCATCGACACCGGCGTGCACCACTACGGCTGGAGCCGCGAACAGGCGCTGGCCTACCTGCGCGACCGCACCGCACTGAGCGAGCACGAGGTCACCACCGAGGTCGACCGCTACATCTCCTGGCCGGCCCAGGCGCTGAGCTACAAGCTGGGCGAGATCGCGATCGTGCGCCTGCGCGCCCAGGCCGAGCGCGAGCTGGGCGACCGCTTCGACATCAGGGCCTTCCACGACGCGGTGCTGGCCGAAGGCTCGGTGACCCTGCCGGTGCTGGAGGAGCGGATCGGCGCGTTCATCGCCAACGCCCGTTCGAACGCGCCCGGGGCCCCGCAGGCGCCCTGAGCCGAGGATCCGGCGGGCCGGAATGTCCCGGCCGACGCGGCGGAGGCGCAGGAGGCGGGGAACCTGCCCCGAGGCGTCCGGCGAAGCCCTGGCGTTCCGCGCAGCGGCCGGCCACCCCCGGCCCGGCGCCGCGCAGGCCCGTTTGCCGGCCTCCGCCGCGGTGGGCCGGCTGGCTTGCCCGCCCCGCCCATCTCTGGCATCATGCCCGGCTCGCTGCGCCCGAGAACCATTCGGGTCGCGACCGGTAGCGCGACGACCGGCCGCATCGCGGCGATTCCTGACCGACTCGCGCGCAGGTGTTCCCGGCCTTACGGAAACCCTGCTGGGCCGCCGTCTTCCTGGCTAAGGGAGGCAAGATCACCGATCGAGGTGCGTATGTCCCGCGTATGCCAAGTTACCGGCAAGGGCGTGCAGACTGGCAACAACGTCTCGCATGCCAACAACAAGACCCGTCGTCGTTTCCTTCCCAACCTGCACGAGCGCCGCTTCTGGGTGGCCTCGGAGAATCGTTGGGTGAAGCTGCGTGTTTCCGCTGCTGCCCTGCGCACCATCGACAAGAACGGCATTGATTCCGTCCTGGCCGAGCTGCGTGCGCGCGGCGAGAAGATCTGAGGAGTAATCGACCATGGCTTCCAAGCGCGACAAGATTCGCCTGATCTCCTCGGCCGGTACCGGCCACTTCTACACCACCGACAAGAACAAGAAGAACACGCCCGGCAAGATGGAGATCAAGAAGTACGATCCCGTCGTCCGCAAGCACGTGCCGTACAAGGAAGGCAAGATCAAGTAAGACCGGTCGCCTTCCGGTACACAGGAAAAACCCGCCTCACGGCGGGTTTTTCTTTGCGCGGCCTCTGGTGGCCGGGCCCCGGACAGCCGGTGGCGCGCCGCCCGGGAAGCGCACGGGGTGCGTGGTCGTCGCAGGCTTTCCGGGATGGCGCTGCGGGACGCCCGCACGGTCCTTTCCACGCCGGGCTTCCTCCTGTACGCCCGCGGCCGCGGGTCCGAAGGCGCCCCCTTCATTCCGGCGGGTTGCCGCCCGGCCGCTCCAGCACGGAGCCACGCCGAGGAAGGACATGCCGTCGTGGATGCGGCCGGCAGGAGCGCGGCCAAGCTGCCGGCACCCGATGCGACGCCCACGCGGCCGACCTGCCTTCGATGCCCTGACCGCACCCACACATCGGGGCCGTCCGCAGGCAGGCGGGAAGCGGCGGACCATGACGGCACGCCTGCACGCATGCAGGCAGAATCGAACCATGCCTGCCCACCGCCGCCACGGATGACCCCGGACTGGTTGCCTCTCGCCCTGCTGATCCTGGACTGGCTGATCCGGGTCGCGGCGCTGTTCTGGATCCCCACCCGCAGCACGCCGGCCGCGGCGCGCAGCTGGCTGCTGCTGGTCGGCTTCCTGCCGCTGCTGGGCCTGCCGCTGTACCTGCTGTTCGGCCACCCCTGGCTGTCGCGCGAACGGATCCTGCGCCAGGCGCAGGCCTCCCGGGCGATCCGCGAGGGCCAGGCGCCGCAGCAGGCGCTGCGCTGGACGCCGACGGGCGGCGCCAGCAGCGAGATGGCGCCGCTGATCGAGCGGCTCGGCGACTTCATGCCGGTGCGCGGCAACGCGGTCGAGCTGATGGACGACTACGCGGCCTCGCTGGCGGCGCTGATCGCCGACATCGACGGTGCCCGCGAACGCGTGCACCTGCTGTACTACCTGATGTTCGACGATGCGGTCGGCGATGCGGTGACCGAAGCGCTGCTGCGGGCGGCGGCGCGCGGCATCCATTGCCGGTTGCTGCTGGATGCGGTCGGCGCCAAGCGCGGCCTGCGCCGCTACGCGCGGCGCCTGCGCCAGGCCGGCGTGGAGGTCCACGAGATGCTGCCCGGCGGCCTGCGCTGGCGCCGCAGCGGGCGCATGGACCTGCGCAACCACCGCAAGATCGCGGTGATCGACGACCACGTCGGCTACGTCGGCTCGCAGAACCTGGCCGACGCCGGCTTCGTACCCGGCCACCCGAACCGCGAGCTGGTCGCACGCGTGCGCGGTCCGGCGGTCTCGCACCTGGAAGCGGTGTTCGCCAGCGACTGGTACCTGGAAACCGGCATCGCCCTGCCGGTGCCGACGGCCCGGCCGGTGCATGCCGACGACACCGCGCTGCAACTGCTGCCCAGCGGCCCGGCCTATCCGTTCGGCAACGCACGCGACACGGTCAACGCGCTGATCCACCTGGCCCAGCGCCGGCTGGTGCTGACCACGCCCTACTTCGTCCCAGACGACGCCACCCTCAGCGCGCTGCGCATCGCCGCGCTGTCGGGCGTGGACGTGCAGCTGATCCTGTCGGCCAGCAACAACCAGCGCCTGACCGCCTGGGCGCAGCACGCCTACTACGAAGAGCTGCTGCAGGCCGGGGTGAAGATCGCGCTGTACCGGCCGCGCTTCCTGCACGCCAAGCACCTGAGCGTGGACGAGGACATCGCCCTGGTCGGCTCGATCAACCTGGACATCCGCTCGTTCGCGCTCAACGCCGAGATCGGCCTGGTCTGCTACGACCGCGACGTGGTCGCGCGGATGCGGGCCATCGAAGCCGGATACCTGGCCGATGCCGAATCGCTGGACCTGGCGCAGTGGCGCCAGCGGCCGGCCTGGCGGCGCAGCCTGGAAGGCCTGGCACGGCTCGCCGATTCGTTCATGTAGGCCGGCGCCCGCGGGCCACCGGGTAGAATCGCCCCATGCAGTCGCACCACGATATCGCCCTCATCGGCGGCGGCGCCGCCGGCGTCCTCGTCGCCATCCATTGCCTGCGCCGGGCGCGCGGCGCGCAGCGCATCGTGCTGATCGATCCCTGCGGATCGCTCGCGAACGGCATCGCGTACGCGACCGAACGCCCCGAGCATCTGCTCAACGTCCCGACGGGGCGGATGAGCGCCTTCGCCGACCAGCCCGGGGATTTCCTCGACTGGCTGCATGCCAGGCCCGCCCACACCGCAACCGATCGCCACGCGCTGGCCCACGGCTATGCGCAGCGTCGCGAATACGGCGCGTACCTGCGCGATCGGCTGCAGCAGGCACGCGCGGGCAGCGCGGCCACGCTCGAGGTGGTGCAGGCACGGGTCGACGAACTGCACCCTGCGGCAGCCGGCTGGTCGCTGCGGCTGTCCGATGGCGGCACGCTGCAGGCGGACAAGGTGCTGCTCGCCACCGGCAACGCACCACGCCCCCTGCCGGTACGCGGCTCCGGAGCGCTGGCCGCGCCGCTCAAGGTCGATGCCTGGGACTATTCCGGCGTGGCCGCCATTCCGGCCGAGGCCGAGGTCTGCATCGTCGGCACCGGCCTGAGCATGGCCGACGCGGTGCTGACCCTGGCGGCGAACGAGCACACCGGTGCGATCCACCTGGTGTCGCGGCACGCGCTGCTGCCGCTGGCGCACAGCCCGGAGCACGCGGTCGCCGACGACGTCGACCCGCAGGCGCTGCTGGCGCTCCCGCTGCGCGCACGGTTGCGCCGGCTGCGCGAACACGCGCGCGAGGCCGTGCGCGGCGGACGGCCCTGGCAGTCGGTGATGGAACGGTTGCGTCCGCACGGACAGGCGCTGTGGCGCTCGCTGTCCCCGCAGGAGCAGCGCCGCTTCCTGCGCCATGCGGTGCGTTACTGGGACATCCACCGGCATCGCGTGGCACCGGCGGTCGGCGCCACGCTGGACCGGCTCAAGGCCAGCGGGCAGCTGCGCCTGCACCGGGCGCGGCTGGACCTGGCGATGGTCGGCGAACGCTGCGTGCAGCTCGGTGCACGCACGCACGACGGCCGCGCGCTCGGCCTGGACGTGGACCGCGTGATCAACGCCACCGGGCTGGAACTGCGGATCCAGGCGATGCGCAATCCGCTGCTCGACGCCCTGGTCGGGCATGGGCAGGCCCGCCCCGGCCCGCATGGCATCGGCCTGGCCAGCGACGATGCAGGCCGCGTGATCGGCGCCGATGGACAGCCCGCCAGCGGCCTGCGCGTGATCGGCAGCCTGCGGGTGGGCGACCTGTGGGAAAGCATCGCGATTCCCGAACTGCGCGTGCAGGCCGAGACCATCGCACGCGACTGGACCGACGCAGCGCGCTGAGCGCAGCGCGGCATTGCGCTCGCAGCGCGCGCGACAGGGTGCCGCCGGCATCGGGTCCTGGCGCTTGATCGCCAGCGTCACACCGCGTGCGCGCAGGGCCACGCGGCAGCCGTGCTGGAAATGGTCGCCTAGGCGCCCAATGCGGCCAGCGCGCGGCGCAGCTGTTCGCCGAGCGGCAGATCGACCGGCACGGCGCTCACGTCCGGCTCCGGGCCGGGATCCTCGAGCGCGGCGAACTGGCTGTCCAGCAGCGAGGCCGGCATGAAGTGACCGCTGCGGGCCTGCATCCGCGCCGCGATCAGCGCGGCATCGCCGTGCAGGAACAGGAAATGCAGCGGCAGCGCGGTTGCCCGCAGCAGGTCGCGATGGCGGCGGCGCAGCCCGGAAAAGGCCAGCACCACGCGCTCGCCGGCGGCCGTGCGTCGCTGCAGCTCCTGCGCGAGCCGGCGCACCCACGGCGCGCGCATGCGGTCGGTCAACGGCAGGCCGGACGCCATCCGCGCACGCGCCGCCGCGCTGTGGAAATCGTCGGCATCCAGGCAGGTGGCCGGCCAGGCCGCCGCCAGCGCCTGCGCCAGCGTGGTCTTGCCGCTACCCGATACACCCATGACCACGGCCACCCGCGGCGCGCTCATGCGGGCAGTTCCACGCGCAGCCGATGCAGGCGGCCGGGCTGCGGCCGGAAGGCATCGCCTTCGAGCGGCACGTCGTCGAGCAGGATCCGCATGCGGTCGAGGCCGGCCACGCGCACATAGGCCACGTCGCACCGCGCGCCGCGGAAGCGGCGCAGCACCTGTGCCGACGGCCAGTGCGAGGGCAGCTGCGGCGCGATCCGCAGCAGTTCGCCATCGCCGCGCAGGCCGAACAGGCCCTCGATCAGGCAGCGGTACATCCACGCCGCCGTGCCGGTGTTGCACAGCTGGCTGGAACGGCCGGCGGTGCGCGGATGTTCGCGCCACGCGCCGCGGTAGTAGTTCGGCACGAACACCGGCAGCTGGCCGCGCTGCAGGCAGTCGCCGGGCTCCGGTGCCGGCAGCATCGCGCGCAGCACCTGCCAGGCCCGGTCGCCTTCGCCGGCCTGGTAGAGCGCATGCAGGTAGAACGCGGCGGCGTGGTTGTAGACCGCGCCGTTCTCGGCCGAGCCGGGGAATTTCTGGGTCAACCGGCCCACGTCGTCGCGCATGCCGGTGTACGGCGGCCCCAGCATGGTCACGCCGTACGGCGTGAGCAGCTGCGCGTCGATGGCGGCGAGCATCCGGGCACGACGCGGCGCGTCGGCGGCACCGCTGAGCATCGCCCAGCTCTGCGGATTCAGGTAGATGCGCCCTTCCGTGTCCGCGCTCACGCCGAACACCACGCCATCGTCGGTGATGCCGCGGCCGTACCAGTCGCCATCCCACAGCTGCGCGTCGACCGCCGTATTGAGCGCATCGGCACCGTCGTGGAAGGGCTGCGCGACGGATGCACCGCCGTGCCGCGCGCGGATGTCGGCCCACAGCCGCAGCGCATGCGCGCTGGCCAGCGACAGCCACCCGGACACGCCGCGTCCCTTCCAGCCGACCATGTTCATCGGGTCGCACCAGTCGCCCTGGGCGATGTAGCTCAACCCGCGCGGATCGCGCGCCGCCAGCAGCCAGTGCATGGCGCGGTCGATGCGCTCGGCCACGCTGGCCCGCACCCCGTCGCGGTCGCTCACCGGCGTATCGAGGATGCCGGCATCGCCGGTTTCGTCCAGGTAGGCCTTCAGGCAGACCGGCAGCCACACGCAATGGTCGGTGTGCGGCACCTGGTTGATGTACTTCAGCTCGGCCCCGGCGATGAGCAGGATGCCGTCCGGCATCGCGCCGCTGGCCTCCTGCTGCGACAGCGCATGCAGGAAGGCGGCACGGGCCGTGGCCGGCGCCAGGTAGGCCATGCCCATGTGGTCCTGCAGGTAGTTGCGGGTCTGCGGATCGGTGGTCAGGCGGTTGACGTCGCCGTGGTAGTAGACCTGGCGCGGCAGCCACTGGTTGGCGAACGCGTCCAGCCACGGATCGGGCGTGGCGATGCGCAGGCAGCCCTCCGCGCCGCGCAGGTAGTCCGCATACGCCAGCACCGCATCGGCGAAGCCATCGTCGTGCAGATGGCGCGCGCGCAGTTCGCGGATCTCCGCGTCGTCGCGGGCCGGGGCGAACACGAACCGGAACACCTGCTCCTCGCCCTCTTCCAGCGCAAGCCGGTACTGCAGCGCCGCGGTCGGCATCTCGTACAGCGCATCGTGGTTGCCCAGCGCGGCACGCGTCGTGATCGAGGACGGCGCATGCAGCCCACCCTCGCCTTCGAACGCGGCCTGGTTGGCCTCCCAGGCATGCGGTGCGCGGTCGTACAGCAGCACGGTCCTGTCCTTGAAGTCGCGCTGCCGGAAATGGTCCTCGACCTTCTGGTACGGCGCGACGCTGCTGCAGACGATGCCGCCCAGGTCGGCGCGGTGGTCGGCGGACTGGTTCATCCACGACATGTAGCCGACCGGGAAATACGGATACAGGCTGATCCGGCGCGCGCGGCCGGAGCGGTTGCGCACGCGCAGCGTCCACAGTTCGGCGACGTCGTCGACCGGCAGCGACACGCCGAACTCGACCTCGATGCCGGCGTTGCCCACCCGCCAGCCGGCATCGGCCAACCCCACCGAGAACGCGAACGCATCGGGCGTCCGCCGGACCGGCTCGTGCGGCACCGAGAACAGCGCGCCGTCGTCCTCGTCCTTCACGTAGCAGAAGCGGCCCGGATGGTGCGCGTAGTACGGCTGCTCGGGCTGCATGAAGGTGCGCGCCTCCAGCGTGGGCGCATGCGCGTACTTGGCCGGCTCGGGCTGCATGAACTGGGCGGTCGCGAAGCCCCGGCAGTTCAGCTGCAGCAGCATCCGCCGGTTCCACAGGAAGGTCGAGGCCTGCGGCATCGCGGTGGGGCTGTCCAGCACGAGGCGCCGCCCGTCGTCGATGAAGCGGCAGGGCAGCGCGTTCATGCGGTCGCCTCGCGTCGCTGCTGCAGGTCGGCCTGCACCTGCCGCAGCATCGGGTCGTCGAGCGGATAGAACCGCATCACCCAGGCCGCCAGCAGCGCCACCAGGCCGGGCACGACGGTCAGCAGCAGCACGATGCCCAGGCGCGAGGCATCCGACTGCGCCTGGTTGGCCACGTAGCCCATCGCCGCCAGCGTCCATGCGATCGCCGCCGAGGCCAGCGCGCCGCCGAACTTCTGCGAGAACGTCGCCGCGGAGAAGGTCATCGCGGTGGCCCGCCGGCCGGTCTTCCATTCGGTGTAGTCGGCGCAGTCGGCATACATCGAGAACGCGAGCGGCGACTTCGGCCCGAGCAGCAGGCCGACCGCGGCGTTGAGCGCGAACAGCGCCCAGATCGCATCCTTCGGCACGAAGAACATCGCGCAGCTGAGCACGCCGACGCCGACCATCAGCCAGACCATCAGCCGTTTCTTGTCCATGTGGCGCGTGAGCACCGGCGTCAGCGCCGCGCCGATCGCCAGCGCGACCGAATAGGTGCCGAGGAACGCGCCGGTCAGGTCGGCGCGCTCGACGTGGTACTTCAGGTAGTACGCGACCGAACCGGCGCGCATCACGATCGTGACCATGATGATCAGCGCCAGCGCGAACAGCACCAGCCACGGCCGGTTGTCCAGCAGGTCCAGCAGGTCCTGGCGCACCGGCGTGCGCTGCTGCGGCGGTGGCGCGATCCGCTCGCGCGTGGTCAGGAACACGGCCACGAAGGTCGCCACCGCGACGAGGCCGTACAGGCCCATCGTCAGCTGCCAGCCCAGTGCGTCGTCGCCGCGCCCCAGCCAGCGCACCAGGTCCAGGGTCAGCCAGTTGACCAGGGTGGTGCCGGCGAACGCGGCGATGAAGCGGAAACTGATCAGCGTGGTGCGCTGCTGGCTGTCGGCGGTGATCACGCCCGACAGTGCCGAGTACGGGATGCTGACCACGGTGTAGGCCAGCATCATCAGGCTGAAGGTGACGTAGGCCCAGACCAGCCGTCCGCCCTCGTCCAGGTCCGGCACCGTCCAGGTGAGCACGCCGGTCAGGGCCAGCGGGATCGCGCCGTAGAGGATGTAGGGGCGGAAGCGGCCATGCCGTGCCCGGGTGCGGTCGGCGATGGCGCCCATCAGCGGATCGGTGGCGGCATCCAGCAGTCGGGTCACCAGGATCATCGTGCCGACCGCGGCCGCACCCAGCCCCATCACGTCGGTGTAGAAGATCAGCAGGAACGCCGAGATGTTGGCCCAGTAGAGGTTGAAGCCGAAATCGCCGACGCCGTAACCGGCCTTTTCGCGCCATCCCAGCCGGGCGTTGCCGTCTTTCGCGCGCGCGGGCGGTGGCGCCGGCGCCGCGGTCTGGTCGTGCTCCTGCATAGACCCTCGTCTCGGGTGGTCCAGGTCGCATGGTTCGGACCGGCCCGCGGGACTGCGGCGGATCGGCGATTTGACAGCGCTGGACAGCTTGCCCGTGCGCCGGCGCCGGGGCACGCCGCAGCGCAGCGAAGTACACTCGGGCGTCGCGCTGCAGGAGGGCAGCCTTGGTTTCGAGCTGGATCCTGCTGCTGGTCTCGCTGGGCTACGCCGCGCTGCTGTTCGTGGTGGCCTGGTGGGGCGACCGGCGGCCGATGTATCCGAACCGCCCCTGGCTGCGGCCGGTCGTCTACAGCCTGGCGCTCGCCGTGTACTGCTCGTCCTGGACCTTCTACGGCGCGGTCGGCAGCGCGGCCCGCAACGGCGCCGGCTACCTGCCGATCTATCTCGGCCCGCTGCTGCTGTTCGTGTTCGGCTGGCGGATCATCGAGCGGCTCGCGCTGATCGCGCGCAGCCAGAACACCGTGTCGATCGCCGATTTCATTTCCGCGCGCTACGGCCGCTCGCGCCGGCTCGCCGCGCTGGTCACCGTGATCGCCTTGGTCGGCGTGATCCCGTACGTGGCGCTGCAGTACAAGGCCGTGGCGATGAGCCTGACCGTGCTGTCGGGCCAGGATGCCGAACAGGTCGGCGTGCTCAGCGACCCGGCGCTTTACGTGGCCCTGCTGATGGCGCTGTTCGCGGCGTTGTTCGGCACCCGCCAGGTCGACGCCACCGAGCACCACCACGGCATGATGCTGGCGATCGCGCTGGAATCGCTGATCAAGCTGGTGGCGATGGTCGCGGTCGGCGTGTTCGCCTACGCCTGGCTCGGCGGGCATTCGGTGCGCATCACCGATTCGGCCAGGGAGCTGTTCCAGCAGGCGCCGCCGGTCGGCTTCGTCGCGCAGACGGTGCTCAGCTTCCTGGCCATCGTCTGCCTGCCGCGCCAGTTCCAGGTCGCGGTGGTCGAATGCGGCGATGTCGGCGACATCCGCAAGGCGCGCTGGATGTTCGGCGGCTACCTGCTGCTGATCTCGCTGATGGTGGTGCCGATCGCCTCGGCCGGCGTGGCCCTGTTCGGCGATGCCGGCAGCGTGTCCAGCGACACCTTCGTGCTGGCCCTGCCGCTGGCCGAGAACCGCGACGTGCTCGCGCTGGTCGCCTACATCGGCGGCTTCTCGGCGGCGACCGGCATGGTGATCGTGGCCAGCATCGCGCTGGCGACCATGGTCAGCAACGACCTGGTCATGCCGGTGCTGCTGCGCCGCGGCTGGGGCGAGCGGCACGCGGCGGCCGACGTGGCCTCGCTGGTGCTGTGGGTGCGCCGCATGGCGATCCTGATGCTGTCGCTGTGCGCCTACGGCTACTACCGCTGGATCGGCGGCGACACCACGCTGGCCGCCTACGGGGTGATGGCGTTCGCGGCCGTCGCGCAGTTCGCGCCCGGCCTGATCGGCGGCCTGTACTGGCGCGGGGCGAGCCGGCGCGGGGTCGAGCTCGGCCTGCTGGTCGGGTTCGCCACCTGGGTCTACACGCTGCTGCTGCCGGCGCTGGCCACCTCGGGCTCGCTCGATGCCGGCTGGCTGCGGACCGGCCCGTTCGACGTGCACTGGCTGCGCCCGCAGCAGCTGTTCGGGCTCAGCGGCTGGGATCCGCTCACCCACGGCACGTTCTGGTCGCTGCTGCTCAACAGCGCGGTGATGATGCTGGTCTCGGCGCGCTGGCGCCCGAGCGTGGACGAGCGTCTGCGCATCGCGCCGTTCCTGGATCCGTATGCCGAGCGCCAGACCCTGGTCCAGGGCGGCTGGCCGGGCAACGTCAGCGTCGGCGACCTGCAGGCGCTCGCGGTGCGCATCGTCGGCGAGCGGCATGCGCGGCGCGCGTTCAGCGAACAGGCCATCGCGCTCGAACGCGAGCTGCAGCCGACCGTCTCCGCCGACCGCATGTGGGTGCAGTTCACCGAGCGCCTGCTGGCCGCGTCGATCGGCGCGGCCTCCGCGCGCCTGGTGCTGACCAGCGTGCTGCGCGGCTCGGGCATGCACCTGAGCGAGGTGATGGCGCTGCTGGACGAGGCCGGCCAGGAACTGCGCTTCAACCGCGAGATCCTGTCGACCACGCTGGAGAACATCAGCGCCGGCGTCAGCGTGGTCGATCCGGACATGCGCCTGGTGGCCTGGAACCGCCGCTACCAGGAGATGTTCGGCTATCCGGCCGGCATGCTCTACGTCGGTCGTCCGGTCGCCGACCTGATCCGCTACAACGCCGAGCGCGGCGAGCTGGGCGATGGCGACATCGAGGACCAGATCGGGCGCCGCATCGAGCACATGCGCAACGGCAGCGCGCACGTATTCGAGCGCGTCCGCGCCGACGGCAGCGTCATCGAGATGCGCGGGCAGGCGCTGCCGGGCGGCGGCTACGTCACCAGCTACAACGACATCACCGCCTACAAGAACGCCGAGCAGGCGCTGCGCGAAGCCAACGAGAACCTGGAACAGCGCGTGGCCGTGCGGACCCGGGAAGCCGAGGCGGCGCAGCAGTCGCGCACCCGTTTCCTCGCCGCGATCAGCCACGACGTGCTGCAGCCGCTGAACGCCGCGCGCCTGTTCGCCTCGGCCCTGCGCGACAGCGAGCAGACCGGCGAACAGCGCCACCTGGCCGAGCGCGTCGATGCCTCGCTGCGCGCGGCGGAGGAACTGCTGGACGGGCTGCTCGACGTCTCGCGCCTGGACACCGGCGCGCTGCGCGCCGACGTCCGCGAATTCGATGCCGACGAACTGCTGCGCGAACTCGCCGCCCAGTACGCGCCGGTCGCCGCCGGCCGCGGCCTGGCACTGCGCGTGCACGCGCGCCCCTGCCCGGTGCGCAGCGATCGCCGCCTGCTCCGGCGCGTGCTGCAGAACTTCCTCGCCAACGCGCTGCGGTACACCCGGCAGGGCCGCATCGTGATCGGCATGCGGATGCGCGGCGACATGGTGTCGCTGCAGGTGTGGGACACCGGGCCCGGCATTCCCGAACAGCACATGCGGCAGATCTACGACGAATTCCACCGGTACCAGCAGCCGTTCGACTGGGGCGAGCGCGGACTCGGGCTGGGCCTGTCGATCTGCCAGCGCATCTCGCGGCTGCTGGGCCACGGCCTCGGCGCGCAGAGCCGGGTCGGCCAGGGCAGCATGTTCTCGATCGACATCCCACGCGCCGAGTCGATCCCGGCCGCGCCGGAGCGGCCGCCCAGCGCCCTGCTGTCCGGCTCGCTCGCCGGCCTGCGCGTGCTGTGCGTGGACAACGATTCGGAAATCCTCGACGGCATGCGCGCACTGCTCGGGCGCTGGCAGGCCGAGGCGATCACCGCCAGCACCGTGGACCAGGCCCTGGAGCGGATCGCCGACAGCGCGCCGCACGTGATGCTGGTCGATTACCACCTGCACGACCGCCTCGATGGCCTGGACACGCTGGACGCGCTGCGCCAGGTCGGCGGCCCGATCCCCGGCGCGCTGCTGACCGCCGATGGCCGCGACGATCTCAAGCGGCTGGCGCGCGGGCGTGGCTACCGCCTGCTGACCAAGCCCGTGAAGCCGGCTTCGCTGCGCGCCTGGCTGGCCGCGCACGCCGCGGCGGTGGAACGGAACAGCCAGTCGCCGGACGGCCCCTGAACGCGCCTGCCCGTCGCGCTTGACCCTGGACCTGCTGCAGGGTGTGCAATCGGCCACCCGTTCCGTTGAACCCGCGCCGGCCTTGCTCTACCGTGTCCGGGTCGCCCATCGCCACCGCCATGTCGCCGCTCCGCACCCTGCTCCATTGCCTGCTCTGCCTCTGCCTGCTGCTTGGCGCAGTCGGCGATGGCGTCGCGCGGACGATGTGGACGGCGCCGACGCCGGCGGCGGTGGCATCGGACCCGGTGCCGGCCGCGTCCGGCGGCTGCCATGACGCCGCCACCGACCTGCAGGACCACGGCCTGCCGGGCGATGCCGCCAACTGCGCCGACGAGGGCGACTGCACGCCGCAGCGAACCTGCGACTGCGCCTGCCAGCATCTGCTGGCCGCCGTGCTGCAGCAGGCCTGGATCGCCGAGGTCGACGCACCCGCCGGTCGATGGATCGCCGCGGGCAGCCCGGCATGGCACGGCCCCCGGCCGGCACGCCTGACCCGGCCACCGATCGGCTGAGCCGCGCTTCGGCCGCCCTGCACCGGGCGGCGCTCACCATCGGCCGGATCGGCCGTCCGTTCCTTCGTTCCGTCGGGCATCGCCGACGGGCGACCAGTGGAATCGCCCCATGTCTTCCGATCATCCCGCCGGCACCCCCGGTGCCCTCACGCGTCGCCGCTTCGTCCAGGGACTCGGCCTCGGTGGCCTGGCCGCCGGCAGCGGCCTGCTCGCGCGCCCCGCACGCGCCTCCACCACGCCGTACGAGGTTCCCACGCTGCGCGGCACCTACCTCGACCTGTCGATCGGTGCGACCCGGGTCAACTTCACCGGGCGCCCGCGCCCGGCGATCACCGTCAATGGCAGCCTGCCCGCACCGATCCTGCGCTGGCGCGAGGGCGACACCGTCAACGTGCGCGTGTCGAACCGTCTTTCGGACGGGCTGCAGACCTCGATCCACTGGCACGGCATCCTGCTGCCCTCGAACATGGATGGCGTCCCGGGCCTGAGCTTCGACGGCATCTATCCGGGCGAATCCTGGCTGTACCGCTTCACCCTGAGGCAATCGGGCACGTACTGGTACCACGGTCATTCGCTGCACCAGGAACAGGCCGGGCTCTACGGCGCCCTGATCGTCGATCCGCTCGAGCCACCGCCGTACCACTACGACCGCGAGCACGTCGTGCTGCTGTCGGACTGGACCGACCTCGATCCGGCCGCGCTGTTCCGGCGCCTGAAGAAGGCGCCGTACCACGACAACTACTACCAGCGCACCGCCGGCGACTTCATCCGCGACGCGCGACGCGACGGGCTGAAGGCCACCGTCGCCGACCGCGCGATGTGGGGCCGCATGCGCATGACCCCGACCGACCTGTCGGACGTCAACGCGCACACCTACACCTACCTGATCAACGGCGTGACACCGGCCGCGAACTGGACCGGCACGTTCCGTCCCGGCGAGAAGGTGCTGCTGCGTTTCATCAACGCCTCGAACATGACCTACTTCGACATCCGCATCCCCGGTTTGAAGATGACCGTGGTCGCGGCCGACGGCCAGTACATCCATCCGGTCAGCGTCGACGAGTTCCGCATCGCGGTGGCCGAGACCTTCGATGTCATCGTCGAACCCAGCGGCCAGGATGCCTTCACCCTCTTCGCCCAGGACATGGGCCGCACCGGCCATGCACGCGGCACGCTCGCCGTGCGGCACGGCCTGGAAGCGCCGGTTCCCGTGGTGGATCCACGCCCGCTGCTGACCATGGACGACATGGGCCACGGCGCCTCGCACGGCGCCACCAGCGAAGGCGGCTGCGGCGCGGCGATGGGCGGCTGCGGTGCCAGCATGGGCCACGCCGGCCACGGCGCGGCCGCCGCGATCAGCCATCCCGCCAGCGAAACCGGCAACCCGCTGGTCGACATGCAGTCATCGCCGAGCGGGCCACGCCTGGACGACCCCGGCATCGGCCTGCGCGACAACGGCCGCCGCGTGCTGGCCTACGCCGACCTGAAGAGCCTGTTCCCCGATCCGGACGGCCGTGCGCCGGGACGCGAGATCGAGCTGCACCTGACCGGCCACATGGAGAAGTTCGCCTGGTCGTTCAACGGCATTCCGTTCGCCAGCGCCGAACCCTTGAAGCTCAACTACGGCGAGCGCGTGCGCATCGTGCTGGTCAACGACACGATGATGCAGCACCCGATCCATCTGCACGGGCTGTGGAGCGACCTGGAGGACGAACACGGCGCATTCCAGGTGCGCAAGCACACCGTCGACATGCCACCCGGCACGCGGCGCAGCTACCGCGTCCGTGCCGACGCGCTCGGGCGCTGGGCCTTCCATTGCCACCTGCTGTACCACATGGACGGCGGCATGATGCGCGAAGTGCGCGTGGAGGAATCCGCATGAAGACCTCGACGCTGGCATCCGCGCTCCTCGCCGCACTGTCGGTCACAGCCGTCGGCGCCTTGCAGGCGCAGGAGGCGGGGCATGCACATCACACGCACCCGGATCAGGCATCGGCCGCGGGCGCTTCACCGGATGAGTCCGCTGCAACGCACGCGAATCCGCAGGCTGCGGCGGATCCACATGCCGGGCATCGCATGGCGCGTGAGGCGAGCACCGTGCATGCGGGACATGCCGGACATGCAACGGCAGCATCGGATGCGGCACCCGGCGGCACCACGCAGGGCGTGCAGGTCGAGCACCCGCATCCCGCGCATGGACAGGCCAGTGAGCCCGCTACCGGCGGCGCGCACGCAGCGCATGCGCATCATCCAGCTGCAGCGTCGCTTCACGCCGAACACCACGCACGGGATGACGCGGCCGCCGCACACGCGGGACATGGCACCACGACATCGCACGCCACTTCCCAGGGAAAGGCGGCCCACGCTGCACCGGTGAAGCATGTGCACCCGTCACCTGGCGTCGCCGACAGCCGTTCGACCGGTCATGTCGACGTAAAACATGCGCATCCTGCGCCTGTGGCGGATGCGCATGCCGCTCATCGCGCGGCGGACGACACCGCGGCCAGGCACGCCGGCGCTGAAGCAGCGGCATCGCATGCAACGCACGCTGCTGCACGACATGGCGGTGCCGCTGCACACACGGCACATCCCGCGGCCGCACAGGCAACGCCTGCAGGACACGCGCAGCACCGCATGCCTGCACACCCGTCGCAGGCGCCTGCCGGCGACCCGCATGCCGGCCATGCGATGCCGGCATCCGCTGCGGCTCCCGATGCCGCACACAGCTCCGATCTACCCGCCGACGCCGCCCCGCGCGAGCCCATCCCCGTCATCACCGATGCCGATCGGGCCGCCGCATTCCCGGAGCTGCACCACGGCCACATGGCGCACGGCCCCACGGTGAACAGCCTGGTCCGCTTCAACCGGCTCGAAGGCTGGGACGCGGACCGGGGCAGCGGCCAGGCCTGGGAAGGCACGGCCTGGATCGGCGGCGACGTCAATCGCCTGTGGCTGCGCAGCAGCGGGGAGCGCGCAGGCGGCACCACCGAAGCGGCCGACGTGGAAGTCCTGTACGGACGCGGCGTCTCGCCGTGGTGGGACGTGGTGGCCGGCGTACGTCACGACGCCGCCCTCGGAGGCGACGGCCGCACCTGGGCGGCGGTCGGGCTGCAGGGCATGGCGCCGTATCGCTTCGAGGTCTCGGCGACCGCCTACATCGGAACCTCGGGCAGAACCGCCGCCAACCTCGAGATCGAGTACGAAATGCTGCTCACCAACCGCCTGATCCTGCAGCCGGCCATCGAGCTCGAGTTCAACGGCAGAAGCGATCCGCAACGCCACCTGGGCAGCGGCCTGACCTCGGCCGAGGCGGGCCTGCGCCTGCGCTACGAAGTCACCCGGCGCTTCGCCCCCTACATCGGTGCCGTCCATGAGCGCAGCTTCGGAGGCACTGCCGACCATCGAAGACAGGGAGGCGAACCCGCACGCGATACGCGCCTCGTCGCAGGCGTCCGCATCTGGTTCTGACCGCCGGCCAGGTGCCCTGCAGCCCGCGCACCGGGCTGCAGGGCGAGCTTGCGCGTAGCGACGCGGGTAGCCGTGCAATGACCCAATCATTCGATACCGGCCGGGACTGGGGGAACGGAGGCGTGGCGACTTCGATGCCGCAACGCTGGTTCCAGGTGCAAAGGCAGATGCTCTACCAGAACCGCTCGATCAGCTGATGCTTCTGGGCATCGCTGCGCCAGAGGCGGTCCCACACCGACGGCGCATCGCGCTGCCGATGGCCACACGTCTTGCACCTGTACCGGCCATCGGCCAAGGCCCAGAACCGGGCACGTCCACAGGCAGTGCCTCTGCGCATGAGAACCAGCCTAAGCTGGTCCAGAATCTCGGGGAATTGGCCCGAACATCCGGAAAAAATGAAGTCGCCCTGAGCTCGCCGCCTTACTTTTCCCTCAGGTTCATGAGGAGAAGAAAGCATATCGCCACGAATGAAAAACCGGCGACGTACTTGTACTCGTAAAACTCGTAACCCATCCTCGGCACCCTTCCTGTCGGGGACAACATGATCGTGAACCCAAAAAGAAAGGTAACCACAGGCCAGAAGTAATTTATGGGCTTCTTCATCATTGCCTTTCTCCGGCGAGATGCGGCGACTGCGAAAGATGCATCGATGGCCTTCGCCACGAGCCGCCCGATCGCCCAGACAAGTGGGGGACCTGATCCGCTGGCACAAGCGACAGCCTGAGTGTATCCAACTGGACATCCGCCTCGCTCGCAGTCGCTGGCCGTGCCTGCGCCAGCGCAGCACCCCCGACACGTCGTTTCCGGCACGCGTGCAGCCAATCAAGAATGGCACGTGTCAGCTTTTTCCTACAGGACGAAGCGCCACATCACGTTACCCTCGCCCATCCGGGCGCGGGGACGCGCGGGGAATACCATCGTCGGCACATCCCTGCGGGCCCACCGGGCCATCGCCAGATCCATAACCCCACAGCATGAGGTGGTAGCCGGCAGGCTGGTCGCGCCGGACATCGACGCCGTTAACGTGGCACGCAGCAGGCGCCTCATGCGCACACAGGGAGTCCCCCATGGACGCGCCCCACTCCAAAAGTGCGCTTCTCTACAAGCAGGTCCGCCGGGGCCTGCAATCGGGGCGGTACCTGCCAGGGCAACGGATCGATCCGGCGCGGATCGCCGCCGAGTTCAAGACCAGCCCCACACCCGTGCGCTTCGCGCTGTATCGGCTGGTGGGCGAAGGGCTGATCGCCGACCATGCGCGTGATGGGCTGCACGTCCCGCTGCTCAACGAGGTCGCCATGCGCGACCTGTACGACTGGATGCAGCGTCTGCTGCTGATGGCCTGCGACATCGGCCCGGCGCCGAACGGCCGCAGGAACGGCAAATCCGAACGCGCCCCTTCCGATGAGCAGGACGATCTCGTGCCGCAGACCTGGGAGCTGTTCGATGGGATCGCCGGAGCCACTGCCCATCGCTCGCTGCACCACGCGGTACGGCAGGCCAACGACCGCCTGGCCGCGATCCGTCATGCCAAGCAGGGCCTGCTCGATGACAGCCGCGACGAACTGGCCGCCCTGCGGCGGCACTGGCAGGCACGCGACATCGCCGCACTCAAGGCCGCGATCCGCGGCTATCACGAGCGTCGCAAACAGCTGGTGCCGCGCATCGTCGCCCTGCTGAGCGACCGCCACGATGCGCGCCGCTAGCATCCCGGCTTGACGGAAGGTCACCGGGCATCAGGATCACACCGCGGACCGCTGCACCCGATGCACCTTCCGCACGGAACGACACAATTCTTGATTGACAGCGCAACAATCATTTGAAAATCAAATTCTCCTCCTCCTAGGCTGCAGTTGTCATGGGACGTCCATGACGCAACCGAAGGAGTCAGCGATGAACACGAACGACAGCAACCGCCGCGATGTGCTGGACGATGTGATCGAGCTCGGCGTCGCCAGCGTGGAGACCAAGGGCGGCGGTTTCCAGCCGGGTGAACCCATGGGTGAGAACGCCAGCACCGGCATCTCGGACGAGTGAAGGAAAGGGAGGCGCGTCGAAAGGCGCGCCTCCCGTTTGCACGGGAGGGAATGCCATGGCGTACCGGCTACGCGATGGGCTTTCGTACTGTGAGGTGGACGACAGCCTGATCTTCCTGGATCTGGATGAGGATCGGTACTTCAGCCTGCCGCCACGACTGGAGCAGAGACTTCGTTCCCATTTACAGGATGACAAGACGGGGGCTACTGCCAGTGACCTGGTGCATCGAAAGATCCTGATCGATACGCCAGAAAGTGCGGATAACTTCAGCCCGCCACGGCATCCAGCCACGCTCTTCAGCGCGCTCGAACATCACCACTTCAAAGTACGCACCAACGCGCTTGTTCTTGCCGAGGTGTTAGCCACCATCTGCTCGACGCGCCTGCAGCTGAAGTGGTGTCGGCTCAGGAACGTCATCGATGAGCTGTGCGCTTATCGGCAGCAAAGGGTCGCGCGCGTTTCGTCCGATCCGAGTGAGCCATCAAGCGAGTTGCTGCTTGAGGCTACCCAGGCATTCAGACATGCCAGGCGCCAGCTACCTATCGAACCCTCCTGCCTGCTGGATTCGATCTCCCTGATCAGATTTCTTTCGCGGCGACGCCTTCATGCCCGCCTCGTGTTCGGTGTCACCCATCATCCGTTCGCTGCGCACTGCTGGGTACAGGCCGGCGACTGGGTGCTGAACGACACCGTGGGAAGCATCACGACGCACACACCGATCCGGGAGATCTAATGGGCTACCACTACATTGCACTGGTGGACGTGTCCCGCACTCAGGCGAAACCAGCGCTGAGCGATAGCCAGATCGAGTATCTCAAGGTGCGGGGCCTACGGTTGGTTCCATTGGCCGGACCCGTGACCCTGTTCATCTCCCCGGAGACGCCGGTGCTCGCCCTTGCCGGTGGCCTGGTGATCGGCCATCTCTTCTCGAACGAGGGTTGCCCAATCACCGCCGATGCCCTCCGCGCGCATGCGGGCCAAGATCTGGCCAGCTACCTTCTGAAACACTGCTGGGGCGAGTACCTGCTTCTACGGACGCAGGCCAAGACGGCTCCTGCACTTGACGTCATGCGGGAACCATCTGGCGGCGTCCCATGCTTTCACCATGTGGTCGCAGGAATCGGATTCATCACGTCAGATGTCTCGCTGGCGCATGGATTGGGCCTCCACAGCGGGGAGGTCGACTGGGACTTCATCGCACATGCGCTGGCCTATCCTTACGTCAACACCGCACGCACCGGCCTGATCGACATGCGGGAGCTGCTGCCCGGCAGTGCACTCGCATTGCGTGGCACCGCCGCATCGTTGAGCGAAGTCTGGTCGCCATGGGCATTCGTCGGCCACGCTCATCGGCATCGCGACATCCAGGCGGCCGCGGCCGAGGTTCGCGCCAGCGTCGAGACCGTCGTCAGAGCGTGGGCAGAAACGGACAGAACCGTGCTGGTGGAGCTATCCGGCGGTCTCGATTCATCCATCGTCGCCATGTCCCTTCAGGATGTGGAAGCGCAGGTGGCCTGCTGCACCATGGTCACGCCGGTACCCGGCGCCGACGAGCGACGCTATGCACGCCAGGTGGCCGATGCACTGAGCCTGCCACTTCACGACGAGGTGCTCGGCTTTGACAACGCCCGCTTCGACTTCGTGCCGCCGGTGCATACGGCGAGGCCACGCATGTCCGTCCTGCAGTACGTGACCCATGAGGCCGCTGTTGCAGCAGCGCGCGCGCACGGCAATGTCAGCTTCTTCTCGGGCGGCGGCGGTGACACCGTCTTCTGCTTTGCATCCGGCGCGGCACCGGCCGCCGATGCGTTCAGGGAACGCGGCGTGTCGGCAGGCCTGGCAGCCATCAGGGATCTATCCGTATTGCATGAGTGCACGCACTGGACAGCAGGCAGACTGACACTGAAGAAGCTGCTGCGCGGCGCCAGGATGCCGCCCGTCAAGCCCACCACTTCGTTGCTCGATCCGCTTGTCTCCCTGCCTGCACTCGACTCACATTCCTGGTTCGAGGCACCAGCTGGCACCCTGCCCGGCGACCAGGAGCGGATCGCAGGCCTGGTCGGGACGCAGGTCTACCGGGAAGGCGCCCCTCGCGGATCCGCGCACTGGCTGCGGTTGCCGTTGCTATCACAGCCGGTGATGGAGGCCTGCCTCAAGGCTCCCAGCTGGATGTGGATTGCCGGTGGGAGGAACCGCTCCGTCGCCCGGCTGGCATTCGCCGACCGCCTGCCTCATGACGTGCTCGAGCGCCGCAGCAAGGGCACTTTCATCAACTACCTGGGTGCGATCTACCAGCGCAGGAAGCTGACCATGCGCGACTATCTACTGGATGGCCACCTGCGGGCCCGCGGCTTCTTGGACGGCGCCGCCATCGAATGCCTGGTCGGCGCAACACTGCCACCGCGCGATACCTCCTTCTCACGGCTCTTCGACCTGTGCATGATCGAGAACTGGCTACGACATCGCCCCTGAGCTTCAAGGTGTTTTGGCCGCATCAGCGTGCCGTGCCGGCGGCGCAGCACGGATCGTGCGCCAGTGCAGATACTGCTGTGCCTTGGCCGGATGCGCGTCCTCGTGGCCCTGCAGCCAGAAGCGGAACCAGTCCAGGTTGCGCTCATAGGCGGCCAGTTTGTGCCGGGGCTGGAACTTCTGGTGCGGCTCGTTGGGGAACACATAAAGGTCGGCCCGGTGCGCACGTACCAGCGGCAAGGCCAGACCCAATGCATAGAGGTACTCCTGCTCCGGCATCTGGAATAGCAGCGGTACGCCGATCCTGTCGATGTGATGGATTGGCGAGATCATCTGCCACCGCTCCGGTGTCGCATCCGGTGCCCCCAAGCCCCACGCCCGTTGCAGCTCCTCGAAGAACGCGTCGTCGCGCAGGGTACTGAACAGGAAGTAGTTTGGCTCGATCGAAGGCGAAGTGATCGAAGCAGCGGCCAGCAGATCCGAGTGCATCGCCGTCCACAGCGTTACTTCACTGCCAAAGCTGAGTCCGCCCATACCGATTCTGGCCGGATCGATCTCCCCTTTCGCAGCCAGCAGTTCGACGACACTTCGCACACCTGAGAGCGCGCGGTCGTACCGGGCCACTGCGTCCAGCAGGTAGCCCGGTGGATCGTTGATGCACAGCGCGGCCACGCCCTGCTCGGCAAGGCTGGCCAGCGGCCACTCGTCGCCCACGCCGCCACGCAGGAAGCCCATGCAGTTGTAGTAGGTCACGAACAGCGGTGGTGGCAAGCCGTCGCGCGCACGCGCCGGGAAGAACTGGCCCGTGAACACCTGCCCGCCCGCCTCCATCCAGCGCAGCAGACGGGCCGATGTCGCGCTGGCCAGGTCTGCGGCCAATGCCGCATTCGGATCGAACAGCACCTGACGCTGCCCGCTATCCAGGTCGATCCATTCCAACCACGGCGGCCGATCCGCTTCCGCCGCGACACACACCAGTGCCATGGCGGACACGCCGCAGGTGCTGGCGCGGTCGCGCCCACCATTGACCACTCCCTGTGCCTGCAGCACCGGATGCACCTCGCCCGTGCTCACGTCCCAGCGATGGATGGACTGCGCGCGGCCGGCATCCGGGTCGGTGATGGTGAACAACACCTCGTCCCTGCCCGGCCGCCACTGGATGCCGCTGATGGCCTTGCCTGTGCAGAGCGCAGCCGTGCAGCGCGTGACCCGGCGGTTGCCTGTGCCAGTCAGTATGGCCAACTGCACATCCGGCGCATCACGGAAGCCGTTCGCATGACCCACGCGGGTCAGCAGGGCGATGCGTTCGCCGCCGGGCTCCTGGGCCAGGCGCCACGGCGTGGGCACACCAGGGTCCAGGTCAGTTGGCTCCAGCGGACGCGGCGGCCACTCGGACGCGGGCAGCTCGTGCCGCTCCAGGCTGAGCAGGTCGACAGCCTTCCAACGCTCGGGTGTGTCGGCCAGCAGCGGCGCGCGTCCGAACCACATGCCGGCATAGCGTTGCGATGCCCAGCGCCCCTCGATGTTGATCGAGCGGAACAGCCCCTGGCCGATGGGCACTGCCTTGTCGATGCGGATGCCGCGGTCGTACTCGGCCTGCTCCTCCGTGATGACCTCCTGCCGGGTGGCTCCAACCCGGTAAAGCAAACGCTGCCCGTCGTCGCTGAGCAGGAAGCCACGCACGTCGGCCACGTCCAGCGTCAGCGGTTCGGCCCCTGCCCCATCCGCGGCCGCTCGCCACACGTCGATGGTCCCCTCCAGCACCGCCAGGTAATGGATCCAGCGCCCGTCGGGCGACCAGACGGCAGTGGCCGGCACGGTCACGCCGGCGCTGTCGCGCAGGGGGGCGCCTCCATGCGCCACCACGCGCGGTGCCTTACCACCATCCAGTTCCTGCACGTACCAAACGGTATCCCAGGTATTGCGCTCGATCGAAGCCTGCTCCACGCGGAACGCCACCCGCCGGCCATCGGGCGACACCACGGGCGGGCCGAAGTCCACTACCTCCAGCAACCTCCGCGGGGAGACTGTCTGGGCCTGTGCCGGTGAGACGCCAACGGCCACGACGATTCCCGCCGCTGCTGCCACCAGCAGGGCGCGCACGAACGCTGTCCCGCCGGCGCGCCTGCTGACGCCCGCTGCCAGGCAGCGGGCAATGGGGTACTGGCTGACCATGCCCACCTCAGAAGCGCTTGCTGAGGGACAGGCTCATGAAGCGGCCAATCGCCGAGTAGTTGGTCGCGTCGTAGGGCGGCGTATACGCGGCGTACTCGGCTGGCCTGTGCAGCGGTGGCGCCCGGTCCAGAAGGTTCTGGGCCGACAGCGTCACCGCCACACCCGACAACGCGCCGTCGCGGCGCTCGGTCGCATAGCGCAGCGTCGCATCCACGGTGGTGAACGAGGCCGTCTTGCGCCTGTCCGCGGTGTTGGTGACACCGCCGGTGTAGTTGGCGAATGCCGAGGCGGTCAAACCGCCCTGGTCCCACACCGTCCCTACGCGGCCACTCAGGGTGGGCGGATTGAACAGCGTGCCGGCCAGGTCGAACGGCTCCTGCCTCGATGTGCTCTGCTGCGTGCTGTCCAGCCGGGTGGCCGCACCGCGCACTGTCAGCCGCCCAGTCCTGACATCGAAGCGGTAGCTGCCGGACAGGTCCATGCCCTTGATGCGCTGGCTGGCCACGTTGAGGTACTGACCATGGATGATGGCCACCACCTGCTGCGGGTCGTAGGCCACGCCGGTGAAGTTGAAGAAGCGGGCATTGGCCAGCAACCGCTGCTGCTCCTCCAGCGATGGCGCGTGGGAGATCAGCGGTGCATACACCGGGTTGGCCATCACCTGCGCATAGCCGACGATGGGCTGCACCACGCGATCGGTGTAGTCGATGTCGAACGTGGTCAGTTCCAGCTCCATCCCCGGCAGCGCCGTGGGGTGGTACGCCAGCGATGCCGACCAGGTGCGGGCGCGCTCCGGCTCCAGGTCGGGGTTGCCACCGCCACCACGCAGCACCATGGCATCGGGCCCGTAACCAACGCCGCCGAAGTTGCGCGCGCGGTCTATCTGGACCATCTGCATCTGGTGGATCTGGAAGAGCGTCGGCGCCTTGAACGAACGCCCCCAGGATGCCTTCGCGGTCAGGTTGTCATCGGGGCTGTAGACCAGGCCCAGCTTGGGCGTGGTCACCCGGCCGAAGCTGCTGTAGTCCTCGCCCCGCACCGCGCCGGTCACGGACAGACGCCGCACCCCGGTGATGCCCTGCCCCGGGCCGACAAGCGGCACATCGAGCTCGGCGTAGGCAAAGCGAGCACTCTCGTCGCCTGCCATCGTGGTCGCGCCGGTGGTGTGGCTGCGCTGACGGTAGCTGTTCCTGCGGTAGCCGGCGCCCACCGCAAGGCGCACTTCTCCGGCGGCCCAGTCATGCAGCGGCCCTTCCGCGCCCAGCTCGTAGGTGCGGCTTTCATTGCAGTAGCAATCATTGACCACCACGGTGATCACGCCGGTGGCCGTGTTCTCGCGGGTCTGGTGCTCATCGTGCTCATCCTTCGCCCAGGTACCACCCGCCGACAGCGTCCAGTCGCCCGGGAGGCGCAGCTCCAGGCTCGGCGAGACCAGCGTGGTTGTGGTCTCCGGCGCTGACCGGTTGATGCCCAGGTAGTCGTATCCGTAGTGCTGGTCGCGCCGGCTGTGCAGCGCGTCCAGGCGCAGCTCCAGCGCATCGCCCAACGCCTGGTGCCCGCTGAGCAGGCCACTGCGCAACTCGCTGCCGGGGTAGATGGTCGTATTCGGACCCAGGTGATCGGTGTAGCCGCGCTGCGATGCATGAATCGGATCGACGGACACATCCCGGTACGCGGCAATCAAGCCACCGCTGCGCCAGTACGTGCCGGCCGTCAGCGCGTACTCCTGCGTGCCCAGGCCACCATCGGCGCTACGCCCATGGCGGGTGCTCACCGCCACACCGTCGAAATCGCGCCGCAGGATCACGTTGCCCACGCCGCCCACCGCATCGGACCCATAGATGGCCGAGGCACCATCGGCCACCACCTCGATGCGGTCCACCGCCTCCACCGGGATCGCGCTGATATCCACCGCCTGCACGAAGCCGCTGTAGGCCATGCGACGACCGTTGAGCAGGGTGAGCGTGGCATCGGGCCCAAGGCCGCGCAGGTTCAGGGACGCGCCGCCGGTGACGTTCTGGTTCGCAAGACCCGCCCCCGAGAAGCCGCCACTGCCGACACCCGGGTTCTGCCCCCCACCGAAGTTCTGCGGAAGGCTGCGCACCACCTCGCCCAGGTCGGCGAAGCCCTCTTCCCGGATGCGTTCACTGCCGAGGGTGACCACCGGCGACGGCGTGGCGCCGCCGCGGATGCGGGTTCCGGTGACTTCGATGCGATCGAGCTCGATCGCGCCTGCCTCACGCGTTGCTTCCGCCTGCCCTTCATTGCGCGCACCATCCGTCGAAGGTGCAGATTGCGCCCAGGCAGCGTGGAGCGGGAGCAGCGAGGACAGCGCGATGACCAGTGCGCAGCGGCGCAACTCGGTGCAATAGCGCCGCCCTCCTCTGCTCGCGTCGATGTGCCGCGGATATGCCTCATCAGGAAGCGAGAGGCTCACCACGTTGTTCCAGCCACGGGTGCGGGTCAAGCCAGTCACAACAACAGCCTTGTCGTTCGACATGCAGCGTCTCCGGTTATCAACGATGTGCCACCGGCAGAGCAACTCGCATTACAGAGTTCGCTCGGCAAGGGCAGATACCCAGGCGAACTCCGTTAGAGAGTGCATGGGCGACGGACTCAGACGCCTCTCAATGCCAGCACATAGTCCAACTGGCACGCGAGCAGGTCGCCTGCAGTCCAACCATATCCGTTTTTCGGATATTTGAAAAGCGGATATAGCTTCGGAATGGCCCAACTTCTTGTGAGGCCACCATGCCAGCCAAATCGATCCACAGGCCTGAGTACCAAGAGCTGCTTTCGCTGCTCAGGGAGATCCGTGAGAAGTCCGGCCTGCAGCAGGCAGATCTAGCCGCTGCGCTCGGACGGCCGCAGTCCTATATCAGCAATGTGGAGCGCGGCTCACGCAGGATGGATCTTCTGCAGCTACGCGAGTACTGCATGGCCTGCGGCCAAGATCTGGTGCCATTCGTGAAGAAGTTCGAGAAGTCCATCACCGATGGTCGGCTTTGAGCTCTGAGGATTGGCGATGGACATCCCAACCTTCAGGCAGGGCCAGCTCTACAAGCGCTCTAGCATCCATGACCAGTTCGGCGGCGGCAGACAGTCAGGAATCGCGCCATCCAGAAGGGTGCCTGCCATCTTCGTCTTTACAGGCGAAAGCGGCGAACAGCACGGATACTTAGACGCTTGGGACGCACTGAATCAGGTCTTCTCTTACACGGGGGAAGGCCAGCTCGGCGATATGAAAATGGACGCCGGCAACGCGGCTATTCAGCGTCACGTTGAGGATGGCCGATCACTCCATCTCTTCAAGACTGCCTCCAACGCGGAGGTCAAGCGCGAGCTCCCGGACGCCCAAGGCACCGGCTACTGCCGCTATGTTGGAGAGATGCAGTGTGCCAGCGTAAGCGAGGGCAGCGGTCGCGACCGAGCGGGAAATCAGCGAAGGATCTTTCAGTTCCAACTCGTTAGGGTAGAGACCCTGGGAGATGACAGATCTGAGCTAGAGGCTGTCACTGCGAGCCCGCAGAATTTGTTCGGCGACGCTGATCTGAAGAAGCTTAGAGATCAGGCATTGCAAGCGGCTGCGCCTTCTAAAAAGAAGGCAGAGGACGCGAGGCGAACCCTGTTCGAGCGCGCGAGGCACGTGGTGGCGTACGCCTTGGCAAGAGCAGGCGACACCTGCGAGGCGTGCGGGTACCCCGCCCCATTCTTGAGAGCGAATGGCTCGCCGTATCTGGAAGTCCATCACATCGATAGGCTTTCAGATGGCGGCCTCGATGCACCGCACAGGGTGGCGGCGATTTGCCCAACCTGCCACCGCAGAATCCACTGTGGCGCCGACGGCCCCCTCATCAATGACAAGCTCCGCGCAAAGATCGAGCAGCTTGAACAGCTCGCCGGCAGCCAAGTGCCTTAGGCGCCGAACACCGATGACCGAGATACAACAGAACATGCCAGCAGCTCTCATCGACCTCCACGTCGTGGCGGCAATCATCCTTCTTGACGGCAAGATCATGGCCGCCAAGCGCGTTGCCGGCGGCCCTTCCGGGCTCAAGTGGGAGTTCCCCGGCGGCAAGGTTGAAGACGGCGAACAGCCCGAAGCAGCCCTGATACGTGAGATCGACGAGGAGCTAGGCATGGCGATCACCGTGCGCGAGGAGCTCGGCAGCTACGTCACGCCACTCGGCAAATGGAGTCTTCGTCTACATTGCTTCATATGCGAGGCAGCATCCGGTCCGAGACGACTCGAAGCGCACTCAGAGATCCGATGGAGTTCCGTCGAGGAACTACATGCAATTGATTGGGCACTTCCGGACATCCCAGCAGTCGATGCGCTACTGACAAGGCTGAATCGGGAGCTTCGAACTAATTAGCCATCTCAGGTGCGAAAACGCCCAGACGAGATGCCCCTTTTGTCACCACTATCGGCAGTTCTAAGTACCAGTCAGATGTGGTGCCCCGGCGCAGCTTGGTCGCTTGCTCAAGACGACTGCCACGGAGAAGAAGAGCAGCATCCGAAGAACGTGCGTTCGGTGCGTGGCGGGCTGCCGGGGCAAACCTAGCATCCCATGCTAAGAGTGCTGCATAACTGAGTAATCTGCGCTGGGACCTGTAGGACAATTCCGAAAAAAAGCCATTCAAAAGCCGTTCTTCCCGACCAGTCTCCTCTAAAGACTACCGGCCGTGTGACCCGCCCCAATAACACGTCGACCGAGTCCCAAACGGGGTAAATCCACCATCGCGATCCCCGGCCTCCCGATCAGCGGCCGAGGACACAACGCATCCTGTAGCACTCCGATGTGGCTATCGCTCGAACTCAATAGTGAGCGTGTTACCTGTAGTACTTGAAGTGCTGGCCCCAGCCGTGCCATCCGCTAACTTGAGCGCAGATAGGGTCCACTTCAGTTCTCCAGAGGACTTAATGCTGTAGCTGAGATCTAACGTAAACCTGGCACTGTTCAACATCAAAAGATTTCCCGCATTCGGGGTTGGCTGAAAGTCAGCCATCAACCCTGGAGTAGCCCCTTTAGGACCCGCGACTCTCATGACGGATGGCGCATGCCCCGACAGCGCCGCAGCCGAATCAGCCGCTTGTCTTACGGCTCGGAGGTATGCGCTCAATCTCGTGTCCTCCGCGGCCGCGTCCACCTTCGCCTGTGCCGCCTCCTGTGGAAGTACGGCCGAGTCCAGGACGGCAGTGAGAGCATTGGAAAGCGGAACGTACAGAGGATGATCATCGCCCAAGCCAGGCGCAGTCACGCTACTGATGGAACTCGTGCCGTGGGGCATTGGCACCAGCACCACTTCGTAGGAGCTACTCCGCCCATAAGCTCTTGCATGCTCAGCCGTCAGAAGCTTCAGAGATGCGCCCGCACCAGCGCTCTGGACCGTAGCAGCAGCAAACCGGAATGTTGCCGACTTAATCCTGAGCGGGCCAACCAACTTTAGATCTGCACAGACCTTTGGCGTCCTTGGCCCAGCATCACACTGTGCGTGCGCGCGGGTGAGGAAGTCCTTGCATAGTTCGACCGCTGCCGGACCTGTAGCATCACGGCACTCGCGGCGAGCGTCATGGACCAATCCAGGACACCGTGACTCGTACTGTGCTCTTGCCTCTTCAGACTGAGCAACACACGCCTTATTCGCTGAATCGTATGCCTCACCTGGCTTGAGTGCGAGATGGTCCCCGGAGCGATCAAGCGCTTTCTGCAACGAAGCAATCACCATCGGTACGCTAGCAGCATCCTTTTGCAAGTCGACTGGCCTATTCTTTTTGCTGAAATCCACACAGCCAGACAACATGCTGAGCACCGCGATGCTCGCGGCGACCTTAATTCCATTCATGACGACCCCCTGGTAGTGCCTCCATGGCACGCCCCAAACTTTACCTCTTTACTCATGGACGCGAGGTATCGGAGGCCGGGGGTTCGACCTGACGCCTTCGGAGATCGAGAGTTGGGTCGACGACGCGAAGCAGGGCATGGAGAACGCATTGCGCGTGATTGCTGACTGGATCGCCTTCTACAACCAACAGCGCCCACATCAGGCGCTGAAGATGATAACCCCGGATGCGGCTCATGCCGCTACATTAAGCGAGGAACCTGATCAGAAACCGGTAAGTCATTACACATCAGCGTAAGCCCTCTGGTGATATACCGACCTCTGTGTTGCCCCCGGCTCCAACTGAAAATCACGGCAATGATAAATCCCAATAAACGGAAATAAGCCCTGAAAAAACCTTGCGGTACATGTGAAAAACCCAGCCTATCGAAGAATAATAAATAACGTAATTATATTAATAGCCGATAGAGCAACCAAAAAAAGCCTCCATACACACCGCTAAATATTACGTGCAGCTATAGCTGCTGCACGCACTAAGATCAAGGTAGCCATCGAGATCAGACTACCTGAGCTTTCTGTTTCTAGCTATTCGTGCCTTGGCAATAACAGCGGCAAGTGCAACGGGAAGCTCGATAGAGTTCGTACTGTCGATCAAAGCCACCATGGCTCTTCCGATTTCCAACGGAGAAAAATCACCCCTTATGATCGATGCGGTTATCTCGTCAATACTCATCACCTCATCAGAGAAATTATCTGCAGGAGGATCGACGACAGGTTTAAAACTAAGCTCGGCGCCGGATTTAAAATCTCGTGAATCACGCACATCTCTCCGGGATCGCGACATATTATGCATTATCTTAAGATCATCCTTTGTTGGGCGATTTCCTCCACTCCGCTCAGAACCAAACTGATCTTGATCAAACCCACCAGAGACGATCTTCTTTCTCTTCGAAAATACGGTCTGGCCGAATGGCAAACGCATCCACTGCCAACAGTCGTCACCAGAGCTGTAGATATCACTACAAGGAGCTAATCGCCCAAGACCAGTTAGTGCCAGCCCTTTATCGTCACAGACAACAGCTGCAACCTGACTTCCAGGAACGCGCCACTTCGAAAGGTCTGGATAAACGAAGTTTACGGCTCCCGCCCCGCTCCGAATCGACTGCAGACGAGATGCTTCCATTTCCAGATAATTCCGGTCCTGTATCGTCCACCCAGGAGGCTCAGCTAGAGCGCCAGAAATACTGGCCGCCATTGTGGCAATGGTATCAGTATCACTACCGAACTCATTAACTCCAGCGATTATTGCTTGCTTTACAGAAGAGCTTTTGTGCAGCCACGAGAGCGCGGCGGCCGCGAGAGCCGTCTTTATGCCAGACCCACGAAGCTCACGCTTAAAGCAACCCAAAGCATCGAGTATGTCATGATACCCTTCTACGCTATCGCGATAAGCTATTCTCTCAATAGCGTCGATATCCCTACACACAACCTCTCTAATATTCTTCATTTCCGAGGCGATCGATGTGCCAGACTGATCCTCCCAGTTCGACAACCAGAATGAGCTTAATTGCGAATCCTCGGCTATACGATCCGGAATTTCCAGAAGAGCGTTAGCATACCGGCCCCATGCAGCAGGGCCCGGCACATCTCCATCCTCGAACACGTCAAAGAGGCAGAGTGCATGGAAATAAGCGCCACAGAAACCGTGTGGATTTCCATGTGTAACGATGGAGTCCCTAAATACGGCGAGCACCATTTTGTCCAGCGCGCCAGGACGACTTGCCCACACATGTGGCTGAATTCTCATCGCGGCGCCATTACCACCGCCCCTTATGTAGCTTTGCTTCTTTGTTTCAAAGAAGTTTGAGAACCAGTTGACTCCCCTTTTCCCCATATTTGCTGCGGCAGCCTTGGATCCAAGGCCTGCACCTAGTGCATAATTCTGCCAGACTGGTAGTTCAACTTTAGCAAAAGCCTCTACGTCAAAACTTCCATCGCCGCGAATAGCACGGCAGACAGATAGTCGAAGCTGCGTATCATCGGAATAAGTGCCGGCTGGAATTACGACATCTACTCCTGCCCAGCCACCGACCTTCTTTCGCCATAAAACCGGCGACTCCACTCTTCGAGTGCCAGCGCGCTTGAAAAGAGCATCTGGCCCGTCGATTAGCTCGGTAGTCCAACCCATAGCGTCCGCCGAGGCTGCCCATAGCATTGAACTAACTACACTTGGGCTCAATGAAGATGATTTATTATCAGCGTTAGAATTCATTAGTTTGGCATTCCTGAAAACTTATCCCGACTAACTATAACCTCAACGCCTTCAATCGAGAATGTTCTGAGCCAACCCCTAACCAAATCAGCTCTACTCTCGGCCTCTACGTACACTTTCCTCAAGAAACGTACTGAGAGAGAGGAAGGATACAGCACTTCAGCCTGCTCACAAGTAGGCAGCCTTGATTCCCGGCCCCGTCTGCTTGCCGTCCAGCCCGGAGATTTTCTACCCACAGTAGGCACAAACAGTGCTCCGAAACCGTCACCGCCGGGAGCCCGCTCACATAAGTCATATCCATTATTCGTTGTGGCAAATTCGACACCCTCATGATCCATGATGCATGTGTCGAAAGACAATATGACCCACCATATCTCAGATGCCGAATGCCAGCCGTTACTTACCCTAAAGAATCGACTATTTACTTCAGAGATCGAGAGGTTTACGTAGTCGAGCCAATCTTTCGATTTATCAAAATCAGCGGAATTTTCCGGCCTAATTGCTGAATTACACATCAGTATATGCTGAAGATACTCATCTTCCGGAATTCGCCTTCTAGATAAGAGCTCACCTTTAGCCAAAATACCAACCAGGCCTTTATTGGTAGTGAAATGAAGAATCTCATTAATGCCTCGGCCATGAGCCATTTCGGAGACCTTCACAGCACCACCTCCTTAAAGGTGCCGCGAGTTACGAAATCCATCAGCCTGGATTCCTCCCCCCTCTTGTGTCCAATTGTCAAGGTTTCACGCGCACGAGCGCATGCCACCGCAAACAGGCGGCGCAGGACGAGAAGCTCATCATCAGATTCTGGATCTTCGAAATTGGTATTTTTATCGCACAATCCGATTATGAAAACATGATCGAACTCTAGCCCCTTGGCTGAATGGAATGTACATAGTGCCACATTCTCTTCTCCCTCCGGCCACTCCGAGACCCTTGTTATCTCTACAAACGCTACTTGTTCGTCGCTTAGCCGCTGCTTAAGATAGTCCATCCAATGCCTGCCTCGAGGGAAAAGGAAGGCAACTGACTCAGCCGTCAGATCAATTTTTCTTATTTTATCTATGACGTTATCAATCTGCTTGGGATAAGTGCCTACAAGAACCTCTGGAACCGGACCATTTCTGGTGGCATTCGCCAAATTGGGGAGGGCCCCGTCCGAATCAACATTAATACCGTTAACTATTGCCGAAGTGAAAGCGGCAATTTCTTTGGTATTTCGATGGTTCGCGGAGAGCGTATAGAAAGCGCCGTGGCGGATCGTGAAGCCAGCCTCTAGCCAGGTAAATCCCCTAGCGTAGATCCTCTGAACAGTATCGATAACGAAGGTCACCGCATGCTCATTGGCAAGATGTCGTCGAATTGCACGGAGCTGGTTAGCGGAGAAGTCTTGAGCTTCATCAATAACTACGATGTCATAGAGTAGTGAGCCTTTTGTTTGGGCCATCTCTACCGCGAGGCGATTCCAGTCATATATATTCCTTCTTTCCAGCTCCCCCTGATAAGGGTAGACAATATTATTAAGAATTTTTCGGCGAGTCGTCGATTCAACTCTGGGCAGCAACCCCCGACCCGTTCGCTCTGAATTCATATAAAGTTCAAAATCTTGCGGCCGGAATCTCCCCATTAGGTAGTCCACCTCCTTCTTGAGGTACGACTCAGATAAATTGCCTATCCCACTTCTTGCTACAAGGCCATCAAGCAGAGCGCGGCACTCCATCTCCCGGACATCAGCCAACGGCAGGGCTAGGTTGGCCCATCTACCGAAGGTATGAATGGAGAGCACCGCCTTGTGCCTGCCATCGAGTTGGGCTTCTGCCAAACTAGCTACATAGCCAGAAAGTGTTCGATTGAAAGTTAGAACGAGAATCTTGGTGGGTTGCGCATCACCAAGGCGTTGCTTTCTCTCCTCTATAAAATAAAGGAGTGATTTGAGGCGGAGAAGCGCGGTTGAAGTTTTTCCGCTCCCCGCTGCACCTCTTATCACCTCTGCGCCAAGTTGCTGATTGCTAATTATCGGCAACTGCTCAGATGTAGCCTTCACTACTGGAAGTTTTTTCATGTTTCCCCTGTGTGGTCATCCATTTACCAGTCCGGCAACCGAGGAATCCTTGGCGGCGCCGGCTTGGCCAGTTTCGCACAGCTAGCACGTAAGCTTCTATTGGAAAGGCGCTCCAAAAGGGCTACCTATTAGCAGCCGTAGTTCTCTGAAGGAATCAAACCCCAATAGGATTCGCCTTCTCCGGATCGATCTTGTACTGCTTGATCGCCCGCGCCACGTCCTTGCCGGTCATCTTGCCGTCCTTGGCCAGGGCCGCGATCGCCGCGTGGGCGATGTAGTAGCGGTCCACCTCGAAGAAGCGGCGCAGGTTGGCGCGAGTGTCGGAGCGGCCGAAGCCGTCGGTGCCCAGCACGGTGTAGGTGCTCTGCGGGACGAACGCACGGATCTGGTCTGCGTAGATGATCGGGCCCTGGCGGCCTTCCAGCAGTTGCTTGACGTAGGCCTTCCGCTCGCCTTCCGGGCGGCTACGGCTGTAGCGGCCGCTCATGAAAACCTGATCGCGCAGCTATTTCTTGAAATCGTGCCACATTGCGGCCGATCGCGCCTAAATGAGATTAGATCGCGCCGAATGCTTGGCTTGGGGAACGATAGACGGCGCGGAAATCTTCTCTGTCCCTGCCACAGTGGTTGCAGCAATCGCTGCTGCATCCGAAGGCATGGGCATAGAGTCTCTGCAGGCAAGGCTCCCCGCGACTCATAGAGGGCGGCATCCGCGCGCGCGTGGCGGCGCTGGTGGATGCGCAGGATGCCGAAGACGTGCTGGCATTGACCCTCAACGAACTGCATCAGCTGCATGAGGGCAATATTGCCCGCTACAGGATCAGACCTTCGCAGTTCCACGACTGGCTGGCGCTGCAGGCAAAGCCCACATGAAAAAAGCGGCCCGAAGGCCGCCCTTTTCCGTTCCAGCTTTCGCGGAAGATCAAACCCCAACCGGATTCGCCTTCTCCGGATCGATCTTGTACTGCTTGATCGCCCGGGCCACGTCCTTGCCGGTCATCTTGCCGTCCTTCGCCAGGGCCGCGATCGCCGCGTGGGCGATGTAGTAGCGGTCCACCTCGAAGAAGCGGCGCAGGTTGGCGCGGGTGTCGGAGCGGCCGAAGCCGTCGGTGCCCAGCACGGTGTAGGTGCTCTGCGGGACGAACGCGCGGATCTGGTCGGCGTAGGCACGGACGTAGTCCGTGGCGGCGACGACCGGGCCCTGGCGGCCTTCCAGCAGTTCGGTGACGTAGGCCTTCTTCTGCTCGCCTTCCGGGTGGAAGCGGTTGTAGCGCTCCACGTCGTAGCCGTCGCGGCGCAGTTCGTTGAAGCTGGGGCAGGACCAGATGTCGGCGGTGACGCCGAAGTCCTTGTCCAGCAGCTCGGCCGCGGCGATGGCCTCGCGCAGGATGGTGCCGCTGCCCAGCAGCTGCACGCGCAGCTCGCCCTTCTTGGGCTTGCCGGCGTCGGTGAGCAGGTACATGCCCTTGATGATGCCGTCTTCCGCACCGGCCGGCATTTCCGGGTGGGTGTAGTTTTCGTTCATCAGGGTGACGTAGTAGTACTCGTCCACCTGCTCTTCCAGCATCTTCTTCATGCCGTGCTGCAGCACCACGGTGACTTCGAAGCCGAAGGTCGGGTCGTAGCTGCGCACGTTGGGGATGCCGCCGGCGACGAGGTGGCTGAAGCCGTCCTCGTGCTGCAGGCCTTCGCCGTTGAGCGTGGTGCGGCCGGCGGTGCCGCCCAGCAGGAAACCGCGGGTGCGCATGTCGGCGGCCTGCCAGGCGATGTCGCCCACGCGCTGGAAGCCGAACATGGAGTAGTAGATGTAGAACGGCAGCATCGGCACGTCGGACACCGAGTAGCTGGTGCCGGCGGCCATCCACGAGGCGATGGCGCCCGGCTCGCTGATGCCCTGCTGCAGCACCTGGCCGCTGGTGTCTTCGCGGTAGAACATCAGCTGGTCGGCGTCGACCGGCTTGTACTTCTGGCCGAACGGGGCGTAGATGCCGATCTGGCGGAACAGGCCTTCCATGCCGAAGGTGCGGGCTTCGTCGGCGACGATCGGCACCAGGCGCGGGCCCACGTCCTTGTCGCGCAGCGCGATGTTCAGCGTCTGCACGAAGGCCATGGTGGTGGAGTAGGTGCGCTCGCCGCTGTCCTTCAGCAGGCGCTCGTACTTGTCCAGGCCCTGCACGTTGAACGACTTGCTGGCCTTCTGACGGCGCTGCGGCAGGTAACCGCCCAGGGCGGCACGGCGCTCCTTGAGGTACTGCACTTCCGGCGAGTCTTCGCCGGGGTGGTAGAACGGCACCTGCTCGGCGTCTTCCAGCTGCTTGTCGGTCAGCGGGATGTTGAAGCGGTCGCGGAACGCGCGCACGGCGTCGTCGTCCAGCTTCTTGGTCTGGTGCGTGGGGTTCAGGGCTTCGCCCGAGCTGCCCATGCCGTAGCCCTTGACCGTCTTGGCCAGGATCACGGTCGGCATGCCCTTGGTGTTCACGGCCTGGTGGTAGGCGGCGTACACCTTGTGCGGGTCGTGGCCGCCACGGTTCAGGCGCCAGATGTCCTCGTCGGACAGGCCGGCGACCATGGCCGCGGTCTCCGGGTACTTGCCGAAGAAGTGCTCACGGGTATACGCGCCGCCGAAGGCCTTGCAGTTCTGGTACTCGCCGTCGACGGTTTCCATCATCAGCTTCTTCAGGACGCCGTCGCTGTCCTTGGCCAGCAGGGCATCCCAGTAACCGCCCCACAGCAGCTTGATGACGTTCCAGCCACCGCCGCGGAACACGCCTTCCAGTTCCTGGATGATCTTGCCGTTGCCGCGCACCGGGCCGTCCAGGCGCTGCAGGTTGCAGTTGACCACGAAGATCAGGTTGTCCAGGCCTTCGCGGCCGGCCAGGGCGATGGCGCCGAGGGTTTCCGGCTCGTCGCTCTCGCCGTCGCCGATGAAGCACCACACCTTGCGGTCGGACTTCTCGATCAGGCCGCGGTTTTCCAGGTAGCGCATGAACTGCGCCTGGTAGATGGCGGCCAGCGGGCCCAGGCCCATCGACACGGTCGGGGTCTGCCAGTAGTCCGGCATCAGCCACGGGTGCGGATACGACGAGATGCCGCGGCCGTCGACTTCCATGCGGTAGTTGTCGAGCTGGCTCTCGGAGATGCGGCCTTCCAGGAACGAGCGCGCGTAGATGCCCGGCGAGCTGTGGCCCTGGATGAACAGCAGGTCGCCCGGATGCGCGTCGGACGGGGCGCGCCAGAAGTGGTTGAAGCCCACGTCATAGAGCGTGGCCGCCGAGGCGAACGAAGCGATGTGGCCGCCCAGGTCGCCGGGCTTGCGGTTGGCGCGCACGACGGTGGCCATCGCGTTCCAGCGGATGATCGAGCGGATGCGCCATTCCAGTTCGGCGTTGCCCGGGCTCTTGGCCTCCAGGGTCGGCGCGATGGTGTTGACGTACTCGGTCGTGGGCGAGAACGGGAGGTAGGCGCCGGAGCGGCGGGTCAGTTCGACCATGTCCTCCAGCAACTGGTGCGCGCGCTCGGGGCCATCGTGGTCGATGACCGCCTTCAGCGATTCGATCCACTCCCGGGTCTCGACCGGATCCGGATCGTTCTGCAGGACATCGTTCAGCCAGTTCATATCACTCCCATTCGCCGCGCGTGGGGTCGCGGCCGCCATTGTTCTTGTGAGCCCGGGAGTTTAACGCATCGCCGCCCCGGCCCGCCTCGCTACTGGGGCGTATGTACAGGCAGGCCGCGGCTGTCCGGGACAGTCCGGCGGGACAGGCCCGGACGCACGCCCGGCGCCGGCTGGGCCTATGATCGGCCGACGCCCTTGCCGGACACCCCGCCATGTCCGCCCTGCCCCCGGCCGACGCCGCGCACGACCCCACCCGGATCCGCTGGCGCGACAGCCTGCGCACCCGGATGGTGGCGTGGTCCAGCCTGCTGAACGCGTTGCTGTTGCTGGCCATGGCGCTGGCCTTCTATGCCAGCGCGCGGGCCCTGATCGTCCACAACGCGCGGGTGGAGACCCTGGGCCTGGCCGAACAGGCCGCGCGCAGCCTGGAGGCGACCATGAACTCGGTCCAGGTGAGCGGCCGTACCCTGGCCGCGGCGGCGACCGAGGTGGGCGCCGAGCCGGCCACCCTGCGGGCGCTGCTGGTGGCCAGCCTGGCCGGGGATCCGGACATCACCGGGGCCATGGTCATCATCGAACCGGACCTGCGCCCGGGCGATGCCGACGGCTTCGCCTGGTACATCCGCCGCGACGGCACCCGCCTGATCGAGCACTCGGTGGCCGACCTGGGCTACGACTACCGGGCCATGCCCTGGTTCACCCGCACCCTGAGCGCGGCCGGGCCGTGGTGGTCCGAGCCCTATGCCAACGCGGCCACGGGCGGGCAGTCGTTCACCACCTACAACCTGCCGCTGCGCTTGCCCGGCGCCGATCCGGGCGCGCCGGCGGTGGGCATGGTCAGCCTGGACGTGCCGGTGGCGCGGCTGTCGGGCCAGGTGCGGGCGATCGGCGGCAGCGGCCTGCAGCCGATGCTGTTCTCGCCGACCGGGCTGGCGGTGGTGCACCCGGACCCGCAGGTGCAGATGCGGCGTTCGCTGTCCGAGTACATCCGCACCGCCGGACGCCCGGACCTGCAGCCGCTGCAGCAGGCGCTGGAGGCGCGCACGGCGGTCGACTTCGCCCACACCGCGCCCGATGACGAGGCGCTGGTGACCCTGGCGGTGCCGGTGGGCGACAGCGGCTGGACCTTCGCCGCCAGCGTGACCGAACGGCGCATGCTGGGCGACCTGAACGCGGTGGCGCTGTGGGTGGCCTGGGTCGGCCTGGCGGCGCTGCTGCTGGTGCTGTGGCTGGTGCGGCGCTACACCGGGCGCCTGCTGCGGCCGATCGAGGCGCTGACCCATTCGGCCGGGCACTTCGCCCGCGGCGACTTCGACTACCCGATGGCGCGCGAGGCCAGGCGCGACGAGGTCGGAGTGATGGCGCAGGCCTTCGATACCGCGCGCACCTCGATCAAGCAGCAGCTGCGCGAGATCGGCGACATGGCCGCGCGCCAGCAGAAGCTGGAGAGCGAGCTGTCGATCGCCCGCCAGATCCAGCAGTCGATGCTGCCGGCCGGGCGCGCCTTCGAAACCGGCCACGCCCACGTGGAAGCGCACGCGCTGCTGGAGCCGGCCACCGCGGTGGGCGGCGATTTCTACCAGTTCGGCGAGCTGGAGCCGGGCGTGCTGTGGTTCAGCGTCGGCGATGTGTCGGACAAGGGGGTGCCGGCGGCGCTGTTCATGGCCCGCGCGGTGACCGTGCTGGAAACCCAGGCGCGCCGGCATGCCTCGCCGGACCGGCTGCTCGCCGCCGCCGCGACCCGGCTGACCGAGAACAACGAGGCCTGCATGTTCGCCACGGTGCTGTGCGGCCGCCTGGAAGTGGCCACCGGCCACCTGCAGCTGGCCAGCGCCGGCCACGAACCGCCCCTGCTGCTGCACGCCGACGGCCGCAGCGAACTGCTGGCGCTGGAAACCGGCCCGCCGCTGGGGGTGGATGCCGCGGCCACCTACGCGCTGTACAGCGGCGTGCTGCCGGCCGGCGCGACCCTGGTCGGCTACACCGACGGCGTGACCGAAGCCTTCGACGCCGAGCACCGCGCGTACGGGCACCAGCGCCTGGGCCAGGTGCTGTCGGCCGGCGACACCGCCGCCACCGTCTGCCACCGGATCCTGCGCGACGTGCGTGGCTTCGCCGGCAACGTGGCGCAGTCCGACGACATCACGATCCTGGCGATCGGCCGCCGGCGGGAAGCGCCAGGCGATACAGCCGATCATCCGTAGGAGGCCGCTCGAGGCCGACTGCCATCTTCCTGCCGCCCCAGTCTGCGGTCCAGGCATGCGGTCCACGCATGGCGGTCGCGGCTGGGGCCGCTCCTACCAGGCGCATGCCGGAGGCGCGTGACGCTGCCGATCCTGGAGCATCGCTTGTCGGTGGCGCGTGGTAGGCACGCAAAAGCCTATACCGCACGCATGCGTGAAATGCCGGGTGATGCGACGAATCACCCGTAGGAGGCCGCTTGAGGCCGACCGCCATCGTTCCGCGCCCCATGGCTGCGATCCATGCATGGTGGTCGCGGCTGGGGCCGCTCCTACCAGGCGCATGCCGTAGATACGTGGCGCTGCCGCTCTTGGAGCATCGCTCACGGTGGCGCGTGGTGCGCACGCCAAAATCCCAGGCCACCCGCATCCGCGAAATGCCGGGGGATGCGGCAGGCCTGCCCGTAGGAGGCCGCTTGAGGCCGACCACCATCCTCCCGCCGCCCCATGACTGCGATTCATGCATGGCGGTCGTGGCTGGGGCCGCTCCTACGCGGCAAGGAGGTCGCCGGTCCATGGCGGCCGGATATGGACGCCGGATTCTGCTCCATGCACCGACCCTCGCTCGCGGGGCTTTCCGATGCTTCGACGCCGTGGTTGCCGCTGCCACGCCGGGCCATGCAGATCCATCGTTGGGCCATGACCACGAGCACACCACCTGCGAGACGTCGCGGGCATGCGGCACTGCGTCGCGGCCGGTATTCACTGGAAAACCAGGTCTATCACGTGACGTCCACCACCCGGGAACGCGTGGCCTTCTTTGCGGATGTCGACGCGGCAAGCGCCGCGGCCCGGTCATTCCATGATCCACGAACGCTGGACGATGCACGCCTGCTTGCCTGGGTGCTCATGCCGGACCATGCGCACTGGTTGCTGCAGCTCGGGTCCGGATGCACGCTCGAGCGCGTCGTCGGCCGAATCAAGACGACCAGCAGCCTCGCTGCCAATCGGGTACTGCGGCGCAGTGGCCCACTCTGGCAGCCGGCGTTTCATGATCACGCGCTTCGCCATGAAGACGACATGCGCGCGGTGGCGCGTTACATCGTCGCCAATCCGCTGAGGGCGGGGTTGGTTGCGCGGGTCGGGGACTATCCGTTCTGGAATTGTGTCTGGCTGTAGCGCCTCGATGGCGGAGCCTGGGGCGCTGCATGACCGGTGATGGAGACGGTCGCGGCTGGGGCCGCTCCTACGGGGTGGCCGGAGGCCGCGCGCCTGCGATGCCATGCGGCGCTGCCGCATGGGCGAGCGGTTTTCATGCACCGCACCTCGACAACGCCCGGCGGTGCGGCGCATCCTGTGGCCGCGAACAGGAGCGTGGTTGTGCTGCAGATCAGCGTGACGCGAACGCAGGAAGGTATCGAGCGGCTGACCGATGCGGTCGATGCGCTGCTCGCGCGCCACGGCGTGGCCGATGCGACGGCGCTGGATGCGAGGCTGATCGTCGAGGAGGTGTCCTGCAACGTGGTCGAACATGGCGACGCGACAGCCGTGCACGCGCTGGAACTGCACGTCACCGTCGACGCCGGCGCACTGACGCTGGAATTCCGCGATGCCGGCGAGGCCTTCGACCCGACCGGATTGCCTGCACCATCACTCGATGCCGACGCCACGCACCGTCCAATCGGCGGCCTTGGCGTGCACCTGGTGCGTTCGCTGGCCGACAGCGTGGCGTACCAGCGCGTCGACGGCTGCAACGTCCTGCGCATCCTTCTGCGGCTGGATGCCGCCACTGCCCCACGGAGCACATGATGAGCCTGCTGAGGATCCAGACCGAGTCCGCCGCCACCGGCATCCAGCGCGTCGCCATCGGCGGCCGCCTCGACACGCATACCTTCGGCGAACTGGACGAGGCCCTGGCCCCGATCCTGGCCGACGAGGGCGTGACTTCGCTGGTGCTGGACCTGGCCGAGCTGGACTACATCAGCAGCGCCGGCATCCGCTCGATCTTCAAGGCACGCCGTGCCCTGTCCGCGCGCGGCGGCCGGGTGCTGGCAGCCAATCCGCAGCCGCAGATCCAGAAGGTGTTCGACCTGGTCAAGGCGGTGCCGCTGAGCGACATCTTCACCTCCGTGGCCGAAGCCGATGCCTACCTGGACGCGATGCAGCGCAAGGTGGTCAGTGGCGAGGTGGGATTGACCAGCGAGTGACGCGTGCCGGCGCTACGCCGGCAACGGATGTCCGGATGCGGGGCCGGGGCCGGGGCCGGGGCGGCGGGCGGCGGGCGGCGGGCGGATGATGCGTGGTGCACGAAGGTGAAAGCGGCGACGGTGCGCGTGTATGGCGCCACGATGCACCCGTTGCGTTGCGGCATCACCATCGGCACCGAAAGCGCGGCGGTCAGCCCAGGACCGCGCGGCGCTCCACTGCCGGCGATCGCAGCTTCCATTCCGCGGCGACCGTGCAGCTGACCGGCGTCGCCGGCCCCTTGCCATGCGTACGCGTCTGATCCAGCTGTCCGAGGGCAGCGAAACGCTCCCGACCGGCATCGACCGTCGATGCCGGCCAGCGCCAACAGGCACCCGTGGCGACCCGGCAACGGCAACGGCAACGGCAACGGCAACGGCAACGGCAAATGAGCATGCGCGTGACGCTGCTGCAGCATCGCGCTCAGATGCGAGCGCTCGTCCGGCATGTCTCCAGCGCGATCCGTACTCCACATGCAGCGGACCTCGCCTGCGTCAGGCACCGCCCTGTTCGAGTAACGGGGCGGTGCGTGCCGATGCGCCGACCACCGTGTGACGGGCCCCGCGTCGGCGAGCACAGCCGTGCAAGCCTGCAGCGCGGTCCGCGGCTTTACTGCGAGCCAACGGGCGCGGCCTTCCGCCGGCGTCCGTTCCCAAGGAGCCACGCATGACCGATCAGGACCAGGACGATCCCGCCGATTCCGGCCGCCGCAGCTTTCTCGCAGGTTCCACGGCACTGGCCGCCTCGCTGGCGCTGCCGTCGTTCGCCTTCGCCGCGGGCTCGGCCCCGGCGCACGCCGCTCCACACCCCACCGCACAAGGAGATACCCCGATGAGCAACTACGTCACCGTCAAGGACGGCGCCCGCATCTTCTACAAGGACGGGGGCAGCGGCCAGCCCTTCGTGTTCTCGCATGGCTGGCCGCTCAGCGCCGATGCCTGGGATGCGCAGATGCTGTTCCTGGGCCAGCAGGGCTTCCGCGTGATCGCGCACGATCGCCGCAGCCATGGCCGTTCGTCGCAGACCTGGGACGGCAACAACATGGACACCTACGCCGACGACCTGGCGGCGGTGCTGGATGCGCTGGACGTGCGCGATGCGATCCTGGTGGGCCACTCCACCGGTGGCGGCGAAGTGGCGCATTACGTGGGCCGCCATGGCACCGGACGCGTGGCCAAGGTGGTGCTGGTCGGCGCGGTGCCGCCGCAGATGGTGAAGAGCGCGAACAATCCGAACGGCCTGCCAATGAGCGTGTTCGACGACATCCGTGCCGGCGTCGCGGCAGACCGTTCGCAGTTCTACAAGGACCTGACCACGCCCTTCTTCGGCGCCAACCGCCCGGGCGCGAAGGTGTCGCAGGGCATGCGCGACAGCTTCTGGCTGCAGGGCATGCTCGGCGGCCACAAGGGCCAGTACGACTGCATCCGCGAGTTCTCCGAGGTCGACTACACCGAGGACCTGAAGAAGATCGATGTGCCGGCGCTGGTGGTGCATGGCGACGACGACCAGATCGTGCCGATCCAGAACTCGGCGCACCTGGCGGCGAAGATCATTCCGAACGCGACGCTGAAGGTGTACCCGGGCGCATCGCACGCGTTGACGTTCACCCACGCCGACCAGTTCAACCAGGACCTGCTGGCGTTCGCGAAGGCGTGACGCGGACGTGCCGCCCGGCATGCAGTCGGGCGGCACGCGGACCCCCTGCCGCGACGCGGGTGCGCGCCCAGGCATGGCGGTCGGGGTCGAGCCCCCTCCTACAACAGCTGGGAGCATTGCACGCTTTTGACGGGCGGCGTGGAAATCTACACGGCGATCGGTGGCCGACGTGTGGGCACGGATGATCCGCATTGCGACTGCGACTGCGACTGCGACTGCGAAGGCGAAAGCAACAACAACGGCAACGGCAACGGCACCAGGCATGATCCCGTGGTCCGCCCGCCCCTGTAGGAGGGGGCTCGACCCCGACCGCCATGCAGGCATCCGATGATGTTCTAGATCGCGGATGCGGCGGGCCCGCGATGGAGAGTCACCGGCGGTCGGAAGCTGCTGTCTTGCGGCGATGGCAGTGCGAGCCGGCATACGGAGGTCGGGGTCAGGCCCCTCCTACGAGAGGCGGACACATCGACACGCGTGATGGCCTGCGTGGCGATCAAGACCGCGATAGCGTTCGATAGGACAGTAACTCCGCATTGGTTCGCATCACCGCGGCAACGGGCATGATCCCGTTGTCCGCCCGCCCCTGTAGGAGGGCGCCTGACCCCGACCGCCATGCAGGCATCCGAGGGTGTTCCGGATCGCGGATGCGGTGGGCCCGCGATGGAGAGTCACCGGCAATCAGAAGCTGCTGCCTTGCGGCGATGGCAGTGCGAGCCGGCATACGGCGGTCGGGGTCAGGCCCCCTCCTACGAGAGGCGGAAACATCGACGCGCGTGATGGCCTGCGTGGCGATCAAGGCCGCGACAGCGTTCGATAGGACAGGAACTCCGCATTGGTTCGCATCACCGCGGCAACGGGCGTGACCACGTGTCCGCCCGCCCCTGTAGGAGGGGGCTCGACCCCGACCGCCATGCACGCATCCGACGGTGTTCGAGATCGCGGATGCGTTGAGCCCGCCATGGAGAGTCACCGGCGGTCAGAAGCCATTGCGTTGCGGCGATCGCAGTGAGACCTGACACATGGCGGTCGGGGTCGAGCCCCCTCCTACGAGAGCGGTTCGCACGTGGGTGATGTGAAGGCCGACGCGGGCACCAGCTCCTGCCGGCGTGACGGCCTTGCGCTGCAGCGGCATGACCACGGCAGCGGAGATCGCCGCCGCGTGCGAACGCCCGCTACAGCAGCAAATCAGCCAACAGAAAGCCGCCGGTCATCGCCAGCACCAGCAGCGCGCCGCTGAGCCGTGGCGGCGCCGGCAGCGGAATGTCGAGCAGGCGGCAGCCGATGCCGATCACCAGCGCCAGCACGATGCCGAGTACGGCCAGCATCATGTGCGTTCTCCATCGGCACCGCGACCGCTCGGGCCGCCGCAGTGCGGCAGCGTGGTCGCGTGGCGGCGTGCCAGGTAGCGGTCGGCCAGGCTGTAGCCCAGCGTCATGGCCACCACCAGCAATGCGCCGACCAGCGCGGGCGGTGCCGGTGAGGGAATGCCCAGCGCGCGGCAGCCGAAGCCGATCGCGACGCCGAGCAGCAGCCCGATGGCGAATCTGGGATTCATGCGCGGCCTCAGATGTCCGAATGCGAATGCGGCGGTGCGGCCACCGCACCACCACCGACGAAATGGCGCACCACCGGCGCGCGTTCGCCGCGGTGCAGCGCGCGGATCCGCTGCTGGTGGCGGTGGTCGTCGGCGGTGACCCGGTCGTGCTGGCGCAGATGTTCAAGCCACGAGGCGACGACGAAGTACTCCATGTGCACACCCGGCGTTGCGGCATCCTCGGCCACGCCCCAGACCACCGCGCCATCGCGACGGCGGAAGCGACCGAGCTCGCGCATCCGCAGCAGGAATTCGGCCCGGTCGGTGTCCTCGATCCGGTACTCGACGGTGATCAGCACCGGTCCACGATCGTGCTCGACCGGCGCGGCCAGTTCCGGTGCCGGCCATTGCCCGGCCGGGGCCAGGTCCAGCGCCTCGGTGCCGGCGATGCGCACCCGCCATACCGCGAATCCGGCGAGCACGGCGCCGGCAGCGGCGACGCCCAGCGCGAAGGGGATCGAGGTGCGCTGCGCCAGCGCGCCCCACAGCAGCGCACCCACCGACATGCCCAGCGAGAACACCACGATGTACAGCGCCAGCGCGCGTGCGCGCACCCACGCCGGCACCGCCGTCTGCGCGGCGATCTGCAGCGAGGACAGCACGGTGATCCAGGCGAATCCGTTCACCAGCATCACCGGTGCCAGCAGCGGCAACTGCCTGATGTGCGCCAGGCCGAGCAGGCTGGCCGCGCAGGCCAGGGTGGCCAGCAACACCAGCAGGTCGCGGTCGAGCCGCGCGCGCAGCGCCGGCAGCAACAGCGCGCCGGTGATCGCGCCGATGCCGATGCAGCCCAGCAGGATGCCGTAGCTGCCTGCGCCCAGCCCCATCTCGCCACGCACCACCAGGGGCAGCAGCGCGGTCAGTGCGGCGGCGAACACGAAGAAGCCGGTGGCCTTGATCAGCACCGCCTGCAGGCGGCCGGCGCGCGCGGCATAGCGCAGGCCGGCACGCAGGCCGGTGCCGAAGCTCTCCGGCGGCAGCGCGGCGGCCTGCACGTCGCGACGCCAGCCCCACAGCACCAGCAGCATCGCGGTGAAGCTCAGTGCGTTGAGGCCGAACGCCCATGGCGGGCCGAACTGGGCCACGATCAGTCCGCCGACGGCCGGGCCGATCGAACGCGCGATGTTGATGCCCACCGAGTTCAACGCCACGGCCGACGGCAGCATCGGCCGGGGCACCAGTTCGGACACGATCGCCGCCTGCGCCGGCATCGCCATCGCCGCGCCGCAGCCCATCGCGAAGGTCAGCACCACCAGCAGCACCGGGCTGAGCAGGTGCAGTGCGGACAGCACCGCCAGCACGGCGGCCACGGCGAGCATCCACAGCTGGGTGAAGATCAGGTAGCGGCGGCGGTCGACGATGTCGGCCAGGGTGCCGGCGGCCAGCGCGAACAGCACCACCGGCAGCGTGGTCGCCGACTGCACCAGGGCCACCATCAGCGGCGAGCCGGTGCGTTCGGCCATCACCCAGGCCGCGGCGACGTCGTTGATCCAGGTGCCGATGTTGCTGCCCATGATGGCCAGCCACAAGGTGCGGAACACGCGCAGCCGCAGCGGTGCCCAGGCACCGCCGTCGTTGGCGGCGGAAGAAGTCACCATGTCCAGGCTCCGAGAAACGATGCGAAGGAGGTGTCGCGGCCACCGGCCTGGCGCAGGCCCGGACCGGCGACGAAGTGCGCCAGGTGCAGCTGCCATTGCCAGTGGGCGCTGGCGATCCAGCGGGTCTCCCATTTCAGCTGGCGGCCGATGCGGCGTGCGGTGCCGGGGCTGCCGGCCAGTGGCGTCAGCGGCATCGGCGACACGTAGATGGCGTCGGCGCTGCGGTGCTTCCATGCCCATTGCACGCCGAGCGTGGTGCTCCAGCGCGGATGCGGCTGCAGGGTCAGCGTGGGCTGCAGGTCCATCAGGTTGGCAGGGGCCAGGAAGCTGGCCTCGCTGAAGTAGGACGCACGCGGATACAGCGCGTTGAAGGTCTGCAGACGGCCATCGCCGGGCGCACGGTCGCCGCTGGCCAGGTTGGTCTTCACTCCCAGCCGTGGCGACCAGCGCGCGTCGCGCCATTGGTAGCCGGTATCGGTGGCGATGGTCCAGGCGTGGATCCGCTGCGCGCCCGCGTCGGCTCGCAGGTCGCCGCGCTGGACGACCAGCTCGGTGTTCCAGTCCCAGCCCCGTGCGCTGCCGAACAGGCGCGTGCCGAGACTGCGCCGCTGTTCATCGCCACGCACACCGGCATAGCGCGCACCATCGCGGCCGTAGCCGAGCAGATAGGCATCGACATCGGTGGCCGCGGTCTTCAACGTGGCATAGGCGCCGACCACGAACTGGCTGTGGTCCGCGCGGTCGTCGAAGGCGCCGGGGCGGTTGTCGACCGGGCGCAGCGCCAGCAGGTCCGCGCGCGCGCCGTTGCTGCGCCAGGACAGCCGCGCGCCATCGAACGCCAGGCGGATGTTGGGACCGTCACGCACCGACAGCAGCCGCGAACTGCCATAGGCCGCTTCCTGCCGGCCCAGCTGCAGGTGCAGATGCCCGCCCTGCCAGGCCACGAACGCCTGCTGCAGATCGAGCGCGCCCTGGTCGGTGCCGCCGGGGCCGCCGCGGCGCCCGTCCTCGCCATGCGCACCCAGCTGCGCGTAGGCCTGCCACGCGCCACGGTGCAGGTCGGCCGAGGCCAGCGCGCGCAGCAGCCCGTAGCCGTCGGCACGGTCGCCGACCGCGAACGGCGACGGATCGGTGTACAGGCTGCGCAGACGCAGCGAGGCATCCAGCGCCAGCGTGGTGTCGGCATCGCTGCGCTGGCACCAGCCGGCGGCGTCGCAGTCGGCGGCGCGTGCAACGGCGGGCAGCGCGCATGACGCGAGCAGTAGCGGGAGCAGGCGCGCCCGCCCCCGCATCGAACGGATCAGAACGCGAAGCACGAGCAGCCCAGTGCGCCCCAGAAGGCGGTCAGGTCCTGGGCCGGTGCGTCGTGGTGCGCGGCGTGACCGTGCGCGCCATGGGTGCCGCAGGCCGCACCACGTCCATGCGCATGGCCGTGGTGCGCGTGCGCCAGTGCCAGGCCGGTGGCGGCACCGCCGACGTGGTAGCCACCGAAGCGGCGCACCGGCGACCAGTCCGGCATCGGTGGCGGCAGCTGCGGTGCCAGCGGCGCGTAGTCGCCATCGCCATGGACCACGCGCCCGCCGACCACGGTCAGCAGGCTGGTGATGTCGGCGATGGCTGCATCGTCGACCTGGAAGAAGTCGGCCGACAACAGGCTGAGGTCGGCCAGCTGGCCGACCGCCAAGGTGCCCTTGCGGTCGTCGTCGCCGGAGAACCAGGCGCTGCCCCGGGTCCACAGCCGCAGCGCTTCCTCGCGCTCCAGCAGGTTTTCCTGGCCGTACAGCGCCAGCCCGCCGACGGTGCGGCCGGTGACCAGCCACGCCAGCGCCACCCAGGGGTTGTAGCTGGCCACGCGGGTGGCATCGGTGCCGGCACCGACCGGCACGCCGGCCTGCAGCATGCGCCGCACCGGTGGTGTGTGCCGCGCCGCCTGCACGCCATAGCGTTCGACGAAGGCCTCGCCCTGGTAGGCCATGCGGTGCTGCACGGCGATGCCGCCGCCGAGCGCGCCGACGCGTTCGATGTTGCGCGCGGAAATCGTCTCGGCGTGGTCGATGGTGAAACGCAGGCCGTCGAACGGGATCTCGCGGTTCACCTGCTCGTACACGTCGAGGATGCGGCCGATGCTCTGGTCGTAGGTGGCGTGGATGCGGAACGGCCAGCGCTTCTCGACCAGCAACCGCACCACCTCGTCCAGCTGCGGCTCGAGCTCGGGCGGCAGGTCCGGGCGCGGTTCGTTGAACAGCTCGAAGTCGGCGGCCGAGAACACCAGCATCTCGCCGGCGCCGTTGTGGCGCAGCAGGTCGTCGCCCTGGCGCGGCTGCAGCATCTCGCTCCAGCGGCGGAAGTCGTTGGCCTCGCTGCCCTTGTTCTGGGTGAACAGGTTGTAGGCGATGCGCACGGTCAGCGCGTCGTCGCGGTGCAGCTGCTCGATGACCTGATAGTCGTCCGGGTAGTTCTGGAAGCCGCCACCGGCGTCGATCACCGAAGTGATGCCCAGCCGGTTCAGTTCGCGCATGAAATGCCGGGTGGAATTGGCCTGGTACTCGATCGGCAGCTTCGGGCCCCTGGCCAGGGTGGCGTAGAGGATCAGCGCATTGGGTTTGGCCAGCAGCAGGCCGGTCGGGTTGCCGGCCTTGTCGCGTTCGATCCGGCCGCCGGGCGGGTCGGGCGTGTCCTTCGTGTAGCCGGCGGCACGCAGCGCGGCGCGGTTGAGCAGCGCGCGGTCGTAGAGGTGCAGCAGGAAGACGGGCGTATCCGGCGCGATCGCGTTGAGTTCCTCCAGCGTCGGCAGGCGCTTCTCGACGAACTGCTGCGCGGTGAAGCCGCCGACCACGCGCACCCACTGCGGCGCCGGCGTGATGTCGACCTGGGCCTTGAGCATGGCCATCGCGTCGGCCAACGAGCGCAGGCCGTCCCAGCGCAGCTCCAGGTTGTAGTTCAGGCCGCCGCGGATCAGGTGGGTATGGCTGTCGTTGAGGCCGGGCACCAGGCGGCGGCCACCGGCATCGACCACCTGCGCGTTGCCGGCCAGGGCCATCACCTCGGCCTCGCTGCCGACGGCGACGATGCGGCCGCCGGCCACCGCGAGCGCCTGCGCGTGCGGGTTGCGCGGGTCGAGCGTGGTGATGCGGGCGTTGCGGATGACGAGGTCGATCATCACGGAGTCCTTGGCGAAGGCGCGGCCTGCGCCGGAGAGGCCGAGCGCGAGGCCGGCACCGGCGCCGGCCAGCAGCTGGCGGCGGCCGGGGTCGTGCACGGCGGACGGGCTCATGGCCGGGCCCTTGCGCCATCCAGCGACCAGCGGCCGCCGCCGGCGATCGCCAGCGCAACCAGGCACAGCAGCCACAGCACCGGGTACTCGATGCCGCCGTGCATCCAGAACCAGCCGTTGCCCAGGTTCAGCAGCACGGTGACGCCGATGAAACCGGCCGCCAGCAGCGCCGACACGCGCGTCCATCCGCCGAGCAGCACGGCCAGCCCGGCCAGGGTCTGCACCAGGGCCAGCAGCAGCGGCAACGGTGCCGCCGACGGCAGGCCGAAGTGCTGCAGTTCGCCAGCGAACCCGCCCAGGCCCGGGCCGCCGAACCAGCCCAGCAGCTTGCCCAGGCCGTGCGGCAGCAGGAAGCCGCCGCCGGCCACGCGCAGCAGCAACAGCGCCGCGTCGATGCGGGACGCGCCCGTCATCAGTGGCCGCCTTCCTGCGCGCCGAACATGGTCTTGGCGTACTGGATGCCGATGCCGTAGCCGCCGGCATGGTCGCGGGCGATGCCGGTGGTCAGGTCGTAGGTGGCACCGCGTGCCCAGTCGCGCTGCAGTTCCAGCAGGTACTGCACGCTGGTGACCGGCACCGCGCCGGCCTGGACCATGCGCGCGACCGCGCGCTCGTGCGCCTCGTCGCTGACATCGCCGCAGGCGTCGGTGATCACGTACACCTCGAAGCCCTGATCGAGCGCCGACAGCGCCGGGCCGACGATGCACACGCTGGTCCACAGCCCGGCGAGCACGATCCGGCGCTTGCCGATGCGGTTGATCTCGTCGATCACCGGCTGGTCTTCCCAGGTATTCATCGAAGTGCGGTCGAACACGGTCTGGCCCGGGAAGATCGCCGGCAGCTCGGGGAACATCGGGCCGGAGAACGACTTTTCCGCCACGGTGGTCAGCACCACCGGCACGTCGAAGCCCTTGGCTCCCTTGGCGACGAGTGCGACGTTGTTGCGCAGTGCGGCGATGTCGATGGTGTGCGTGGCGAAGGCCATCTGCGACTGGAAGTCGATCAGCAGCAGGGCGTGGTCGGTCGGGGACAGCAGGGTCTTGCCGGGGGTGGCGGTGGCGTGGCTCATCGGGGGCTCCATTTGTGGATGTGAAACGGAAGGTGTCAGCTGTCCGCGGCCACGCGCGCGGCGAAGCCGGTGGGCGTGCAGCCGGTCACCTGGCGAAAACTGCGGACGAAATGGCTCTGGTCGAAGAAGCACAGGTCGCTGGCAATCTGGATCACCTTGCAGCGGCCATCGCGCAGCAGCAGTTCGGCCTGGGCGATGCGCCGGCGGCGCACGTACGCCATCGGGCTGGCGCCGGTGGCCGCACGGAACACGCGCGAAAAATGAAAGCGGCTCATGCATGCGGCGGCGGCCAGCGCGTCGACATGGAGTGGCTCGTAGAGATGGTCCTCGATGTAGTCCACGGCACGCACGACCGCATGCGGCCAGGCAGCACGCGAACCGGGCGGAAACACGGCGATGGGACGGGACGGGGCCATCCGCGGGAACCGGTGAAGGGGGCATGGCGATGGTGCGCCCACGCACCCGGCGGCCATATCCCCGAACGGATAGAACGGTGCCTACTCTTTCGGGGGAGGCGCATCGCGCCCACGGATGCGGCGCGACACCAGCTGGCGGCCGAACAGGCAGGCATCCAGCGAGTAGGCGCCCGGGCCGAGCAGGAGCAGGGCCAGCGCCTGAAGCAGCAGCGCCCAGAGCGGCGGCGGCGCCAGCCACAGCGCCAGACCGACCGACACCAGCACCGCCAGCGGCAACAGCCCCCCGCACAGCAGCATCAGCATCGCTGCCGCGGCGATGCCGCTGGCCCAGCCACGGGGCGCAGGCGCACCGGCCACCGCGTACAGCTGCAGCGCCAACGCAATGCGCAGCGCGAGCAGGCCGATGCCGGGCGCTCGGTCGGGGAACATGGCGTAGAGTCGCTGCACGCCGCCATTGCGACCGATCCGCCGCGCCGCCGCTACCCCCGAAAGAGGCGTTCGCTCATCCCCCGGGGAGTGGACAATCGCGCCATGCGCCGCACGCCCCGTCCTCGTCCCCGCCACCGCTCCCTGTCGGGTCTCGCCCGCCTGTCGATCGGCCTGTGCTGCGTGCTGGGCGGATGGCTGTCGGCCGCGGCGCCGGCCACCGAACTGCGCTTCAGACCCGGCCTGCCTGCGTTCGCCCACACGAGCTGGGCGGTGGGCGCGCACACGCCTGGCGACGTCTGGGACATCGCCCAGAGCGAGGACGGTTACCTGTGGCTGGCCACCGGCATGGGCCTGTACCGGTTCGACGGGCGCAGCTTCGAGCGGCAGATGCCGGCCACCGGCCATGGCTTCCGGTCGCACAACATGACCACGCTGAAGATCACCCGGAACGGCGATCTGTGGGTCGGCTACTTCAACGGCGGCGTCAGCCGGCTGTCCGGCGGCACCCTGACCCATTACGGCGCCGATGCGGGCATGCCGCCGGGCATGGTGTTCCGGATCGAGACCGACGCGGCCGGCCGGCTGTGGGCCGCGGTCGAGGGTGGCCTGGTCCGGTTCGACGGGCAGCGCTGGCAGCCGGCCGACGACTGGAACTACCACGGCGACAGCGCGCAGTGGCTGCTGCGCGACCGGCGCGGCACGCTCTGGGTCAGCGATGGGCGCCAGTTGCTGACCCTGGAACACGGCAGCCATCGCTTCGTGCCGACCGGACAGACGGTGGCCCGGGCCGCGGTGCTGGCCGAACGCCCGGATGGCGAAGTCTGGCTGGCCGATGCCGCGCGCGGCCTGCTGCCGCTGACCACGTCCGCCGGCACCCTGCTGCCGGCGGCCGAACGCGATGCGCGCACCCTGTCCGGGCTGTCGGCCGTGCGGATCCGCTTCCTCCGCGACGGCAGCCTGTGGGGCACGGACAGGCAACAGGGCGGCCTGTTCCGGATCCGCCTGCCCGCGCAGCCGGGGCAACCGGGCCGGATCGAACGCTTCGGCGCTGCGCAGGGCCTGACCTCCAACACCGCGGTGCCGCTGCTGGAGGATCGGGAAGGCAATCTCTGGGTCGGCACCAACCTGGGCCTCAACCGGTTCAGCCGGCGCAGCGTGGGCGTACTCGCGCGGCGCTTCCCGGAAACCGCCAGGCTGCACAGCGTGTTCCGTGCCACCGATGGCAGCGTCTTCGGCTACGGTGCAGACAACCGGCCGCTGCGCCTGGATCGCGCGCTGGTCGACGGCATCGACGAGCGCCTGCCCCGGCCCCCGCAAGGCGCGACGCCACCGGTCTGGATGACCCAGACCCATCGGCTGTGGCGAGCCGGCGACGATGATCCGGTGGCGGTGATGCCGGAGGACGGCAATCCGCAGGGCCATCTGTACGCCAGCGGCCCGCCCCAGCCGGACGGCCCCTGGGTCTGCCGCGGCCAGGCGGCCCCGATGCGCCTGCTGGGCATCGCGTGGCAGCCGGATCCGGACCTGCCCGGTGGCTGCACCGCCATCGCCGATGGGGCCGATGGGGCCACGCTGTTCGGCTACCCGGACGGCGTGCTGCGCGTGCGCGACGGATCGGGCATCACCGCCTACGGCCCGGCGCAGGGACTCACGGTGGGGCCGATCACCGCGATCCTCGCCGGGCACGACCTGCTGCTGGTGGCCGGCGAATGGGGACTGGCCATGCGCGGCGACGACGGCCGCTTCCACCAGGTCCGGGAAGAACCGGCCGGCATGCTCGACGCGATCACCGGCATCGCCAGGGACCGTCACGAACGGCTCTGGTTCAATGGTGGCCGCGGCCTGCTGCGTGTGGGCGTGGAGGCCCTGCGGGCCGCCGTCGCCGATGGCACGGCACTGGACGGCACCCGCCTGTACGACGCCGTGGACGGCCTGCCCGGCATCGCGATGCAGGCGCATCCGACCGCCACGGTGGCGCTGGCCGACGACGGCCTGCTGTGGCTGGTCACCAATCAGGGACTGGCCTGGCTGGATACGCGGCAGGCCGACAGCCTCGCGCCGCCGAAGGTGTTCATCAGCGACATCACCATCGGCGACAGCCGCCTGCCCTACCGCGATGGCCTGGTGCTGCCCGAAGGCACCCGGCAGCTGCGCATCGGCTATCTCGCCACCAGCCTGACCCGCCCGTCGCGCGTGCGCTACCGCGTGCGCCTGGACGGCGTGGACAGCGGCTGGCAGGACACCGGCGACCTGCAGCGCGCCAGCTACACCAACCTCGCGCCGGGCGATTACCGCTTCCAGGTGATCGCCGCGAACGAGGATGGCGTGTGGAACACCACCGGCGCCAGCGGGCATTTCCGGATCGAACCCGGCTTCATGCAGACGCCCACGTTCAAGCTGGCCGGCAGCGTGGCATTCGTGGCGCTGCTGCTGCTCGGATTGCGCCTGCGTGCCCGGCAACTGGCGAGCCGCGTGCGCACGCGGCTCGAAGAGCGCTATCGCGAGCGCGAGCGCATCGCCCGCGAACTGCACGACACCCTGCTGCAGGGTACGCAGGGCCTGATCCTGCGGCTGCATGCCAGCAGCCTGGCGCTGGAACCGCAGCATCCGGTGCGGCAGGAACTGGAAACGGCGATGGACCTGGCCGAGCAGTCGCTCGCACAGGGCCGGGAGCGGTTGCGTGGCCTGCGCGAGAGCCGGTTCGACAGCACCGGCCTGGGCCACGCGCTGCTGCAGATCCGCAACGAGGCGGTCATCTCCGGCGACGTGGACCTGCGCATGCTGATCGAAGGGACACCGCGCCCGCTGCGCGCGCATGTCTCCGAAGAGCTGTACCTGATCGGGCGCGAAGCCCTGCTCAACGCGTTCCGGCACTCCGGCGCGGCCAGCATCGAGATCGAGCTGGGCTACGAGCACAAGGCGCTGCGCCTGCGTATCCGCGACGACGGCAGCGGCCTGCCCGATGCCGCCGAACTGCAGTCGCGCAGCGGTCACTGGGGCATGCGCGGCATGCTCGAACGGGCCGAGCGGATCGGTGCCAGAATCCAGGTCTGGTCGCGGCCGCAGGCCGGGACCGAGATCCAGGTCGTGGTGCCCGGCCGACGCGCCTATCCGCCGGCCAAGCGGCGTCGCTGGTGGCCATGGCGCCGCCCGCCGGCGCCGATGCAGGGAGAGAACGGTGACTGAGGTTTCGCCACAGATCGGCGTGCTGACCGTCGACGACCATCCGCTGCTGCGCGACGGCCTGTCCGCCATGCTGGCCACCCAGGCCGACATGCGCCTGCTCGGCGAGGCGGGCGACGGCGAACAGGCCATCGCACGATACGGTGAGCTGCGTCCGGACGTGGTCCTGATGGACCTGCAGATGCCGAAGATGGATGGCGTCGAGGCGACGCTGCGGATCCGCCAGCTCGATCCACGCGCCCGCATCATCGTGCTCACGACCTACAAGGGCGACGTGCGCGCCCTGCGTGCGCTGCAGGCAGGCGCCAGCAGCTACCTGCTCAAGGACATGCTCAGACGCGACCTGGTCGACACGATCCGCAACGTGTATGCGGGCCGGCGCCAGCCGATGCCGCCGGAAGTCGCCGAAAGCCTGGCCGCGCACGTGCTGGACGAGTCGTTGTCGCTGCGCGAGACCGAAGTGCTGCAGCACGTGGCCTGCGGCCTTTCGAACAAGCAGGTCGGGCAACGCCTGCATGTCTCCGAGGAGACGATCAAGGCGCACATGAAGAGCATCCTGTCCAAGCTCAAGGTGCGCGACCGCACCCACGCCGTGACCAAGGCGCTGCGCCGCGGCATCCTCGCCCTCGACGATTGAGACGGTGGTAGACCGAGTCCACGTGCTCTATGCACGTGGTCTCTGTGCATTGCTAACGGTGTCCTAGGTGGCGTCTTCGGTGCGTCCGACGCACAGTTGCCGCGTATCGCGAGCGAGCGGGATTCAGCATTTTCTTGGTACCGCGCAAGCACAGCGTCGGAACGAACGCGGAAGAACCCGCGGCAGGATGTCTGCCGAGTGTTTACCTGGTGAATTTTGTTCGTAGCGGCGACCCGAACGGCAACGGGCCGCCACTCTGGGGCCCGTATGGATCGGCCACGCACACGATGCGGGATCCCCACCAAGGGCGGATCGACGTCGAGTGGTCACGCTCCTTGAGCGCAGAACTGGACCTGTCAGGCGTGTCAGGCGTGTCAGGCGTGTCAGGCGTGTCAGGCGTGATGTTGCCTGAGTGCACGATGCTGGACTTCGCAGGAGCGACGTCGACGTCCAACGTCCTGGATTCCTGGTCGCAGGACAGAGCTGTTCAAATCCTGTGGTCCCACGCGCGTGGCCCTGCGCTTGGGTGCGGAGTGCGACTGGCTGCATTCAGTGCGACCTGTCGGAGGC